>Ga0114930_10003941_pt1 | contig 12722 bp, 11 predicted proteins | sample AnhtaG_FD_87300 | JGI IMG/M metagenome (GOLD analysis project Ga0114930, IMG submission 87300) | Deep subsurface microbial communities from Anholt, Denmark to uncover new lineages of life (NeLLi) - Anholt_01485 metaG | ecosystem: Environmental > Aquatic > Marine > Oceanic > Sediment | place... | reverse complement strand
GTTCGACGACCTACGCACGAAGGCGGACCGCGCCTCGAACTCCGAGCAGCAACTCGAGGCCGAGGTCGAGGCCCTCCAGGAGGACAAGCGTCAACGCGCCGAGGCCCTCGAGCAGGCGCGATCCGAGCTTCGCGCCCTCAAAGAAGCCCTGAGTGAACGCGAGTCCGCCGTGGCCGAAGCCGAACAGCGGGCCACGGAACGCGAGCAGGCCCTGGCCCAATTACAGGGGGAGTTCGACGACCTGCGGACCAAGGCCGACCGCGCCTCGAACTCCGAGCAGCAACTCGAGGCTGAGGTCGAGGCCCTCCGCGCGGACAAAGAAGCCCGCGCCCAGGCGCTCGAGCAGGCGCGCGCGCAGCTCGGCTCGCTCCAGGAGGCCCTCGAGCAACGTGAGGCCGCCATAGCCCAAGCCGAGCAGCGCAACGCCGAGCGCGAGAAAACCGTTGCGGCGCTCCAGCGCGAGGTGATCGGACTCAAGACACAGACTGAGAAGGCCTCGGCCTCGGAACGGCAACTGCTGGCGGAAGTGGAAGACGTCCGCAGGAATGAGCAGGCCAAGTCGCAGGCCCTGGAACAGGCCCGGACTTCGCTGAAGGCCCTCGAGGATGAGTTGCGCGATCGGGAAACCGCCGTGGCCGAGGCGCGCCGCAGCACGTCCAAGAGTGAAGGGGTCATCGCCGCGCTACAGACGGAACTGGACAGCGTGCGCGCCCGGGCCGAACAGGCCGCCGAGTCGGAGCAGAGGTTGACGGCGGATGTCGAGGAACTCCGCGTCAGCGAGACCACGCGTTCGAACAGCCTCGAGGACGCCCGGCGCGAGCTCGAGTCCCTGCAAACCGCCCTCAGAGCGCGCGAAGAGACCGTCGCATCCGCCGAGCACAGCAGCGTCCAGCATGAAAAGGAGGTGAACAAGCTGCGGCGCGAGGTCGAGGACCTGCGCTCCCGGACTGCCCATGCCTCCGACTCGGAGGGGCAATTGCGCGCCGAGCTCGAGCAGGTCCGCGCTAACGAAGGCGAGAAAGCGCGCGACCTCGAGCAGGCCCGGTCGGAGATGGAGGCCCTCAAGGCCACCCTGGGCGAGCGCGAAGAGGCGATTGCCCAGGCCGAACGCGGCCGTGCCGAGCAGGAGCAGCGCCTGTCGGCCCTCCAGCGGGAAGTCACGGCGTTGAGGTCGAAGACGCAGGACGGCGCCAGCTCCGAAGAAGCGCTGCTGGCCGAGCTCGAGCAAGTCCGCACCAATGAGAGCGCCAAGGCCGAGGCCCTCGAGGAGACGCGGGCCGAGATGGAGGGCCTCAAGGCGACGCTCACGGAGCGCGAACAGGCCATCGCCGAAGCCGAGCAGGGCCGGGCCGAGCAGGAGGAACGCTTGTCCGCGCTGCAGCGCGAGGTGATCGCGTTGCAGTCGAAGGCACAGGACGCCGCGGGTTCCGAAGAGGCGCTGCTGGCCGAGCTCGAGCAGGTGCGCGCCAACGAGACCGCCAAGGCCCACGCCCTCGATGAGGCCCGGTCCGAGCTCGAGTCGGTCAAGGCGACGCTCACGGAGCGCGAACGGGCCATCGCCGAAGCCGAGCAGGGCCGTGCCGAGCAGGAGGCGCACGTGGCCGCGCTTCAGCAAGAGGTCGAGGCCCTCCACGCGCAGGCCACCGACGCCAACTCGTCGGAACAGGGTTTGCTGGTCGAACTCGATCAGTTGCGCGCCGGCGAAACCGAGAAGTCCCGCGCCCTCGATGAAGCCCGCGCCGAAGTGGAATCGCTTCGCGAGACCCTCGAGAAACAGCACCAGGCGGTCGAGTCGGCCCACCAGGACCGGGAAGAAAACGACGAACAGGTCGTGGCGCTGCAAGGCGAGTTGGACACGCTGCGCACCGCCAGCCGCGAGACTTCCGCCAGGGAGGAGGCCCTGTCCTCCGAGCTCGGGTCGCTGCAAGCTGCCGAGGCGGCTCGAGCCCTGCAACTCGATGGCGCCCAGCAGGAACTCGATGGTGCCCAGCAGGAACTGGCGTCGCTCCGCCAGGCCCTCGAACAACGAGATCGCGCCTTGGCCAAGGCGGAGGCCCGGAGCGAACGCGCCGAAGCGAAGGGCGGTCGTTCCCGCGTCGTGCCCGTGCTTGTCGCGGTGGGCTTGGTGGTCGCCGTCGCGGCGCTGGCCTACTTCGCGGTTCGGCCGCGGTTGCCCTTGGCGCCCGTCCGGCCCGAGCAGCCCGTCGCCGCCCTCCCCGAAGCAGACCCCGCAACCACGCCCGAACCGGACGCCGGCCCCCCCGCTGCCGCGACGCCGGCCCCCGACGAGCAGGAACCCCCGCCGCCGGGCGCCCGCCCGCTGCGCTTCCCCGACGACCGATCCCTGGGCGTTCTCTATACCCGCGCCTGGGACGCCCCCGCGGACGCGAAGTGGCAACAACTCGGGCCGGCGCAGGCGACCCACGCCGTCGACGCCAACGTGGCCGTCAAGCTGGTCGTCAGCCAAGCCGACAGCAAAGACCTATCCGGCCTGACGGCGCTGGGCGCCAACGCCTTGCACACCGCCGTCATCATCGGCGACGACCTGACCGATGAGGGCCTCGCCGCGTTGCAGGGACTCACCGAGCTGCGCCGGCTCGACCTCGTCCTGTCGTCCCAAGTCACCGACGAGGGATTGGCCCATCTCCGCTCTCTCTCGTGGCTCAAGGAACTTACCCTCGACAGCGTCCGCATCACCGACGACGGTCTCGCCATCTTGAGCGATTTTCCCCGCCTCGAATCGTTGACCATCAGCCGCACCGCCATCAGCAACGCCAGTCTCAAGCACATCAAGGGGCTGAAGTCATTGCGCAAGCTCGACATTCGCGGCACCAGAATCACCGCCGAAGCCCTGACCGTCCTCAAGTACGACCTGCCCAACTGCACCATCACCCACTGACCTCCCCCTCTTCATCTTCATCTTCGTCTTCATCTTCATCTCCCTCTTCATCTCCATCTCCGCCCAGCCCCCGCTGAGCCACAAACGGCTGGGCCGCGTCGTCAGCGAAAGGATCGAGCCTTGGCCGTGGAAGTCGTTGACGCCGTCTTTGACGAGGGAGGGAATATGGGCGCCCGCCAGGGGCGCCCGAGAAGTGGCGCAACCGGGAAGACCCGGTCGCGTTCGCCGACTACTGTCCGGGTTGCGGTCGCGGGCCGGCGAGGACGTCCAGGCCGCGAGGGCCGCCGCCAAAGCCGCCGCCGATCCCCCAGATCATCCGTTCTGGCCTGAAATAGATGCTCGACTGGACCTCACGCATGGATGCGACAAAGGCCTCCTGTTGCTCAGCGCCCTTGATGCCGTGCTCCTCGGCCACCGTGCGCAGCACGTAGTCCTGCTGCTCGACCACGAGGTCGCGAAGCGCGGCCGCGGTCTCGCCGAAGCCCTGCCGGAGCTGCTGGCGCTCTTCATCGGACTCGGCCTCGCGCATGGCCTCGCGAAGGTCCATCAGGTAGTTCGTGTTCTCCTCCATCCGCATGAGGCGATCCTGAACTGTGGCGTCCGTCGCCGCCCCATACTCCGCCTCGAAAAACCCGTCGACGCGCTCCCGTACGCGGGTGCGAAACTCCTGCTCGCGGGTTTGGTGGGCCGCGCGTTCTTCCTCCGTCAAGTCTTCATCGCGTCGCCTCCCGCGCCGGCCTTCGCCCCAGCGCCGGCGGTCCTGTTCGGGCTCGGCTCCCTCCTCGGGCTCGGGCAAGAGCGGCAACTCGATGGCAGCGACGGTTTCCTCGGACAACGGGGCGGGCTGTTGCGGTGGCGGCACTTGCTCGAGCTTGCGGCGCAATCCGCGCGCCTCCTCCTCCAGTTCCTGCATTTTGGTCTGCATTTGGTCGAGTTCGTCTTCATGCGCGGCCTGCATGCGATTCAGTCCCTCGGTCGCCTCTTCGCCCTGGGCCATCAGCGCGTTCACCTGCGGGTGCAGATGGCGGTGCATGGCCCATGCGCCGCAAGCGACGCCCACGAGCACGGCTATCACGACAATGGCTGCGTTTCGCATTCTCGCTTCTCCTCTTGCCAGGCCCCATGACCCTTCCTATTAAACCCCATCGCCGGACGCCAGTTCCATCTTCAGACGGCACTTCAATCCCGCCGGCGGCTTTCGATATAGTTGGCGCCGTAGAGACGGGCGCGGCCCTGGCACGCCGACTCGAGATCCAACCGACGAAACCGAGCATAGGATGCGGCCTTCTGAGAAGGAGCAAGCGTGATGCGGGCTGGGCTGGGACCTGCAATTGTGGCATGCTGGCTGGCTTCCGCCGGTGCGGACGAGGAAGTGACGCGGCCGTGGGCAGAGGGCGGCGGCTGTTTGCAGGGCTGGTTCACGCGGGGGGCCGCGCTCACGCAGCGCGCCCGGCCCATCGCGCCTCTGGACCACCAGACCCGCTTCACGGTCAGGTTCCGCTTCCGGACGGTGGACCGGGGCACCTACGCCGGGCTGGCCTTCATCGGCGTGCGCGACCAGGGCGGGGACTTCAAGACGAACGCGGCCGGGGCCATGATCTTCCGGCACAGCGAGACCTACGGCCTGGTGGGCAACGCGTTCGCAGCGGACAGCGAAGGCGCGCTGCACGAGAGCAAAGACACGCGCGTCTCGCTCGAGTACGGGACCCTCTACGAAGCGGTCTGCACCTATTCGCCCGAGGCCCGAACGGTGTCGGCCGCCTTCTTCGACGTGTTGACGGGCGAGGCGGTCGGCGAACCGGACGTGGCGACTCTGCCGGAAGGCAAGGCGTGGTCGGCCGACCGCTTGGCCGTATGGAATTACGCGGACGGCCACAGCGACAACGCGCGCCTCGACCTGCTTATCGACTCGCTGCAGATCAACGACGAGGCCCCCCTCACCTTCGATGACGATCTCGAGGAGCTGCCCATGGGCGACGACGAGCATTTCAAATGGCGCGAAGCACCGCTTCCGGAGTTGATCGCGGAGTTGACGTCGCCTCGGGACGTCTTCGACGAGGACACGACGTTTTCGGCCAGCCTTCCCACGGGCATCTCGGGAACCGTACATTTCGTCTTGAAAACCTACGCAGGAGAAGTCGTGTGGAATCGGGACGCCGCCATCGCGGATGGGGTGGCGTCGGTGGTGCTGGCGGGCGATGAGGCGGCGGCGCTCGAGAAGGGCGGCCGTGTGTTGGCGGCGACGGTGAATGATGCGGCGGATCGGAGCGCGTATCGCGCGGTACGCCTGCGGGGCCGCATCTTCCGCGACGCGGTCGGCGAGCCGCCGGACCTCCGACCCGGCGACGAGATCGTCATCACGGACCTGTCGCGCATCAAACCCGCCGAGGCCGTCGCCGACCGGAGCGCCAAGGGGACCTGGTGGCGGCGGGTGTACACGCTGCCCGATGATGGCGAAGAGCGCCGCCTGGTGTGCGTGGAAGAGCACGACCTGGAGGACCCGGCGTCCTGCCTGGCACCGCCGCTCCGGCTCGACCTCGACCTCGAAGGCTGGTACGAGATCTGGGTACGCACCCGCCGTCATCGAGAGGCCGGAGGTATCGACGTACGCCTGTCCGGCGAGCCGTACTTCTTCCATGCGAATCCCTTGCAGGTCGACCAGACGGACGGCGGGCCCGAGCCGGCCTACGGGGCGTTGGTGGACATCCTGTACCGTGCCGACGACCTGGCCGGCCAGGGCCTTGTGTTCCAGCAGCCCTACGGGACCTACGAGAGCGAACACAAGCGGTGCAACGCCTCGCTGGCCGGCGTCCGGCTGGTGAAGCTGTCCGACGCGCAGGCGGCCCGCCTCGAAGCCGAACGCGCCCGGGAGGACACCAGGGTCATCGGCTACGACAACGACGGGTTCAGCTACTTCTGGAAGTGGGGCGTGCACGACGTGGCCTGCATCGCCCGGCTGCTCGAGCCGCTCCGCGACCAGAGCGCGGCGTTTCTCAACTTCGAGTTGGGAGGCCTGGGGGGCATCTTCATCCCGACGCCCTACACGGGCATGTATCAGATGACGGGCCACACGCGCGACGGGGACTACCGCGCGAACGCGTTCTACCGGTGGTGCTTCGAGAACGACGTCAACATCGTGGACGTCCTGACCGAGCGGGCGCACGAAGTGGGCCTGAAGCTGTTCGTGTCGCTCATGATGGAGCGGTCCTTCTCGCCAGACGCCACCATGAAGGCCCATCCGGAATGGCGCATCCGGCGTGGGCGCGGACGTTGGGATTACGCCCTCCCAGAGGTCCAGGACTTCCAGGTGAAGAAGATCGCCTGGATCATGGAGCACCACAATATCGACGGGTTCGTGGCGGATTTCACGCGGTATGGGCACTTTTTCAACGAGGACGAACCCGACAAGTTCGGGCACATGAACGCCTTTCTGCGCAAGGTGCGGGCCGCGACGGACGCGGTCAACGCCAAGAAGGCGCGCAAGGTGGCGCTGTGCGGCAGTCTCGGCGACCGCAGTTGGCACCTGACCCACTGGGGCACCGGCAAGCTGGACGACCAGGGGCTCGACGTGGCGACCTGGCTTGAGGAAGGGATCTTCGACCTGCTCATGCCGGAAGGGCCGACCGCCCTCGAGTTCGTCGCCATGGCGGAGGACAGCCCCACGGTGGTCTGGCCGCGCATGGTGAGGGGGGTGACCCTCGATACCCACCAAGGCGTGGGCGGCGAAGAGGGCCCCAAGAAGCTCGAACGCGGCGTGAAGTGGGCCTTCGACCAAGGGGCGCCGGGCATCTTCTTCTTCAACCACGACACGTGGTCCACGCTCGGCCGCCTCGGGTTCCGCGAGGAGCTGGGGCTGCGCTGCAAGACGGACGCCGTGTATGGCCTGTGCGAGGGTCCGCAACAGCGCTTCCTTACGTGGTATCCCGACCACGAAGAGAAGAGCGCGCAACGCGCGGCCTTCAAGCCGCTCACGGTCCCCATCGATGCGGCCGGCAACGTGGATGGCGAGCTGATCGTTCCGATTCGGAACACATTTCCGGAGCCGGTGGAAGCCACCGTCCAGTGGCGAACCCCGTCGGAGGAAAACGATGCACCTTGGCACATCGCTCCGGAGACGGCCTCGGTTCGCGTGGCGCCCGGCGAGACGGGGAAGCTCCCGTTCCACCTCGAAGGCCGGGCGTTGCGCCAGGCCGCGGTCCCAAGGGCGGACATCGAACTCGTCTCCGGCGCGCAGGTCGTCTTTCGCCATGGGCTGCCCGTCCGGGCCGTGTCGCACATGACCTGCAAGAAGCAGGAGGCCCCGCCGGCCGTTGCCGACCTGCACCCGCGCGGGTTCTTCGCGCTCGATGGCGATGGCGGGACCGCGGCGGCGAGGGCCGCGGTGACCTACGATGACGCCCACCTTCACGTCACGTGCGACTGCTCGGGCATGGACCTCCCGCAAACCCCAAAGGCCCCGCCCGAACGGGACGCCCGGCAGATCTATGCGGTCGACCGCGTCGAAATCCTGCTCGACGTCCACGGCGCCGAGCAGGAATACCTGTCCTTCGTCGTGACGCCTTCCGGCGCACAGGCGGATGCCCGCAGCTACTACGACGCCTTCGCGGGGCACTTCATGCACAAGCGCGACTGGGATGCGGAGTGGGGGGCCGAACGCATCCTGCGCGACGACGGCTACACGGTTCAGGCCAGCATCCCCTTCGCCTGTCTGGGCGCGACGCCGGAACCGGGGGCTGCGTGGCGCATCAACATCCTGGTCTACGCGTACGGCCTCGGGGACGAGCCGCAACGGTGCTCCTGGTCGTCACCCGACAAGGACGCTCGCAAACCTGCCAGCTTCGGCACTGTCCGGTTCAGGTGACGTTGATGTACGACACGTCGTGTCCGGAAGTGTTTGTCCACGCCCGCGTCCGAGAGGACCCGCGGGCCGTGGCGCGGCTTGACCGGATGTTGGCCGCGATGAAGGCGGCGCGGGTCGTCGAGGTCGACGATGACGCCCTCGCCGAGGTGGTCCGCCAACGCGGGTGGGACCGGCCCGCGCGGACGGGGCAATACCGGATGACGGGCGGTCCGACGCTGATCTTCAGCACGTTCCGGTGGGCGTCCGAGGAGGAGATGGGCGCACTCGCGGCGCAGTATCCCGCACTGCGCCGGGGGATGCTTCTGGGCCGAGCCCCGTGGGGACTTCGTGACCACCACGAGATAAAGCGAACCTGCGGCTCGGTGTGCCAGTCGGCCTGGGAGATCCACTGCGCATACGGCTGCCTGCACGCGTGCGACTACTGCCACATCCCGCCGTTCTTGAACATTATGCTCGACCTCGAGGAACTGGCCGCCCGCGTCCGCGCCTTCGCCGAAACCATCCCGGACCAGAAGCTGTTCAAGTTCGACAACCAGACCGACACGCTCACGCTCGAACCCGAGTACGGCGCGTCCGAGATCATGGTGCGCACCTTCGCCGACTTGCCGGACCGCTACCTTATGCTCTACACCAAGTCCGACAACGTGGACCACTTGCTGGAACTCGACCACCACGGCCACACGCTGATCAGTTGGTCCATGAATCCCCAAACCGTTGCCGAACGCATCGAGAAAAACACCCCCTCGACCGGCCGGCGCATCCGCGCCATCGAGCGCTGCCAACGGGCCGGGTATCGGCCGCGCGTGCGCATCTCGCCCATGTGCCCAGTCAAGAACTGGCGCGAGGCGTACGCCGCGCTGGTCGATGAGCTTCTGGCGCGCACGACCCCGGACGTCATCAGCGTGGACGTGATCGGCTGGATGCATCCGGAACAGATGATGGACGCCCTGGACCTCTCGCTGTTCGACGATACTTGGGCCGATACCGTCCGCCGCCTGGCCCGCGAGGGTTTCCGCACCGTCGGCAAGCACCTGTTTCCGCACGACATGCGCGCCCAGCTCCTGCGCTTCGTCATCGAGCGCATCCGCGGGGCCGACCCCGGCCAGCCCGTCTCCCTGTGCAACGAAACCCCCGAGATGTGGCGGGAGTTGGCCGATGTCCTCGACATGACCCCCGACCGCTACGCCTGCTGCTGCGGCCCCGACAGCGTGCCAGGGCATCCGTTCTTGCGTCCGCCACAGGGCCTCTCCAACGAATGACGTTGCACCCGACCCACGGTTGCGCTCACGGGGTCGGCGCAGTACACTCAACAAGGGAGAGGAGCCCTGTTCCCCGCTTTGTACGGGCCTCGGATTCGGGCCGGGCCGTTGAGGCCAAGCAGGCGAAGTTGGAGCCATGCCAACCATCAGCACGTTCTTCGGGATCGTCATCCGGATGTACTACGACGACCATGCGCCGCCGCATTTCCACGCGTACTATGGAGACGATGCTGCTTCTGTGGCCATCGACACGCTGGCGGTGCTGGAAGGGCGTCTGCCGCGACGGGCGCTCGCGATGGTCTTGGAGTGGGCTGCCGAACACCGCGGCGAGTTGAAGGGCAATTGGGCGAGGGCTGAGGGGCACGAGGCCCTCGAGAGAATCGCCCCGTTGAGTTAAGGAGCAAATCATGTACCGCGTGAAGTATGTCGAGCCACTCGAGGTCTATCGACTGCGTGTGGAATTTGAGGACGGCGTTGAGGGCGAGGTAGACCTGTCGGGCCGGCTCTTCGGTCCCATGTTCGAGCCCCTGAAGGACCCGCAGGTATTCGCGCAGGTGGGCGTAGACCAGTTCGGCGCGGTCTGTTGGCCCAACGGCGCCGACTTGGCGCCGGATGCCCTCTACGAGCAAGTTGCCTCTTGCCGCGCCGTGCGATAAGGTGCCGCGCATCGTGACGTCCCTGCCCCCACCGCCAAGTCGACCGACCCGCCCGGACGACTCCCCTCGCGCACTCTGGGCTCGCCGTCGGCGGCTGACGCGCCATGCCGCGCTCGCGGTGGGTCTTGTGTACCAGGGGACCACGAACCCCGAGGCGGTTGAGACGCTGCTGCCATTGCTGGAATCGGGGGAATCGGGCGCCGCGTGCGAGGCCCTGCAACTGGTCGACTTTGACGAAGAGGCGCTGGCATGCACTTCGTGGCCCGCCTTCCCGCGCTGCCACGGGCTGGCGGACGGGCCCGGCGTGGCCCGGATGTTCGTGCTGAAGCACTTCCTCGCCGCCCCGCCAATTCCTGAGCGGCTCGGCTGTAGCGGTCTGTAGGGGCGCGCGAACTCCTCGCGTCTGGCCGCGGGCACCCGCGGGGCTTGGGCTGTCAAGCTGATATGCGCCCACAGTTCGGACTAATCAACGTCTGGCAGCAAGCCCAAACGTCGCAGGTCGGCTTCAGTCCAGCGGGCCTGCCGTTCGACGATGCTGCGCAGTGTAGGCAGCGGAAAGGTATCCGAGGCGTGATGGAAGGAAAGGGTGACGCGGCGGCCGTCCGGATGAACATAGCGGCGGTGGCTGCCGCGTTGTCGGCGAAAGACAAAGCCGTCAGCCTTGAGGGCGGCGGCAAGTTGCCGGGCCGTCACTGAGCCAAAACGGGAGTAGTCGACGGTCATACGCTCACGGCAACGGCCGGCTGTTCGGAGACCGTCACGCTCGGGGGAAGGGGCAGACCGTCTTCGAGTAGCTCCTCAGCGACCATTTGGACGACCTCCTGGATGTTGCGCAACGCCTCGTCCTTGGTCTTTCCCCAAGTCGCCGCGCCCAGATGCTCGAGTTCTGGGACATAGACGTGCCATGCATCGTCAGCAGGTTCGAGGACGATCGGGAAGATGTACGTTTTCACTCGCCCAACTCCTTGTCCGGCCTCAACGCGTAGGCTGACGTACCTGGATTAAGCAAGTCCAGTATAGCAGATTGGCCGAAAGCCGGGAAGGGCCGGATGGCCGCCGGCCGCCCGCGCCCATCGACGTGACAAACCTGAGCGGATTCCGTACTCTTACTCCGAAATCCCCGACAAGAAGACGAGACACAGGAAAGGAAACGGCGATGATTCAGGACTGGGCTGTGGCGGCCCTCGGGCTGACAGTCTTCGCGCTCGCTGCAAGTTATCCGGCCGTGGCCGCGGAGATTCAGGCAAAGGACCTGCGGACTTTCGGAACGAGCGGCAAGGAGCTCCGCGTGCTCGAGGGCGGCCAGGAGGCCGAACTTGTGCACCACGAAGGCCGGGGCTGTCTGACCCACATGTGGTTCGGCGGCGACTGGCCCGGATACGACCGCACGCGCATCCGCTGTTACGTGGACGGCGAGGCGAAGCCGTCCATCGACATGGAGCTGTTCCTCGGTCATGGGATCGGGTTTGGCGACGACGCCGCGCCGTGGGGCACGGCCCGCATGGGCAAGACCGGCCACCCGAGCGGCATCTACAACACGTATCGCATCCCCTTCGGCAGCAGCATCCGCGTCACCGCGCAACTCGGCGAGGGCGTCGAAGAGAATCCCCCCTTCTGGTGGATCGTCCGCGGCGTCGAGAACCTGCCCGTCACGATTGGCGGCATCCGCCTGCCCGAGGATGCGCGCCTCAAGTTGTACCGGCTCGAGCACCGCCGCGTTGAGCCCCTCGAGAGGGTCGAGCTCTGCAAGACCGACCACGCCGGCATGCTGTACCAGGTCACGCTGTCCGTGCAGAGCGAGAACCTGAACTTTCTCGAAGCGATTGTACGCGCCTACATCGACGGCGCGGACGAGCCCTTGCTCCTCTCCTCCGGCACGGAGGACTATTTCCTCGGCACCTACTACTTCAACCGCGGCATGTACCACCACCCCGAGGCCGGCCTGACCCACATAGACCGTAACGCCAACACGTTCTCCGCCTATCGCTTCCACGAGGAAGACCCCATCGTTTTCCAGAAGAGCCTGCGTTTCGTGTGGCGCAACGGCGAGGCCTGGGAAGACGGCCGGCCGTTCGGGAATCCCAAACCCAGTACGTTTACCAGCTACGTCTGGGTCTATGAATGGGAACCTGAAGTGAACTGAGCGACTTCGACTCAGGGCGCCAGTGGCGTCCAGTCAGCCGATGTTTGGCCAATGGCAAGAGACCTCAGCGCCTTTTCCCCCAGCCTTGGCCAGGTTCCTGCGCGCCCGTTCCCGATCGGTCGCGGCGATAGGGCAGGCAAAGGCCGTGCCTCTGGGATTCGTCCCTGGCGCTCGTCATTCTACTGCCGAGCCGCGTCGTGTACAATCAGGAGCAGCCCCGGCCGGCCGCCAGGACGCGCGGGGTGGGGCGTGACCTGAGGGAAGAGAGGAGACACGATAGCGTGACCACAAAGGAGAAAATGAAAGAGGTCATCGAAGAACAGCCAGATGACGCCACGTATGACGAAATCCTGCGGGAACTGGCGTTTGCGCGCGCTGTCGAGCGGGGCCTCGCGGATGCTCGGGAAGGACGCACGCTCTCCAATGAGGAAATGGGCCGGCGGATTCGGCTATGGCAGAGATAAGGTGGACCGAAGAAGCCGCTGCCTGGCTCGAAGACATCTACAAGTACATCGCGCAAAACAGTCCGGACGCGGCCACGCGAGTGGTGAAGGGCATCTACGACAAGGTGCAGATTCTGGCGGAGGTTCCAGAGATGGGCTACCGGTATCGTACGGTGCCAGAGGGAGACATTCGCGTCCTTCTGTATGGCCACTACCGTATTGCGTATCTCGCCCGTGGAACTGACACCGTGGAGATACTCGGCATCTTCCACGGTGCTCTGGACATAGACCGGTACCTGTAGCACCGTAGCGGTAAATATTCGTTAAACCCGTGTCGCGTTTTCATGGAGAAACGGGGCGTTCATTTTTTGCTGGACGCACAAGTAGGAGCTGTGCATAATGGGGGCATGGCCGAGTCCCGGAATGAGTTGTTTGAACTTCGCCAGGAGGCGCACTTCTAT
>Ga0114930_10003940_pt1 | contig 12723 bp, 15 predicted proteins | sample AnhtaG_FD_87300 | JGI IMG/M metagenome (GOLD analysis project Ga0114930, IMG submission 87300) | Deep subsurface microbial communities from Anholt, Denmark to uncover new lineages of life (NeLLi) - Anholt_01485 metaG | ecosystem: Environmental > Aquatic > Marine > Oceanic > Sediment | place... | reverse complement strand
CGTTAACGGTCTACAAATAGATCTAGTTGGTGGAGATGGCTCGATCGCCGCTGAGGTCAATGCGTCTGCAATAATCAGTGGCGGAGAGGTAGTCGGAGTAGAGGGAATCTTCAGAGCGCGCGCGCATAGCTCCCCACCTCGGAGCTAAGGCTCCATTTGAAACCTTATGTTTAAGGTGACAATGAAACCTTGAATCCAAGTAAACTCCATTGATTATTTAACAATATTCTAACAGAAACAGTAGAATCAGCATCTGAGTGGTTTCATGAAAAAAGATAGGTTGAGTTTCATTCACTGTAGGCTGCGGCTTTGTAAGACATTACTCTATTTGCTTCTTCTTTGACAGTGTCGAGTATGACGGTGTAACTTTCAGATGCCGTATCCCCTTGTACGTACAATGTAATCTTTCTGGGAACTACCTCTATAACCCTTATATCTGGGCGTGTACGCACAAAATGTCTCCGGCTGCTTCTTTCATATGCGCGCGCATGAATTATTTTTTTTCCCAATATTTCTCTGCTTCTTCTTCTAATTCCAGTAATCTTGTATAGTAGTCAGGGAACTCATTGAGATGAGCAAGAGCGATTTTCCCAGTCATTAAGGGATCATCACTTGTAACGTTCGTAACTAAGTTCTCGGTGCCATGTTCCAACTCAACGTCCATACCCATCCTGAATTGCTCCATATCGAACTTAGTCCAGTCAATTCCAAGTGCCTCTCCAATTTCTTTTGCCTTATCAGCCGTGAAAACCTTCTTAGGTGACATGATTGAGAAATCAGCATTTTTCAATTTAGGTCTTTCGTATGCGGATGCTACTTGCGAGCGTGCACGATTATGGCAAACTCTATAACTTTTATCTGAGACCAAATGCAGAATTCATACATGGAAAAGATAGACGATAATAAATTTCTGCAGATAATCAACATCATCGGGTTCATCGCGGTCGTCGCTGTGAATATCCTCGCGAACGCCCTTCCTATAAACGGCATGACCACCGCGGAGCTCTCGGACTCCTACCCGAACCTGTTCGTCCCCGCCGGCTACGTCTTCGCCATCTGGGGTGTCATCTACCTCTTGCTGCTTGCGTTCACAGTCTACCAAGCCTCACCAAATAGAAGGGAAGCCCAGTTCCTAGGTAAGATCGGTTACCTCTTCGGAATCAGCTGTGCGGCTAACGTCGTCTGGATATTCCTGTGGCACTATGAGCTGGTTTTCCTATCCCTGGTTTTCATGTTCGCATTACTTGGCTCTCTCATTTTGATCTACCTCAGGCTCGACATAGGGAGAGGTAAACCGCTCAGGGAGGAGAGGCTCTACGTCCACCTTCCTTTCAGCATATACTTAGGGTGGATAACTGTCGCCCCCATAGCCAACGTAGTGGCAGCCCTCGTCAGCATCAACTGGGATGGCTTTGGTCTCGGTGATGTCACTTGGACCATAGTTATGATATCAGTCGCGGTTATCCTGACGCTCTTGAATATACAAACTCGCTTTGATATTGGCTACACCCTGGTCATCATCTGGGCCCTTGGAGGGATCATCGTGAAGCAGATGGCGATCCAAAGTATCGTAATGACTGCAGGGTTGGGCATAATCGGGATAGTCGCCTTCCTAGCCTTCAAGAGACTTCGAAGCTGAATCCCTTGGGAGGGCAATTAAAGAGACGCGCGCATAACTCAATTCTAAACGGGGGTTGTGAACGGGGATTTGAAGCGATTTGTTAGAAAGAGATATGGCACGCGCGCGCCAGCCCCGCGCGCTCACCCATCCTTTTTGTCCAAGCGCTCGTACACAGGCTGAGAGAGACTCTCCGAAAAAAGGGGAAGGACGGAATCAACCAGGCTGAATAGGCTTCTAAGCGGGTTTTAACTTGGCTCCACAGACGGAGCATTTCCCCTCTTCTGTGATCATCGGCTGCTTTGCGACTTCCTTTCCGCATACACCGCACTTCATTTTCCGTCAAGTAGTTTCAAGTGAAGCATAAAATAAAAATGTTCACTTTATTAAAATTTTTTAATTAAAACTATACAATATGCAGTATTAACCCTTATATCATGAATTTTTTAAAATATATAGGAAATTTTCCATTTATTCTTTGATTATTTTATTCCAATATTTTTTTGGGCGCGCGATATGGAACTGGCTCTCAGGCAGCGCGCGCGACATAGGTCCCGAGCCTCCAGCGGGCTTCCCGGAGGCTGTCGAGATCACCCTCTCTTCGAGGGAGAAGCTCGACGCCCTCGGAATTAAGACCTTCATGAAGACACACGCGCGTTCTCATGTGGCGTAAATATAATCATAAAACATCTTATACCAGGCGCACTTGAAACACTTAATTGACTCGAACAAGCCACCTACACGACACCCTCGGGGCTAAAGGCGAACGCGGTGCTCGGGTGAAGCCCCTCTACTGTCTAGAGGCCAGTTTCTTGATCTCGTTTGCCAGCTGTTCGAAAGCTGTCCTACGATACTCAGTGTAGGCATCGAACACGTTCATCCGGGTGAACCGTTCGTCCCTCAGCCGCTGCAGGGTCTTGTGGTGCAGTTTCTCGTCGTCGGACCAGGTCTCCAGGAGGCGGCTGAGGCCGCTGTTCTCCCTCACAAGGTGGTTGCCCAGGATCTTCCTGGATCTCTCTATGGACTCCTTCTCGAGCTCCAGGTGCTTCTCGAGGCCCACGGATATCTCCCGCCTGTCTGGCTCTCCGATTCTCCGGCCCTCCAAGATCTCGATGGCCAGGTTGAAGATGGCGATGTGCTTTCGGGAGTCCATCTGGAGCATGTGGAGGAGCCACCCGGCGGTCTCGCTCAGGATGAGGTCGGAGGTCTCTTCGTACATCTTCACGAGCCGCTTCTCAGTCTGGAGCTGCTCGTCGAGGAGTCTCAAGGCCTCGGCTCTATCTTTTTCGGACATTTGCTGAACACTAAATATTACTAGACATGGTTGAAGATTAAGGATCCTTGAAATCTCGGTGAAGCCTGGAATGGCCTAATGCGCGCGCGCGGATATGCTTCCGTGATCGTGAAGGCGGTTATCCTCAGACCACCTATATGGGAACAACGGAGCCTCGGTAACCAGCAATGACGGAAGCGTTTCTCTCCACGTATTCGGTGAGGATGTCAATGGCGCGTACTTCCAAGTTCTTCCTCTCCGCCCCGTATCTTGTGGGCACCCCTTGGGCAGTCAGATAACATGCGCAGTAGGTCTTCCTCTTGTCGAGCCTCTTGCCTCCGATGAAGAACTCTTGGATTCTCTTACCCTTCGGGTTCTCCACCTTGAAGTAGACGCTGAGCCCGGCGCAGCGTTTGACGTAGCCTCCCATCTGCATGTACGGGTTCCGGGAGAACGTGTGCTCCAGGTTCTCCTCCATCATCCTCCACAGCTCCAAGCCGCTCAGCTCACAAACCGAGACAGGGGGGTTCGTCGGCACGATGTTCCAGACGTCGTTCATGGTTATGGGCCCCGGGAGGACGGGGGCTCCGTAGCGCCATCCGTTGGAGAAGGCGATCTCCGCACCGGTGTACTCCTTGATAGATCCGAGGAGGAGGTTGTCCATCGTCGACTCGAGGACCCTGCTCCTGTTGAGGGCGGTTCTCGTCTTGCCAACAATAGTATCTAGATAGTCCCTGTGAGACCGGAAGACTCCATCGATCATGTCCTCGACACTTGGATCCGGCTCTATATCCTCCTCCACCGTGATGAGCTCGTGTCTGAATACCTTGATCTTTCTATCCGAAACGTTGAGGTCGAGCCTGCCTATGAAGGAGCCGTGGCAGCCCGACTGGATGATTATCGTCCCATTCACGGTGACGGCCTCGTAGACCCTGTTGTGGGTGTGGCCGCTCAGGAGCAAGTCTATGCCATCTATATCTTCCGCCAGCTGTAGCTCCTGGGGGTATCCGAGGTGGGAGAGGACGACGACGAGATCGACCCTCTCCTCGTCCCGGAGCTTCTCGATGTATCCAGGCAGCTCTTGCTTTCCCAGAGTGAAGCTGAGGCCCTCGCTGAAGTGGGCGGGCATGGTCTTGTCGACTATCGTTGCGGCGACGCCGACGACGCCCACCTTCAGGTCGTTCCTTTCGATCACGGCGTATGGCCGATAGGCTAAATCTCCGTCCTTCTCCCTGTAGCAGTTGACGGCGAGCATCGGGTAATCCAGCTTATCCACGATCCTGTCGAACTGCTTGGGGCCGTAGGCGAACTCCCAGTGGGCCGTCATTCCGTCGAAGGCGAGGTGGTTCAATATGGGGACCAACTCCTCGCCGTGGTTTTCGACCGCCCCGAAGGTCCCGTGGATGGTGTCCCCATTGTCGAGGGCTATTACGGCTCCACGACATTCCTCCCTGATCCGGCTGAACAGGGTCGAGATGCGGGCGTATCCGCCGACGCGTCGATAAACCTCTCGGTTCCCCTCCCAGAACAGCTCGGGATGGATCTCGAAGTAGCCGTGGCTGTCGTTAAGCTGGAGGATCGTGAGGCTCTTCTCGTCCACCATAAAACCAACATTAAATCATGATGAAGGGCTTTCTTAAACTATTACACGTATTTTGTCAATGTTTAAATTGAGTCGAACCTTGATAATCCTGTGGTCTTTTTGAGGTACCTTTCCGGGACCAGGACCTGATGGATTGGGAGAGAGACCGAGTTGAAGTATATCCTCTACTGGGAGATCGACCCGAACCGCTTCGATGAGGCAATCGAGAAGCTCGGCAGGGTCGTGCCAGATGAGTCGGGGAAGTTCCCTAAGAAGCTGAGCGAGAGCTACTCTCTGGGCGGGCGGTTCAAGGGGTTTAGGCTGGTGGAGGCCACCCCAGAGCAGCAGACGAACCTGATGGTGAACGTAATGCCGGAGATGCTGGTGAAGTTCGTGTCCATCATCGAGTTCCCCAAGGTCGTCCAGGCGTACAAAAGAGATAAGAAGTGACACACACCACTCAATAAACTCCCTTTTTTGTGACAAGGGCTCCTCGAAATTGGCATGGTTTAAAACCCATCATAAATCTAAGATCCATTGCGATCCAAATTTGCCAAAGATCACAGATATCGAAGCCGAGGCCTTCGACGAGGTGATCAAAGGCTCCGATATCCCGGTAGTTTTGGAGTTCTGGATCAGGTCTTGTGGCTTCTGCCAGAAGTTCAAGCCCGTCTATATGAGCAGCTTCCCGACGTGTATGGTGGACGGGTCAAGTTCCTCAGGATGAACATGATGAAGAGCATCGAGAACCTGCGGCTCGCAGAAGACCTGGGGGTGGAGCAGACGCCGACGACTAAGGTGTTCTGCAAAGGTGTGGAGGCGGGAGAGCTCGTGGGCTCAAAGCCCCTCGACGAAGCGGTCGACGTGCTGAACGCCGTCCTACAGTCTAACGAGGCCTGCGGATCATAGCCGCTCCTCCAAGAGAACGTTTTTACTGTGCCATTCAAATTTTTTAAACATGTTTCCTCTCGGCATCTACCAGTACATAATTGGCGGGCTGATCATCGGGCTCGGCGTCTCCTTCGTTTACATATTGACGGGGCTTCACTCCACACAGAGCAGCTTTTTCAGCTCGACCATCTCATACTTCTCAAAGATACCCTATTTCCAGAGGAAGACCTACCTGGAATCGAGGGAGTGGCGGCTCTACTTCGCGGCCAGCGTCATCCTCGGGGCTCTGATCTACACTCTGACGGTGTCCCCCGACGGATTCTGGACCACGTCGGTCCAGTGGTGGCGGCTCGTCCTCGGAGGATTCCTGGTGGGCTTCGGCACGCGCCTCTCCAGCGGCTGCACCTCGGGCCACGGTATAAGCGGGATAGCCTCCCTCTCGGCCACATCCCTCTACGCCGTCATCACGTTCATTGCCGTGGGGATCGTCACGGCCCACGCAATGATGTTTCTGGGGGTGGCTCCATGAACAACAAAAACATAATCCTCTTTATAGGCGGCCTTATATTCGGCTTCGGCCTCGCCTGGGGGGGCATGTCGAAGCCCGAGATCGTGCTGAGCTTCCTCCAGCTCAGGGACTACGGCCTCGTCCTGCTCATGGGGGCCGCCACCGTCACTACCTTTGTGGCGATCAACATAGTACCGAGGTTCATGGAGAAGCCTATCCTTGGGGGGGAGTTTAAGCCGAGAGTCAGGGCCTTCAACAGGAACACCGTCCTCGGGGCCATCATTTTCGGCGTAGGGTGGGGGATATCGGGGCAGTGCCCCGGCTCCGCGCTATCCAGCCTTGGGATCGGAAACCTGCCCGTGTTGATCGGCATAGCCTCCATGTTCGCCGGGGCCTACGCGATGGGAAGGTTCTTCGGCCAGTGACGCGATTAAAACCCTCCCATCTAAACCTGAGACGGGTAGCAAAGTGATGAAGGTCAAGTGCGCTTTCTGCGGTAAGATGGTCGAGGAGGAAGATGTCAAGTTCAGGCTGACCGTGGGCGGTGAGACCCTGAGCTTCTGCAGCCTCGACTGCTGTACAAGTCCGAGCCCATAGAGGAGTTCAGGCATATCAGCCTCTCCAGCTTGGTCTTTAACAAGACCGTCTTCGAGTTCCTGGCGATAGTCACGGGCCTCGGGGGCGTCTACTACACGCTCTTCGAGGCCGGCAGCAACGCCTTGATGATGGACACCATCAGCGTGATCGCGGCCATCGCCGCGATGATAGTCGGGGTAGAGCACCTCAGGTACGTGGAGGAGCACAGGCTCGTCGGCAGGGCGGTCCTCCTGCTGGGCGCCATCATACTGTTGTCGATACTGCTCTTCGTCTGGCTCCACGGGTTCAGCTGAGGCATCCCTCACCCGAGCCCTGAGCGGCTGACGGCTATCACGGGGACCTTGGCGGTGGCCTCCAGCTCCCCCCTGAGGGCCTCCACCAGGATCTCCAGGCCGGGGACGCCTTCCAACCCCATGTCCTCCGGGGACGTGGTGACGAGGACGAGATCTGGCGCCACCTCCTCTATCACGGGCTCCAGATCCCCGGGAGTCAGCTCCCTCCTGTAATCGACGGAGGGGATGATGCCCTCCTCAACGGCGAAGGGCTCCTCCCGGGGATCCACCGTGACCACGGTGAGATCGGGGTTCTTCCCGAGCTGGAGGAGGACCCTGGCCCCTACTCTGCCGGCTCCCACGACTAAGACGCGAAGCCCGCCAGCCGAACCGCCAACTCTCAATCCTGCCGTACGATTCTCGTGCGAGACATCATTGTTTTCAGACGACTCTTCCATCCTCACATCCATCCCAACAAATTCATCGCGTAGAACAGGCCCGTGAGGGCCAGGGAGCTGACGACCGTCACGACGAGGCCGTAGCGGATCATGTCCCTCCTCTCAACAATCCCCGTGGCGGATATCAGGGCCATCCTCCCCGAGGCCGAGGGCAGGGAGTAGCCGAAGGTCGTCGCCAGGGTTAGGGGCACCACCAACTGAAGCGCGTCCACGGAGGGGTTCTGGCCTGCGATGCTGATCAGTATGGGGGTGAAGACGGCCGCGACGGTGGTGTTGTTCATCACGTTGGTCAGCAGCGCCCCGGAGAAGACGAGGAACAGGAGGCCGAGGATGAAGGGGACACCCGTAAGGAGCGGCGTGATGGGTATGGTGAGCCATTCGGTGGCCCCCGTGCGGGTCATGGCTTCTCCCAGGGCCAGGCCCGCGCCTATGATGAAGGTCATCCCCCAGCTCACGCCCCGCACGTCCTCCCAGGCTATGATCCCCCTGAGGGAGAGGTAGGCGACGGCCGCCATGGCGACGACGGAGGGGGACATTAATGTCGAGGGCAGGCCCAGCGCTGCCTCCAAGTAGGACCCAGCCATCCAGAGGGCCACCGTGACGTTCATGACTACGACTATCTCCCACTCCACCGGCCTCAGCGGGCCCAGGTTCCCGAGCTCCTCCCTGGCCAGGGTTATGTCCATCCTGCTGAGGCTCACCTTCACCAGCCTCTTCAGGGCCCACCAGGTCACAGGGAAGACGACTAGGAAGGCGGGCAGCCCATACTTGATCCAGTCCACGAAGGACCAGGCCATTATCTCGGCCAGGAAGCCCGATGCTACGGCGTTGGAGGCCGAGCCCGTGATGGTCACCATGCCCCCCAGGCTGGCGCCGTAGGCTATCCCGAGCGCCAGTAGCAGGGTAACCTCCCGGGCCTGGTCCCTGTCCTCTATCCGGTTGGCTATGGTCATAGCCACGGGTATCAGGACGGCGGCGGTGGCGGTGTTCTCCATCCACATGGAGAGAAGGGCGGCGATGCTCATCAGGCCCAGTAGGAGCCCGCTCACGTCTCCCCCTGAGGCCACGATGGAGCTTAGGGCTAGCCTCCTGGTGAGGCCGTGCTTCCTGAGGGCCTCCGCGATGAAGAGGCTGCCCAGGATGAGCAGGACGATGGGCCTGGAGAGGGCCTCGAAGGCCTGCGAGGCGTCCGCCACCCCCAGGGCCACCATGGAGACGAAGACCATCAGGCTCGCGAAAGGTAGGGAGACGGGTTGGAGTGTGAAGATGCTGCTCGTGAAGGTGAAGGCTGCGAGGGCGGCCTTGCCCGCCGGTGGTAGGCCTTGGGGGGTGGGGAGGAGCAGGACGATCAGAGTCAGCACTATAACCACGGCGAAGCGCCCGTTCAACCCGCCCCGGACTGCCATCTGTAAGATCTTTTAGAACGGTATCTATATACCAATTTCGCGCTGTGGCAGGTGCAACTGCACATGTTAATATTATCCAATAAGTAGATCAACATGGGATGATTTTCCATAAGATCAAGTCGGAGATCGTTTCTCACCTCTCATACTTCATAGGCTACGACAACGAGGCCATAGTCGTCGACCCGAGGAGGGACTGCCAGATCTACGTGGATCTGGCCATGAGGGAGGGCATGAACATCAGGTACGTCTTCGAAACCCATCGCAACGAGGACTATGTGATCGGCTCCCTCGAGCTTTCCAGCCTCACCGGGGCGGAGATCTACCATGGCCCATGGCCCGAGTTCAAATACGGAGAGATCGTGGAGGACGGACAGGAGTTCCATTTCGGGAAGCTGAAGGCGACGGCCATCCACACCCCCGGTCACACCCTGGGCTGCGTCTCCTATGCGGTGACCGACTTGGCCTCTGGGGAGGAGCCGGTGCTGGTCTGCACCGGGGACACCCTCTTCGTGAACGATGTGGGGAGGACCGACTTCGGAGGGGATCAGAGGCGGGCCTGGTCGGAGAACCTCTACGAAAGCATATTCAAAAAGCTCATGCCCCTCGGGGATCACGTAGTCCTCTGCCCGGCCCACGGGTCGGGCTCCGTCTGCGGTGGGCACATCGCCGACAGAGAAGTGAGCACCCTCGGCCTTGAGCGCCTCTTGAACTCCCTCCTCCAGATGTCCAAGGAAGAGTTCGTCGATTTCAAGGTGGAAGAGCACTACGAGTATGCCCCGTACTTCCGGATGATGGAGAAGCTCAACGTGGAGGGAGCTCCCTTTGTCGGGATCGGCCCCAACCCGCCGGCGCTGAAGCCCATGGAGTTCAAGGATAAGATCGAGGAGGGGGCCATCGTCGTGGACACCCGCCCACCCCCAGGCTTCGGAGCGGGCCACATCAAGGGCTCCTACAACCTAGTCCTCAAGCGGCTGGGCCTGGCGGGCTGGGTGTTCCCCTACGACAAGCCGATACTGCTCCTACTGGGCAATCAGGGGCAATTAAACACAGTGGCCAAGAACCTCATGAGAATCGGGTACGACAACCTCGGGGGCTACTTAGTGCCCAGCATCGTTTCCTGGTACAAGTCCGCCCTGCCCCTCGAAAGGCTGGACATGATGACAATAACTGACTTCAAGGAACGGATGGACGGGGGCGAGGATTGGATGGTGCTCGACGTTAGGAGCAGGGACGAGTGGCTGGAGGGACACATCAAGGGCAGCCTAAACATCTATGTGGGCTTCCTAGAGGGTTGCGCTGAAGAGGTACCGAAGGACAGGAAGGTAGCGGTAGTGTGCAAGACAGGCACCCGTTCAAGCTTTGCCTCCAGCATCCTCCTAAGGGCCGGTCACAGGAATATAACAAATGTCCTCGGCGGCATGGAGGCCTGGAAGAAAGCGGGTTACGATATAGTTAAATAAGACTCGAGGCGCGCGCACACTCTTTAAAAATCTGATCAAACTCCTCCCGGGCTCTAAAAACGCTAGGAAATGATCTGCAGACAGTCATCAGTCTGCTCAAACCTTTTACCCTCGTTCTCCCGCTCCACGCGCCTAAACCAATATATCCCGTTCTTCTCATAGACCCACAGCCATCTACATCAGGTGACCTTTTGACCGAACACTCGAAACCAAACAGGCTGATCCACGAGAAGAGCCCCTACCTCCTCCAGCACGCTTACAACCCCGTCGACTGGCACACCTGGGGCCCCGAGGCATTCCAGAAGGCTGAGAGGGAGGACAAGCCCATCTTCCTCTCCATCGGCTACTCCACCTGCCACTAGTCCCACGTTATGGAGAGGGAGTCCTTCGAGGACGAGGAGGTGGCGGAGGCCATGAACGACGCCTTCGTCTCCATCAAGGTGGACCGGGAGGAGCGCCCCGACATCGACGCCACATACATGAAAGTCTGCCAGATGATGACCGGGAGCGGAGGCTGGCCCCTCACCATCATAATGACCCCCGACAAGCGCCCCTTCTTCGCCGGGACCTACATCCCCAAGCAGACCAGATACGGGAGGACCGGCATGCTCGAACTCACCGCACATATAAAGGATCTCTGGGAGCGCGACCGGACACGGGCCCTCGACGTGTCGAACCGCGTAGTGGAGAGCCTGAAAATCGAGACCCGCTCCAAACCCCAATCCCTGGGAGAGGAGACCCTCAGGTTCGCCTACCTCCAGCTCTCCCAGTCCTTCGACCCGAGGCACGGGGGATTCGGCACCGCCCCCAAGTTCCCCACGCCCCACAACCTCCTCTACCTCCTGAGGTACTGGAAGCGCACAGGGGAAGGTAAGGCCCTGAGCATGGTGGAGCGGACCCTCCGATCCATCAGGATGGGAGGAGTGTACGACCACCTCGGACACGGCATCCACAGGTACTCCACCGATGCCCACTGGCTCGTACCCCACTTCGAGAAGATGCTGTACGACCAGGCCCTCGCATCCATGGCCTACACCGAGACATACCAGGCCACGGGAGACTCCTTCTACAGACGGGTCTCCGAGGAGATAATCGGGTACGTCCTCTCCGAGATGACCTCCCCCGAGGGAGGGTTCTACTCCGCCGAGGACGCAGACAGCGAGGGGGATGAGGGCAAATTCTACGTCTGGACGGAGGACGAGATAAGAGATGTACTTGCCCCGGAGGAACTGAACGCCTTCAACACGGTCGCGCGCGCGCGGGAATAGGCTCATTCCTTCCTTCGGTTTTCATCTCTTTTTCCATGTATTTTCCCGGATTTACGTTGTTTTCGACGTAAAAAACTGTTTTTGAAAATATTTTTTTGGTAAAAAATTTTATCAAAAGTGGTGTTTGATTAGAAAATTCGCTGTCATATGAGATAATGATATTTCATACATAACTCTTCGTCGCGAGTGTGAGGTTTAGGAACGTCCTTTTTCTAATTCATTGTCTTTCAATCACGCGCGCGCATAAAAATTGTTAGAGGCTAGGAACCTTCATAGACTTTATCTGGCTTCACAATTCGAGCCGATTCAGGGTAGACATTTATTATAGCACGGTTTGTAAAGGGCGCGTCTGACATGATGCGGAAATGAAATTCTTCATCTGGAAGCCAGAAAAGATACCACCATTCCCATTTTTCATTAACAACTTCATCAGCCTCCAATTCAGCCTTCCCTTCAATTACATAGAACTCTCTTTTTCTAGAACTTGGAAAGGTTATCAATACTCTTGGATTATTATTAATATCTTTAACTTTTCGGGAATCTTTGAACGTCGGGAACCACATCATATCATATGGATCTTCGTTATAATTGGTCATAGCTATATTCCGTTTCCGACCATCTTCTGAAAATGTTGTTAGGTACACTAATTTTGCCCGTTTAAATTCATCCTTCATACCTTGAATTTTATTCATTCTCAAATACCACCATCATACATTCATTTAAGAGCTTGATAGCTCGAGCAAATCATGGAAAGCGTAAAATAAATACTTATCAATATGGGAAAAATGATTCTATTTTAGATACATTAAATACTTAACACATACGCACGCATCGATGTTCCTCTCTGTATTTATGTAAGTAATCCTGGTGTGTGTGGGGGTTAAATTTTATCCCTACACACACTGAACGCGGTACGGCTCGCTTCGCTCGCTGCGCGCGTGTCATTTCCATTCCCAATATTGCGCGCGCGTATGATTATCCAAGAAGATCGTATGGAAACGAGATTTCTGTCTCTTCAATATATTTTCCAACGATATCTGGTTTAAACTCTGAGCCCTTGCGGTCGTACATAACTAAGGTCTCTGCTAGGCTTTTTTTGAGGTTAAATCAAGAACATATTTCATTGCTAGACCATCTCTTAGATAATCGTCTACAATCAACAGCCTTCCCATCAAGGACTTTATTTGGTCGCGCATAGTGGGAGAAACATCCTCAATACTCTTTTTTCCATTTTTGATAACATGCCTTAAAAATATTGGATGGAACGTTGGTATTCCTAGCTTTGATGCCAAGTAAGCTCCAATAACGGAGCCCCCTCTACCTATAGCAATTATATTATCAAATTGTTTAAATATTATATCTTTATTCACTTTTTTCAAGATTTCACTGT
>Ga0114930_10003938_pt1 | contig 12726 bp, 9 predicted proteins | sample AnhtaG_FD_87300 | JGI IMG/M metagenome (GOLD analysis project Ga0114930, IMG submission 87300) | Deep subsurface microbial communities from Anholt, Denmark to uncover new lineages of life (NeLLi) - Anholt_01485 metaG | ecosystem: Environmental > Aquatic > Marine > Oceanic > Sediment | place... | reverse complement strand
TTTCGCCCACCAGCGTTCCGGCGATAGGAAACTGGGGGTCGGGGTTCAGAGTTCGACTTCTGACGCCGAACATTCAAATGTGGGGGCGTAGCTCAGTTGGTTTAGAGCGCCTGCCTGTCACGCAGGAGGCCGCGGGTTCGAGTCCCGTCGTCCCCGCCACCGTTTCTTAAGACGTGCCGGGATAGCTCAGTTGGTAGAGCAGTGGACTGAAAATCCACGTGTCCGCAGTTCAATTCTGCGTCCCGGCACCATTAACCGGTTCGTCTATGTGCGAATACAGTGCCGGTCAGCGGGTGACCGTTTTTCCGGCCGGCAGTCGCGAGCCGACGTAGCTCAGTTGGTAGAGCAGCGCATTCGTAATGCGCCGGTCGTCCGTTCGAATCGGATCGTCGGCTCCAGAACTTTTTATCCCCAAAGGGTGCGCTGGTGACGCATGGCAATAAGCAGAGACTGTTTTTCGCGCCTCCACGGCATCCTCATACCTCGAGGGCCGATCGCCAAAGCGCAGCCTCTATCCTCCGAACCGGTAAACATCATTATGCCGCGCACTCGCCTGACGAATCCTTCAGCATTTATGGGAGCATCTGTCGTTGACTCTTAAACGTTCTGGAATCCGAAAGGCGGTAATACCTGCCGCCGGCCACGGCACGCGCCTGCGGCCGTTGACCGCTATCGCCCCGAAGGAACTCCTGCCGTTGGGCCCGAAACCGGCTGCTGGGTTTATTGTAGAGGAGTTGCACGCCGTCGGCGTAGACGATATTATATTTGTAGTGTCGCCGCACAGAGCGAGTATTCAGGAATACTTCGGTGACAGCGCCTGTGGCGGAGATGTCCGGATATCATACGCTTTCCAGGACGCTCAGCGGGGACCGGCGGACGCCATTCTTCAGGCGGAAGACGCGGTGGCGGGCGAGGATTTTATCGTCGCTCTCGGGGACTCGGTGATCACTTCGCCGGGTAGTCTCCCGCTCAGGCGACTAGTAGAGGCCTACGAAGCGAACCCGGCCTTCGCCGCGATTATCGTGGAGCGTGTGCCCGTGGCGGACGCGCACAGGTACGGCATGGTGAAGCCGGCAGGCGAGGCGAAGGGCACTTTCGAGATCTGCGGGCTGGTCGAGAAGCCCAAACCGGAGGATACGCCCAGTAACTATGCCATTGCAGGACGCTACGTCTTTCGGCCTGACATATTCGATTGGATACGACGTACACCCGCCGGGGTCGGCGGGGAGCACCAGATAACGGACTCCGTGCGGCTGAGCATGGCCGACGGCGCGCGGGTGTGGTGCGTCGCACTCGAGGGCGGCGAGCGGCGATACGACATCGGGAGCATAGCCACGTACTGTCAGGCATTCGTGGCCATGTGCATGCTGAATCCCGAAACGGCGGCTGCGGTCGAAAACACGTTCGAGAACCACAGAAACTAATCCTTTTTGCGGAGGTTGGCACGTGAAGGTGCTGATGGCCGATCTCAAGGCCCAGTATCAGTCAATCAGGGATGAAATAGATGGTGCAGTCGCTGGTGTGATGCAGGGGGGGCGGTTCGTCCTCGGCGACAACGTAAAGACTCTCGAACAACAGGTGGCGGAGTTTTGCGGCGCTGATTTCGGCATCGGAGTGGCGTCGGGAACTGATGCTCTCATACTGGCATTGTCAGCCGTCGGCATCAGGGAGGGCGACGAGGTGATCACGGTGCCGTTCACCTTTGTTTCGACTGTCGAGGCTATCAGCCTCCTCGGCGCGCGGGCGGTTTTCGTGGATGTCGACCCACGAACGCTCAACATCGATGCCGCGGATGTGGAGAGCAAGATTACACGGAAGACTCGGGCCATACTCCCCGTGCACCTGTACGGGCAGGTGGTGGATGTGGATACTATTTCCAAGATTGCGCATCGCTATGAGTTGCGTGCGGTATGGGACGGAGCGCAGGCGATCGGCGCTGAGTACAATGGACAGCCGATCGGGTGCTTCGGCGACGCGGTGGCGCTGAGCTTCTTCCCAACGAAGAACCTCGGTGCAGCCGGCGACGGTGGAATGATCCTGACCAACGACTCTGACCTGGCCGAGAAGCTCCGGTTTATAAGGTTCCATGGGAGCGGCGGCACTTACTCATATCGGTATGTCGGCTATTGCAGCCGGCTCGACGAGCTTCAAGCCGCGATATTGCGGGCAAAACTGCCTCATCTGAAGCGCTGGACCGATATCCGCCGCCGGAATGCTGGAACGTATAACAAACTCCTGGCCGACCTGGATATCGTGCTTCCCATGGAGGCGCCCGGAAACAAACACGTGTACCACCAGTATACGGTGAGAACGAAGAGGCGGGATGAGCTCAGGGTCTGTTTGAAGTCAAGGGAAATAGATACCGGAGTCTACTACCCGGGGCCGCTGCACTTTGAGGAAGCATATAAATACCTCGGCTATTCGGAAGGCGATTTTCCGGAGGCAGAGAAGGCTTGCCATGAAGTGCTCTCACTCCCAATTCATCCGGAGCTTACGGACGAGCAGATGGCCCACGTGGGGTCATCCGTAAGATCCTTCCTCGAGCAGTGCAGGCCGGCCACCTTGATTGGAGAGTAATATGAAAGCCATGATTCTGGCTGCGGGAGTCGGTTCTCGGCTCGATCCGCTGACTCGGAACCTGCCAAAGCCGATGGTTCCGATTGTCAACAAGCCGGTGATGGAGCATATTGTGGAGCTGCTCGCCAGGAATGGCTTTTCCAAGATTATGGTGAACCTCCATTACCTCGGCGACCAGATCGAGAACTACTTCGGCGACGGATCCCGCTGGGGGGTTAAGATCCATTATTCGAAGGAGGACCGCCTCTGGGGCGACGCCGGGAGCGTCAAACGGTGCGAACAGTTCTTCGATAGCACCTTCATCGTTATCGGGGGCGATGATCTGGCCGATATGGACCTTCGCCGGCTGGTCAAGCAGCACCGGGAGCACAAGGCACTATGCACCATTGCCCTCTCCCTCGTGGACGACCCTACGGAATACGGCATAGTGCTTATTAACGAGCGTGGGAAGATCACCAGGTTCCTCGAAAAGCCGAAAGGCGAGATTATATTCAGCAATACGGCGAACACCGGGGTATATGTCCTCGAACCGGAGATCTTCGATCTTATTCCCAAGGGCACATTCTACGGTTTTGGGAACGACGTTTTCCCGCTCCTGCTGGAACAAAAATGCCGTTTCTATGGCTGCCTTACGTCCAGCTACTGGAGGGATGTCGGCAACCTAAAACAATACCAGGAGACGCACAGCGATGCGCTCCAGGGACGGGTTAACGTCAAATTCCCCTTGCCTGAAGTCAAGAAATACGTGTGGATGGGGAGCAACGTGGCGATAGATCCCACGGCGGAGATAGGGTACCCCGTCGTGATCGGCAACAACTGTCGCATAGAGAAGAATGCAAAGGTTCTGGCTAACAGTGTGTTGGGCGACAACTGCGTCGTGGAAGAGGATGCGGTCGTGCAAGAAAGTATTCTTTGGTCCGGGGCACGTGTGATGAAGCACACCATGCTTGAACGGTGTGTCGTCGGAACGGAGTGCCAGGTGAAGTCGAACGCAGCAGTTTTCGACGGCGTTATCGTTGACCCCGCACGCGGATAATAAATCAACAGGAGGCTGTTTTCGTGGTATCCCATGATGCGAAAACCTTGGTATCGCACGACGTTAAAGACGTGAGCTTGGCCGGTAAGGGGAAGCTCAGGATCGAATGGGCCGAGCAGTTCATGCCGGTCCTGAGGTCGATCAGGGAGCGCTTTGAGCGGGAGAAGCCCCTCGAAGGCATAACTCTCGTGGCGTGTCTCCACATCACCACGGAGACTGCGAACCTTGCCCGCGCTCTGAAGGCCGGCGGCGCGAAGCTGGCCCTCTGCGCATCAAATCCGCTCTCCACGCAGGACGATGCGGCCGCATCACTTGTGGTGGATTGTGACATCCCAACATTCGCCATCAAGGGCGAGGACCGCGATACCTACTACCGGCATATCCAGTCGGCGCTGGACTTCAAGCCGAGCATCACAATGGACGACGGCGCGGACACCGTTTCGATCATCCACTCCGAGCGGATGGAACTGGCGGACAACATCATCGGCGGGACGGAGGAGACGACGACGGGGGTCATCCGACTGCGGGCGATGGAGCGGGACGGCGTGCTGCGTTACCCGATAATTGCTGTAAACGATGCGGACACGAAGCACCTTTTCGACAACCGCTATGGGACAGGGCAGAGCACCGTAGACGGGATATTGAGAGCCACGAATATTCTCATGTCCGGAAGCGTGTTCGTCGTTTCGGGCTATGGAATGTGCGGCCGCGGGGTGGCGATGCGTGCGAGAGGCATGGGCGCGCGCGTGGTAGTCACCGAGGTCAATCCGCTTCGCGCTATCGAGGCGGTGATGGACGGCTACGAGGTTATGCCCATTGCGGAGGCGGCGAAGGTCGGCGATGTATTCTGTACGCTGACCGGCGACATCCATGTGATCCGAGAGGAACACTTCCGGGCGATGAAGGATGGCGCCGTTGTTGCCAACTCAGGACACTTCAATGTGGAGCTGAACCTCGACTCGCTTGCCAAGATCGCGGTGAGGCGGCGGCAGGTGCGCGAGTACGTGGAGGAGTTCACTCTTGAGAATGAGAAGCGCATCTACGTGCTCGGCGAGGGTCGGCTGATCAACCTGGCCGCGGCTGAGGGACACCCCGCCAGCGTGATGGATATGAGCTTTGCCAACCAGGCGCTCTCAGCCGAGTTCATGGCGAAACACGCCTCCGAGCTGGAGCGCAAGGTCTATCCCGTGCCGAAACACATTGACTCGGAGATCGCCCGCCTGAAGCTAAAGTCGATGGGTGTCGAGATAGACACTCTGACCTCCGAGCAGGAGAAGTACCTGTCATCGTGGGAGATGGGGACTTAGCGGATCTGAAGAGCATCGAGCTCCTCGGCGTAAGGATCGACAATGTTGACATGCCGGCCGCCCTTGCGGCCGTCGGGGAGTTTATTCGCAGCCGCACGCCCCGCCAGGTCGTTACCGCGGATGCTTCCTGCCTTGTGCTGGCCCGGAAGGACGGCGAGCTGCGAGACATTGTGAATTCTGCGGACCTTGTCACGCCGGACAGCGTCGGGATTCTCTGGGCCGCCAGGTTGAAGGGAATGCCCCTGGGGGAGCGGGTCTCCGGGGTCGACATGGTTACGCTGCTCTGCGAGAAGGCTGGACGATCCGGACATCGTGTCTTCCTTCTCGGGTCGGCTCCCGGGGTAGCAGAGGTGGCAGCGAAAAACCTTCGACAGAGGTACCCAGACCTGGTCGTCGCCGGCACTCACCACGGCTATTTCGCGCCGCACGAGACCCCCGGTGTTGTCGCGAAGATACGCGGGGCTGCGCCGGATATATTGTTTGTGGCGCTTGGGATTCCGCGCCAGGAAAAGTGGATACGCCGGCATCTTCAGGAGCTCCGGGTCCCCGTCTGCATAGGCGTCGGCGGCAGCTTTGACGTGATCTCCGGCAGAGTGAGGCGGGCTCCCAAATGGATGCAGAGGCACGGGCTGGAATGGGTGTTTCGCCTCGTAAGCAATCCCAGGAAGATCGGCAAGATCATGACTTTGCCTAGGTTCGTGGCGCAGGTGCTCTGGTCGCAGATCGCAGACGTTCTGGCGCGAAACCGGGGGTGATGTGGAGTGGCAGCGCGTGAGTCGGTTCTTATAGTTGGCAGTGTGGCCTTCGACAACGTGAGAACGCCTCTGGGCGAGATCGAGAATGCCCTGGGAGGCACAGCCGTCTATTCCTCTGTCGCAGCCAGCTTCTTCGCACCGGCCAAGCTCGTCGGGGTCGTCGGCGAGGATTTCCCTCAGGAGCACATACGTTTCCTGGCTGCCAGGGATGTGGATCTCGCAGGCCTGCAGCGCGTCGCGGGGAAAACGTTTCGCTGGGCAGGCTACTATGACTACGACCTGAACCAGGCGCATACCCTCAAAACAGAGTTGAATGTCTTCGAGCACTTCCGGCCGCGCATTCCCCCGGACTACCGGGGGGCCAAGTACGTCTTTCTCGCAAATATCGACCCCGAGCTCCAGCTCCAGGTGCTCGACCAGGTCAAGTCTCCCAAGCTGACCATCTGCGACACGATGAACTACTGGATCGAGAACGAGAGGGACGCTCTGCTGGAGGTCCTCAAGCGAGTTGACATCGCCTTCATGAATGACGCGGAGGCAAGGGAATTATGCGGCACGGCAAGCCTGGTCAAGGCTGCAAGGCGAATTCGTGAACTCGGCCCCTCCATCGTAGTCATCAAGAAGGGCGAACACGGTGCGCTCCTTATTACGGACAACGCCCATTTCGCGGCTCCGTCGTATCCCTGTGAGGAGGTAGTAGATCCAACAGGAGCCGGCGATTCGTTCGCGGGCGGCTTCATCGGCTATCTCGCCGGCACGGACGACATCAGCGAGGCGAACATGCGGAAAGCAGTCGTCTTCGGGAGCACCATGGCTTCCTTCAACGTGGAGGATTTCAGCCTGAGACGCCTGTGCAAGCTGACACCAGAGGACATCTCGAACCGGTACTGCGAGTTCAGGCAGATTGCTTTCTTCGAAGGTCTGGAATGATCCGCACAGCGCTCGACACGCTAAACGGGCTGCTCGACCTGGTCTACCCGCCGAAATGCCTCACGTGTGACGCCATCGCCGCGGACTACATCTGCGCCTTGTGCCTTCGCGGAATCGAGCATGTACACAGGCCGTACTGCCGCCGGTGCGGGCAAAGTATGCGTGGATTCCGCTGTCGCAATTGTTGGGGTAGGGTGGCTTCCTTCACCCACGCCCGCGCGGTAGGCCAGTACAGCGGGGTTCTTCGCAAGGCCGTCCACGAGCTCAAGTATGGCGGGAAAAGGATGCTGGCCTCCCCGCTGGGCGATCTGCTGTACACTTACCTCGAAAAGCGCTGCGACTTCCCATGGCGGCGGGCGAGCTGCGTGGTACCCGTGCCGATTCATCCCGCGCGGGAGAGGGTTAGGGGGTACAATCAAAGCGAGCTCGTCGCCGAACGGCTGTCGGAGCTGACCGGCCTGCCGCTCGTTGGCGGCAACCTTGTTCGCGCGTCGCGCACAAAGCCCCAGGTGGCGCTTTCGCCGGAGGAGCGCCGAAAGAATGTGAAAGCGGTGTTCCGAGTCCGGGATTCCGATGCGGTCCGGGGAAGGATCGTACTGCTCGTGGACGATGTGGCGACAACCTGCAGTACGATCCATGAGTGCAGCCTTGCGCTTCTCAAGGCCGGTGCCGAGCGAGTGTACGCGGTGTGCATCGCATTCGGCGGTTGAAGGCCTCCAGAGAGCGGGAGATGCGACGGGCTTCTTCAGGTGAGGCTTTAGTCTCCGTGAACTGCGGGCATTGACGCTTCCAGATACATCCCATAGCCGGGGTCACTCGCGGTAATCGGGACCTGGTTTTCCAGCACAAACCCAAAAGTCCGATTATCCCGGGTAGTCCCGTCCGCCGAGCCGGAAAACCCGGCTAAGAGCCGGATTCAGCCGGGTTCCCATCGTCAGCGTGGAGGTTCAGCTCGGCCCCGATCCCTTCCTGTTCAGAACCTACAAGCCTAAGTTTACAGTGCACTAGCCACTTGACCTGTGGGGCGCGGGTGTCCTATACTCTAGACGTAGCGGCGGGAGGCCCCGGTGGTGGAAAAGATGCGGGAACTTTGGTTTGCAGATCTGGGCAGAATCGGGTACGCCGACGCCCTGGATCTGCAGCGGCGACTGGTGGAGCGGCGGCTCGCGGGGGAAGTGGCAGACATGCTCCTCCTGTTGGAGCACGAGCCGGTGATCACGCTCGGCACAGCGGGCGGCGAGGAGAATCTGCTTGCCGATCCCGATAAGGTGCGACGTGCCGGCGTGGAGATATTCCGCACAGACCGAGGCGGAAACATCACTTACCACGGCCCGGGCCAGCTCGTGGGGTACCCGATCTTCGACCTGCGAGGACATGGCAGGGATGTCCATCGTTTTCTGCGTAATCTTGAACAGGCTGTAATTGAATGCCTCGCTGATCTGGGCATCGACAGCGAGATCGTGCCCGGCCTCACGGGCGTCTGGGTGGGCGACGACAAGATCTGCTCGATCGGCATCGCCGTCCGCAAGTGGATCACATACCACGGACTTGCCTTGAACGTGAACCCAAACCTTGAGCACTGGTCCCTAATCCATCCCTGCGGGCTCGTGGGGAAGCGGGTGACCTCCATCGAACGCCTGCTCGGCCGGTCTGTGGACATGCGGACCGTGAAGGCTTCGGTGGTGGATAACTTCGCGAAGGTTTTCGCGCTGGAGCCTATACACAGCGACGCCGATTCTCTGCTCGCCGAGGTCGGTGCGTCATCGAGGGCGACGGTGGCATGAGATGAACCGCAGGCTCCCCGAATGGTTGACCGTGAAAGCCCCGAAACGGGGTATGTACGAAGAGATGGCAGGCTTTCTGAAAGCGATGGGCCTGCACACCGTCTGCCAGAGCGCGAGCTGTCCCAACATCGGCGAGTGCTTCTCGCGTCGCACAGCGACGTTCATGATCCTCGGGAACGCCTGCACCAGGGACTGCGGTTTCTGCGGCGTGCGGCATGGGCGGCCGGTGACTGTAGATCCGGAGGAGCCTCGTCGAGTTGCCGAGGCGGCGGCGCGGCTCGGCTTGAGGTATGTCGTTGTCACGTCGGTCACTCGCGACGACCTGGACGACGGCGGCGCGTCTCAGTTCGCGGAAACTGTACGGCACGTGAAGGCGAGAATTCCGAGCGCAATGGTGGAGATATTGATCCCGGACTTCGGCGGCAACTGGGATGCCCTGGAGCAAGTGCTCGAAAGCGCGCCTTTCGTGCTGAATCACAACGTGGAGACCGTCCCGCGCCTGTATCCAGTCGTGCGGCCTGGTGCGAGCTATGATAGATCGCTGGAACTGCTTGAAACCGCCAGGCGACTTCGGCCGTCAATATATGTAAAGTCCGGCTTGATGGTTGGGCTGGGCGAGGAAAAGGTAGAGGTAGTGGAGGTTCTCGGCGCGCTACGCCGTGCAGGATGCGACATCGTCACGATCGGCCAGTACCTTCAACCCTCAAGGACAAATCTTCCGGTGGTAGAGTACATTCCGCCGGCACGATTCGAGGAGTACGAGCAAATCGGCCGTCGTATGGGCTTCCGCCAGATTGCGGCCGGTCCTTTTGTCCGCAGTTCCTACCACGCGGCGGAGATCAGCGGAGTGGGTCGAGCGGTTTCGTCGGGCCCAACCTGAGTCTCACGTTGGCTGCTGCCGGGCCTCAGTCCGACCGCCCACAGGCATCCGCCGCGCGGACAGCCCGGGGCTTCGTCCGAGATCGGTTCTACTATGCGCAGACTGAAAAGTCCGACAGTTCTGATAGTGTTAGTGCCCATGCTGGCGATGGCGATCATTTCGATCGTTTACGTCGCCGCCTACACACGTGCCGCCTGGGATGCCCTTCCCGAGATAGTTTCTACAATGGCATCGGAGCAGATACAGGGGAAGATCTCGATGGGCAGAGTCCGGATCTCGCCCGGCAGCATCGTGTTCCACGACGTTGTACTCACCGATGAGGATACCGGCGCCAGGCCGATCCTCAGAGCCGCCAGCGTCAAGATCGTCTACGGCCTCTCCGAGCTGGTGTTACACCGGGATGATCCCATCCGCGGCATTGAGCAGATCGAGGTCATCCGCCCTCGCATATTCCTCGAACGCGGAGATGACGGGCGCTGGAACGTTGCCGACCTGCTCAAACCCTCGGCCGCGCGCCGTCCCACGCGGTTTCGAGGGCGGGTACTCGTCAAGTCCGGGAAGTTGAGCATGCTTGACCGGAAGGTTCCAACTGCCGGTAGGCCCGGCGAGGTCAACGAGTTGACGGATATCAACGCCTTGGTGGACTTCTCCTCGAATCCAGTGGCCGACTGTACTATAACCGCGGTCGGCAAGCCCGGCAGGGTGGGGAAGTTATCCATTAGAGCCAGGTACAACCTGGGAAACCGATCGTTCAACGCGGATCTGGATGCTCTTAGGGCGAATGCCGCCTACTGGTCAAGATACCCCAGGGAACTTGGATTCGTGGAGCTGCTCTCAGGGCAGGCTGACTTCCGCCTGCACGTTTCCGGCGGCGTAGGCGATAAACCGATTCGCTATTCAGGCGTGATTCGTATACACGACGGAACCGCATGGTTTGCCAAGATCCGGAGCCTTCTCAGGAGGTTGAATGGCGAGGTGCGGCTTGGAAATGACATCGCCAGCCTGGAGCTCAGGGGAACACTGGATTCATCGCCGTTTTCTGTTTCGGGGCGCGTGCTCGATTTTGAACAGCCGCGAATCGCTATTGACATCAAATCCGACCGGGCGAACTTCGGGGAAATCAGTCGCCTGGCCGCAGGTGATCTGCCTCAGAAGCTGATGCTGCCCGATCCCGGCAAGTTGAATCTATCCATTTTCGGCCCGGCACGCTCCCCGTCGGCCGCATTTAAGCTGGAAGTCCCATCTCTCTCTTTCGATGGCTTCGGAATCAACGCACTGTCGGTAGATGGTGTGTACACGGGCGATCGTGTAGTTATCCAGAGGGCGGTGGGGCGAGTCTGTGGCGGCTCTGTGGAGGCTGCAGGACAGATTCGGCTGGCCGGGGAGAAGAGCCTCGCACTCCGGGGCCATGTGTCGGGTCTCCGTCTGGCGGAAATACCTCTGCTGGAGCGCCACGAGGTTGACGCGGTGACATCCGGCGACTTCGAGGTATCATGGGCGGCGCATGGCGGCGGGGGAAGATATCAAGGGACGCTGGCGAAGGGCACGTTTCGCCAAATCGAGTTCGACGAAGGGGCAATTGCGGCCGAATACGCCGAGGGCACGCTGCATGTCGAGGAACTGAGCGCCGAAGTGATGGGCGGAAAGGTTGCTGCCTCAGGGGAGGTAGCTCGGGACGGAACTCTTTCGCTTCAGGTATCCGGCGCGAATCTGAATCTTGCGACTCTGCAGGAGCGGTACTGGACGAAGCCCACCGTCGGCAAGCTGCAGTTCGTCGGCAAGCTGGTCGGCGCACTGGACAACCCGGCTTTCGAGGGTCAAATCGAGGCCTACCGAGTGATGGTCGGCGGAGTATCCATGGAGCGAATCGCAGCGACCCTTGATGCCACTCGGGACATGCTCCGGGTTCATGAACTTCTGATTTTCGATTACCCTGGCAAGATCACCATCAGTGGAATCGTGAGCGATCCCTTTGCCCGTGCCCCGAGGTTGGATCTGGCTGTGAACGCCGAGTCGCTCGATGCCGAAAAAGTCGCGTTGTCTCTGGGTGTTCCGGTTCATACAAGCGGCGACCTCTCGGCGCAACTGACAGTGACGAACACGTTTTTCGACCCAAGGGTGGAGGGAAGCGTACACGTTGAAGGCGGCCGGATCGCCGACATGCCCTTCGATGCGGCGGACGTTCAAGTTGCTTACGGCCGATCCAGATTCGATATCACGAGTCTGACCATGCGTTCCGGTGATGCTGCGCTTGAAGCCGACGGCGAAATAGACTTAGACGGCCCCCGACTTCAGATGGCCTTTGAGGCGAACGGCCTGCCCCTCGCGACCCTCACGCGGGCACTGCGAGGCTACGCGTTTGTGGCGGGGGATGTGAATGTCAAGGGCGAGATTGCCGGGACGCCGGCGAAGCCGGAAGCGCATATGACCCTGCACTCCGATAACCTGCGCCTCAACGGTCAATCGTTCGGAAAGATGGATGCAGATATGTCGTGGACTGACGGGAGCCTTGTGGTTTCCCGGGCGGTTCTTTCTGACGGCGAATCGGAATACAGCATCTCACGGCTCCTGTTCTCTCCACGACGTCGCACACTCGAACTAGGGATTGAGACCAAGCACGCGCAGGTGCAGAAACTGCTCGCCCTGCTCGACAACAGCCCCCAGGCTTCGACCGAGGACGCGCCGCTCCGTCGGTTTGTGGGGGCGATCCCCCGGCCGCTCAGTGGAGTACTCGATGTTTCCCTGACAGGCACAATCAGCACGGCGGATTCAGGGGTACAACCCGACCTCCATCTCCAGGGCAGTGTCAGCGACCTGACGCTGAGGGTTGGCCATATCCAGACCGTCCAATTCGACGGAGAGTGGGTGGGCGAAGTCCTGAGGCTGAATAAGCTGGAAGCGCTCGACGGCGACACGAATGTATTCGCGGAGGCGGCTCTGGGACCGTCGGATCAGTTGGCATTGAAGCTGGATGCCCACGGCCTGGCTCTCGAAACCATGGCGCAGTGGTTCGACCTCCGGGAAAACTTTTCAGGCACCGCTGACGTAACCATAGTAGCAAGTGGGAGCACCAAGTCTCCATCCGTAGAAGCGTACCTTGAAATTGTGGACCCGGTGATCGCAGGGGTAGAATTCGATCGACTCCGGAGCCGGCTGTCCGCCGGATCATCGGGTGATGGTCAGCCGCCGGCGGACGATAACAGGATCAACATTGATGAGATCACCCTGGTGCTGGGGGACAGCGACTTGAGAGCGACCGGCTTCCTGCCGGTCGATTGGCAGAGACTCACTGTGCCCGGAGACGGCCAGGTCCGAGTGGAGATGGCGCTGGATAACACCAGCCTCGAGCTGCTCTCAGCGTTTGCAGGCAATGTTTTCCAGGGCGGCGCCCGCGGAACACTCACCGGCTCGGTTGCACTGAGCGGGACTATCATGGACCCGAGCCTCGAAGGCGGCC
>Ga0114930_10003937_pt1 | contig 12726 bp, 10 predicted proteins | sample AnhtaG_FD_87300 | JGI IMG/M metagenome (GOLD analysis project Ga0114930, IMG submission 87300) | Deep subsurface microbial communities from Anholt, Denmark to uncover new lineages of life (NeLLi) - Anholt_01485 metaG | ecosystem: Environmental > Aquatic > Marine > Oceanic > Sediment | place... | reverse complement strand
TTTTTGAAAGTGAAGTAATTGCTCGGCTGCTGGAGAAAGCCGGCAAAGTGGCTGTGTTCGTGCTTACAATCGGCAGATACCTTGAGGACACAGTCGCCCAGTTGGGTCAGGGCGGACTCGTACTACAATCAGCAGTACTGGATGCCATAGGATCGGATGCTACAGAGAGGCTAGCCGATTCTGTAGAAAGCCAGATAAGCGAGGTAGCTCATAATCAGGGGCTTACCATAAGCCGCCGCTTCAGCCCCGGTTACTGCGACTGGGATGTAAGCCAGCAGAAGAGTGTCTTTCAATCGATGAAAGGGGATTGCGCCGGGGTTCAGTTGACTGATGGGTGCCTGATGCTCCCTCGCAAGTCGATATCGGGCATTATTGGTATTGGTTCCCACGATATAGAGGGTTACAACCCATGCAAAACCTGCGACAAACATGATTGTGTGGGCAGAAGGTAAAATACATGAATATGATTCGAAGAGGATTGTCTGGAGGCAGCTTTAAGCCGCTCACCGAGGAGTCTATATCCAAGGTGCACCAGGCTGTACTCTGGATAATCGAAGAGGTAGGCTTTGAGGTAAATTCAGAGACGGCATTAACACTCTTTGCCAAAGCCGGAGCCAAGGTGGATAGTGAGAAGCACCGAGTGTGCCTGTCTCAAGAAAAGGTTCTGGAGCTGATAAGAATGGCTCCCTCAGAGATCAGGCTCTGCGGCCAAGACGAGAAGCAGGATATCCTCTTGGGCGGCAACCGGGTATACGCAGGAACTGGTGGCACCGCTCTATATATTTATGAGCCGGATACCGAACAGAAGCGCCTGGCTACTCTGGAAGATTTGAGGAACATTGCCAAACTGGTTGACCACCTGGATAATATTCACCTGTTCCTGCTGCCTACCTATCCCAACGAGCTACCCGTGGAACAGGTGGATGTGAATCGTTTCTTTGCTGGTCTTGATAATATCACAAAACACGTCATGGGGGGTGTTTATACCATTGATGGAGTGAAGCGAGTGATACGGATGGCAGAGATGGTGGCAGGTTCTGCCGAAGCGCTTCGGGAGCGCCCCCTCATCTCAATGATAGCCTGCAGCATAAGCCCCTTAAAGATGGACGGACACTACGGCGACCTGGTGGTGTCCATCGCCGAGAATGGTATCCCCTTAGTATGTCCCGCCGAGCCGTTATGTGGGGCTACTTCACCAGTCACCCTTGCCGGAAACCTGGTAATCCAGACTGTGGATTCCCTGATGGGTGTCATGCTAGCCCAGGTTGCTAATCCAGGAACACCGGTCGTTTTTGGTTCTGTGGCCTCCAGCACTGATTTGAGGGACCTCAAGTACTTGGCAGGCCCGGTTGAGATGGGGCTGATCAACGCAGCCGGCGCCCAGATGGCTCAGTTCTACCAACTTCCCTTCTACGCCACCGGCGGTATGACCGACTCCAAGGTATTAGATGCCCAGAGTGGCTATGAGTCTGCTATTACCAATCTGCTTTGTGCTCTGGCCGGCGCCAATTTCATCCATGACGCTGCCGGACTTATGGAATTTGCCATGACAGTCTCCTATGAAAAATACGTTATCGATAACGAGATATTAGGAATGGTGATGAGGGCAGTCGAGGGTATAAGGGTCGATGATGAAACCCTGGCTCTTGACCTTATCAAGCAGGTGGGGCCGGGGGGTAATTTTGTCACTGCCAGACACACCCGGCATTTTATGCGTAGCGAGCACTACCAACCCACCCTGAGCGACAGGAACAGTCGAGAGGAATGGGAGGCTGAGGGCAAGAAAACCACCTGGGAGAAAGCAGCGGAGACAGTACAGGAGATTATGTCCAACGACAGTTACCAACTGCCGACCGAGGTAAGGAACAAGGTACTCTCTGAAATCCCGGGTATTGTGGAGTAACGCGTGCTGGTAATTGGAGAAAAAATCAACGCATCGAACCGGTCTGTTGCCGAAGCTATTGCCGGAAGGAATGGGGAATACATAGCAAACCTGGCCATAGCTCAGGCTGCCGCTGGCGTTGATTTCATTGATGTGAATGCCGGTGCTGCTGGCAACAGCTATGGGCAGGACGGAGTGGCAGCCATGGAGTGGCTCGTCGAGGTAGTTTCTGCTGCCACAGACAAGCCGCTGGCTATTGATAGTGACGCTCCGGAGATGATAGAGGCTGCGTTGCACAAATACCAAGGGGAAAGACTGATAATCAACTCCGTCACCGCCGAACCGGCAAGGCTAGCATCCATCGGCCTTCTGGCAGCAGAGCGCCGGGCGTGGGTAATAGCACTGGCCATGGGAGAATATGGGATACCCAACAGTGTTGAAGAGCGGCTGGCCGCCTGTGAAACGATAATGGCACACCTGACCCGATTGGGAGTAGAGGAAGAGCAGGTATTATTCGACCCTTTGGTACTCCCCATTGCCGTGGATACCAACCAAGGGTTGATTACCCTGCGTACCATAGAGAGAATCAAATCCCGCTTTCCAGCATGCAGGACGGTGATGGGGCTGAGCAATATTTCCTACGGTCTGCCCGGCAGGCATCTGATCAACGGCGTCTTCCTGCTGATGGCAGCCTATGCCGGTCTCGATGCAGTAATCCTTGACCCGCTTGACACTAAGATTATGAACCTCGTCAAGACGGCTGATATGCTTACCGGGAAAGACCGTTCGTGCAGAGGCTATATCAGAGCCCACAGGAAAAGTATTATAGCAAATTAGGAGATGGTAATGGCACGACAAGGAGTACTGGTAGAACCATACCAGAGACTCAATCTGGAACAGGTGGAACGGATACACCTGGCTTCTCTGGCCATCCTGATTGATCCCGGTATAATCTGTTTTAATCGCGACGCCGCAGAAGCCTTCAGTGACTGTGGTGCCGAGGTCATTCCTATCGAGCAGGAGGGTCCGGTTCGGTGGCAGCTCAAGATACCGGAGAAGGTCATTACCGAGACACTGTCGGCAGCACCCAAGATAGTCAAGCTGGGGGCTCGGGACGAGGATAACTGCCTGGTCCTGGATGGGAATGAACCCAGAGTACGCTTCGCCTCAGGCTCCGAAGCCAACAACTGGCTGGATGTGGATGTGGAGACTTTTGTCAGCAAGCATGACCCGGACCATGAGATTGATTCCCCGGTATTCAGAGTAGAGAAAGGTACCATTGACAGGCTGGCTAAGGCAGCACAGCTTTGTGAACGTCTCGATTCCTGGGATAGCTTTCTACGTACCGTCAACATTCAGGATGATGATATCAACGATGACAACAAGGACGTGAATAAGTTCTTTGCTTCCTTGAACAATACCACCAAGCATGTCATGTCTGGACTAACCCAGCTTAGCCAATTGGCTAATGTGCTCAAGATGGTCCAGCTTATAGCCGGTGGTGAGGAAAAGTTCAAGCAGAATCCCATTATCTCTTTCATCACCTCCGTAATAAAAAGCCCCCTGCAGCTTGTCGACGGCACCACACAGACGGCGATAGAGGTAGCCAAGAGGGGCATTCCTCTGGTCATCTCCAGTTCCCCCCAGGGCGGCTCCACCGCCCCTATCAGGGAAGAGGGCATGGTAGCCCAAATCAATGCTGAGATTCTAACAGGTATAGCCCTGACCCAGCTTGTAAACAGCGGGACACCCGTGCTCTATGGCAGCGTGCCAGGCAGGGCGAGTATGGACGACCTTAACGATTCCTATGGAGTCCCTGAGTTCAGCCAGTACAACATTGACTGTGTGCAGATGGCCCGTTATTATGGCTTACCGTGCTATTCCACCGCGGGCATTTCCGACACAAAGATACCAGGCATCCAGGCCTCAGTAGAAAGACTGTTCTCTCACATTCTGGTGACTCTCGCTGGCCCTCAATACCTCCATTATGCCTTCGGTCTTCTGGAACGAACCAATACCTTTTGTCCGGTGCAGGCAGTGCTGGACGATGCTCACATAAGTATGGTGAAGAGGTTTGCATCACAGCCGGTGGTGACCGCCGACGGGATTTCAGAATGTCTGGAGCAAGTACGGCGGGTCATGGGCACCTCACATAAGCTCTATGTGCGGTTTGTACGGAGTGCTCTTCATTCCGGTGAAATTTCGCCCCCCTACCCCTTTGGGAGTAAAGATATGACAGACGGAACGTTGCTCGGGGCGCGAGAACGCATGGAGGAGTTGTTGTTACTGCCGCCTCGGCACATAGATAAAGTGACGATAGACAGGGTATTTCAGCAGGTGCCTGGCTTATTGACCAGGCTAAGAGATTCCTAAAAAAGGGAGGGGGGAAAATGACAAAGGATATAATCAGCTTAATTCGAGAGAATGTTATTCAGGGGAGAGTAACCCAGGACGACGAAGGGATGGACGAAGGGATGGTAGGTCAGCCCGCGGTGAGCGAACTGGTCAACGAAGCCCTGGCTCAGGGTGTGAAAATCGAGGAGATAATCAACCAGGGACTCACTCAGGGCATGAGCATTGTAGGACAGAAATTTGAGACCAAGGAGTACTTCATTCCGGATATGCTAGCCTCGGCTGAAGCGGTGGGAGCCGCCATGGAGATACTGGAACCCCACCTTGCCGAGAGTGGTATCAAAGCTAAGGGGAAGATAATTGTGGCTACGGTGAAGGGGGATCTCCACGACATTGGTAAGAGTATAGTCACGATATTACTTAGGGGTGCGGGCTACTCAGTCAAGGACCTGGGTAATGATATTACCCCTCAGGCCATCGTGGATGCCGTGAAGAAAGAGCGTCCTCAGTTTCTGGGGCTATCAGCCCTGCTCACCAGCACCATGATGCAGATGGGAGATACTATCCAGGCACTCAAAGAGAGCGGGTTGAGGGACGAAGTCAAAGTTATCATCGGTGGGGCGCCTGTCTCGGAGGAGTTCGCCCAAAGCATTGGTGCCGATGGCTACGGTGCCGATGGCTTCCAGGCGGTAGCAGTCGTGGAATCTCTAAGGTCTGCCTAAACAGTTGGGAGGATTTATGGCCGAGACAGATGCTTATGATGAAGCTCTCAAGAGCGGGCAATACCAAAAGCCCGGGGGGCTTCTGGGCAAATACGATAACGTGCGCCGCTTCTGGGAAGATGAGCAGTTGGGACTCTACCTCAGACCCTACCTGGAACGGCTGGTGGCCCGAAAGAAGGAGCGTGGTGAAGGACTGCGCGTATTTGACCTGGGATGCGGCAGCGGGGACGGCTTCGAGTTTATCACCAGTATCAACGGCAGTAGTTCCTTAATTTCAGAGCACAACACAAAGGTTTTAGAACCAAATATGGTTGAGTCCTACCTGGGGATTGATATCAACGAGGGGCTGCTAGAGCAAGGCCGGGATACCTATGGCAATAAACAGAATATGCGCTTTCTCTATGCGGACTTTAACGACTTTGACTTTGGGGCTGAAGAGTCCTACGACCTGTATCTGGCTAACTACGGAACACTATCCCACAATACTGATGAGCAGACCGTGGAGCTTTTAAGTAACATCGCTGAGCATAGCCGAGATGGTGCTCTCATCATTATTGACTGGTTGGGGCGCTTCTCATATGAATGGCAAACGCTGTGGACAAGGGATTTTAAGAATAACCAGTGGATGGATTACGCTATTTCATACATATATCCAGGGGATGAGACACAGCAAGAAGAGATAACATATTTCCCGCTAAGGATAATGGGGCGCAGCGAGGTGGAGCAAATTTACCGGCGTGCTAAGAAGCAGGCTGGCGGAACCATTACCGTGCGCACGGTAGCCGACCGCTCATCTTTTGTGGGCCGTCATATCGATACAGCGCAGTATAACCCCCACTGTCAGCCCCTGCGACGATTGGTGAATTTACTTTTTGAGCCCAATGTGTCCGCTAACCTGGATGAGCTTCTTATTCACTATGTTCCTAAAGAAGATTTCCCCGAGATAAATGCCTACCACCAGAAACTTACCGATTGGTGGAATTACCTCATAACCTACACCAAGGCACTAATGGAGCAAAGCGCTCTCCCGGAAACCCCGCTGGGGACACCAGCAGTCGTCAGAAGAACACTCAGTACCATGAAAAAGGTAGTGAGTGTAGCGACAGTAACGAGAATAGGAACCCCAAGGGCTAGCTTGGTGGAACCCCAACTAGGCTACTGTCTCAGGGAACTCGAGATGGGGCTTCAAAAAGGACTGGGCTGTGGGCACGGGCTGGTGGCTATCTTCGAGATTGTTAAATAGGCATTCCTTCGCCCGGTGCTATTTCTAAGGAGGTGTTATCAGATGAGCGGATTGGCTATTGCCTTGAGCAACTCCAATCGGGATGAAGTGGCAGCTATGATGCAGGTAATCGCCCACAGAGGACCTTATGCCTCAGCGATATATGAAGGTGACCAAATAATCCTGGCCCAGAACTATCTCCAGGCCGACGGGGCCGTTAGTGGTAATGGTACGAGTATCCCTGTCCGTAGCCCCAGCAACCCCAACCTGATGATCTGCTATGATGGCCAGATGGGTAATTGGCCTGACCTGGCTCGAGACTATAACATACCTGACGGGCCTTTCAGGGAGGAGCGCTTGCTCCTTGCCCTTTATGAGAAACATGGCAGGGAGATGCTCAAGTACTTGACTGATACCGTATTCGCGCTGGTTATCTCCGATGGGAAGGAGGTCTTGGCGGCGCGCGATTTGCTCGGTATCAAAACTCTTTTCTATGGCTGGAAAGACAGTACCTTGTACCTTGCCTCGGAGCTCAAGGGCGTCTTACAGGTAACCAAAGAGGTTTATGAGTTCCCCAATGGCCATTACATGGACCGCAGCGGCCAGTTTACCAGATTCGCTGAATTGCCAGAAAGTCCGCCGAAATTCTGGGAATCCAGCGTTGATACAATGACTGGTGCCATCCGGGAGATTATCGAGCGAAGTTTCTACAATCGGATAGACTTGGCCGTACCCACTGGCAGCCTGCTCAGTGGTGGAATGGATAGCAGTGTCATCAGCTACATCGGCAGTAAGGCACACAAGGATAAATTCGGACAGAGTGCCAGACTGAGGACCTTTGCCATTGGGGTGGGGGAGAGCGAGGATATCCGCAGCGCTCGCATCATGGCCAGCTACATCGACTCCGAACATCACGAGCTTGACGTGAGCCTAAAACAGATCCTTGAGGCTCTGCCCGAGGTAATTTACTACCTGGAATCCTTTGACCCCTCTCTGGTAAGAAGTGCCGTTCCCAACTATCTCATCTCCCGCTATGCCAAAGAACAAGGCATCCAGGTGCTGCTCTCCGGTGAGGGTGGTGACGAGGTGTTTTGTGGATATAAATATCTTGCACACTGCCCCACTGAAGAGTTGTTCGCAAAGCAGATGGAATGCATTGGTTTCTTGCACAATAACGCCTCGTTGCGTCTGGACCGTATGAACATGTGCAACTCCATACGGGTCGTGACTCCATTGATATCCGGGGAATTGCTCCAGTATTCCATGGCGATACCTCCTCAATATAAGCAAAAGCCGGAGGAAGACCAGAAAATCGAAAAGTGGATTTTCCGCAAAGCCTACGAAGGCCTGCTGCCCGAATCTATAGTCTGGCGGAGTAAAGAGGAATTCTCTCAAGGCTCTGGCGCCGCCAATGTGTTACCAGCCTACTTCGAGAAACAGATTCCAGACCATGAACTAACCGAGGCACAGGGCAAGTACCCCATAATCCGCAGCAAAGAGGAGCTCTACTATTTCCGCCTTTTCACTAAACATTTTGGTGCGGATTGCGCTGTGGATACCGTAGGGCAATGGATCTCCCTGTAGACGGGTATACATGTAGCTTCGCAAAATGTCATTTATAAAAATAGCCACTTTCAACCCCCCAGCTTGCTGGGGGGGTTATTCACTACCCCTTCAAACAAAGTCCATTTCGTCATATCAGATATGACATTCTAATGGTTTACCTGACGAAATTGCATAATGTCACATTTAAGTATCAAGTTACCACTGAAGAAGTTGGCTGGGGAGCGTAAATATGTAAATAGGGTTAATCGGGTCTCTTCATGTGGCTTGGGCCGATTTCGGGGTATAGAGTAAAAAGAGGATTAGACCACAGCTCATCCCCGGCAGCAATCCCCTTTTCCGTAAGACGGTAGTATATTCGGCCCGGAGCTGGATGGTAATACTCCTGTATCGTTGACGCCTCAGTCTGACCGGTTGTCTCGACCCAGCCCAGGCGCTTGAGCACCCCGAAGTACATCAGGAACGAGTGATATCGCATGTGGGTAAACTTGCGGGATACCTTCTTAAGCTCACGTTCATAGATTCGCTCTGCCTGTTCTTCAGTAACGTCGGCGCCGCTCAGCACCATACGACTGATAATCCGCTCAGCACGTTCCCTGGCGGTTGCCCGGGCTAGAGCTTCTTTATACTCATAATTGATATCGGATTGGGCAGCGCCGCGTTCCGGGTCGATAGCAAGCGAGCCCTCCGGGCCTTTACCCAGCAGAAACTCCCTGATAAACCAGCCACAGCCGAAAGGCCTTAAAAAGCCTCCTCTGGTTGGTCTCAACTCAATAACCATGCATAATCCTCATCTGGTCACCGCCACTTTAGTCGCTTCCGGCTTCAGGGCGTCGATAATCCTGGTGGAGACTTTACGGATATCGGCCAGGTTCTGCTCCAACACCTTCTTATCTTCGGCCCACAGTGCCACATAAGGAAACGACCTGACACCGGTGTCGAAACCGAAGTGGGCCCCAACGGTAAAGGCCACGCTCTCGGCGATCGTTTCCGCATTCCGCCGTGACATTCGGAACACACCTTCCGAATAGTAATGCGCTATCTCGTGGAGCAGTGTTTTAAGCTGCTGTGCCCGGGACTCCTCAGGTCTAATCCAGATCATCTTTCCCGAGTACATTCCCTTAATGGCCGGATCCTGGTCGGGTCTCGACTCAAAGCTGACGTCCAGCCCCTGCGATTCGGCTAGCTTTAGTACTTCGGTAAAGAGTTCATAGTTCGCCTCCCCGGTCAGCGCCGGCACCTCGAACTCGGGCAGTGGCTTGCCCTCTGTCTGGCTGATATCAAAAACATGCACCACTTTGAAGTATAGAGGCCTTATCTCCGTTACTCTTTCTTCTTCATCCGATTTTTCGTCTTCCAGCTCTGTTACCCTGGCGCTTTTGGGTGGCAGGCAGGGGGCCAGTATGGCAATCCCTTTCTCACCCTTCTTCACCCAGCGCCCCAGATCTTTCCAGGTGTTATAGCCGGCTACACGGGTGGCATCCGGCCTCTGGATGGTAATTAGTATCAGGTTGCCGATGCTGTAGTTGTGAAACTTTGACATGGTGAGCAGGAACTCCCGGAAGTTGTTGCTGTCCTGAATATCATCTACACCCTCTTTTAGTCTCTTCAGGACATCGTCTATCCTGCGCTCTTTAACTTCGGGCTCAATGGCGAAGCTGTAGTCCGGTACCGGTGCTCCCACCCAACTGACCAACTCATAGTGCCGCGGGCGAACGATCTTGCATTCCACCGTCTTACTGTCGGAGACGCAGAGAGATACTTTCTCAGGCTCTGTGATCGCTTCTCCGGTGATATTTTGAGCTAAACCCACTATGAGTACCCCCAGGGCCGTAAAACCGGCCAGCGAAAACATCGCAGGTACCCAGTCGGGCGTTACCGGCGTTTCTTCGAGGACCAGCCACTCGGCAAAGGCGACATCTCCCAGCTCAACACCTTCCAGTTCATCTGCGTTTACCTCAAGGAAATAACGGGCCGGTACCTGCGAGGTAACGAGATAACCCGGTTCAACAGCGCTGTATACCTTGGTAATCACCAGGTCTTCTGAAAGAAAGGCGATATCCAGTGGAAAGAGCATCGGCACGGTGGTCACTTCAATGGTCTGCTCAAAACCAAGGTCAAAGAGCATGCCAGTTCCAGTCGCCATCTCCATAAGCCCGCTCAAGCCCTGTGACAACTCCCAGGAGGTGCTGGCGATATCAACCACCCACTGCTTATCTCTAATCGTTACAATCACCTGTCCCGGCATGATATCCCTCCCTATCCAACAATCGCTTAATTTGTTCAGTGACAGTACAAAAAGGGGGGCTGGGAGAGCCCCCCCAGTCCCCTTGAAGTAATTACCAGATAATCCTAGAATTCAAACAGCGCCGGTTGCTCCGCCTTTCTCTTCCCTGCCTCTTCTTCACGCTTCTGTCTTCGCTCTGCCCGGTCCCTCTCAAGCCTCACCTGTGTCCTCTTATGATAGAGCCACTCCTTAAGCCGATTAAGGTCTTTCATCTGATATTCATTGAGTGAGTCTACGGCTATATCGGTGGGCATCTCACTCTTACCCCAGCGGCGGTATGTCCTGGTGGCGATATACAAATAGATTTGACCCCAGTCGTGGTCCATCGGCTGAGTCAGGGCAGCCGTAAAGAGATAGGCGCAGGCTTCGGCGTGCGTCCCGGTCATCTCCTCTCCCTTGAGCGCTCTCATGTTCATCGCTAACCTCTCCAGGGTAATGGCATTTTTAAGCCACTCGGGAAGTGTATCGCCCCATCCTCCGGGAAAGACAAGGATAGGATCCGTAAAGACACCCACTATCTCGGAGATGCCCCTATCTATCGTTCTATTCAATTGTTAAGTCTCCTTTCATCAATCCTTAAATTTGGTTATGGTGAGACAAGCATAGTGAGACCTGAAGTTGTCAAAGAGGCAAATGAATCTCTTAGGCAAGCAGCAAATCATTTAAGTTTGGCCTTATTTGAAGATAACAGGCTATTGTTCTTAGGGGACACGGAAAATTTTCAAATAAAGCAAATAGCTGAAGATTTGAAATCAAAAGGTAGAGAGAATTTTTACATTTTCATAACACCACCTTCGGCCTGCCCCGCAGAAATCGGTCCAGGTAAAATGTTAGACACCGGGCTGAAGGAAAGGGGGCTTTCTTATGGCCAGGAAAACTCGACACCTGCTTTAGGACACCCCGGCCGACATAGAAGCATTGGTTTTTTTGAGCCTTTAGGCCTCAACGCATACCGATAAACAATTACTCATTTTGTTAAGCCAAGGCTCCACAACTTTCAGGCAGGTAACACTAGCAGTGCACGACTAGCGAATTATGTCCTTGACTGGGTATCCGAAAGGAGATTAAGCCAGTTTGGCTTGTTGATTTTGGTGACACCCTGAACCTAGGTCAAGGTGTCTGGCGTACCCCGCGGTTTGTCCGGGTTTGCTTTTCTTACCATTACCTCATCACACCTCATTATTAAGCTGTACACCTCCGATGGCATGGGCATTTCTTGCCAAAATTTAAAACAATTTTTGGCTGTCAATGGTGGTGCTAGAAATAAAAGAAGGGGCTAGTGATGAGCTAGTCCCTTTGTTTTTGCCTATAGGGATCGGCATCTATTCCTTGTCTTTTCTCAAATGTCCAATTATCTGTAGAATTCGGATGGCAGGATTTCCTGTATCGTAGGTTGCTTTCTTTGCAAATTCCTGTAGCTGTTCGATGTATTCAGCATAGGAATCATTGATAACTAATTCGAGTCCCTTGATTTTTTTCAGTTCATTCCTTACACCAGGTCTTACTACAGGTGACCAGAACATAAAGTGACGGTTAGCAAAGTAATCTGATAGGTGATTATCAGCATATTCCTGCATTTTTAAGTATTTCGTTCTTATTCTTTGTACGGTGGTTTTGTTTCCACTCCCATACACTAACCCATCCAAGTGAGTAGTTACTTCACACAAATAAGCAGTCTTGTTCTTGAAATCCAATCCCATAACATCTAACTCATCAAGACCTACAAGCCCGCCGCCAGGTCGCCGCACGTTGTAATCCACAAAATCACACTCTTTCAGAAGTTTGAGACAAGCTCCAACTATGTATTCACCCATTTCAGTTTTCATTGGGGTTATCCCTGTTCTTCTTTATTCTTAGGAAGTTGATACTCTAGCTAAGTTGTTTGCAAAGTAATGTACGAAAGCGGATACTACTCTTATTGCTAGTTCTGCGTCTCTTTTATCTGCTGTCTTAACCCAATATGTATGAGGTCCTCCACTGGCGAAGTTCTTGGCTTTTTGAACCGCATCCCATAAACCCTTACAGTCTTGCGCTTTTTCTTCATCCTTTAGAATATGTTTGAAGAATGCCTTCTGCTTTTCTTCATCGTGTCCAATAAGTTTTTGTAACTCCTCAATAGACTTTCTGCAACTGACTAGCGAGTCTGACCACTCACCATCATTGATTTTCTTTTGTGCATCCTTGATAAAGTTGATAGATTTATCAAGTTGAGTTCCCAAAGGTGGCGGTGGAAAGGCAAATCTAAGAGTCATTATGCTTCCATAGTTTAACTCTTCAAGCCTGTCATCCCATATTGACCTTGGTATCACAATTACACCTTCATCCGTAGCGGATTTAACTGTTAACATCTCGGAGCGTATTGTGTTAATACCTATGGGTGGGGCGGTCCCCTGGGGTATAAAAGCACATAAGAGATTCAGACTAATAGTTATTTGTAAATTCGCACCTTTTCTTTGGTCTTCGATAATATCAAGCTTCTCTGGGCTAACCTCGCAAAAAGTTCGAATCCTATTCTTAGCATTAGGCATCAAGCTAAGCAAGCCGAAATTAGTAAACAAATTGCCTATTAGCATGTGTTGAGGATGCTGCAAATATAGTTCCCCCGTCCATCCGTAAATCAAAACCTGTTGTCCAGGAGAATCGCTGCTTATTTCAATATCAAATTGAAGTCTGGGAATCATACTATACTTAATTACAC
>Ga0114930_10003936_pt1 | contig 12732 bp, 8 predicted proteins | sample AnhtaG_FD_87300 | JGI IMG/M metagenome (GOLD analysis project Ga0114930, IMG submission 87300) | Deep subsurface microbial communities from Anholt, Denmark to uncover new lineages of life (NeLLi) - Anholt_01485 metaG | ecosystem: Environmental > Aquatic > Marine > Oceanic > Sediment | place... | reverse complement strand
TGTATTGTTTATGGTTGTTTTTTTCTGAAACCTTTTATAAGCAAAGATACAGGGCATTTCGAGTATTTTTGTCAAGCAATGCAAAATAAAATTCAAGATGTCACGCTTGTATAGGGACTAGCTCTGGAGCATCGAAAGGTATTCGTTCGTCTCTCACGCCGATGATGTGTGCCAGCCTCTTGCGATTGGGCTCCATAGATGCACTGTAGGCATCTTGTGAAGAGAAATCATAGCTCCAGTGCCGCCCACGTCGCTCGATTGATTTCTCAAGTTCACCAAGCAGGAATCGATCGACTCCTGCGACTAAGTAAGATGCAATGTCTCCTTCAAGTTTCAGTGGTTTTGTACCAGAAATCCGAGCCGGCGGTTGGGCCGTCGCCCCCATTGAGTGAACCATTATTAGGGCACAGATAGCAAGGATTGCCCTTGTCCGTTGATTCATAGAATGGCCTCCTTTTCATTAGTTTGTCCGATCAGTTAATCTCAATTTGTATTCGTTTCTGAGTAGAGCCTTGACGGCACTGGCGTCTATTCGACCGGAGATGAAGACACACAGCGTAGCGTCCTGCCCGCACCCAGACCGTATCGCCCGGCAGCGTCTGATTGATGACATACTGAATAGTGGGAACGGCTTGGCTTTAGTACCAGGAGCAGAGTTTTCACCTGATTTCGCTACCCAGTATTCAGTAGCCACGCATGGCACTGCTAAGATAAACCTCATCAAAAGTGTTGCAATACGAATAGATCTCATTAGAACTGCTCCAGTAAACACTATTGCAGGATGACATTCTCACGAGTCATGAACGCGAGCAAGTTTGCGTCACCACAGGCCGTGGAATCAATCTTGATTTCAATGAGCTTGCCTTCGGCTTGCTTCAAGGCACAGGCTGCCTTGACCATCGACGTATCAAAGCGATCACTGGTGTTGTGCAAGAACAATGCGCGCGGGGTAATTAGGGCCGTCGCGTTCGGTAGTCCGCCAGCGCGAAGCACGCCTGGAATGAATAAAGACTTAAGGTATTCCTCCTCACTCGAAGTATCAAAACAATTGGCATCGATAACAAAGCGAAGCTTGATGTCTTTTTCCTTTGTTGGCCCAATCACGGAGCCCGCAATGGCGACCCACGGCCCGGCCTTACCAAAGCCGGCAATATTGACTCTCTTAGATTTTTTACCATCCTTACCATGCCACTGGCAGTAGGCGATGGCGGCAAGGATGTCGTAGACGCGCTCAGCGTCGTTGGTGCGATTGAATGTCGTGAAGTACCGAGTGGTACCACGTTGCTCGACCAGGTCGTCATCTGCTCGGGCGTCGCCAATACCGAACGGCTCAATTACATAAACTGTCTGCCCGTCAGACAGTAGACCGCTTAACAAATCTAGTTTTTCTGCCAGTGCGGCACGTCCTTCTCCATGCACAAGAAGCGCACAAACTGATGACCTTGATTGATGCTCCGGTCGGAATACCCACACGGGAATTCGCACGTTACGCTGTCCTCCAAAGATCACGCCGTGCTCTGCCTGGACACCGTTCAGTTCATAGTCGCCTTCCCGTTCGTACGAAACATTGTTTTTATCGAAAACAGATGCACCGACACTTAACCGCAATCCTTCGCCGAAGATGCGATGATCCTCAGTGAGTTGTTCTGCTGTCACAGGCTTATAACGATCCAGACGGCGTTTAGCAGAATCGATAAGCCGTTCGATCAATGTCCCATGGTCACGTATCGCATGATCCGGTACAGACTCGTTGAAGACGAGCAAATCATCCACATCTTCCACTGAATAGCTCGGCTCGCTGAAGTTCTCCGATACAGGGAGTGACAACCACCTGGCGAACCAAGGGTAAACAGCATTTCGCATATCGAGATTGTAACCGTGGCCAGTATCAAAGTGAGCGTGTGCAAGTTTACCTTCTGAGCCATACAGTTCATATATGCTCTTGATCGCCGGCAGTTCGACCTCGGGCGTGTGGCTTGTCCAGTCCCCGGTCACACTAACCAGCATCATCGACCGTGGAGCCATCACTGCGGCAAATTCCGTATTATGCGTGTCGATGCGCAGAGCAGGAGCATTCTCACAGTTGCATCCGCCCTGCATGTACGACGAGACCATGCACACAGGCGCGGTGACCTTCACTCGATCGTCTATTGCCGCCAGCATAAACGTTTGTGTGCCACCGCCCGATTCTCCTGTACAGGCCAGCCGCTGCCGGTCCACTTCTGGCAAAGTCGATAGAAAGTCAAGTGCACGGATACTGTTCCAAAGTTGTATTCCAAGTGCATTAACGTTCCAGAGCGTCCGTCGGTTTCTCTCATGTTTCCACGGCTCGTTATGAACATTCCAGTAGTTCTTTTCCTGGTATTGACCTTGCAACTGCATCGCGCTGTCGTTGTATTCGATCATATCCCACATGAATGCCACACAACCCATGCGGGCAAACGTGATGCAGCGTGCCTGATACGAGGCAATCTCGTCGTTATGTAGCCGTCCGGTCTTCGCATGGCCGTGCGGATTCAAAACACCGGGATGACTGCGCGGCGATGTCTCTCGGGGCCGGTAAAGATTACCGGTGACAAACAATCCGGGTATGCTCTCGAAGTAGACTTTTTCTACGGTATAGTCATCATGCTCGATGCGCCCAAAGATACGAGCACGGAGCGGCGTCTTCTCAGGGATAGGCCACAAACCCGCCGCCCAGAGAATCTGCCTGCGCAGGTGCTCGCGACGCTTTTGCCAAACGTCGAGCGAGTCATATCGATGCGGGACAAACTCTGAATCTGTGTGCGGAAGCTCGGTCCAGCGCGGTTCAACAGCGGTCTGGTCTTTAGCATTAGACTGGCTGAAGCACGTCGGCGCAACGGTCAAGATGAATAAAAAAGCCAGCGTGCAAAGTGTTGTTGTTCTCATATTCATTGGTCTCCAAGAAAAGCGTTGTTTTTATACTGTTGAGATCGGAGGTTGATTCATCTGGGCACATCCAGGTTAACCTTGATTACGTTGAAGCTGTAAAATGGATCGCTGGGCCGGCCGGAGAAAACTAACCACATGCTCTTGCCGTCCGGGGATATCCATTTCGAAGGTAGCGATAGGTTTATCAACTTAGTCAAGCCCGGCACGAAGCTGTCCAGATTGTCCGTGTAGTAGACTGTGCTCCACGGGCCCCACGGCCTGTCGCTTTCGAAAATGCCAAAGCCCTTTTTGAATCCTTCATTTGAGTGCATTGTTAGTAGGACATATCGGTCGATCGCCTTGTTATAGGTGCAGGATACATGGGCATTTACACCGCGTTGGTCTTCAAACACCGCTTTCGCACGATCAATGTCGGATGTCCACGACGGATTGCCTGGTGTTCCGTCAAAGAATTCAACGGCACTCCTATTCAACAAATCATCCAATGAAATCCGTGCCAGCAACATGTCTGTTCTTGAGTAATGGGGATTGCTTTCGGCTTTCGTTCCACCGTCAAACATGTATAGGTAGTCACCAATGTAATCGGGAGCATCCGAGTAGTTCTGGCCGAACTGAATAACTCCTGTAAAAGCGAATTTCCCGTCCTCCTCAAAAAATCGCCCATGGTCTCTCCAAGTCCGGCCGTAGTCGGTCGACGTCAGTAACTGGCAATCGATACGTCCGTCGGATTTCCTTTCCGCATACCAATACATGGTGCCGTCGATAGATATCAGGCCGTCGGCGGGCTTGAGGTTCATTCGTTGAGGATCCTGGTTCACATAGAGCGCCTCGACCTGCGACTGGGGTTTGTAGCCGCCCCACAGGTTAACGCCACGGTGATTAGGGGGAGTGCCGTCGAGGCGTGCGAGTCCCATGAACGCCGTCGCCGGGTCGCGCCAATTTCCTCGGTGGCCAAACCCGGTTCCATCACCCCAGCCCATATACAAATGGCCATTGTCCGCCCACGTTCCAGCCCACTGATCACCACTTGCATAATCGGGTCCGTTGACATGCTTATCGAGGATAAGGTCGCTGAAAGTCACCCGGTGGATGTATGCGCTTTTCGGATAGGGGCCTCGATGCATGACGGACTCACAAATCGGAAGTAAGAAAGGTTTGAGAATGTTGTTATGCGCATCCTTGCGCTTTGGATCGTTGCGCGGCGCCCAATAGTCACCGGCCCGGACAGCAATAATGTCCAAACTGGGAATGACGATGATGAAGCTCTCTTTCAATCCCCATGACCAGTATGCGTCCCGTGGAACGCCGTCAATCGCGCCGTCCGAGTTGTTCCACCACAGCAGGCCATAGTGCTGAGATGCCCCGGCCGACCAAAGCAAGCCATCTTTGACCGGCAACTTGTCGATCCCTTCTGCCTGATTTGTTGCAAGGCCGACAAAACTCTCCGGGACGATTTGTTTGCCGCGCCAGCGCCCGCGTCGCAGGTAGAGATACCCAATCTTGGCCATCGCCTGCACATTGCAGTGGATACCCGCTCCAAATGGACGGCGATTAATACCGTTGAGCTGGTGCGATCGATCCAGGTTGTTAAAGCCCCAGTGCAGGTCGTGCTCGCCACTGCGGGGCGTGTCGCCAACACTGATGCCCAATGGCTCGAAGACATGCTCGTTCATCACGTCCAGCAGATCTCGGCCATAGGCGACCGTCAGGCAATCTGCCAACCAGTTTGGTCCGCCGTCGCTGTACATCCAGCTCGTACCGGGCCGGTTGGCCTGACGGCACCAGCCCCGCGTCTTCTTAAAGCCACCAGTCTGAGTTGCTAGGTGCCACAGTGTCAACTCATCGAGCCAGCCTGTTCTTGCATTACCTTCGGGAGGTGTGCCGACGGTCGGCAGGTATTTTTTCGCTTTATTCTGCAAGTTGACCTTACCGTCCATAATGGCTAATCCCAGGGCAGTGACGCTTATCGATTTGGTGGATGAATAGATGTCGTACTTCTGTTTCTGGTCGCCCCAGGCCAGGACCAGCCGTCCGCCTCGGATGATGCAGCCCGAGCCGCCGCCTGTTTGAGCATACTTTCTGGCTGACTCAAGCTTGGCCTCGTCCATTGCGACTTGCTCTGGCGACGCCACTGGGAAGGGAAATAGCCTATCAGCGCATTCAGAACGCAGCTCCTTGATGCGGACATTTCGATATTCGGAACTCTTCGTATGGGGCAGAAATCCGATGTGCCCCCTAGTACGCTTGAGTCCGGGATGCTTCTTTCCGTCAAGGGTCTTGTCTGGCAGGTCGCTGACATCGACATCGACGATCACAGTTCCGTTAAGAGTCACCTTGATATGGCTACCTTGGCAGAGGATTTCCTCCGTGTTCCACTGTCCTGGCTGCTTGAGATGACCTGTCTTAGCTGCAACAACGCCGTAAATGGAACCGTGTTTTTGCCAGGTTTTCAGTCCATTCCAATTGTGGTTATCGATGATCTGGATCTCCATGGCGACAAATGCCGCGTCGCCTTTTAGGGGAGCACGAATTGCGACACCACTGTTGGCTCGTCTGCCAATTTTGAATTCGAAGCGCAGGATGAAGTCCTCGTACTGCTTGATAGACATCAGTTTGTGGTCCTCGCGTTTCAAACCGCCGCTCTTGACCTCGCCCGAAAAGATCATTCGCCCGTCCTGGATGGACCAACGACCGGTCGGATTCAGCCAATGGTCGAAGGTCTTGCCGTCGAAAAGCGAGACGAAGCCGGTCTCATTCTTGTCCTTATCGCTCTCTTTGTCAGGCACAAGCACTGCCTCTGCAATAGGCTCCAGCAACGGCCTCAGCACGTTATAGTGGTTGGCCCCGGTCTCTCGCGGCAACCGTTTGCCCCGCTCCCCCCCGCGGACGATTACTAAGTCGAGCGATGGGATGACCACAATCAGACTGTCATACAATCCCCACGCCCAATAGGCATCACGGGGAACATTCTCCAATGTGCCGTCAGCATTGTTCCACCAGAGCAGGCTGTAATGGTCCGAGGCGTTGCCGTGCGTATCAGACCACTCCGGCAAGCCGACTACCTGATTTATGGGCCGGCTGGCAATATCCACAAACTCCTTGGGAAGTATCTGTTCGTTCTTCCAACGTCCTTTGTTCAGATAAAGATACCCGAGTCGCGACAATGCCTCAACATTTGCATGGATACCGGCGCCAAACTCGCGACGGGAAATACCCTCGATCTCGTGCTTTCGATACTGGTTCGCTCGCCACCGCAGATCGTCGCGGGTGATGCCCAGCGGCGTGAAGACTCGCTCGAACATGAGATCTTCTAGGTCCCGTCGGTATTGGAGTGTGATGCACTCGGCTAGCCAGTTGGGGCCGCCGTCGCTGTAGTGCCATTGCGTGCCGGGCTTGAACAGGAGCTTTTCATAGCCACCTGGCTTTTCGAAACCGGCCGTCTGCGTGGCGAGGTGCCGGACCGTAACTTCGTCCAGCCAACCAGTTTTCGCATTGCTCTGAGGGGGAACACCAAAAGTTGGGTGGTAGCATCGCGCGGGGGCGTCTAGTTCGATCTTACCGTCCTTGATCGCGATGCCGAGCATCGTTGCGCCAAACGACTTAGTCGCCGATTTGATGTCGTAGCGCTTCTTCTGATCACCCCAGCGCAGAACGGCCCTGCCGTTTCGCACTATCATCCCCGAGCCGCCAGCTAACTGCGCATAGTGTTTGGCTTGCTCTAATTTGGCCTGATTCATTCCGACTTGCTTCGGCTTTGCCACCGGAAACGAAAAGCCCTTATCTATACCGGCGTGCGCCTCCATGACACAATAGCCGGCAATCAGCATCATGGGTAACAGGCAACGGACGGATTTATCCATGGATTTCATATATCAGTCTCCGTGCAGTTTACTTAGTAAACACAGCAGCACATGCTCTCCGCAGGTAGTCTTCGAGCCGTGAACCTTGGTTCGCCCTCGGCAGTGCATCCGCGACTTACACCATTGGGATTAAGGTTCGCCTAAAAGGCATATGGACGTCCGTCGATCAGATAGAAACGGAGCCTCGCAGTGTCATCGAATTCATCCTGCTTCTTCTTTTACTTGAGTTTACCATAAAACGGCCAGCGCTCAGAAGACGGAATTCAAATTGTCTGTCCTCCGGTACGTCCCGGAACGACTTAAGATCCGTCTGAGCTAAAAACTGCTACAGACGCCACGGACTACGCATCGACCTGGAGAGCATCCGGTTCGCCTCTGAATCATTGACAAAGCCCTCCTCATCCGGATCCCATCTCAGCTTTCGCCCGGTCAACATGGCTATGTTACCCAAATGACAAATAGAAGCAGAGCGATGTCCTATCTCGACATGAGTGATCGGATCTGTGCGAAGTTTTATGCAATCTAGGAAGTCTTGCTTATGGTCGCTGCTCTTGTACAGGTGAACTTCGTTCGGACCAATGATCGATGTCAGCAACGACTTGGGATGTGCATCGAACGGTGAGCTTTGTATCATCCCTCGGTGCCTTCGAAACGCACACCGCTTTTACCGGAGCTGAAAAGCAATTTGACACCATCGGCATAGGTGTACTCTATGTTCCAATTCGTGGGTGTGTCGAACAGCCCATCTTTCGGGAATTCACCACGGCCTTCGATTTCAACCGGTCCAGTCAGATCAGTGCCATTGGCCCACTGAACGAAATCCAGCGCGTGTACACCATTGTTGGTGACCTGACCGCCGGCATAATCCCATATAAAGCGAAAATAGTAGTGACAGCGTTTTTCTGTATATTGCGCCCTGGGGGCTTGTCCCAACCACATTTCGTAATCAAAACCTACGGGTATAGGCATCGGGCTCTGTGGCCTACAAGAGGGACCGCCGCCAATACTGCACCTGATTGTACGTAGCTTGCCGATCCTTCCGTTCCGAATGAGCTCGCATATAAAGCGACGTCTGGAGTTGGAACGATGCTGAGTGCCGGTTTGAAGTATTCGCCCATATCGCCTCACCGCATCGGCAAGAACACGCCCCTCGCGTATGGTGAGACTCAACGGCTTTTCACAATATACGTCTTTTCCGGCCTTAACCGCCGCAAGTGCTATCGGTACATGCCAGTGGTCGGGGGTAGTAACAACAACCGCGTCTATATCCGTGCGCGCAACCAGATCTCGGAAGTCGTTGTAGGCCTGACAATCCTTGAATCCGCCGGCACGGTTTTTGCTCGCGTAGTACTGCTCAACGGTCTGCCGAGCAGGTTCTCGTCCTAAATCCTTGCCTTTATTGCCGTAGCCGTTAGCATTCGGGCCATATTCGGTCCGACCCGATGCAACAACATCACAAACAGCCGCGATCTGGGTGTCCTTTTTATTCAGGAAACCCCTCAGATTGCCCATTCCCATCCCACCTAAACCCACGCAACCTATAACAACTCTATTGCTCGGTGCGTTAGAACCAAACACCGAATAAGGTACTACCGACGGGATGGTGAATATCGACAAAGCCGATGCGCTCTCCCTCAGAAATCCCCTTCGCGTTATGGTTGTATCCATAGCCGCTATCATTGCTCCCTTTACCAAGATCCATGGCCTGGAAGGCCAGTTTCGGTTTCAAAGCGACACGAAAAGAGCCTCGGGCCTTATTTACCGTAATCAACAATCATCGCGGCGACTCTGGTTCTATTCTCAGGCGATGGTGCCGTCACCAAGCAATTCACTTCCGGTATATTTTTTTTGAACGGCGTTCTTCGTTTTGCCTGCGCGTTTTCTCGATCAATTCCTCCAGTGAAATCACTGCGCCATCTTGGGCTTTTGAGATGTCGGCCGCGCTCATGAACGCGTAAATCTCAATCGTCTCTTCCACCGAGACGGGGATCTTGCCTGTCTTGAAAAACCTGACGATTTCGTCCACTAAAGGTTTGTAACCAGAGGATTTAGCTTCGATCATGCCATTGGTTCCATAGATGCGAACTGAAGCACTGCTTTTGCCACCACGCAGATCCCGGAAAGTCCCGATCCGACCATCCTTCCAAGTCCCAACAACCATATCCAAGTCCTCTGTCCTGAACCGCGTGACCTTCTGGCAGCCCGTTCCCATGATAGCAAATAGCGCTGTCACTGGGTGTATGCCATACAGATACAGATCGGGGTGATGTTCGGCCCAGGAACTAGAGCCAAACACGTCGCAGCTCTTTACTCTTCCAATATCTGAGTTGTCCTGAATTCCAATGATTCCTTGTCCGTACCTGAAAGCAGAACTCGACCAGCACGGAACATTATTTTCCTCAGCTAATCGAAATATCTCAATCACATCTGCCAAGCTTGCAGCTACAGGCTTATCGATGAACACTGGTTTCTTTGCAGCTATCACGGGTCTTACCTGCTTTAGATGAGGTCGGCCGTCGACACTTTCAAGTAGTACACCGTCAACCTCTTCACATAGTTGCTCAATGGTATCGACAATCTCCACGCCGAATTCATCACGCAATTGATTCGTGAATCTCTCCACTCGGTCAGCAGAGGCTGGCATATCGGGCGAACCTCCGGAGTAACCGGCGACGACTTTACAACCATAGTTGTTCTTAGGATTATTGATGATCTGGGTGAAGGCTATGACGTGCGATGTATCGAGGCCAATCATACCAAGACGAATAACCTCTTCCACTGCATGAGCAGGAAGCTGCCCCGCCAGAATTACCATGAGAAACAGTGCTTTAATAAGGGTCTTAAGATTCATAGCCAGGTTCCTCTTTACATTATAGCTGTCCTTGCAACAAACCGATCCATAGGTATGATACCTTAACCACGCCATCCGTAGGCAGCCTGAAAAAGATTAACAAATAACACTCACAAAGTCAACAGAATTACTCATTCGTAACATTTATCTGTTGGAGCAACTCCTCTGTCAAGATAGAAAAAGCTTTGAAAAGGTTCACGATCCGGGATTAGTGAAATGCCGCCGGCAGAATATCTCGCACAGCGTTCAAGATACAATCTTCCACGGCCGGTTCGACCGTTTGCGGTTGTCCGAAAGAGAGTATGGTACTTAGTGAGTTACGAACTTCATAACCCCCCTCCGAGATTAGTCGCTTCGACACAATGTAGGTCGACACATCGTTCGTATAAGCACTAATCCAAAGGCGGTCCCCGACAAATTCTCGCTTTATGCGCAGCGCATAATCAACGACTACCTCCTCTTCGAGAAACACCATAGCCAAATCGTCACCGAAACACCAGCTGACCACTCGGTAATCAACCGACGAGGGCAAGTCCTCCCCGCCTTCGATCTGTTTGATCGCATCACTGAGAAGCCACGATTTACCTTGGCGTTTTTTGATCTCTTCAACCGGCGGTGCCTCATTCATGTTGAAACGAATCGTCTTTGCCCGGGCCTGGACTTCCGGCTTGACCTGCTTGAAAGGACCTTCAAGAAGCCGGTTGACTTCATCAGCGATCGCCCGACCATGCTGCTCACAGAGTTCAACAGTACTGTGCGGGCAAGGATCCGAATCGGCTCCACAACCAATGGTGATCAAACAGACCGCGCCCGGATGCTCGTTTTCAATATACTCTTGAGCACAGCCGGCCCAATCACCGTGGATCTTAGTGAATTTGCCTCGTAGCGTGGTATTGTGGCAAGCGTAGTTGATCACTACTCCGATCAAGCGGCCGTCTGTGTCGGTTACGCGCAAGAGCGGCAAGCTGTGATCAACAGCACCTTCCGGTACAGCACCGAATCCTGTCCATTTTCCGTCCGTCAATACCCGGCGATTGGCCGCGACATCAACTGATCCTTGCGCCCAATCCAACCTTCCTCTGGTTCGTTTGGCCAATGCATTGAGCACGACTTCTTCCATCCGGTTAAGAAGCAACTCAGCATACTGGTTGAGGTGCTTTCTCTCTTCACCTTTGATCGACTTCATTCCCTTGATGTCCGGTCCTGAATGGCAGTGGGAGTGGCAGAGCACAAACCGCTCGCGACGTATTCCTGCCTTGGACTCCAATCGTTTAAGGAGCTTTTCAAAGATCTCCTTTGGCACGGATCCACAATCAACGGCCAACATCACGGCCGGGCCTTCTCCTTTGTCGTCGCCCACGACCAACGCCGACGCCTTCAGCGGGCCGGCAATGCCTTCCGACTCCGTTATCCGCGAAGCATAGCCGTACATCCGCACCGGGGTTTCCGGCGTAATGTCGATCTTGGCAACTCCGACAAGGGTTGTGCCGTCGGATGGTAACGCTTCAGCAGTCGTCGCTATCCACGTCAAAATCAGCCCGATAGCAAGTGCTATCACCATTATCTTCAATCTACTGAAGCGATAGATTTTTCCCTGGCGAAACATGGTTAGATACCTCCCTTTCGTAAGTTAGTGTGCTATACGCTGTATTGGCACTCTATCATAATTCCACTATTTTCATGACACGCATGGCAGTGAGTATTCCCCAATATCTCAACTCACGCCGGCTGCCAACGACTGACAGGAAATTGAATCTCCAAGATCATAACTGATTATATCCAGCCAGTCAAGCTGCACAACCATAGAATATTGTTATACAGCTCAAATTTAGGGATTTTTCGTTGAACTCATATCGTATTGCTGAGAATTGGTCAAAGGATTAATTGCTGAAAAGATGGTGATGCGGATTCAAATCTCTGTCCGCATTTTATGCGAGAACCACCGCTCAGAATTTCTTTGCATATCCAGGAGCATTCCTTTGATTCAAAGCCTACCGACTATTCGGAGTGGGGGGACGCTCTGAGAGTTGATACCCGTCCACGCCCACGGTATCCGTGTGCTCCGTAAATCCCGGTCCACCCGCGGCAACGTAGCCATGACTTGCACCGTTACGTGCAGGGCTTACCCAGAATGCGTACAGACACCCGTCGGTCAGATAGAAACGGAACTTGACCGTTTTGCGCACTGCCTTGGACAAATCACCGACTCCCCGCCACTGCACGGCCTGCAGAGTTCTGTCCGCCTTTATGGGAATACAATTATCTCGCGAGCAAGGAACAATCACCTTGTTTTGGGCGTCAAGAACCTCAACTCGCAGTTCGCCTTTACCGCAGTCCACATTTACAAACATGTGCTTACCACTGAAGCGCACTGGCCGCGTCGTCAGTGTGCCTTCTACCAAGCCTGCATCCATCGAGGCAAACCCATCCCGGCGCAACGTTACAATGCCGGTATATCCTGCACCAATCTTCTCACCCGGCAGCCTGGCTGAAGTACCATGTATGTAGAAAAACAGCATATCCCCCATAACCAAGCACCCACCGCCTGCAGAGTGAACATAACCATAGTTCCAGTCACCACTCTTGTCGGATAAAGCAGCAAATGCGCGCCGGTCGGGACGCGTCCAGTAGAATCCGTCACGGGTGTAACCAAGGCAAACATCAACCCACTTGGGCTTGTCAACACCGCTTGGTTCACCGCGGTAGATGTCAAACAACCCCAGGATAATGCTCTCGTAGGCGATGCAATTCAAGCTGTAGAGTTGACAAGCCACACCCAGAGGGCGAGGATCAAGATCATCGGCGAATATCCAGGGATGTATTCTGCCGCTCTTTTCGAGATTCTGGGTTCCTCTTACTGGGTCGACGTCTTCTTGGTAGTCGGCGTGACGTCCAGTCCAGAAGCTGTAACGCCCCCGCCCTCTATGCCTGATGTTGTATACCCACACCTTCCGAAACGGATTGTAGAAGACTGAGGTTGATTCTCCCCTGATACGATGGGCTGTCTTGACGATCCTATCCCAGTGAATACCATCTCCGGAGAAGAAGAGACTGAATCTGGAATCGGCCATACCCCCTGGAACATAGTGCATAACCTGGAACATCTTA
>Ga0114930_10003935_pt1 | contig 12735 bp, 9 predicted proteins | sample AnhtaG_FD_87300 | JGI IMG/M metagenome (GOLD analysis project Ga0114930, IMG submission 87300) | Deep subsurface microbial communities from Anholt, Denmark to uncover new lineages of life (NeLLi) - Anholt_01485 metaG | ecosystem: Environmental > Aquatic > Marine > Oceanic > Sediment | place... | reverse complement strand
TCGAGTATGCACACGCCCTGCCGGATGGTCAATCCGCGACGGTAGCGATCTCGGGTGGATTCTCGCGGTACGCACGTCCAAGCGGAGCCAAACCGGCCTTTCGCCCAGGTCCGACACCTCCGCGTTGCTGTCCCGCTGGACCTGCGCCGATACGGCTGCGGGCGCCAAGGTGATATAATGGCAGGCATTGGCGCTCCGCGTTATGTTGTCCGGCGCGGCTCTTAGCGGTGAAGGTAGCACGCCTGTCCGGAAGGGGTGCGTGGGGCGTTGCGCCGGGCCGGGTTCTTCCTGAAACGAGTCTTGTCTGCGCGGAATGGAGGCCCTGTGCCTTGCGTGGCAACGCGGAGCGGCCCGAAAACCGAAGACCTCGATGACGAAAGGATCCAATCATGACGAATCATGAGACCGCTGCCGAGAGCATCAGCATGGCCAACACGAAGAAGGAGATGCTTGAGGCCTACAATCGACTGCGCAAGCAGCTCGAGGAAAGGCGTGAAGCCGAGATGAAGCCGGAGCAGAAGATCGAAGAAAAGAAGAACCGTGAAGCGGTCGAAGTGGCCGACTCGCTTTCGACCGAAGGGATCGGCAAGGAGATCGGCACACTGAGGTCGGAGATCGGCACGATGCTGGTCCAGCTTTCCGACAAGCTCGAAGAAGAGATCGCCAAGTACCTCCAAGTCAAGCAGGCGGTCGTCGTGAAGGAAAAGGAACTCGGAGAGATCTACGAGATCGAAAAGACAGCCACCAGCCTGGCCGCGTTGCTCGAGGTACAGGAAGAGAAGCGCGCGACGTTCGAGGCGGAAATGGCCCGCTACCGCGAGGATCTCGAGAGAGAAATCGAGACCAAGCGCGAGGAATGGCTGAATGAGGAGGCCGCTCACGAGGCCGAGATGAAAGAAAGGGACGACGCAGAGAAGAAACGGCGCGCGCGGGAGGCGGAGGAGTACAAGTACACATTCGAGCGCGAGAAGCAGTTGGCCGCCGAAGAGTTCGAGTACCAGAAGGCGAAGTTCGAGCGCGAGGCACTGGCCAAGAAGGAAGAAATGGAAAAGGACTTGGCCGACCGCGAGAAAGCCCTGGCCGAGAGCGAGGGCGAATTGCGGCGGCTGCGCGAGCAGGCCGAGGCGGTTCCCAAGGAACTCGAAGCGGCCGTGGCCAAGGCCGTGCAGAAATCAACCGAGCGGCTGCGCCAGGACAACCTGAGCAAGGAGGAACTCCTCAAAAAGGAGTTCGAGGGCGAGCAGAACGTGCTCAAGTCACGGATCGAGGCGCTGCAACAGACGGTCAAGGAGCAGAGCGCACAGATCGCGACACTGTCCGCGCAGCTCGACAAGTCCTACGGCCAGGTGCAGGACATTGCGGTGAAGGCCATCGAGGGCTCCTCGAACGTCAAGGCCTTCGTACATGCGCAGCCGCTGGTTTCCGAGGCCCCTCGCAGATCGTCCCAAACCGAGGACAAGTGAACGGGGACCTTTCGTGCACCAACGCCGCGCGACTCGTGTCCCCGTCGACTGTGCGTGCAGGTACTCTGGCGATGGCGTGTGCGTTTGCGAAGTAGCCGGGGCGGTCCTATAATCCCGCAGCGTATCGGACGAGCTATTCCTGGAACCCAGAGGGAGTCGCGCCGTGAAGACAATCCGCGTGGGCATCGTCGGGCTAGGCCGCAGCGGCCGTGACATCCACGGCAACTACCTGTCGCAGGACCCGCGCCGATTCAAGATCGTGGCCGCGGTCGATCCCATGAAAGACCGACGCGACCGCGCCGCGGCCGAGTACGGCTGCGACGTCCACCGGACCCACAAGCCCCTGCTGAAGCGCGAGGATCTGGACCTCGTCGTCAACGCGACGCCCACCAAGTTCCACGTCCCCTACACGATGGAGTTCCTCAGAGCGGGGTTCAACGTGCTCTGCGAGAAACCCCTCGCCGCCAAAGCGAAAGACGTGGACCGCCTCATCGCCGGGTCCGAGAAGTCGGGCAAGGTCCTGGCCATTTTCCAGCAGTCGCGCTTCGCCCCCTACTTCCAGCAGATCTGCAAGGTCCTCGACTCCGGGGTCCTCGGCGATATCGTGCAGATCTCGATCGGGTTCAACGGTTTCTCGCGGCGCAACGACTGGCAGACGCTCACGTCGGAGTTGGGCGGCAACCTGCTCAATACGGGCCCGCACCCGCTCGACCAGGCCCTGCAGCTCTTCGGCACGGACGTGACGCCCGAGGTCACCTGTTTCATGCGTTGCGCAACCTCCTACGGCGACGCGGAAGACCACGTCATGCTGATCCTGACCGGCGAGGGGCGGCCCATGATCGATCTCGAGATCTCGTCGTGCTGCGCTTACCCCGCGTTCACCTACAACGTGTACGGGACCCGCGGCGGGCTCAAGGGTTCCACGAGCGAAGTGGAGTGGCGCTATTACGACCCGAAGGAAGCGCCCAGGCTCCGCCTGAAACGCAAGCCCATCTGCAAGCCCGACGGCACGCCCTCCTACTGCACCGACTCGCTCAAATGGCACAAGCGAAGCTGGAAGGTAACGCCAAGAGGCGGCCTGTTCCACACCATGTCGGCCGCGTTCTACGGCGCGTTCTACAAGACCCTCACCCAAGGCGCCCCCCTCGTCATCACCCCCCAACACGTCCGCCAGCAGATCGCCGTTATCGAGGAATGCCACCGGCAAAATCCACACATCTACGGGAAGTAGAAGAGCGAAGGGCGAACCGAAGTCCAATGCACCCGAGGCGGCCTCCAGGCCGTACGGTGTTGCCGTCCAACCTCGTCTTGTGCCGTTTCGGGCAGTTTGAAGGTCCCCGCGGGAAGCGCTACCATGGGTGGCCGGAGGGGACGTCGTGCCCAGGAATGAATCGCTCGACGAGTTGATCGCGAAACGGGCCGGGGAGTTCGCGGACCAGATGCGCGAAGTCGCCTCGGTGGCCGGCAAAGAAGAAGAGATCCGGATCGAGACCGAGAAGCAACTCGCCTTTATCCAGAAGGAAGCCGGCATCCAACTCGAAGGCCGGCACGAGTTTACGGTCGCCAGTGGGCACATCGATTCGCTCTATGACCGCGTCATCATCGAGTACAAGAACCCCAGCAGTCCGGGCGCCCGGATCGGTCCCACCTCCGATTCCGCAGGATCGAAGAAGGTCGTTGAGCAGATCAAGAAGCGCTTCTACGACATGCGGGCCCAGCACAGGCAACCGCTCAACACGCTCTTCGGCGTGGGCTTTGACGGCGTGCGCTTCATCTTCGTGCGCTTCCGCGAGGACAAGTGGCAGGTCCAGGACCCGGTCGACGTCAACAAGCACTCGGCGTTCCGGTTCCTCTGGGCGCTGTTCAACCTCGGCGAGAAGGGCAGGCCCTTCTCGCCCGAGTACCTTGCCGGAGACTTCGGCTCGGAGGCCAAGCTCGCCCAGGACGGCGTCCGGGCTTTCTACGACACCATCAGCGCCACCGACCATCCGAAAGCGCAGACCTTCTTCAGGCAATGGAAGATCCTGTTCGGCGAGGTCTGCGGCTACGACGTGGACAGCCCCTCCGCCAAGATCAAGAAGCTGGCAGACTTCTACGGCGTTCCGACAAGGCGCCTCAAGCCCGCGGAACTGCTGTTCGCCGTTCATACCTACTACGCCATCTTCATGAAGCTGCTGGCCTCGGGAATCGTCGGTTTCTTCCACAGGCTGCCCAGGCCGCTCGAGAAGATGATGCAGGCCGGGACCAGCGGCAAGCTCAAGCATGAGATGGAGGAGCTCGAGGCGGGCAGCATCTTCCGCCACCTCAACATCACCAACTTCCTCGAAGGCGACCTCTTCGCCTGGTACACGTCGATCTGGTCCGACCCTATCGAGAACCTTGTGCGCAATATGGTCGCCCGGCTCGACAACTACAATCCCGGCACACTCTCCGAGGACCCCACCCGCAGCCGCGACCTCCTCAAGAAGCTCTACCAGCAGCTCTTCCCCAAGAGCGTGCGCCACGACCTCGGCGAGTACTACACTCCCGACTGGCTCGCCGAGCACGTGCTCAACGAACTGGGCTACGTCGGCGACCCGGACAAGCGCCTGCTCGACCCGGCCTGCGGGTCGGGCACCTTCCTTGTCATGGCCATCAGCCGCATTCGACAATGGTACGACGAAAACCGCGAGAACTGCCGCTTCGCCGAGGACGACCTCTGCCGAAAGATCCTCGCCAACGTCGTCGGATTCGACCTCAATCCGCTCGCCGTCATGGCCGCCCGGACCAACTACCTCATTGCCATCCGCGACCTCATTACCCACGTCGACAAGGTCGAAATGCCGGTGTACCTGTGTGACTCGATCCTTACCCCTTCGGAATATGGCGACCTGTTCACAGGAAGCCACGGAAACGCCCGGGAACTGAAAACGGCCGCCGCCAGGTTCCTCGTACCGGCCGAGATCACCAAGAGCAGGGACGACGTGGCCAAGTACGCCGACCAACTCGAGTTCTGCGTCCGCAACGGCTATTCCCCCACCGAGTTCATCCAGCGCTGCCAGGACGAAGGGCTCGCCGTCACCGCCCAGACGCTGCACACGGACCTCTACAACGAGTTGGTCAAACTCGACGAGGACAACAAGAACGGCGTGTGGGCGCGGATCATCAAGAATGCCTTTGCGCCCCTGTTCGTGGGCCGCGTCGACTACGTCGCCGGCAATCCCCCGTGGGTGAACTGGGAGAACCTGCCGGAGGAATACCGGGATACACTCAAACCTTTGTGGCAGCAGTACGGGCTTTTCTCGCTGTCGGGCTCGGCGGGCCGCCTTGGCGGGGGCAAGAAGGACCTCTCCATGCTCTTCGTCTACGCGGCTGTGGACAATTACCTCCCCCAGGGCGGGCGACTCGGTTTCGTCATCACGCAAACCGTGTTCAAGACCAAGGGGGCGGGAGACGGCTTTCGGCGGCTCCAGTACCTTCGGGACGAGAAGCCGGTCGTATTGAAGCCTGTGGCCGTGCACGACCTGAGCCGTATCCAGGTCTTCGAAGGCGCCACCAACCGCACGGCCGTGTTTGTTTGCCGGAAGCGCAGGAGGGAGTTCTCCTATCCAGTGCGCTACTTCTCCTGGAGAGGGCCTTCGAGGATCAAACAGGATGAGGACCTGGCGGCGGTCGCGAAGTTGTGCAACGTCGCCAGATACGCCGCAGTTCCAATCGACTCTGCAGAGCCGTCCTCGCCCTGGCTTACTGCACCGCGGAAGGCTCTCAAGGGCATCCAGAAGGCAATCGGCCAAAGCGACTACTCTGGTTTCGCCGGTTGCTGCTGCTGGCTGAACGGCGCATTCTGGATTCGTATTCTCAAGGTTCTCGATGATGGCGCGCTATTGGTCGAGAACATGCACGATGTCGGTAAGACTACACTGAATCGGGTCCAGGGAGTGATCGAGTCCGACCTAGTCTACCCCTTGCTGCGAGGACGTGATGTGTCGGGCTGGCGAGCCGAACCGTCGGCTTGGATCATCCTTGCCCAAGACCCCGACACGCGGCGAGGCATTCCCGAATCAGAGATGAAGCGGAAACGGCCCAAGACCTATGCGTATTTGAAGAACTTCGAGAGGCAATTGCGCAATAGGTCTGGGTACAGGAAGTACTTCAAACCAAGCGATCCGTTCTACTCAATGTACAACGTTGGACCATATACATTGGAGCCCTGGAAAGTGGTCTGGCGGGACATGGGGAGCGAGATACAGGTCGCTGTTGTCGGCAGGCATGAGGGCCGAGTGGTGTGTCCCGAGCACCACGTGATGGCGGTCGCCGTGGAGTCCGCCAGAGAAGCCTATTACCTGAGCGGAGTTCTGATGTCTTCGCCCGTTCAGGCCCTCGTGGCCGGGTATACAACGACGACTGGTATCAGCACTCACGTCTTGCACCACGTCAAGGTGCCCGACTACAGGGAGAAGGACGCCGGCCATGCCCGCATTAGCGGCCTGTCTAGGCGTTGCCATCATGCTGCCATCGAAGGTGAGAATGAGACGCTCAGGGGCCTTGAGAGGGAGCTGGACGAGGCGGCTGCCCTGCTGTGGGGCATGACGCGACCGGAGTTGAAGGCTGTTCAGGATTCCCTTCCTCAGATGCGAGACGAAAAGGGAGGCCGGAGGAAGCCACAATCCCCAGGCCATATCTGACAGCGAGGGAACAGCAGGTTCTCGATGACACCGAAGGAAAAACCGTTTGATGAAACCTGTTCGGTTTACGCGGCACGCCGAGGAAAAGATGGGCATTTTGTCGGAGCATGGCTGCCCGGTCACCGAGGAGCAGGTGCTTGGTGTGCTGAGGGGGCCGGATGCGGTGTTCGAGGGGCATGGGGGGCGGCAGGTCGCCCAGGGCGGCTTAGACACAGGGCATGTGCTGCGGGTTGTGTTTGAGGAACATGAGGAGGAGGTGGTTGTGGTAACGTTGTATCCAGGACGGAGGTCTCGATATGAAGGCCCGATATAGCCGCGAGGATGACGTGCTGTTGCTGTATCTGTCGGAAGGTCGGATCGATCATGCGGAGGAGTCCGGCGGCGTGATCGTGCATTTCTCGCCGGAAGATCGGCCCGTGCTTCTCGAGGTGCTGGACGCCAGCGATTTCGTGTCGCGGCTGACGAAGCTTACGGCACACGCCGAGAGTGGTCAAACGCTGCCGCTCTAGCGGGCGTTTCTGGCAATCAGAGTGTCCGGGGAGCATAGAGGAAAGACGACGATTGTGGATGAGAACGCGGATAGCGGTTCCCAAGTGAGTGTAACCCACCCCGCTTTCAGCAAGGGCGACTTGCTTCGTAGCACGCACGAGCTTTACATCGCGTATGGGGTCGGGCACGTTCAGAAGGTGAAGAATGGGCGGGGGAAGGTGGAGTACAGCCCGTCGGTTTTCATGGAACCGCCGTATCGGACGGAGAGCAGGATCCTGCGGCTGTGGGAGGTGGAGCGGATTGACACGCCGCTCGAGCGGGCCGCGCGCGGGGAGTGGGACGAGGCGTGGCGGTTCGAGTTGAAGATGCAGGCGGCGCGTTTCCTAACGGGCAACAAGGGGGGCCAGCTCTCGAACGCGCGGACCGAGATCCTGCCGCACCAGATCTTCGCGGCGCATCAGGTGGTGTCAAACCTATCCCGGCGCTTCCTTCTGGCGGATGAGGTGGGCCTCGGGAAGACGATCGAGGCGGGGATGATCTGGCAGGCGCTCGAGCAGCGGGGCCAGGTCAAGCGCACGCTGATCGTGTGTCCTGCGGGCCTGACGACCCAGTGGCAGGAGGAGTTGCAGGAGAAGTTCGGCACGTTGTTCGAGATCTTTGGCCGCGACTTCGTGGCGGTCAACCCGCTTGTCTGGAAGTACAAGGCCAAGGCCATCGCGTCGCTTGATCGACTGAAACGGCCCGTGCACAAAGAAACGCTCCTGAGCAACCGCAAGTGGGACCTGATCATCTTCGACGAGGCCCACCGGCTCAGCGCCATGAACTACGCCTCGGGCAAGGTCGAGAAGACGCAGAACTACCGGCTGGCCGAGGAGCTTCGCCATTACACGGACGCGCTGTTGCTGTTGACGACCACGCCGCATCAGGGCGAGGAAAACAACAGCCGCTTCAAGAACCTCCTGCGTCTGCTCGCCGACGACATTGACTTCACGGGCCTCGAGGATCTGGGTCTGTTTGCGGGCGAGGGCAAGAGCTTCACTGACTTCGTGATTCGCACCCCGAAGACCGACGTCACCGACGCAAAGGGCCACAAGGTTTTCAAGGGCCGTCAGACGCACCGGATGGTCTTCAAGATGTCGCAGCAGGAGGCGCAGTTTTACCAAGCGGTGGCGGCCTACATCCGTGATGGGTACAAGATGCTGGAGCGCGTGAGCGACCGCACGCGGCGTCGGGCCGGGGGGTTTCTGCTGGCGACGTTCCAGAAACTTAACGCCAGCTCGACCGCGGCCATCAAGGCGGCCCTGTCGAAACGCTTGGCGCGACTGCGGCACGAGATGCTCGAGCTCCCGGTGGAATTCCCGGAGGACGAAGAGGAGCTGTTTGACGAGCGCTATGAAGGCGAGTACGCGGAGGCGTACGTCCTCAAGGACGACACCGAGATCCGGGAGGACGAGATCGCGCGAGTCGAACGCGTCTTGGCTATGCCGATGAAGAGAGACCGCAAGCTCGTCGAGCTCTTGTCCCTGATCAGTCAGATCTCCCGGGAGAGCCCTCTTCGGGAGCAGGAGAAGATCCTGATCTTCACCGAGTATCGCGAGACGCAACGGTACCTGGTCCGAGAACTGGAGAAGAAACACGGCAAAGGCTCAGTGGTCGTGATCCACGGCGGCATGAAGCTCGAACGCCGGGAGGAAGACCAACAGGACGTCGAGGCCCTTTGGGCGCCTTTCGCCAATGACGGCGCGGTCGTTGCCCCTACGACCAAGCGGACCAGCCAACGGCTCTTCCGAGACCATCCGCGCGTGCGTTTCTTGGTCTCGACCGAGGCAGGCGGTGAGGGCATCAACCTCCAGTTTTGCCACATCTGCGTCAACTACGATATTCCCTGGAATCCGATGCGCGTAGAACAACGCGTCGGGCGGATATACCGTTTTGGCCAGGACAAGGTGGTCCAGGTCTACAACTTCTTCAACAAAGGCACGATTGAGGATGTGGTGCAGTCGTATTTTGAGGGGCGGCTGCAGCGGGCCGCGGCGGCCCTCGCCGGGGTGACCGGCGAAGACCCGGAGGACATCAGAGGATCGCTCAACGGGCAATTAGAGAGCGAAATCGACTCCTCGAAGATCTATCAGCGCGCCATGGTCGAGGGCAATCTCAACACGGAAACCCAGCAGGAGGTCGCGCGGGCCGTCGAGCGCGCCAGGCAGGCTTACGAGATCGCGACGCAGAGCCTGTTCAAGAACGTGTCTAGTTTCTCGTTTGACAGCTATCGGCGCGAACTGGCTTCAGAACTGACATTGGCTGACTTGCAGCAGTTCACGGAGCGGTTCCTCGCAATGCACCGTCGCCAAGTGCAGCGCAAGGACGCCTTCTTCGAGTTTCTGGTTCCGGACGCGCTTCAGCCGTTTGAATTGCAGGATCGGTATCGGAAGGCCACCTTTGACCGCGACCTGGCCATCCGACACGGCGACGCGGAATTCCTGGCGCTCGGCCATCCCTTTGTGGACGGGATGCTGGCCTGCGCGGGCTCGTACGACTTCGGCGGCCTGACTGCTGTTCGGGAGATTGCTGATGCGGAACAGGCGGGGAAAAGTGGATTCCTTTTTCTATTCGTTATTCGCCGGCGCATGGCGCGCGAGGATGGGGACGAGTGCCTGTTTGAGTTCGCGCCGGTATTCGTAGCCGCCGATGGCTGTGTCGATGAATCGGCAGCACGCGTTGCGACACGCAAGACCGCAAGCCATGCAGTCGAGCCCCCCGCAACCTTGCCTGATCCCACCCAAGCGTTCGGAATCGCCAAGCAGTACGTCGAACGAAACGCCGAACTCTGGGATTGGGAGGACGACGTCGAGTTCATTGGGCTGAGTTGGATCGTTTTCAAGCCGCCCGGTCGATAGAAGCAGGCGTGATCTGCGATTCAGCGCGTCCGAGAAAGACGGCTGCGGTGATGCACGCGCTCCCCGGCGTGGAACTCGGCGTCGGATGTTGAGCGAATCGTCGTGGCCATCCGAGGATAGGGCCTTATTCAAGCCTTAAGAGCATCCCTTGGCCGGCGACAAGCCAAAGGCCCCTTTCCAGATTCGGAGTAAGCATGTCTCCGTCCTCAGCGGATACGATCTGGAAGCCGCGGTTCTCGGCGGTATTCAGAGCGAACTTGGCGGATTTTTCGAGGCTGAGGTTGACGACCATGACGTAGTCGAAGCCGTCGTCGCCAGTAAATTCGCCGACCATCATGGGAACGTCGGCCTCGAGGCCCTGGACCAGCCGGCCGGGCAGCAGCGGCAGCGACGGGACCGGCGGCGGGTCGGTGAAGTAGACGCCGGTCGAGGTGAGGCGGTTCATGACGGGGCCGAGGGTCTTGACCTGGTGGTTGACCATTTGAAGGTAGCGCCAGGTCACGGTCTTGTTCTCGTGTTCGTCGATTGGGGCGTAGCCGTAGCCGCGCGCGTAGTACTTGTACCAGGTGACGCCCCGGCCGCCGGCCGCGAGCGTGGTGTAGGCCTGGAAGTGCAGGTTGGCCGGCGAGGGCACGGGCGTGTGGGCGCGGATCTGGTTGGACGACACGATGTTCCAAAACGGCAGGCCGTACTCGAGCGCCACGCGGCGCACCTCGATCAGGTTGTTGTAGTAGCTGGCGGCGACCTCGGGCTTCCTCAGGTCCTGCGAGTACTGGACGCGGTAGTTGTCGTAGCTGATGAGCTGCGGCTTCACCTCGGTCACAAAGCGCTCGAGGTACTCGGTGTAGCTGTCCGTGTCGAGCTGCGAGATGTCGGGCGCGCCGATGGTGGCGTAGTCGGGAAACAGGTTGATGTAGGCCAGCTTGCCCGGCGCGTACTTCTTGACCGCGGCCACGGCCTTGGCCAAGGCCGGGAACGCCTCCGCGCCGGGCTCGTCCATGATGTAGTAGCCGATGACGGCCTCGCTGTCGCCGGCCTGCTCGACCATGGCCTTGACCTTGGCGTCGATCTCGTCGTCGGACAGCTTGGTCCAGGCCCGGCTGTCCGGCGTGGCCATGATGGCCTTGAGTCCCAGTTCCTCGCACAACGGCAGGTCCTCCGGCAGCACGAACCCGCCCAGGGTGAAGTGGCACTCCGCCATGCTGCCCAACCCGTGCACGCGGTCCACATGGGGCCCCTTCCCGCCGTGCAGCCGGTCCCAGGGAAGGATGGGGAAGAAATCGGCATCGAGTTTGAGCGGTTCGAGGTCGGGCATGGGTGTCCTCCTTTCGGCGCCCGGCGTCTGGGCGAGCGCGTCACAGGCCCCAAGAAGGACCAGAATAGGTGCTGCGAAAGCGACCCAGTAGAAACGCCATCGGCTTGTTGTCGGCATTGGCAACTCCCTTCATGCACCCGTTGAGTGTACGCGGTGGTCAATGTACTATGATCCGGATCGCGGTCGCAATGCCCAGTTCGGGCTCCGGCCACACTCAAGGGGACTTGGGCGTGGCGCCTGCACCGCTAAGATCACGAAAGGGATTGGACATGAGATGCGTGGCTTGGTGTGTGGCGGCTACCGTGATACTTGCCGGAGGCGTGGCGACAGGCGAGAACCTTCACGCGCCGCAACCGGAAGACAGCCTCGAGCAGATGCTGACCATTACCTGGTCGCGTGGACCCGACCTGCCGCAGGGCTTCCAGGACAGCAACGGCGGCGTCATCGGGAACACGCTCATTACGGCGTGCGGGTTCTGCAGCGGCCTGAACAACGACCGGAAACCGGGCATGTATCCGCGCGGGTTCCTGAGAAAGGTGTGGGCGGTGGACGTGGCCGACGAGGCGGCCGGCTGGTCGGAGTTGCCCGAGTTTCCGGGGGCGGCGCGTCAAGGGCTGATCGCCGTGCCCCTGGGCGATGCCATCTACTTCTGGGGCGGGTTCAGCTACTCTGAGCCCTATTGCTACACGGACGGGTACAAGCTGTCGCGGCAAGGCGGCGGGTGGCGCTGGGAGCCGTTGCCGTCCCTGCCGTGGCCCATCTGCGGGACGGCCGGCTGCGCCGTCGGATCGACCATCTACATCTTCGGCGGTGCGGACTACGACGCGCAGGCCTTCTACACCCCCACGGACCGCCACGGCAAGACCGAGCGTATGGGGGCCCGGATGCTGTGCATCGACACGGCCGATCTGGACGCCGGCTGGCGGCGTTTGGCGGACTGCCCGGGCACGCCGCGTTGGGTCGCGTGCGTGACGGCGATCGGGGACCGGATCTACGTGATCGGCGGCGCCACGGGCGGCACGTCCTACAACACGGTGGTGGACAACTGGGTCTACGCCTCGAAGGGCGATGCATGGACGCGCCTGCGCGACCTGCCCGTCGCCAGCGGCAACTTTCCCGGCGGCAAGGTCGTGTTCAAAGACCGCTACATTGTGCTGGGCGGCGGCTACCAGTACTCGAAAGTGACCAACCCCGACGGCAGCACGCGCGAACCCTACGGCACGCCCCGGCGCTTTGAAGGCAAAGGGGACTACTACAACGACGTGTTCGTATACGACACGCAAACCGGCCTGTTCGGCCGGGCCACGTCCATGCCGCTCAACAACAACCTGTCGTTGACGGTCGTGCACGGAGACCAGGTGTACATGATCGGCGGCGAGACCGGCACGGCCGTCGTCGAAGGCGAGTTCTACGGTCACCATCCCGAGCTGTTTCTGAAGGGGAAGATCGAGGTGGCGGAGTAGCGCCGCCCCTCAGGCCCGCTGCGTTTGGCTAAGCCTGCGGATGCGGTCCTCGAGGGCCAGGCCGAGGGCCATCTGCTGTGGGCCATAGAGGTCTCTGTCGTTGAGGAGGTCCAAGGCGGCGCGGCACTTGAGCAGCGCCGTCTCCGTGTCGCCCGCCGCGATCGCCTTTCGCGCGGACCCATAGACACGCTCGAACTTCAGCCGCGTGTCGCGCGCATAGTCCTGGGCCTTGTTCTCCATCGTCGGCGCCCCATCTCCTGCTAGATGATAGCACACGCCCGCCGGCGGTCAAGGGCGAAAGAAGAAGAGTGAAGGCCAAAAAGCGAAGAACAAGGGCGTCATCCCGCGCGGAAGTCCAGGCCCCCAGTAGGCCGCGTTTGCCAAACGCGGCCTGGCCTGATGCACCGGCACCCATCCCACGCGCACGTCCAGGCCGCGTTTGGC
>Ga0114930_10003934_pt1 | contig 12736 bp, 10 predicted proteins | sample AnhtaG_FD_87300 | JGI IMG/M metagenome (GOLD analysis project Ga0114930, IMG submission 87300) | Deep subsurface microbial communities from Anholt, Denmark to uncover new lineages of life (NeLLi) - Anholt_01485 metaG | ecosystem: Environmental > Aquatic > Marine > Oceanic > Sediment | place... | reverse complement strand
GCCCTCGGTAGGACCACCACGTGTAGTGGCCGCCCTCCTTCACGAAGTGCCGGAACGTGTCCACGTAGCCCGCCTCGAGGAAGCTGGTCATGGCCGCCCGCTCTTCGGGCAGGAAGCCGGGGTTGTTCACGTTCTCCTTGGGCCGTGCCAGGTCGATCTCCTCGTGGGCGATGTTGTAGTCGCCGCACAGGATGACGTTGCGCCCCTTGCGGCGCAGCGAATCACACAGCGCCGTAATCGCCTCGCAGAACCCGAGCTTGTAGTCCAGCCGCGCCCGTTCCGGCTGGCTGTTCGGGAAGTAAGCGTTGACAATCGTAAAGGCATCGTATTCGAGGACCTGCACCCGGCCCTCCTCGTCGAACGCCTCCACACCCATCACGTCCACGCAACACGGCGCCTGCCTCACGTAGGTCGCGACGCCGCTGTAGCCCTTTCTCTTGGCCGGGCGCCACAACGAGCGATACCCCGCAGGCTCGAGCGCTTCCTGCGGCAAGTCCCCCGGCAGCGCTCGGGTCTCCTGGAGGCAGAGGACGTCGGCGTCGGACTGCGCAAGCCAATCAAGGAAACCGTTTCGGATGGCCGCCCGTATCCCGTTCACGTTCCAGCACAGTATCCGAGTCATGCCGCTTCCTTTCGTTGTGGCTCGTCTCGATGACCCAGCATACGGCCCCATTCCGGACCGGCGCAAGCGCCGTGCGGCCGCATTGAACCGCACGCCGGTCGCAGCGCCGGTGCTAGGTGTTGGGTGCGCTATCGCCTTTGTGGTAACGTGAGCCGCCTGACTTGAGGCAGCTAGCTCGCCCGGAGAAAGCCGACATGATCCTTCGCGCAGTTTCACGAACGCTCGCGGTCGTTGGTCTTGCCTGCGTCCTTGCCGCCGCCCACGCGGCCGAACCCTATGCCGACGCCGCTTTCGCGCCCCCCGGAGCCAAGGCCGCTCACGCCATCCCGCCGGTCGACCTCGAGCGTTGCCTCGAACACGTCCAGGCCTGCCACGTCTTCACCACCTTCGAAGGTCAGAACGAATCTCTCAAGGCCAAGTACCTCCCTGTAAGAGACGGCCCCCTGCGGGGCGGCGAAACCGAAAGCGTCGACGTCCCTGCCGAAGCCCTCTTCGGGCCTCCTTTGCCGGAGGACGGCATGCGCGTCTGGCTCGCCAGCGTCGTGTCCGCCGACGCCGAGGCCGTGCGTCTCCGCGTTGACCTGTCGCGCCTGCGAGACGGCGAATGGGCCTGGGTGGTCGACCCCGCGGGCCTGCGCGCCTTCGGGCCCTACGCCGCCGCCGACGCGGAGGCCTGGCTCGCGACTGTGCAGGGCGACGAAGCCGTCCTCATGGTGCGCTCGCCCTACGAGACCGTCCCCCAGGTCCGCCTCACCGCCTACGCCCACATCTTCCTCACCTTCCACGAGATCCTCAACGAGCTCGAGTGCAACCTCGATATCGCCTGCGAAACCGACCCGGCCCTCCTCGAGGCCTCGAGCGGCGTCGGCATCATCAACGTCGCCGGCTACGGCTTCTGCTCGGGCAGCCTGATCAACAACGAGCAGACGGATGATCTCGAGCCCTTCTTCCTTAGCGCCAACCACTGCATCTGCTCGCGCGAACAGGCGCACAGCACCGAGGTCTTCTGGGACTTCCGCGCCTCCGAATGCGGCCTCAACGACGCACCCGTCCTGGCCGAACTCCCGCGCAGCAACGGCGACGCCCTACTCGCCACCAGCGCCAAGCTCGACGCCACCCTCATCCGTCTCGACAACGTGCCCGTCGGCGACTACGGCCGCGCCTACCCCGGCTGGGACGCGCGTGGGCCCGAAGAAGACGACCCCGTTCTCTGCATTCATCACCCCGAGGCCACCCGCATGCGCGTCTCGAAAGGGACCGTCCGCGAAACTAACCAGACGCAGAACGGCCGCGAACACCAGACCGTCGTTTTGTGGTCCCAGGGCGTCACCGAAAACGGCTCGTCCGGGTCCGCACTCCTGTTCGCCGACACCTTGCGCGTCGCCGGCATGCTCAGCCAAGGCCCCGTCCATTCCTGCGAAGACCCCTCCGGCAACTTCGACTGGTTCGCCTCCTTGCGCCACTTCTACCCCTGCATCCAGCAGTACATCGACACGCCCACGCCCTCGACCGACGAAGGCGAAGACGACTGCCGCGTCCCCAACACCCTGTGCCCCTTCGGCATCGTGTTCGGCGACTACCCCGGGCTCCTGGGCCGGTTCCGCGCATTCCGAGACGATGTCCTCCTCAAGTCCTCCGTCGGCCGTCACTTGCTCGACGCCTACTACCGCGCCGCGCCCGTCCTCGGGCAGACAGTGCGCAGCTCTGCCGGCGCCAGGAACGCGTTCGCCGCCATAGCGGCGCCCCTTGCCTCGGTCCTTGGCGGGGTGCCTTGACTCCTGCCGTTTGATCCCTACGCGGGCCATTGATAGGCTTGTACTGCCAACAGAGGGATTCGGTAGGATACGCCATAGGACCTTAAGGAGCCAGCCATGCACAAGCATTCAGGTTGTTGCGGATGTCATCTCGAAGGGACGATGGGCCGGCGGTCATTCTTGGCGAGCGTTGGCGGCGGGACCTTGGGCGCGGCAACGCTCGCGGGGTGCGCGACCACGGCAGGTACGGCCGCAGTCGCCGCGCCTCGTGCGAAACCGTCGCTCGAGAAGAAGCCCCTGGTCGTGCAGCCGGCCTTGACCTACGCCATCGCCGGCCGCCGCGACCAGACCAGTTGGCGGTCGTGGGGCGGCCTCCACACCGAAAGCGACGTGGACCAGGAAATCCGCCGCATCGAGGCCGAGCTCGAGAAGCTCGCCAAAGACGCCGAGTTCCCCGTCGAGTTCCGGCCCGTCGCCCGCGTCACCAACAAGGACCAGGCCGTGGCCGTGCGCGACGGCGACGCGGACCTCATGCTCATCTACGGCGCCTCGTGTGGCGTGGCTGAACTCGAGGCGCTCATTTCGCCCGACCGGTACAACCTGGTCTTTGTGCGCCACAAGTCCGGCCCCGTGTACCTGTGGTACGAGATCGTCCACCCGCGGCTCCTGCGCAAGACCGTCGACGAATACGGCCAGCCCGGCCTCGAACCCTACGACGTCGTGGTCGATGATTGCGGCGAAGTGCTCTGGCGCCTCCGCGCCCTCTACGCGCTCAAGAACACCCTCGGCTCCCGCATGGTGGCCATCGGTGGGCCGAGCGGCTGGGGCGCCGGCGGCCGCGATGCCCCGAAGATCGCCGCCGAGCTCTGGAAGATGGATCTGATCACCGTCAGCTACGACGACCTCGGCAAGCGCATCGTCGCCGCGCGCAACGACCCGGAACGCGTCCGCTGCGCCGAGGCCGACGCCGCGAAGTACCTCAAGCTCCCCGGCACCAAGCTGCAGACCGACACCGGCTTCGTCTCCCGGGCCTTTCTACTGACGCAGGTCTTCGAAGATCTCATGGCCGAGGCCGGCGCGCAGGCCATCACCGTCAACCACTGCATGGGCACGATCATGCCGCTGTCGGAAACCACGGCCTGTCTGCCGTTGAGCCTGCTGAACGACGCCGGCTACATGGCCTTCTGCGAGTCCGATTTCGCCGTCATCCCCTCCGGCGTCCTGCTCCACCACATCTCGTCCCTGCCCGTGTTCCTACAGGACCCGACGTACCCACACGACGGCGTGGTGACCGTGGCCCACTGTACCGCGCCGCGCAAAATGGACGGCAAACACTACGAGAAGACCGCGATCTTGACCCACTTCGAGTCGGACTACGGCGCCGCGCCCAAGGTCGACATGCGCATCGGACAGACCATCACCATGATTGACCCCGACTTCGGCGACAAGCAGTGGCTCGGGTTCCGCGGCAAGATCGTCGACAACCCCTTCCTCGACATCTGCCGATCCCAGATCGACGTCAGCATCGAGGGCGACTGGCGCAAGCTCATGGAGGACATGAAGGGCTTCCACTGGATGCTCTGCTACGGCGACCATCTCAAGGAAACCGGCTACGCCCTCGGCAAGCTCGGCATCGGCTGGTACAACCTCACCACCGAACGTACGCGGGAATCCTAGCCCGCACATGTCACACCCTCCGTGTCATTGCGAGCGAAGCGAAGCAATCCCTCGCCCTGCGGAGATTGCTTCGCTTCGCTCGCAATGACACGGAGAAACGGGCCGGCCCGCGCGGTCGCGCCCCCGGGCTACTTGTGGATGACCAGTTCGTCCACGACCCTGCCGTCCGCGTCGAACGCGCGGTACGTCAACTGCCGGCCCCGGATGTCGATCACCTGGTACGTGGACACCCGCTCGAACCCCACCTCCGTGTAGTCGTGGTCGTCCTGTTCGTAGTACTTCGTGCCCGCCACGGACACTACATACGTGGTGCCGAGGGCCGGGCTCCTTGCCGCCACGCCCTCCCGTAGGGGATAGGTTCGCAGGTAGGCGTGGTCGTGCCCTTGAAGCGCCATGTCCACGCCATATTCATCAAAAAGCGGACACCACTCCGTGCGGACCTCGGGATTGTCGCGGCTGCTCTTCGACGAATAGGCCGGGTGGTGGTACACGGCGAACTTCCAGGTGGCCGTCGACCGCGCCAACTGCTGTTCGAGCCACTCGGTCTGCATGGACGGCGCCTGGTTGCTGTCCAGGACGACGAAGAACGCATTCGCGTAGGTGAAATGGTACGCGCATTCGGGCGCGAAGCCATCGGGACCGTTGTCGGGCAACTCGAACAGACGCAGGTACATCCAGGGGCTGCCGCGGTCGTCGTCGTCGTGGTTGCCCAGCGCCGGCACAAGGGGGCGGCGCGCGAACACGCCCTCGGCGTTGTGGAAGAACGAGTCCCATTGGTCCCGGTGGCCCCCACTGCTCACGAGATCCCCGGCTATGATGTAAAATGCCGCGTCCTCGTGTCGTTCATAGGCCGTCTCGATGAGTTCGCCCCACTCATCAAGACCGTTCTGGACGTCCCCCATGTAGATGAACGAGAACGCATCCACATCGGCTGGGGCGGTGCTGAATTCGGCCTCGGGCGTCCACAACGTCCCCTGGCCCGCCTGATACACATACGGCGTCCCGGGCGACAGGCCGCGGAGCACGGCCGTGTGCCGCGTGTTGGCCGGGTCGTTGGCCAGGTAGGCGTCCTCGAGGACCCCCGATGACGCGTCGACCGACTGCCACGCATCCTTGCCGTCTTCCCCGGCCGGGCGGTACCGCACCGTCCCTTCCGAGACGCTCGGGGCGGTCCGCCACTGAATGGTCTGCGTGGTCCGCGGGTCCTCGCTCCACGTCAGTGCGACGTGCCCGGGGGCTTGCGTGGCCGGATAGGCCGTGGTCCGCACATCGGCCACGAGCACCGGGTGCTTGTCGATTACGCACTGAACGAGCAGGACGCCCACAACGACCGCGAGTGCCGCCGGCGCGATACGCTCGAAGCGTCGCCTCGGCGTCGTCGCGCCTGCCTCGCCCCGCCCGAGCCACCGAAGGGCCAAGTGCACAGTGGCCGCCAGCGCGAGCAGGAAGCCGAATACCACGTGGACGTCAACGACGTACCACTTGGTCATCCCCCCCCAGAAGCGCTGCTCAGACATGGCGGCGTCGGTCCCGCTTGCCGCGAAGTACAGGAAGAGAGCCGTGCCGACCACCATTACAAAGGCGAACGCGGAAAGCCACCACGTGAACTGGCGCATGTAGAAGCTCATTCGCTTTGTGTGGTGGGCTGCTGGCATAGCCCGTGTCGTGCCCATCGAGATCCGCTGCCGCCTGGATGCCGCAGCGACAGGCCGCAACTCTACAGAGCCACGGCCAAGAACACAAACCCAGCCGCACCCGGCACGGCGGGGCGTCTCTCAGCGTTCGTAGATTGTGTACGGCCTCGGGCGCTCGTCCGGGCCGCGTTGGAAGATTGCGGCCGAGCGGTACTCGGCCCACGTGTTCTCGAACCAGAACTCGCCCCCGGGCAGCGGGGCCGGCGCGGTCGCCCCCACCGTAAACGAGTCCTTGCCGGGGTCGTAGGTCACCTCGAGGATCTCTTCACGCAGGGCGAGGTTCTCCGGAATGAAGCGCCACTCGTCCCCGAGGTCCGGATGTGGCAGGACGCCGCCTGGGTCGGTGACCAAGTGCGACCCGCGCGAGCCGCTCCCGCGTTCGAGCAAAGCCCGGATGGCCTCGAGGAACCCGAGTTGGGCCAAGGCGAGCTCGCGCACCTCGAAGGCCTCGAGGAACCCGGCCTCACGTTGTTTCAGGCCGCGCTCGTTGAGGGCCGTCCACTCCTGGCGCGCGGCGTCGACCGCATGCGTGATTCCCGTCAGTGAACGCACCATGCCCGCGTGTTGGCTCATCCGCCGTTGGATGGCCTCCTTCACGTCCTCGCAACGGGCCGCGTCTGACGGCGGGGCCTTGATCCGGACGATCTGTGACACGAAGCGCCGCACGGTCGGTTCGGCCAGCTTCGACAGGTCTCGGGCCGATAACCCGCGCTCGTGGTAGATGTGGGCGATGCGCTGAGCGGCGCGAAGGCTGCCGACCTGGCCCGCGTTCAGCGCCGAGCCGCCCGGGCGTTTGACCCCATGGGTGCCGGCCAACTCGCCGACCACGAACAGACGGCCCACGTTCGACTCCCACCACGAATCCACGGCGAAGCCCCCGTTGCAGTGTTGCGAGCACACGCCGATCTCGAGGGGTTCCTTCCACAGGTCCACGCCCATCTGCCGGTACAGGTCGATGCTGGGTTGGTTCATGTGGGCCAGGCGCTCGATGGGCAAGCCCTGCGTGGCGCCGGATTTCTCGAGGTAGGTCAGGGCCTCGGGTTGCAACGAATCAAGGGTGAACGCGCCGAGCCCGCCCGTTGCCCTCGGGTTCTTACGCAGGTCCATGAACACGCGCCGCCCGTTGTTGATCATCTCGTTCTGAACCAGGATATCGACGAGGCTCGAGCCCTGGCCGGCCACCTTGTCATGGTCAAACGGCCACTGGTAGCCCTTGAGAAACACGTCCGTTGCCAGCACGGACATCGACTCGAACCACGGGTTCAGGAATTCCCGCGCATCGTTGCCGTTCTCATCGGTGCTGAAGTAGCGAGGGACCACCTGCTGGTACGTGCCCGATAGGTTCCAACGCGGCTCGAGCGACGCCAATCCAAACTGCGACTCCGTCAGGTTGTGCGCTTTGACCCCGGCTTCGAACAGCGCCGCGTACGGCCCCATCTGGCCCTTCGGGTAGACCGAGATCGCATACAGGTCGCCCGGTCCGCCGCCCGCCATCACCACGTTGCGGCAGTTGAAGAGGACCAGGCCATGGTTGTCCGCCTCCTGCCCGCGCATGTCGGCGCACAGCAGGCCGCACGCCGCGTTGCCGTCCGTGACCACGGCAAGCACGTGGTGACGGTTGAAGATGGGGACGCCGTAGCGCTCGAGCTCGACCAGCAGCTTGCGCACCATGAAGCGCGACGTCCACGGACCGGCGGACGTGGCGCGCTGGCGCGGATCGTGGTCCGTCTTGTACCCCACGAAGCCGCCCCGGGCGTTATGCGGAAACGGCACGCCGATGTCGACAAGGTGGTAGAAACCCCGCAAGGAGTTCTCGCCTTCGATGAAGGCCACGTCCGCGTGCGTGCAGCCCCCCGCCGTCAGCGTCTTCGCGAAATCGACCGGCGCGTCGGGTTCCTCGCCGTGCGTGCCCAGCTTGTAGTAGGTCTGCTTATCCGAGCCCGAGTTGTTCGACGTGCCCAGGCCCACCCCCCGCGTCACCACCGCCACCTGGTCAGCGGGGTTCGCCACGCCCGTCTCCTCCATCTCCCGAAACAGCCGCACCGCACAGTTCAGCCCCGCCGCACCCGAACCCACGACGACCGTGTTCAGAGAGAACACGGGAATGGCAAGACCCGCGAGGGTGGTTTCAGTCTGCTCAATCATGGGACCTCCTGTATTCGACGACAGCGGAGGATGTCGCTGGTTGAACGCGGGCTACACCCCCAGTGTCATTGCGAGCGAAGCGAAGCAATCTCCCCGGCCATCGTGTAGGAGACGCTCCTGGCACTGATCCAGGCGATTGCTTCGCTCGCAATGCACAGCGAGACGCCCTGTGTCTGCGTGAGCGCGTCTCTCGCGGTGGCAAGCCATTTCACATAACGCCCTTGAGCAACTGCGGCCCGACGCCTGTGAGAAATGGGCACTAGTTGTCGGGCTGGTACTGGCGAACGCGGTCCTTCTGGATGATCCAGAGCCGCCCCCGAATGTCATCCTGGCGAAGGGCCGCGGCCAGCATGTCGAGACAGCTCAGAAGATCGTCCTGCTGCGCTTTGCGCGGCAAGCGCAATACGGCAATGCCGGGGTAAAGCCACGGTTGATACAGCAACGGATTGCCGAAGTCCAGGTCCAGAGTGACGAGACACCTGCGTTCCCTCTTGCAGATCTCGACAAGTTCCCTGTCTGGCGCCCCTCGCAGATTCTCATCTCGGACCATTTGAACGTCGTGGCCTGCTTCGCGCAAGCGCTCGGCGCACACCGGACCCAGATTCTCGTCGACCTTAATCCTCACGCTTTTGCACCGATCGGCAGGTCGACATAGCGTTCACGGGCCATCTCCGCCCCGTAGGCAATGCACGCCAGCACATCCTCATATTCCAGGTCCGGATACTCCTTGAGGATTTCCTCGGCGCTCATGCCGCTCGCCATGAAATCCAGGATCAGGGACACCCAGATGCGATGGCCTCTGATGCACGGTTTGCCGAAGCAAACGTTCGGGTCGATTGAAATGCGCTTGAGCAGTTCGTCGCGCTCCATGTCATTGCTCCTCACCTTGTCTTCGGCCACCCCGCCAGCTCCACCACCTCGTCTTCCAGGTGCGCAGCGGCGTATTCGAGGGCTTGGCGGATGTGCTCGTCTTCCAGCTCAGGATACTCCTGTCGCAGTTCGTCCCTGTCAGGATACAGGGCCACGGCCTCCACAACGCGCCGGACAGTTAGTCGCATATGGCGAATACACGGCTGCCCGTTCAGTTTGCCTGGGTCCTGCGTTATCCGGTCGAAGCATCTCACGGTTCCGTACCTCCACAGGCCGTTACCCGGGCCCTACGGAGCACGGCTCTTGTGCTGAATTCGTCCATTCCCACGCCTTCAACCCGCGCATTGTCCCACATCCTGGCCGCGTTTCCCAAACGGGTGTCCGCCTTACCAGGCAGACGCCTCATGCGCCGGTCGCCGCGCCAAATCCATGGGCCGACGACGGCGGGCACGCGCCCTCACGCGCACATGTCACAGCCTCCGCAGGCCGAAGCCGCCGCCGACTTCGATGGCCTGGCCGGTCGAGTAGTCGAGGTCGCCTCGCGCGAACGCGGCGATGACCTTGGCGACGTCGTCGGGCCGGCCCCAGCGCTTGGTGGGCAGGAGCCCCTCGGCGATCAACTCGTCGTACTTCTCCTTGACGGCGGCCGTCATGGGCGTCTGGATGATGCCGGGGCGGATCTCGATCACGGGGATGTCGTACTCGGCCAGGCGGTCGGCAAACAGCTTCGCCGCCATGCTCAGGCCCGCCTTGGACACGCAGTACTCGCCACGGCTCGGCGACGACGTATAGGCCGAGATGGACGTGATGAAAACAATACGGGGCGTCTCCACCATCCCCTGCTCTTGCCACGCAATCATCCGGTTGGCCACGAGTTGCGTGAGGAAGTAGGGACCACGCAGGTTGATGGCCATGAGACGGTCGAAGCTCTCTTCGCCGGCCTCGAGGATATCCTTGCGTTCCTTGGGCGCCACGCCCGCGTTGTTGACCAGCAGGTCGAGCCGGTCGAAACGCTCTGCGACGAACCCCACCATGGCCGCGCGCTCTTCCGCGCTGGCCACGTCCGCCCGGAACACGTGCGCCGCGCCGCCGGCCGCCTCGATTGACGCCTTGACTTCATACGCCCCACGCTCGAGGTCCGACGCATCGGCCACGACGTCGTTGACGACCACCGTGAATCCGTCCTGCGCCAGCCGCAACGCAATGCCGCGGCCGATGCCCTGCCCCGCGCCCGTGACGAGTGCGACGCGCTTGTCGTTCGTTCTCATCGTTCTTGCTCCCACGACTGATCGGCTATCTCGAAATCCACCCCGAAGCCTACTGGTTTCCGCCGCGCGATCTCCAGCCTGCCGCGCCCAGAATCCGCAACAGGGCCTTGGCTTTTGACTTCCCTCGACCCAGAACGCTAGAATCCCCGACTTCAGGGCCTCGGCAGCGGATATCCCTGTCGCCCTTACCTCAGGAATCGGAGTGCATCGTGGACAAGCTGGTTAGTCTGTGCAAGCGGCGTGGTTTTATTTATCCGTCGAGCGGCATCTACGGCGGCATCAACGGCTGCTGGGACTTCGGCCCGCTGGGCGTCGAGCTGAAGCGCAACATCAAAGACGACTGGTGGTACGTGTTTGTGCGCCAGCGCGACGACATGGTCGGCCTGGACGCCAGCATCCTCATGCACCCGAAGGTGTGGGAGGCCAGCGGGCACGTCGAGCAGTTCCACGACATGCTGGTGGACTGCAAACAGTGCAGGCACCGGTTTCGCGAAGACCAGCTCGAAGGGGACCGATGCCCCGACTGCGGCGGCGAACTGACCGAGCCCAAGGCGTTCAACAGCATGCTCAAGACCCGGCTCGGCGTCAGCGACGACTCCGCGGTCGACACCTATCTGCGGCCCGAGACCTGCCAGTCCATCTTCGTCGATTTCAAAGACGTCTACTCGACCTCTCGGATGAAGATCCCGTTCGGCATCGCGCAGATCGGCAAGAGCTTCCGAAACGAGGTCAATCCCCGCAACTTCATCTTCCGCAGCCGCGAGTTCGAGCAGATGGAGATCGAGTTCTTCTGCAAGGCCGAGGAAGAGGAGAAGTGGTTCGACCACTGGATGGCCGGCGTGTGGCAGTGGTACCTCGACATCGGCCTGCACGAGGACAAGCTGCGCTGGTTCGAGCACCCCAAGGCGCAGTTGTCCCACTACTCGAAGCGCACCGTCGACGTCGAGTACGACTTCCCATTCGGATGGGGGGAATTGCAGGGACTCGCCAACCGCGGCACCTATGACCTTGCCCAGCACGCCAAACACTCCGGCAAAGACCTCTCCTTCTTCGACCAGCAGGCCAACGAGCGATTCATGCCCAGCGTGATCGAACCCTCGGCCGGCGTCGACCGGACCTGCCTGGCCGTTCTGTGCCAGGCCTACGACGAAGACGAGATCGGCGGCGAGAAGCGGGTCGTCATGCGCTTTCATCCACGCATGGCGCCCATCAAGGCCGCCGTCCTGCCTTTGGTCAAGAAGGACGGACTGGCTGAAATGGCCCAGGACTTCGAGAAGAAACTGCGCAAGCGGTTCACTACTTTCTACGACCAGGGCGGCGCCATTGGCCGGCGCTATCGCCGCATGGACGAGGCCGGTACGCCCTTCTGCGTCACGCTCGACTACGATACCAAAGAGGACGATACGGTGACCGTGCGCGACCGCGATTCCACCGACCAGGTGCGAATGAAGCTCGACGAGGTCGCGGACTACATCGAGAAGCGCTGTTCATCCGAGCGCGAGTAGACGGCGCTCCAAGAGGGCGGCAGGTGGAGGTCGATTCCGGCAAGGTCGATTACGACAAGCTCGCCGAGGACTACGACAATCACCGGCGGGGCGCGGGGCCGTACCTCGAACGGCTGGTTGCGCTGGCCGGCGCGCGCGCCGCGGCGTGCGTCCTAGAAGTCGGCGCCGGCACCGGCAACAACACCCTCGCGTTTCTCGATGCCTACCCGTGCCGCCTCGTCGCCCTCGAGCCCTCCCGAGGCATGATCGACAAAGGCGTGACCAAGGAGATCCGGGCGCACTGGCTGCGCGCCTCAGGACTCCACATCCCCATCACCGACCGCGCCGTCGGTTTCGTCTACGGCATCTACGTCCTGCACCACATCCCTAACTTGGACGCGTTGTTCGCCGAGTGCGCCCGCGTGCTCGACGGCGGGGCCGCGGCCTTCGTTACCGCTTCACGCGCATTCATCGACAGCCATCCCATGAACCGCTACTTCCCCAGTTTCGCGAAGATCGACCGCGTCCGTTTCCAGCCCGTCGACGCCGTGTTGGCCGCCTTCAAACGTACAGGTTTTGCGGACATCGGCATCGAACGCTTCGTGGCCGAGCCGCAGCCAATCGGGCCGGAGTACGTGCGCAAAGTCGCCGGCAAGTTCATCTCGACCTACGCGCTGCTGCCGCCCGAGGAGTACGCCGAAGGACTGCGGCGGCTCGAGGCCGACGTCGCCGAACGCGGCCGCCTGGACGTTGACGTCGTCTGGGAGTCCGTCGCGGTGTGGGGGCGGCCGTGACGCGCCGAAAGAAGAAACGCCGGCCCCGCGAACGCGACTGGGACGCGAAGCATGAGGACGCGTTTACCCATGACTTGGCCAAGCACCGCCGCGCGGACCGGTGGGACCTCGCCCCCGGGCAGACCGCCCCCATCGCGCCCGAGGCCCTCGAACCCAACGCCGTCGTGATCGCCCACAGCCGCCGCTGGGCCTTTGTCCGCCTGGGGTCCAACGAGCACCTCTGCGCGATTGACGAATCGCTCCAAGCGGGCCGCGCCTCCCTGTTGGCCCCGGGCGACGAAGTCCAGGTCGACCTCGAACACGAACCGCCCATCGTGCGGGGCCTGGCGCCCCGGCGCTCGAAACTCAGCCGACTGGCCCATGCCCAGTCGCGTCTCGTCGAACAGGTCATCGCCGCGAACGTCGACGTGCTGGTCGTCGTGGCGTCG
>Ga0114930_10003932_pt1 | contig 12737 bp, 10 predicted proteins | sample AnhtaG_FD_87300 | JGI IMG/M metagenome (GOLD analysis project Ga0114930, IMG submission 87300) | Deep subsurface microbial communities from Anholt, Denmark to uncover new lineages of life (NeLLi) - Anholt_01485 metaG | ecosystem: Environmental > Aquatic > Marine > Oceanic > Sediment | place... | reverse complement strand
TATATCACTTGAAATCAACACCGATCTGACACGTAAGATCCTTACCGGCTTCCTTCGCAGCGAGATCACCAACGCTGGCTTCCAACATGCCGTAGTCGGCCTTTCCGGCGGCGTCGACTCTGCAGTCGCCTGCTACCTGGCAGCCGAAGCCCTCAAGCCGGAAAATGTGCTCGCTATACGCATGCCTTACAAGGCCTCAGCACCTGAGTCCCTCGAACATGCTGACCTGGTGATCCAGGCGAGCGGGGTGCAGGATATCACCATACCCATTACCGACATAGTCGATTCGCTCTTCACTCATTTCCCTGAGGTAGATCGGGTGCGGCGCGGTAACGCGATGGCCCGGGCACGCATGATTATCCTTTACGACCAATCGGTCGCCTTTAACGGATTGGTGGTCGGCTCAGGGAACAAAACTGAGATCCTGCTTGGCTACACGACCCTCTACGGCGACTCGGCATGTGCCCTTAACCCGTTGGGGGATCTGTATAAGACACAGATTCGACAGTTGGCGCGTTCGTTAGGCATCCCAGAGGTGATCATCGCCAAACCACCTTCGGCTGACCTTTGGGTGGGGCAAACTGACGAGGACGAATTGGGGTTCACATACCAGGAAGTCGATCGGTTACTGGTGCTGCTGGTGGATAGGGGTTACTCACCCCAAGCCTGCGTTGAGGCTGGTTTTGACTCAACCTTCGTTGAGGCTGTCATCGAGCGCATCCGACGAAATCAATTCAAGCGCGTTTTACCACCGATTGCCACACTAAGTGATCGTTCGGTGAGTTACGATTTCCTCTATTAGAGAAACCAGGGTGATATTATGCACAAGTATTTAGAGATTGGGGATTAGGGAATATCGCTATCTGGTGATCTCGCCTCGCTTCTCGCCGGCCTTCGTTGGATGTTACCGCCCTCTCTCTCGGGGAATAGTGATTGCTCGAAACGCCCGCCATTCATCCTCATCGATAGCCATGAAGGCGTCCACAACCTTAGGGTCAAACTGCGTTCCGCAACAGCGTAAGATCTCCTGGTAAGCCGCTTTGAAGGGTTGTGCTTTACGGTAGGAGCGATCGGAGGTTATTGCATCGAGAGCATCCGCCACAGCAAATATCCGCGCTACGAGTGGAATCTGCTCCCCTTTTAAACCGTCAGGATAACCATTACCATCATAATGCTCGTGATGTGAGCCGATGATATCAACTGCTCCTTTGAAGAACATGATCCCTTGAAGGATACGTAGACCTTCCTCGGGGTGACGGCGCATCAGCACCCATTCTTCTTCAGTGAGTGGTCCTGGTTTTTGCAGGATGGCGTCGGGCACCCAAATTTTACCGATGTCATGCATCAAGGCGCCGCGACGAATCTCGAGTAGCTCCTCTTCCGACAACCCCATCTTTCGTGCTAAAGCCATCGAATACAGAACCACCCGCCGGGTATGCTCCTGCGTTTCCCGCTCACGGGCATCAAGCGCAGCTACCAATGCCTCAAGTGTCTGATCATAGGACATGGACATGTCATTGAATAGCTGAGCGTTTTCCAGTGCCACGGCTGCCTGATTAGCAAAGGCAGATAACAGGAAGCGGTCTTTCTCGCTGAAGATCCCTTCCCGTATTCTATTATCCGCATAGATCACACCAATCAGGTCATCCTTGGCTTTCAATGGAACACAAAGAATGGAGCGTAAACTATATGCGATAACGCTTTGCAATCCATCAAAGCGTGGATCCTCCTGAGCATTGGTGGTTAATATGGCTTCCCCGTGTTCCACAACTTGATTGACAACTGTACGGCTGATCTCATATTCACCAGACTTTAGCGACTCTCTCTCCCAGTTGCGAGCGACATAAATTTCCATCTCGTTCCGTGCGTTGCGCAACATTAAGAAGACCCGCTCGGCTCCGGTTAATTGGATAATGGTGTCTATCACTTCGTTCAGGACAGTCGGCAGATTAAGGGAGGAGTTGACCACATGCCCAATCTCGGCAAAGACACGCAGGCTTCTCCGCTCCGCTTCGACGGTTGTGACCGATTCCCGCAGCGTGATGAGCTTTGCATTAAATTGGCGCAACCCTTGCATCACGTCCTGCGGTAATACCAAGCCGGCGCGCTCATGGCGAGCCTGAAAGGAATCGAGTTGGGATTGGATAGTTTCAGCTACTCGACTTAGATCAACCAATTCCTGAATAACACTCGGGGGATCAGTGGATTCAATCAATTAGTCTATATCCTCTATTGGCCTATTTAAATCCATCTAGGACAATTGATTATACGACACGCAAACCACACGGACAATGAGAACAAAGTGTGAGAGACTGTTTAAACTATATTGTGGAAATACGAACCCCCTATGAGCAACCCCTGCCATAACCTCAACTCATGCTCCCATCAGGTTATTGACCTTCCAACCTGGTCAGTGTACATTTACCGACCACCTCTCTAGCAGAGGGAGCACTCGTGAAACGAGTAGTCAGAATAAATACCAACTACTCAAAACACGATTAGGCGATTGATAAAGCAAATAGCCGTCCAAGCAGCAGATGCCGATAGAGATCTATGGGAAATCCTAAAAAACCTTCAGCTTACTACACTCGTATCTATGAGATTGTACGAGCTATCCCTCAGGGAAAGGTAATGACATATGGTGGCATCGCCGCCCTCATTCCACCCCCGGCGGAGGTCGATAGAGCGACCTACTTCCGCGTCAGAGCTCGTTGGGTTGGCTATGCAATGGCTACCTGCAGCGATGACCTTCCCTGGCATCGAGTGATCAACGCCCAAGGACGGATCAGCGAGCGCTCCGGTCATGGTCCCCATCTCCAGCGTCTACTGCTGGAACAGGAAGGGGTGGTATTCGATCAACAAGGACGAATCGATCTAAAAACCTACCGTTGGGAACCGACAATAGATTGGTTGCTCGCCCACGGTTTGCTTCCTCCACCAACTGATGAGTTTCCGTCCAAATCCTCTCAGCCCAGATTGTTTTAGAGGCAACAGACCAGAGGCCTTTTGAGATAGAAGGGGTTTAACTTAATCGAACAACCAACAATCAATTTGCAGGAACCGTGTAAATATTATTCGCCTTGGTGCCATAATGCCCCAGAACAACTTCATCCGACCCACACCTTGCCTGATGGCTAACGGAGTGACAGCATGGACGTAGTTGTCCTAGCCGGTGGCATACCGAGCCCTGAAGATCCTCTCTACAACTACACCCAAGGCCGATCCAAGGCTTTAGTCGATATAGCTGGCGCGCCGATGGCTCAATGGGTCCTTAACGCATTGGGTGGGGCAATTAGCATCGATCACGTGCTCGTGGTCGGACAGGACCAAGATTGCGGCTTGACCTGTGCCAAGCCATTGCACTTTCTATCAGACCAGGGACACATACTGGACAATATCAAAGCTGGCCTGCGGCACAACAACCAACGTAACCCGTCTGCCAGTCGCGTTCTAGTTGCCTCCTGCGACATCCCCACAATCACACCGGAAATTGTGGATTGGAGGGTGCATAAGAGCCTGGAGCATGAATCAGACATCGATTACGCGGTTGTAGATCGTAAAACAATGGAGACCCGCTTCCCTGGCGCCAACCGCTCCTTTGTTAGACTTAAAGACTGTGAATTGTGTGGTGGGGACTTGAATGTCATACAGGTAGCCTTGATCGAAAAAGAACAGCTCTGGGCGCGGCTCTTCGCAGCCCGTAAAAACGCACTTAAACAGACCGCGTTGTTGGGCATTGACCTCCTATTACTTCTACTGTTAGGCAGGCTAAGCCTCAAAGATGCAGAACACCGGGCATGCGAGCGCATAGGTGTGAAGGGTCGGGCGTGTCTCTCCCCCTACGCCGAAGTCGCCATGGACGTCGATAAGCCTCACCAACTTGAACTATTACGCCAAGACCTAACAAACAGAGGCACATCCATTACGTGAACCGACAAGCTTTACTTGAAATGGACGCCCGTTGGTCTGCACGGCTGTGTATCGCCGATCAACCGGGACGATTGAGAAGCCTGGCTGCCATCCTGGCTCATACAGGTGATTCGTGGTTTTGGATTGTAGGATTAGCCCTTACCTGGTGGTGGGGGGAAACTCAATGGAAAGCCTGGGCGTTACGCCTACTGGGGATGATCCTCGCCTTGGCGCTTCTGGTCATGATAATCAAGTTCACCTTTCGCCGCCAAAGGCCTGAAGGCGAGTGGGGTGTGATTTACCGTAGCACCGACCCACACTCTTTCCCTTCTGGACACGCCGCCCGTGCCGCGCTGCTGGCGATTTTGACTATAGCTTGGGGACCACCCTGGTTGGGGGTTCTACTCGTCCTCTGGACCCCGCTAGTCTCGCTCGCTCGCGTGGCGATGGGCTTGCATTACCTTTCTGACATACTGGTCGGGATTTTCCTGGGTCTAATTGCTGGTCTGCTCGGTCTGTTCATCCCCGTCTGATTTCATTATGGCGCAGGGTAGAGGTAGTAAGTCGTCGCCTCAGTCTCCACTCACTCCCAGCTTGGGTAGAAGCATGGGCCAATCGTATCCGACGATCAAGGCGACATCAATCTCAGCCTCGGGAATTGACTGGAAAAGTATTTGGCTCTGGGTTAGGTCCATCAATACCATAAGGTACTGGGTTGTGTAGGGATTCCCGGTGTAGTCCACCACCCTGGTCGTAGGGTAGTCCATGCGATCAGCATTCGAAACCTGGGTTACGTTAAAGCCAAGTGCTCGCAGAAGCTCGGCCGATCGGCCAGCTAGACCTTCCTCACCGGCGCCGTTGAGCACCGCCAAGCGCGCATTTTCCTCCTTCGCCGCGGTGGCTTCATCATCATATGAGATCGAGGGACCGATCGCACCGGTTGCAGTAAAGATCTCGTCACGCAGGATACGGATTTGATTCGGCACAGGTTTAAGCACTTGTGCTTCCTCACCGCCATAGTATACCGTCTCCATCGTCACCATCACCGGCGGACCGATCACCGCACGGCGGATGTCATCAGTCGATATTTGCAAAGTCAGTAACCCAAGCGAGACCATCTGGTCCAATGAAAGGTTGGTGCGGATGCCAGAAGCCAATTCCTGGTAGAGGATGGACACCTTTCCGACTAGGGTCGGAATCATACCGGGGTTAAGTACTTTATCGCGTATAGCCATTGCCACTTGCTGCTGACGGCGGGCGCGGTCGAAATCACCTCCCTCGGTATGCCGAGCGCGAGCGTAAGCCAAAGTCACATCTCCAGAAAGGGCCTGAACTCCGGGTTCCAGTTCCACCGTGTTGTGTGGTCCAATCGGATCGACTCTAATTTGTTCTGGAACGTTGATCTCAACTCCGCCAATTTCATCAACCATGCGCACAAAGGCGCCGAAGTCGATCTGGATGTAATATTGGATAGGCACGCCAAGGAGCTTTTCGACTGTCTTCACGGCCAATGCAGGGCCTCCACCAGGCAGGCGATCCTGCTCCCCGAGAGCAAAGGCAGTGTTGATTCGACCGTGGCCATACGCGGGAATCTCCACCCACAAGTCACGTGGGATCGAGAGCATGCCAGCAGTTTCACTGATCGGATCTAATGTCACCAGCATCATTGTATCTGTACGGGGAGCGCCCTCCCCACTTTCCCAATCGCGGTAGTCAAGGCCCATGAGCAAAATGGTCACCCGACTGGTGCCAGTCCAAGGTTCAGGAAGTTCATCTAGCAGATCAGCCATGGGTGTGGCATCAGGATCCAATGTAGTGATAGCACTCTGCCCCCCAAAGATATTGAACGAGGGCAACCCCGTCCCGCTCCATGCAGCTGCCAGACCGTGTACTACTACATATACCAGGTAGCCGGACAGGAGCGCAGCAATAACAAACGCACCTGTCAGAACCTTAATCAACCAATGGGGGAAGGAGCTGCGACGTATTGGAGCTCGCTTAGAACCTGGATCCATGCTGGTATTTTATCTCCGGACGATATTGGTACAAGTCCGGCGGATTATATCACGCAAGCACCTCATGGTTTGCAGCTTAGTGTAGAAGGTGGTTTTTGATAATCCACCGAACTCCAATATCGAATCCATTCAACAACAATCAGGCTTTCTGCCCGTCCCGTGCCAGACGTTCCCAGATGGCAACTTGTGCCTCTAAGTCAGCCTCCAACTCTGCATAACGACTTCCCAGCAACCGCACCTGTTCCAGATCATCGCCTGCCTGCTCCAACTCGTGAATAACCCGCGACAATTCGTCCTCAAGCTCTTCAATCCGCGCTTCGACTGCCCTCTTTTCAACCGGGGATCTTGGCTTCATCTCCGTAGGGCGTCGGTTAATCCGGGTTGCAGGATGTGCTTTCCGTGCTTCGGTTATCTGTTGCCGAGCTCTTAAATAGGTCTCGAATCCCCCCATGAAGACCTCTAGTGCGAGCGCTTCAGGCGTGATGACCCACACTTGAGTCGCTAGAGCGTCGATCAGGTACCTATCGTGCGACACGAGTAGTATCGTGCCCGGAAAAGTTTCAAGCGCCTCTTCCAAAACTTCTTGGGATGGGATGTCGAGATGATTGGTCGGTTCGTCCAACAGCAGGAAGTTCGCTCCCTCCAAAGCTAGCTTGGCCAACGCCACCCGACCTCGTTCTCCTCCTGAGAGCACTTCGATTGGTCTATCGACAGTGTCGCCAGTGAACAGGAAACGAGCTAGCAGGTTCCGCGCCTGTGATCGTTTTAACTTCGGGTTGACAGCCAAGATCTCATCCAGAACCGTGTGCTCAGGAACCAAGCCCTCGTGTGCCTGGGCGAAGTAGCCGACCTGCAGGCTGGCGCCCAATCGCACCTCGCCTGCCCACGGTTGCACTTCCCCCAACAGGGTCTTAAGAAAGGTAGTCTTTCCCGCTCCATTCGGTCCGATCAAAGCCACGCATTCTCCCCTGGTGAGCACAAGGTCAGGAACTTCGAAAAGATGCTGGTTAGAGTCCGGATATCCAATTATTAGCTCACTAGTCTCGAGAACACGGTCGCCTGATCGATCTATCCGACCGAAATCAATCCGCACTGTTCGCTCTACCTCCGGTCGAACGATAGCCTCCTCACGCAGTAGACGCTCCAGCCGCTTTCGGCGACCCTGCGCCTGGCGAGTGTTTTGACCAGCGATGTTGCGACGGATATACTCCTGCTCGCGACGGATGTGGTCCTGTTGAGCTCCATAACGTACGCCGTGATATCTATGCCGTTCAGCGCGCTGTTGAACATAGGCGGAATAATTCCCCCGGTAGGTTTCAACCCCCTTGGGTGACAATTCCCACACAGTATCGATGATCCGATCCAGGAGATAACGATCGTGGGATACCACCAACTCCGCACCTGGCCAATCCCGCAACCATCCCTCCAGCCATTCCACTGCTGTTATGTCGAGGTGATTGGTTGGCTCATCTAAGATTAATAAGTCCGGGCTTTCTAAAAGAAGCCTTGCCAACAGAGCTCGGGTCCTCTCGCCCCCGGAGAGTTGCTCTAGGGGTCGGTTGTACTCATCCGGCGAGAAACCTAAACCATTGAGCACTCGACGTATTCGGGTTGGATATGTATACCCTGCCGCGCGCTCAAAAGCCTCTTGAAGCGGTCCATAGCGTTCGATAGCTTTATCCGCTCTACGCGGGTCAGCCATCGCCTGTTCCAACCTAGTCAACTCAGCCTCCTGCGCCAGGATGTCGGCGAAAGCTTCTAGACAGGATTCCCACAGCGTGTGCCTGATTGCACTCTTTGGTGAACGCGAGAAGCTGACCTCCTGAGGAAGATAGCCGATTCGCAACGCGCGTGCTCTCTGCAATTGACCCTGATCCGGTTTCTCCAAACCCGCCAGCAGCCGCAACAAAGTTGTCTTGCCAATGCCATTCGGCCCGACCAATGCAATTCGAGCCTGGTGGGGCACAGCGGCTGATACGCCCTCAAACACATCGTGGGCGCCATAGGATTTGGCCAGATTCGTGGCCGTAATAAGCGACATAGGACCTCATGGCGCATTATACCTCAGGGTCCATATCTTCCTCCTAGAAGCGAGTTTCCACCCTGAAGGACGCTGGGCTATAATTCCAACCAAGTCAAGAAAGACGCTGAAGAATGTCCGATCTGTCATCGCCTGATTACCGAAGTCTGATGATTGCTGCCATCATCTTGGCCGCCATCGGCTGGTTGGGCTTATACCTACTGCTGATAACCACCCTTCCAACAGTTGGTCCACGCTGGCTATTCTTCTTCCTGTGGACCATAGCCACCACTGGTACCGCGATTCCGTTTATTTGGTTGCTACATCGTCGATTTGGCGCAAGTCAACCTGCTCGCTCCTCGATCCTGCTACGCCAGGGATTGTGGGTGGGACTGTACGCTGCGATCTGTATTTGGTTACAAATCAACCGCAGCTTAACTATTCCGCTGGCTCTCCTTCTGGTAACCGGCCTGGTCGCAATTGAATGGTTCTTGCGGCTTCTGGAGCGTAGCACATGGAGGTCGGACCAGTGACCTTTCGAGATCTACCCTCAGTCGAAAGTCTATTGCAGAACGAGGCCATTGCTGAGTTGATAACCACATATGGTCGTCCACTCACCATTCAAGCTATCCGCGACCAGTTGGAGACAGCTCGCACATCCATCCGCGATGGTGATCCCTCACCCAAAGAGGATGCCCTACTAGCCGGAGTGAGCACAACTCTGGAAGCCTGGCTGGCGCCCAGTCTGCGACCAGTGGTCAACGCAACCGGCGTGATTATCCACACCAATCTCGGGCGCGCTCCACTCAGCCAAGCTGCCCGTCAAGCGATGCTGACCGTTGCCCAGGGTTACAGTACGCTTGAATACAATCTCAAGCGAGGGGTGCGTGGAAAGCGTGAACTACACACTGAAGAGCTACTCAAACGTCTCACCGGCACCGAAGCCGCGCTGGTGGTCAACAACAATGCCGCCGCTGTACTGCTTGCGCTTACTGCCCTGGCCCGTCGCAGGGAAGTGATCGTCTCTCGTTCGCAGTTGATCGAGATCGGCGGTGGTTTCCGTGTGCCGGATGTCATGAAACAATCTGGAGCCAAATTAATAGAAGTCGGCACAACCAACCGCACCCATCTGGAAGATTATGAGGCCGCTATCAATACGCGCACCGGGTTGATCCTTCGGGCACACCACTCAAACTTCAAGATCGTCGGCTTCACCACCGAGCCTACTTTGGCGGAATTGGTCACATTGGGTAAGCGTAATAACGTGCCGGTGGTGGACGACCTGGGTTCTGGTGCGCTGCTCGACACCGCGCAGTTTGGGTTGGGTCACGAGCCGACGGTACAAGAATCACTTCGAGCAGGCGCTTCGCTGGTCACCTTCTCAGGCGATAAACTACTGGGCGGCCCACAAGCCGGTATCCTGGTCGGTGAGAAAGACATCGTTGGTCGCCTGCGCCGCCACCCTTTAGCACGCGCCGTCCGACCCGACAAGCTATGCCTGGCAGCGCTGACAGCTACTCTGACTCACTATCTGAAAGGCGAAGCCTTGCAAGAAATTCCTGTCTGGCAAATGATCGCCGCACCAGCTGAACAACTGCAGGTCCGCGCCGAAGCATGGATGGCGCGGATCGACCAGGGCGAGGTCATCCCAGGGAATTCAACCGTTGGCGGCGGTAGCCTACCAGAGGAGATCCTACCCACATGGCTGTTGGCGTTGGCTGTAAAGCACCCCAACGCCTTCACTTCCCACCTACGTAAAGCTGACCCTCCGATCATCGCCCGCGTTGAAGACGACCGGGTGGTGCTAGATCCGCGCACAGTGTTGGAGGAGCAGGAGGAGAGCTTGTTGAGAGCGATAGACAATATCTTGAGCAAGACTAGGTGATCGGCAATGCTGCACCTAGGCACCTTGGCACTTAGGTGCCTGAGTGCCTAAGTGCCAAAGCGCCAAGGTACCCATAAAGATGAATATCAATCAACCGCGGTCATTTTCACTCGGAGACTCTACATGAAATCAGACATCGACCACCTGATGAAGGATGCCAACCTCGACGGCTTGCTGGTAATCGGTCCCGCGGGCCACAACCCCTACATGACCTACTTCACCGGTCTTGTCCATGTGACTCGCGGCTATTTGCTCAAGAAGCGCGATCATTCGCCAGTCCTGTTTCACGGATCCATGGAACGCGACGAGGCCGCCAGCACAGGCCTGCAGATAAAAAACCTAGATGACTATGACCCTCTCAAATTATTAGAGGAAGCGGGTGGTGATCCGATCCAGGCCAGCGCGATGCTCTTGCAGCGTATTTTCAAGGAGTTTGATGTGCGCGGTCGAGTGGGTCTCTATGGTAAGACTGAGATCGGACCACACTACGCCACTCTTCACCTGGTGGGGGAAACCCTACCGGAAGTTGAATTAGTCGGTGAGGCGAGCAGCAGATCGGTACTTACCAAAGCCCGAACCACAAAAGATGAAGATGAAATTGCACGCATTCGTAAAGTGGGTGAAATCACCAGCACCGTGGTAGCCGACGTGGCTGGGTTCCTCACCTCCCACCAGGTCAAGGATGGCGTGCTAGTGGACCGCCAGGGCGAAGTGCTTACCGTAGGTGAGGTCAAACGTCGTATTAATCTGTGGCTGGCGATGCGCGGTGCTGAGAATCCGGAGGGTACCATTTTCGCCATCGGTCGCGACGCTGGAGTACCACACAGCGCCGGCACCGATGACGATCTGATCCCAATTGGCAAACCGATCGTATTCGACATCTACCCTTGCGAAGCCGGCGGCGGCTATTTCCACGACTTCACCCGTACCTGGTGCCTGGGCTACGCTCCCGACGAAGTGCAGGAGGTCTATGAAGATGTGCTCGATGTCTTCGAAACTGTCTACAAAGCGCTGAAACCAAACACACCCTGCCGCGACTATCAAGTGATGACCTGTGAACTGTTTGAAGAGAAGGGCCATCCGACGGTGTTAAACAATCCCAAGACTAAAGAGGGTTATGTTCATAGCCTGGCGCATGGGGTGGGATTGGCCGTGCATGAAGGACCGTACTTTAGCCACGTGGAGAGCAATAAGGACCAATTGCTGCCCGGATCGGTGATCACCCACGAACCAGGACTCTACTATCCTGATCGAGAACTAGGCGTACGCATTGAAGACACAGTATGGGTGCACCCTGACGGGACCCTGGAGATTCTGGCTGAGTATCCAAAGGACCTGGTGTTAAAGATGTAAGGGGTGTAAAAAAGGTGCTCGGGCACATCGGCACCTAGCCGCGAAAGTGATTCCTTGGTTCCACAGTGCCCAAGTACCGATAAAAATGGTAAACCGGGAAAAATCGATGAGTCAAGAGACGCGCATCCTGGGAATCGAAACCTCATGTGACGAAACTGCTGCCGCAGTGGTGGAGAACGGAAGATATATCGTCTCCAACATTGTTGCTTCTCAGGTGAAAATACACGCTCGGTATGGAGGGGTTTTCCCTGAAATGGCCTCAAGGGCACACATTGAGACCATCCACCAAGTAGTCGCTAATACCCTCTCACAAGCCCATGTCGGTCTGGAGGCTGTTGACGCTATCGCCGTTACCCGAGGACCCGGCTTAGCGGGTTCACTGGTAGTAGGAATGAATATGGCCAAAGGGCTGGCTCTGGGCTCCGGCTTACCACTGCTGGGAATCAACCACCTCGAAGCCCACCTTTACTCGATCTGGCTGGTAGAGGAAAAGCCTGAGCCGGCATTCCCACTCTTATGCCTGATCGTTTCTGGTGGCCATACCGAGTTGGTGTTGATGCGTGATCACCTAACCTACAAACGCCTCGGCGGCACGCTTGACGATGCCGCTGGAGAGGCTTTCGACAAGGTTGCCCGGCTACTCGGCTTGGCCTATCCTGGTGGTCCTGCGATCCAACAGGCAGCCGAAAATGGTGATCCCCAGTCTATTAAATTTCCCCGCGCCTGGCTGGAGGGTACATGGAATTTCTCCTTCAGCGGCTTAAAGACGGCTGTCTTACGTGAGGTACGGGAACGCCAACCTGAGCTTGAAGCCGGCGTCGAACCGCCTCGCCCAGGGCTTCCGATCGCCAACCTGGCAGCAGCTTTCCAGGCGGCGGTGGTTGATGTGCTAGTGGGCAAAACCCTAGCGGCAACCGAAACCTTTGAGGCTAAAGAAATCCTGGTCGCCGGAGGTGTCTCGGCCAATCGGCCACTCCGTGAGGCATTCCAGAAACGATCCAAAGTTCCAGTGCAGATGCCGCCCCTGGATTTATGCACTGACAACGCGGCCATGGTGGCCGCCGTAGGGCACAGGCGATTCCTGGCCGGCCAGCGCGACGCCCTTGATATTGATGTGCTGCCAACCTGGCCACTAACAGGGTGAGGAACTTGTAGCGTACTTGCGTTCAACGCTTTATCTGATCTAAGCGGAGTCGCTTGTACATAAAGCAATAAGTGTTCATTTATCAACTCCCCCGCGCGGGGGAGTTACGTTAGAAAGTAGGGGCGGGTCTAAGACCCGCCCCTACAGATCCCATTCAAATCAATCACGCTCTAACAACAACCCGTCATGGTTTACCAGAGATCATTCGCGCTCTGAAATCATTCTCTGCCCGGCGCATCAACGAACTCAGAGGCATGCCTGGGGCAACGGTGTGGCCGCGAGGATACTACGAGCATATCATTAGGAACGAACGTCAATTGAATGTCCTTCGAAATTACATCGAAACAAATCCACTACGTTGGGAAACAGACGCCGAAAATCCTGATGTGAAACGTTGATCGTTTACTGACG
>Ga0114930_10003931_pt1 | contig 12742 bp, 8 predicted proteins | sample AnhtaG_FD_87300 | JGI IMG/M metagenome (GOLD analysis project Ga0114930, IMG submission 87300) | Deep subsurface microbial communities from Anholt, Denmark to uncover new lineages of life (NeLLi) - Anholt_01485 metaG | ecosystem: Environmental > Aquatic > Marine > Oceanic > Sediment | place... | reverse complement strand
TCGCAAGTAAACGTCTGGCATGTGATCTGGCTGATCTATCGTTGCGAACCGACATGGAAGCTGCCTTCGACATGGTCACCGGGGCTGAGTTCCAGGTAAAAGTCCTTCACGGTGCCGCTGCTGATGTCCCGCGGTGGGCTGCACTGTTTGTTTACGACGAGCTGGTACTCGCCGTTGGGACCGAAGCCTCCGCGCACGTGGTGCCGCTGGTCGGCAGCGAATTCCACGCGCAGTCCGTGCCCGCCCGCGTCGGTCAGTGTCGCCCAATCGCAGTAGTACTTGGTGGAGTTGAAGTCGAACGCATCCGGCCGGCTGACATCCGTCAGATGAACGTCGGCACTGTCCGGGCGAGCCGTACCGATTGGACGGCCGATGTGGGTCTCAGGGTAGACCGACCAAACGGCCTGCCGCTCCCATGAGAAGCGGTCGAACGTATGGGGCATCCGGAAGACCCAGCCCAGCTCCTGGATGTCGGTCTTCTCCCCGCTCCAGTCGATCCGATACTTGAACCGGCCGTCCGCGTATTCGGCATGCAGGCGCCCGACCACTTCGGTCGGATCCTTCTCAAGAATAATGTCGGCATCCACCGAGCGAATTCCGCTGAGCGGCCGCGTGAAAACGTCTTCCGGCCCGGCTGGGTCGGTCTTCACGTTGGCGAGGCTCCCTCTGTAACGCGCAATTTTGCGCCACTTCACCGGATCGCGTACCGTCACGTTGCTCACCAGGTTGAATCGGGGGAACGTGAGACCCTCGGGTGCTGCGCCGTTTATCGCGGAAGCCGTCGGACTCGCCCGCTCTGCAAGTTGGAACTGATAGCTGACGACGTTCCAGCCGCGGGAGTCGTCGAAGTCGATGCGAAGAGCATCCGCTTTGTCCGCCGAATCAACGGGCAGCGGCAGCTCGACCTTCCCGCTGCTCCGCGGCGCGAGCTTGAGGGCAGCCGTTCCGGTTCTCACCGTCTCGCCGAGCCGAAGAAGCCGCCAGTTCGTCTCGAGTTCGGCAAGATCTGTGAATGAGTAGTGGTTGGCTATATCCAAGATCACCGATCCCGGTTTGGACTTCAAATCAATCTGTGGATCGACCTTGATCGGCGCGTAAACCATCTTCACGTGGTAATACTCGGGGCGCGGATGACGCCAGCCGTCCACCACCCCTTTGGTCTTGAAGTACTGGACGCCGGTCGCCGGATCGAACTCGTAGAGCTTTGTGGGGTGCTTATCGCACACCGCGCGGTCCTGCCACTCCCAGAGGAACGACCCCGGTATTCCGTCTGATTTCCAGACTTCATCCCAGGTGCGCTGAAGGACCGCCGCCCAGAGATCGAGGCAGCCGTAATCGGCCCCCAGGCGCACGTCCCATACGTTAGGGTTCTCCGTGTAGATTTTGGGCCACTTGGCCCGGCGCGCGACATCCTCTGCGGAACGCGCAATGATTCCGGGTGTGGTGTAATGCGAATCGTCGAACTCCGTGCCGAACTCGTCCGCAGGTTTACACGAGACCAGTCTCGGACGGGTCGGGTCCAACTGCTTGACCAGATCGGCCACCGTCTGAAGGTTGCGACCGGACCTGTTTTCATTGCCGATCCCCCAGATGATCACGCACGGGTGGTTCTTGTCGCGGGCGATAGTCTCGCGGGCCCGCTGGAGGAACGCCGGCGCCATTTCCGGATCATCCGTTGGGCACCAGCAATAGGGCAGCTCATCGATCACGTAGAATCCCATCTCATCGCACAGATCGTAGAAGCCGGAGCCGTAGGGGTAGTGAGAGGTGCGAACCGCGTTGACGTTGGCAGCTTTCATGAGGGTCAGGTCCTTGCGCCAGACTTCTTCGTTGACCGCCGTGCCGAGCGACAGATAGACATCGTGCCGGCACATCCCCGTGAGCTTTACCGGCGTGCCGTTTACGAGAAGTACGCCGTCCTTGATCGAGACCTCTCGAATGCCGATCCGCCGTGTGACCTTTTCGATCACCCTGCCTTTCGAGTCTCTGAGTTCGACTGTCAGGCGATAAAGGTGTGGGTGTTCGGCGGACCACAAGCGGGGCCGGGACACGACCTGCGTCAGCTCTACGGCGCCTTGCACGCTCGGCAGTCCTTCGACCGGACGACCGGAGTCCCCCACGCGTATAGAAACCCTGGGCGGCTCCCCGGATACACCGACTACCACCACGTTCACCTTCACCTCGGCTTTGTCGCCGCTCTGAAGGATCGTGCGGACCGTGATATCTTCGATGTGCGTGGAAGGGACGGAGAAAAGCGTTACCGTGCGGTGTATCCCGCCGAGGAAAAAGTAATCGCCGGAGTCGAGGCTCGATGACTTCGTGTTCTTCGTCACCCGGAGCGCCAGCAGATTCTTCTGCCCGAACTTCACGTGTGGAGTAAGATCTGCCTGCCAGGCGGTCCAGCCGCTCTCGTGGTAGTTGGCATGTCCCCAGCTCGGCTCGGTGACTTCCACCGGCGTCCCGTTCAGCCAGACCTGGGCGCCGTTCTGCACGCCGTCGAAGTTGATCTTGACAATGCGGCCGGCCCAGCGGCTCGGCACGTTGACCCATTTGCGGTAGAAGCCCGAGGCGTTGTCCGGCTCGTTGTAAGTCGCGGGGGAGAAGCCGGCCATCTCCCAGTTCCCGGGCACGGCTATGTCATGCCAGTCGCCGTCTTCTTCATAATCCGAAGTGTAGAATCGTTCGAAGGTCTCCGGCATCCCGATGGGCTGGGTTGCGCGCCAGCTCTCCGACCGAGATCCGTTTTCGGCGGGGGCCTGCTCCAGCTTGAACCGCCATGTGCCGTCCAATGAGACAACGTGTTTCCGCTCGGCGGGAATCAGGGCGGCCTTCGCAGGAATAGCCAGGCAGGCGAGAAGAATGAGTCCGATTATTGCGAAACTGGCGCAATTCCCCTGCGTCAACATTATCTTTACCTCCGGTGACGGATCGCTATCAGGGTTTTCGGTACATTTTCCAGCTATTCCTTCCATAGTGGGCAGAAGAGTCGGCAGTCGTCTGCGCGTTGACTCCACATATCTTTCATCATCTTGCCCCTGCGGTTCGTGACAGGCTGGCAATGCACTGCACAGGTATACCCGCAGCCTTAGTGGCTTGCGCGACTGCCTTGTTTCTGCCTTCCTCCGAGACCAGTACATCCCCATCCCGAAGATAGACAAGGTGCAGCAGGTCAGCCAGATCGTTTTTCCCCGGCGTGACCGTCCGGGCCTGGTACTGAACGAGTGCGTACGAGAACGCTTTCATGAATACGCGGACTGATCCGTCGTAGCTCTTGGATATCTCTTCAAGCTCCTCTTGTGTCGGCTCGCCGATACATTCGACAGCGCACTTGTACGCGATCCCGTCTACCACCGCATCCAGCGCAATGAGGCAATAGCTATCCATCCAGCGCCGCGTCTGCCTATATATTCTTTCCTTCTCGTCTTCAGTCGCCCCGGGTGGGCGCTCCGCGAAGAAAGCATCAGCACCATGACGGAACGAATCGTGCTCGGCGATCACCCGTAGCGCCTCCGCCAAGTCGTTATCCTTTCGTTCCAACTCCTCGAGAGAGTGCATCAGTTGTCGTTCATTCATCAGGTCAACAAAATGCCCGCTCGAGCTGCTTTCTCTCGCGGAGTCGATAATAGGCCGCAGAGTTGATTCATCATCCCTGTGGTACTGCAGTTTCTTGTATGCCTGTTTTAGTCGGCTCATGGGCAAAGACCATTCGATTGCGATCCCTGAATCCAGTACGGCTGCGATGGCAGGCTTACGCTGGCTGTACTCATCATGGTTTTCCCTCAATCCAGTCAACAGCTCGAAGAGTACGAATGCAGATGTTCGACACTCGTCGATCGCCCCCACCTGCTGCAGGTTCCCGCCAACCTTGCGGATGCTACTAGTCTCTAAATAATATTGCTTAGCGTGTGACATCTTCCACCGTACCTGGCCCTGGTTTTGTATTCGGGGCGAGCATTCTCGGCATTTGGGATACCGCTGTCTGCCCGGAATGCAAGCCCCATAACCCACGTCCGAGGCGAATACCCGCGATCAGTCCCCCCTTCCTATGCCGGCGGTAGGTAAAGCGGCGATTCTCGCCGCACTCCAAGGCATCCGGAAGGCCCTTGTGGAGGGGCATGATGCTTGAGGAGCAGCACGCCCGGCTTTGCCTGTGCCGATACCATTGTCGAATCCCGGATGGGTGGCCCTTATCTCCCGAAGTATCCGCCTGTAAAGCTTCTCCTTGGCAATCGTCCGTCGCGCTCGCGTTGGCTGACCTGCCGGTTTCTGCCTGATACGCTCACCGGATCGAGTCCTTCCGCAGGAAGGCTCTACGGTATTCCTTGCATCCGCGGGCTAATCTGTCCGCTGCCGACATGGTCGTATGTTACGCCGCCCCTGGGCGCGCTGTCAAGAGACATGGCAGCTCCGCGCATTCCTGCTGGGTCTGGGCGGCGGGGCGGATTGATTCTCCGGCGGGCGGTGTGATATTGTATTGGCACGTGTGGCAGGCTCCGGAAGGTCCCGGGGAGCGCAAGGAGGACAGCATGAGCGCAGAGGTAAAGATCGGATTCGTCGCGGCTAACAGGCGTTACTTCTCAACGGAATTGGCGGCAAAGATGCGAGGAGAGGCTCTCGCCGCTATGGAATCGCTCGGCATCGAGGCCGTCGTCCCTGATGAGTCCATGACTGAGATCGGCTGCGTCAAGAACCGGGACGAGGGCCGTCGGTGCGGCGAACTCTTCCGGCGGGAGGGAGTTCAAGGAATCGTCATCGGGGCGGTCAATTTCGGCGATGAGCAGGGCTGCGTGCAGGCAGTTCAGACCTCCGGCGCGAACGTCCCGGTCATGATCTTTGGCTGCCAGGAGGAGGAGGCCCTGCGCCCGGGCCTGAAGCGGCGGGATGCCTTCTGCGGCCTCCTTTCCATCGCTGAGGCACTCCGCCAGATTGGCGTGCGCTATACGGTCGCCCAAGAACCGATCTGCTTCCCGAGCGGGGAAAGCTTTCCCACCGATCTGGACCACTTTGCCCGCGTTTGCCGGGTGGTTAATGGAATCCGCGGAGCGCGTTTCGGGCAAGTCGGCACCCGGCCGGAAGCTTTCTGGACTTGTCGGTATGATGAGAAAATGCTCCAGCGGATCGGTGTGACTGTTGTTCCCACGGATCTCTCTGAGATACTCGCTGCCATCGGGCGAATGAGCGATGACGACCCCGGTGTGCGCGATACAGTCCGCAGCCTTCGGGCCGGCGCCGATACTTCTTCGGTGCCGCCGGAGGCGGTATTGAAGATCGCCAAGTTCGAGCGCGCGCTGGAGGATTTCATCGCCCAGGCGGACCTCGATGCCGTGGCGGTCCAGTGCTGGAATTCGCTTCAGTTGAATTACGGGATATGCGCCTGCGCGGTCCTCGCGCGTCTCGGCGACAGAGGCATTCCCTGCGCCTGCGAAGCCGACGTGCTCGGAGCCATGTCCATGTACGCCCTGCGGTTGGCCGCCGACTCCCCGGCGGCGCTGGCCGACTGGAACAACCTTCACAATGACGACCCTGAGTTGGTCAACCTCTGGCACTGCGGCGTCTACCCGCCTTCCTTCGGCAGGGCCAAGCCGAAAATGGCGGTGCAGGCGATTATGGGCGAGCACATCGGACGTGAGAAGGCCGTCGGCGTGCTGGAACTGCTCGTCAAGGAGGGGCCGGCGACCCTGTGTCGCGTGACCCAGGGGGCCGAAGGTGAGGGCTGGAAGGTCTTCCTTGGTCAGGGCCGGTTCGAGGACAACCCTGCCAGCACCTTCGGGGCGTACGGCTGGTGCCGATTGCCGGGGCTCCAGCGTATCTACCGGGATATCCTGCTGCGCCATTTCCCGCACCATGTAGCTGTCACCCGTGCGCACGTGGGCAACGTCCTCCACGAGGTCTTTGGCAACTACTTCGGAATGGCCACCTATCATGGAGTGCAACCGATGCCGGGGCTCTATACCCCCTCGCTTCCCTTCGAGTTCCCCAGGCGGACGTCGTGCTGAGTGGCGAATTCTAAGGCACGCGGGCGGCGTATTTCCGGCCAGCTCGAGCGCCCGCGCCCAGTGCGTGGGGCGGGGTGAGGCGGAAGACGCAACGCGTAAGACGTAAAACGTAATCCGTAACGCGTAATTCCGGATTTGCACCGTCCCCGCGTCTCCCACTCTCCCTTTCCCCCATTCTCCCACTCGGCCCTGGAACCCTGGAACCGTTGGCTTACGGCGGCGGGCCCAGGCTGCCTGACAGGAGCTCGTGGATGTTCTCCCAGTCTGCCTCAACCCATTTCTCGTCAACGCCGGCCGCGACCATGGCTCGCGCGCACGCGTTCCACAAACGCTCTCCCTCGGTGCCCGGGTCCTGATGACGGACCGGCTCTATCGCTCGGTCCAAGCGCTCCCAAGGGTCGAGATCGGGCTCTGCCTTCCCGACGGCCAGGTTCACGGAGCGGCGTATAACCGGCCCCAGCTCCTTGCCGAGATCCGTCGTCTCGGCTTCCTGCATCAGTTTCTCCGGGTACGGGAACGGCCTGCCTTCGACGAGAAAGCACATCTTCAGCAGTTCTTGGAATGAGTACAGCACCGACGACGCAGCTGCCAGGAATTCATCATCGCCGGCATGATTGCCAGGGTATCCGTCAACCGCCCAATATCCGGAAAGCAACCATCGATACTTGATCTTCCGAACCAGCACGTCTTTTGGATAGCCGTGGAATCTGTCCCGAACGCGCTGGAACTGTTCACCGGGATCTGTGATGATCCGCGCGTTGGTCCATATCCACAAGGGCACATCCTCGTACTGCGCGAACTGCCGCTCCACCGTTTCCAGGGAATTGAGTGAGAAGTGGGGGCGGCCCATCTTCTCGCCGAAGTAGCGATCCCAGTTGTCGCCTTTCAGAGAGCACCAGAAGGAATCGACCGAGCTGATAATGCCTGCTTCGAAGCAGGCTCGACGGACGGAATCGCAGATGGATTGTGGGCATAACACGTCAATGTCCACATCCGAGGTTGGCGCGTGTGTGCCGACGGCACGGCTGCCGGTCAGCAGGACGGTGAACACGCCCCGATGGCGGTCAGTGCCGGGCAGAGTGTATATCTGTTCCTCGATATATCTTTGCAGCGCGTCCTTGTCAATCCCGGTGCCTTCGATGCTTTGCATTGCTGCTCCCCTTCCGATAGCCGTTCGTCGGCATGGCTCCCTACTTGACTGATACCTCGAGGCCCTCGGGATCCAGGATGACGTTGACGCTGGCGTGGAAACGGCTGGGATCGCGGACGAACTCCAGGTAGAATCTCAGCGGCTCGGCGGAGTTCACGCTGTTGTGGGCCAGGACGATACTGCCCTCGGGCATCCGATCGTATCCGGCTTCCAGGATGTCCAGGTAGACGCCCTTCCCCCGTCCGCCGGCGCCGTCCGCGTCCAGATACAGTAGGTCGATCGGCTCCTGAAACTCGGCAATCGCGTCCACTGCATCTGCAGCAATGATGCGGGCGACTCCGGTGGGATCGATGCGCCTGACGTTTCGCTCGCCTCTCTCCGCCTCCTCGGGTTTGATTTCGACGCCGATGAGATGTCGCGCCGTATAACATGCACCGGGGCCGACCGCGGCCCCTGCGTTTGAGATGAATGTGTTGCCGCAGAACACCCCTGCTGCGATCATGTTCTGCGGCTGAGCGATGGCATTGATCGCGTAGAGCAGCCGCTGCATCCGTGGGCCGATCGCCGTCCATGGGATCTCGAACAGATCGCGCACGGCCGCGCGGTGGGCGAGCATCTTGGCATGGTCGTAGGTTGTGTGCGGCAGCACGCCTGCCTCATGCAGCACGGCAAGCGCCTCGCCCACGACGCCGATCTCGGACTCGATCGGCTCCAGCTCGCGATGCGGGTCGCGGAAGTCCATCTTCAGTCGGTCCCAATCGTCGCTGCGATACGTTCGGATCACTCAAATCCTCCTGATGTGGCTGTCGGATGAGTCCTCAGTGGCCAGCGGAAGGGAATGGAGCCGTGTGGTACATAAGACGTAATTCGCAGCACGCAAGCCCGAATTCTCCCCATCCCCCTTTCTCCCACTCTCCCATCTTCCCGTTCCACAGCAATGGGCCGCACGGGCACAACGGCTCCGGCACCTCGTGCTACGTAGCGAGCTACTTCGCAGAGTAGTACACGCTACCGAAGTAACGTGAATGACAGTGTGGCTATCATGATTCGCTTCGTTCCGACCTCCAACCTACGGACGATCTGCGCGAAGGCGGTCGCAGCCGGCTCATGCGCCTGCCAATGCGAGGACCCCTCTTCTGCTCGGTCTCTTGTCGTTCATATCCCAACTTCTGCTGGTGTTCCAGCATATCACACCAAGGGATTCCCACCCGTCTTGAATATCCTGACCATTCTTGCTAGTCTGTACTTGGCCGGACCATCAGCCTCGAGCGATAGTGGTCGAGGATGACGGCGAGGACGATCACAAAACCGGTGATCATGCGCTTTGTAGCTTCCTCGGTCCCCATCTGCGCCAGCCCGCTTCCCAGTATTGCGATGATGGCGACGCCGAAGCAGGAGTTCACTACCGACCCGCGTCCGCCCATGAGACTTGTCCCGCCGATGACCACGGCTGCGATCGCCTCGAGTTCGAATCCGCTGCCGGCGTTCGGATTCGCGGATGCCATGCGCGCCGTGATGACCAGCGCTGCCAGGGCACAGAGGATCCCGGAGAGAACGTACACCATCACCTTTACTCTTGCGGTCCTGATACCGGAGAGGTATGCGGCCTGCTCGTTCGATCCCAGTGCGACGAGATGTCGTCCGAACGCGCTCTTGTTGAGCAGCAGTTGTCCGACGGCCACCGCCACGATCGCCATGATAAACAGCAAGGAGATATCGCCGATGCCCATCGCGGAGATGCCGCCGATCTTCGAGCCCAGGTAGATCGTTCGAGACTCGGTGAGCAGGAACGTCGCCCCCCGGGCGGCCTCCAACATGCCGAGCGTGACGATGAACGGTGGGAGCGCCCACCGCACGATCACCAATCCATTGATCAATCCACACAACGCGCCGACTGCGAGGCAGGCGGCGATCGCGATCGGAAGGGGGACACCGAGTTTATCGATGCACGACCCCAGCACCGCCCCCGACAGACCGACCAGCGAGCCGACCGATAGGTCAATGCCTCCGGTGATGAGTACCAGCGTCATGCCGACCGCGATCAGCACTGCCGCCGGGATCTGGTTCGCAATCCCGAGGAAGTTCGTCGTCGTCAGGAAGTTCCGGCATTCGAAGCCGAAGAATATGATGAGCGCCGCAAGCACCGCGCCCATGCCCAGAACGTCCGTCAGCCACTTCAGGTTGTCTCGGTCTGTTTCGCGCAACTGCAGCCTCTTACTTCAACGACCGTTTGGTGATCAGATCGACGGGGGTCTCTTTGTCGGTCGGTGTCCCTTGACTGCCAAGCATCTCCAGCGCGTACTCGATCCCGTTCACGGCGAGCTGGTCCGCATGCTGGTCGGCGGTCGCAAGGATCTTGCCTTCCCTGAGCAACTGCTGGACCGCGCTGATGTTATCATATCCGACGACAGCTATCTTACCGGACTTGCCGGACTCCTCGACTGCCTTGAGCGCGCCGAGAGCCATGCTGTCGTTCGCGCAAAGTAGCGCCCTGACGTAGGGATGCGCCGTGATGATGTCCCGCGCGATGCGGTTCGCTTTGTCCGTCTCCCAATAGGCGGTCTGTGATGCCGCCACGACAATGCCCGCCGCCTTCATAGCATCCTCAAAGCCAAGCCTGCGCTGTTCGCCGTTGAACGCATTCGGCGCGCCCTCCAGGATCGCAACTTTGTCTCCGGCCTTCAGGGTTTTCGCCAACTCATCGCCGACCAGCTTTGCGCCCTTCCGGTTATCCGGCCCGACAAACGGCAGCGTCAACCCGGCTTCCGCCAGAGCATCCGAGTCGAACTTGTTGTCGATGTTCACCACGATGATCCCCGCATCGGACGCCCTCTTGCAGACCGATATGAGGGCCCTCGAATCGGCCGGTGCGATCACGATGGCATTGACTCTCTGAGCGATCATTTGCTCCACGAGTTCGACCTGTTTATTCACGTCCAGCTCGTCCTTGATGCCGTTCACGATCAGGTCGTATTCAGACGCACGAGCCTTCTGGTGTGCCTCCGCTCCATCGGCCATTGTCTTGAAGAACTCATTGGCCAGCGATTTCATCACAAGCGCGATTCTCGGCTTGTCGGTGGACGTAGAGGAGCCTTGGTCCGCCTCCTTCGAGCATCCCGCGGCAAGCATGAGTGCCAGCGCAAGGGTGATGATCAGGCAATACTTGAGTATCCGCATGTGTTATCGGTCCTCCGAATCTACCTATTTCTTCTTCGATGCGGGAATCCATTCCTGGAGAAGCTCCGGTGTGATCTCGATCGCCTGTTTCTTCCCGTTCCGCTCCATGATGATCGTACCTGTGACGCCCCGGACCGGCACGCCGATGGCCTTGGGGGAGTAGCTCATCAAGGCGCGGTCGATCGAGTCGCGGACCGTGCAGTCGTCGAAGATCACCCCGCCGAGCGGGACCGACGCGTCCGCGCGGTTGCGGAACAGGATCGGCGTGGTGTCGGGCTTCGTGAGGGCCGCGTCGAGGATCGAGCAGTCGGAGAAGCGGACCGTACACCCATCGACCGGCACGTCCAAGATCGAGACGCCCGAGTTGACCGTATCTCGGAACGTGCAGCGGACGAACTCGATCGTGCCCTTGGCCGCCCTTCCGGGCGCATTGCGGGTGGTGAGGCTCACCGCGTTGCCATTGTCGCCGATGGAGAGGCAGTTCTCGATGCGGATCGAGACGGGCGCGGACTTCGCATCGATGTGCATCAGGTACACCTCGAAGCCGTCGCCCTTGTTGTGCTCGGTGGTGCAGTTGCGCATGACGACGTTCACCAGCCGCTGATCGGCGTGGTTCGGCTCGAAGTCGATCCCGGACTGCGGGGGAGTGCCGCCGGTCTCGCGCATGATGGTGTTCTCGATCAGGAGGTTTTCTGCAGTGATGACGCTGATCCCCTGCCGGTAGTGCCGCTCGCAGGTCACATCCTTGATGTGGATGTCCTTATTGGTGACGCCCTTGGTCGCCGTACCGAGATAGATGCCGTCGCCCCCACTGTCGGCGAGCGTCAGGCCGTAGACCTTGACGTTCGAGCAGCTCTTGATGCTCAGTGTGTGGCGCCACTCGGCGTCCTCGTAGGGCGGATTGGCATAGTCGGAGCGGTGCATGCGGAGGGTCGCGCCGTAGCCGTTGAGTGTGATGTTCTGCTTGTCGTCGGCGCGGAAGAGAGCGTCCGTCTTCCCCTTGAACTCGCCGCTCTTGGCGACGACCTCGACTCCTTTGCGGAAGACGATCTCCTGGTTGCTCGCAAGGGTGATGGGCCGGACGATCCAGGGCTTGCCGGGGTTATCGATGATCAGCTTCCTGACGCCGGAGTCGATCGCGGCCTGAAGCGCGTCGGTCGAGTCCTCGGCATCGAATCCCCACCACGAGGCGACGGCAAGCTGCACCTTACCAGCCTCGACCATCTGTACCATATGCGCGTTCACCTTCCCCGACGCACCGAGCGCCTGCCCGGCGGCGTGGATGACGATTGCCCCCATCGTCATGCCAACAAACAGGAGTGCATAGGGCAGCTTTGTCTTCATTTGTCTTCTCCGTGATCTGTTCTTAGGTGTTTTGCGGTCTTGAGAACAAATGGGAATCCGGAAGCAGTGACCGTCTCGACACTTGCCTCCGGGATCCCGACTCAGAATGATTCGAGCACCTGCCGGACGAACGTGGCGCCGGGCGATTTCGCCTCCCCCCGTATCCGGCGGGCGAGCCCCATGTCGCCCGGGATCCCGGAGGGGAGTTTCCTCCGCTTCTCCTCCCAGGTGTAAAAGCCCCCGGCGCACGGCGCGTAATACGTAAAACGTAATCCCTAATTCCAAGTTCTCCACATCTCCGCGTCCCCCCCCGTCGCCCAGTCTCTCCATCTCCCTTTCCCTCATTCTCCCACTCTGCGACTCTGCCCCGGATCCCCGACCTTACGGCAACGGTCCGCCCTCTAACAATACACCGATGTCCGGCAACATCCCTGCCCCGGTAACATGCGGAACACAGGAGTGGGCGTGCAAGATGTAGAATCCACAACACAGGAAGATAATCAGGAGGAATGAAGTGCAGCATTACACATTGGTTCTCACGGTCATTGCAGTTCTGCTCGCTGGCACGGCGCTGTCGGCGACGGCTGACAAGACATCCGGTGATGCCCCGGCGCGGGAGATTGCGAAAGGCTTCCTTATGAAGTCGGTTGAAGTGGACGGGAAGCCGACCGGGTACGTCGTCTATGTGCCCCCCGAGTACGATCCCGCAAAGCCGATGCCGACGATAATCCACCTGAACGGCCTGGGTGAGTGCGGAACAGACGGGCTCAAGCAACTGTACCATCTGGCCGGCGCCGTGATCTTGAACGTCGAGAAGTGGCCCTTCATCATCGTCTTCCCTCAGAAGCAGAGCCCGGACACCGCTTGGCAAGACGAGGAGGCGATGGCGATGGCTGCCCTCGACAAGACGAGGCGCGAGTACAACGTTGACGAGTCGCGGATTTACCTCACCGGCCTCTCGCAGGGTGGTCACGGAACCTGGGCCATCGCGGCGAACCACCCGGATCTGTTCGCGGCGATAGCGCCCATCTGCGGTTCGGGCGATCAGTACATGGCTGAGAAGCTCGTCAACATG
>Ga0114930_10003929_pt1 | contig 12753 bp, 8 predicted proteins | sample AnhtaG_FD_87300 | JGI IMG/M metagenome (GOLD analysis project Ga0114930, IMG submission 87300) | Deep subsurface microbial communities from Anholt, Denmark to uncover new lineages of life (NeLLi) - Anholt_01485 metaG | ecosystem: Environmental > Aquatic > Marine > Oceanic > Sediment | place... | reverse complement strand
GGTTACGGACGCGATAACAGCAGCACTTATCCGGGGTGATGCCAGGATCCTCCCGGCAATTATGCCACCTTCTGCTATGCGATCTGGTGTCTCCGCCTTGTTCAGCAAGACGCGGACTTCAACATTCTGAGGTACACCCTTCAGACCACCAGACGCATCTGACACCAGGGAAGCCACATGTTCCAACCCTAGGCGGTCCCCCACCGTCAATCCGAGCAAGGAAGCGACAAGCTCCGGTCGGTGCACCCATTTACCGTTCAAAGCAGCACCAACCACATCAAGGCCAACTACCGGCACGACCAGATCGACATAAGCTGGGATAACTGGTTCGTGCGCTGCAGGCGCTTTCAAGGAACATCCTCGAGCGCCATCAGCCTCGATCAGCAATACAGCTCTGGCGGTTTTGGTGATGGTATGAAGAGCTTCGATGGTGGATTGATCCAGTCCCGACCACTTCGGTTCCCCTTCCACTACCTCACCGGTAACCAATACCGAAGTGTGGTTGCCGAGTAACGTAGACAGGCGGCTCAACTCTCCTGGGTTTTGGGCAATGAGGTGTGTTTCAGCGATCGATGATTGGCTACGATGTAATTTGGTCGTGGTCGTCACTACGACCGGGCTGCTCACTGAAATCTCTTTTGTCAGGCGGTCGATTGCAGTCGATTTGCCCCCAGCACCTGTGAACGCGATGACCCGCTTCTGATCCACCCGCAGGGCATCCGCCAGACGCATTTCATCCCTCCAGATGGACACGAAATTGTGGGCGGGAGAGGATTGCTTCGATGACCCCACCGCCTATAGCAAGCGATTTATCCGAGATCTGATAGCAATACGAAGGCTCGCCTCGCGGATCAATATCGCCCACCTTCATCCCAACTTCCACCTCCAGACCACTATGAAGAAGACCTCGTAGCGCACCGTCGAAGGGAGCCTTCAGTGGGATATCATCAACCGCAGCTATCACCTCCCCTTCTCGGACGATCGAGCCTAACGGTATCCTTCCCTCAAACCTTCCCGAGTTCGGAGCGCGCAATGCCCGGTCGATATCATAGCTGACGATCTTTTCCGGAATACCGGTGTCGGCTTCAGCGCTACCTTCCCAATACACCCGACCCATATTATGGCCCCGGTTGGTTTCAATAACCGCGTGACAATCTAAGCCTGCAGTGAATCCCGGTCCCAACCCAATGACCAACAGTGCTGCCTCCATCCCAATTTCCGGGTGGGCTTTGCGCATCCGTCCATCAACAAGCACCTCCGGCTGAAGGCTTCGCCGACAATCCGCTGCTGGATCAACAAGCACCGGGATCGCCCCTTCTTCATGAACCCGAAACACGGCCTCCAGGTCCTCCACCCGACGGCCGTGAAATTCCTCGATATGAACCTCACCGGTGTACACGGCTTCTGCTAGGGCTACCAGGCGGCGTACAGCTAGGGGTTTGCTGATCTCAGTCACAACCACACGAAAACCACAGCGATGTAAGCGAGCAGCCGTTCCGGTAGCTAGATCCCCCCCGCCCCGGATCAGAACCAACGGGTGATCCGATCTCACCGTATCCCGACCTCATGTAAACCACGAAGCACACGCTCTGGCGTCAGCGGGAACTCGTCAAACCACATGCCCACCGCATCGTGTACTGCGGCAACGATGGCGGGAGCAAGCGGAATGTATGGCATCTCCCCCATACCCCGTGCGCCCCACGGACCGATCGGATCGGGGTACTCGAGGATGACTGACTCAACCCTTTCGGGTATGTCCAGGACTGTGGGGATAAGGTATGTGGAGAAGTGAGCCGTATAAACTGCGCCATCCACCTCTTGGAAATCCTCCATCAAGGCATAGCCCCCAGCTTGGACAACCGCACCCTCAATCTGCCCCTGGACCAGTTGTGGGTTGACTGCTTTTCCAACATCGTTAGCGCATACAACGGTCAGCAAACGAACGTGACCAGTCTCGATATCCACCTCCACACTGGCTGCTTCAGCAACATAGCCATAAGCGAAATTTGGCATCGACTTGCCTGTCTGAGAATCATAAGCCGTGGTGGGTGGTGGTCGATACTGATGAGTGGCAATGGCTGGTCGATCTTCGCGATGCCACTTCACCAAAGCCTCTTCCACAGCCCCAAGAATGGCGTTGCCTGACATGAATGTCATGCGCGAGGCGGAAGTTGATCCCGAATCGTCCGTTTTGGCTGTATCAGAGACGATTAGGCGCACTTTTTCCATCGTCACTCCCGCCGCTTCCGCTGCCATCTGCGCCATCACTGTATGTGCTCCCTGACCGACATCAGCACCGGCGTGGTACAGCACAACCTCTTGTATCTCTTCACCACCATGGAGTTCAACGGTGGTCCAACATTGTTCTGGCGCTCCGAAAGAGAAACCTACATTCTTGAAACCACAAGCAAAACCAACTCCTCGGCGCAAGTATGGTTCTTTAGGCTTCCCTAGTAATTTCCGATCGGGAAGTCGCCAACCTTTCTCAGTATGCTCCCAATGTGCAGCCTCCGCCGCTTTCTCGATCACCTTATCGATGGTTACACCCTTCGGGAGCGCCGTACCCACAGAAAGCAAAGCGCCTTCTTTTAGCACATTCCTTGCACGGATCTCTACCGGGTCCATCCCTAGTGCCTCTGCTAGTTTGTTCATCTGACTCTCAGCGGCAAAGGCGCCTTGTGGTCCGCCAAAACCACGCATGGCCCCACCGGGGATGTGATTGGTATACACCGAATAAGCATCTACATTGACGTTCGGTATCTCGTACGGGCCGGTGCACATCAAAGTTGCGTTGCCCAACACCTTGGTGGAGGTGTATGCATATGCACCGCCGTCTTGGATGACATCTACTTCAGCGGCAATCACCTTGCCATCATTTGTAGCACCCCACTTCGTCCGGATGACGAAGCGGTGGCGTTTATGGTGTCCCAGGATGGATTCCTCTCGCGACCAGATGATTTTCACCGGTCGTTCGATGCCACGCTGATGTAATTTCCACGCCGCCAAAGCAAGAACGATTTGGATCGACATGTCTTCGCGTCCGCCAAAGGCGCCGCCAATGGCGGGGTAAATAACTCGTACTTGATCCTGCTGAAGGCCTAGAGCATGAGCGATCTGCTCCTGGTCCTCATGAGTCCATTGCCCGGCCACTTCAACCGTCACCCGACCCTGATCATCGATATAGGCCATACCTGCTTCAGGTTGCAGGTAGGCGTGCTCCTGAGCCGGTGTGCGATACTCCGCTTCGATCACGACATCGGCAGAAGAGAGAGCCTGGCTCACATCGCCCTTGCGGATACGATAATGGCAAAAGATGTTGCTACCCTTTTCCGGGTGAAGCAACAGGGTATCGTCTTCCATCGCCGCGAATGGATCGGTTACCACCGGGAGATCTTCATAATCAACTTCAATCCGCTTCAACGCTTCTGCAGCGACTGTTTCGCTCTCAGCTACCACCAGAGCCACTTGATCACCTACAAAACGCACACGATCTGCGTAGGGTTTGGCTGACCCCGGACCACAGAGAACCGGCTGGTCAGGCATGATCAAGCCGTACTCGTTCACCGGTACGTCTTTTGAGGTGAAGACTGCCAGCACACCCGGCATGGTCTCGGCGTCGGATATGTCAATACTTCGGATAATGGCGTGCGGACGCCTGGCAAATAAAATTTTCATGTAAACCTGATTCGGTTTATTAATATCGCCTGGGTAGATGGTTTTGCCGGTCACCTTTCCCAACGCATCTACGCGACGTGCTGATTGACCGATAACAGACATTCTCAGCTCCTCAGCCTCCACACTTGAATCGGTTGATCCTTCGATCCCTAGCTGGATGTAGATCCACCACGACACATACCGATCTCAAGATCAAAAATCCGGCGCAAAATTGCCAAGCTGGCAGCATATGTCGGATCCATGCCAAAATAAGAGAGCGAACCAGCGCCAAGATTACTCCCCTTGCTAAGGGGTGTGTCGGATGCATAGTGAAGGATCCCCAAATCAAAAGGCAGTCCATACAGGTTGACAATCTCGTTATTGGGGTAGCGCTTAGGACGGTACAACTCATATATCGCCGAGAGGTATGGACCCGCCTCCATCTCAATATCGGTGTACCCTTCCCGGTAAAACACATCCATATAGCGCGGCGTTTGCAGAAATGTACCACGCACATTAACTGCTTTTTGATTGTCAAGCACCGTGCCATAAACGAGATCTTCGCTGACATTAGCCGCCGCAAAACAGTTCTCAAAAAGATAGGTGTTCTGCGATTGCTCGTCATGAATCACCGAGGGGATCATCACATCCCCGACTACTCCATTTAAAGTTGCCGCCTTACCCATAACGTACACGCCGCGCAGTTCACCCACTCGTGTCGAAAGGTGCGAGAGGATTAAATACGCGGCCATACCAAGCGGGTAATCGATATTGACGATTAAGGCCTCGCTGTTGGCTAAATCCTCGATTCCCGGGCACTGCAGACGAGGATCTACCCCATCGGGCTGAATGCGGTTTAACTCAATGACCTGAGCCTCAACATCAAAACCTCGCTCACTCGCGACCCGAAGGATCCCGCAGGCTTTCTCCGCCTCAGCCCGTTCATGGTGGATGGTCTTTCCTCTGGAGGTGGCTAGGACCTTCTTGAGTAAATAGTAGAGGAAATTCTCCCGGCTCGATGGCACTTGTTGGGATTCGATTTCCCGCCATTCCGCTAAAAGGTTGGAATTCTCGGGATGTTGGAGAAAGTTCAGGAGCCGCTCTTCCTGGCGCAAGGCATAACTACTTACAAGGTTGACCAAGCTATGATCATTGCTGGATACGAAATAAACCGGTCGGTGCAGCAGAAAGGGCATCGCCTGTTCGATATGCTGCCACCACATCTGCGTCGCTCGGCGGTAATCCTTCAGCGACCCCGCCAACAGGCGTACACGAAAGCGCTTCCGATGCGCGGCAATAGCTTGTATCATCGGCCAGAAAGCGTCCTCCCATACATGATATAAATTACGGATGCCTTCTATTTCCATCCCGATCCCACGGGCGAGGACTGCCAAACCTTCATCCCCCTCGATTGGATTCTCCAGGTAGGTCTTAACCTGATCCCCCTGTAATAGGAAATTGAGTTTGTTCCACTCAATCTGAAATGCGGTCAGCGTGGGAATAATGTCGTCAATGTCCGAACCACTGGCAACATAGCACGCCAGGGTTTCATCACCGTCAAAGAAGCTGCGGCGACGGCGTGCCTTTGCCACTACAGGTTGCCATGTCTCAACATCCCCCACCCCTCGCTCAATGAAGACCTCTTGGGATTGACCGAGAATGATCCGCTCCACATCTGCAATGCACGGCGGAAGACGTAATGTGGCATAGATAAAGGCTGAAATGTTTGGATGGGGCGATTTGGCATCGAGATGCAGCGAGGAGCCCATGTTAGCATGGACCTCCTCCAGCGTCCTGATCTGGACATCAATCGTTGATCTGAGAAGTGAATAGTAAGTACGGATATAGAGCTCGATCTCCTCCGAACCCGTACGAGGGACTGTGCGATCCATCGATCCTCCTCAGCGTTTTTTCTTAGTCTTTTGACGCCTCAATGGAGGCATGTCCGTTTCTCCTAACTGGATCGGGAACGCTATGGCATAAATCACGCTCATTATGGCATAACTGAATATCATGAAGAGGAACGAGACTGCCAACTGCACTATCACGTAACCACCTATTGTGGTTATCAGGGGGATCTTAATTGAAAATCGTGGTATATAGACAAAACCCTGGTCTAGAAACCAACCAGAGAAGATATATCCTACGAAACCAAGAATCACAACCAACACACATCCCACTCCTCGCCAAATGGGATCTAAGCTCTTACGCTTCTCTCGCTGTGCATCAAGTTCCCTAAATTGCCAAGTATCTCGTCCCATGATCTCTTCTCCATTCGTTCTATATGCCAACACCCAAAATCTCATTCGGTAAATGACTGACCTTGCGTCCATCCATGAGGCTGTCAAAGACCAAGCTGTTAATTTGGGTGCATTAGCATTCCTTTTGCCCTGAAGTCAGGGCTTGGATCGATGCCGCTCGTTCGAATGCTGAGAGAATTTTGTAATATCCCGTACAGCGGCACAAATTGCCCGTTATAGCTTGTTTGATCTCATCATGGTTGGGAAGCGGACGTTCCTCGAGCAGCTTGGCTCCCGACATCAGGAACCCCGGGGTACAGTAGCCGCATTGGACAGCCCCTTCATCGATGAACGCTTGCTGGATTGGATGGAGATGACCATCATGTGCTAATCCTTCAATGGTGACAATCTCAGCCCTATGTGCCCGCGGCGCGGGGACCATACACGACATAACCGCCACCCCATCCAGAAATACGGTGCAGGCGCCGCACTCTCCCTCTGCGCATCCCTCCTTGGTACCCATCAAACCGGCCTCTTCGCGCAAGAGGCGGAGTAAAGTCTTTTGGTAGCCGTTTTCGAAGGTGTAGCGTTGGCTATTGATTGTTGTCTCGATTGGTAAGCCGGTGTGATGCTCATAGGATTCCCGAATGGTAGTTTTCACCCGCATCTCTTCCGCCCCACTAAGCATGATTGGACGCTCTGGGTACCCATTACGCTCGTCCCCGGCTGCCAGGGCTCGCAGCGCTCGTTTGGTGCATACGCGAACCATCTCTGCTCGGTAATCCGCCGAGCCGCGTAAATCGTCAATCGGTTTAGCCTCAGCCGCAGCTCGATCTCCGACCTCAATGATGACCGCTGGTGAAAGTTCCTTACCTACCAAGAACGACTCCGCCTCGGGCGCGTGGATAACTGTCGGCGCAACCGATCCAAGCGTTATCGCCGCATGTCTTACCGTGACCCCCTCCATCTCCACCACCACAGCCACATTGACGACTGAGATCGCCTGCGCACGTCGCAATCCAAGCTTGATGAACGTGCTTCGGGACTTCTCCCGAACTCTGGGAAACGCAATATCAACCAGGATTTCGTCGGTTCGCATGACCGTCCGTCGCACACCGGTATAGAAATCCTTCAATGGAACCACCCGCTCTCCATCAACGGAGCGCAGGGTTATTTGTGCTCCAAGGGCCATTAGCGGTGCGATTGAGTCATTAGCCGGTGAGGCGGTAACCAGATTACCTGCCACTGTGCCTCGATTTCGGATTTGAGGTGAGCCAACACCCCAACAAGCCCTAGCTAAGGCAAAAGCCTGCTCAACAATCAGTGACGACCCAGCTACGTGGTTATGTGTCACCAATGGACCAAGATGTATCCAACCCTCGTCGTCGAGTGTGATGTAATCCAGATCGGGGATGCGGGTCACGTCAATGAGAGCTTTCACCCCCGACCGCTGACCCCGTTCCAGCTCCAAGATCAAATCCGTTGCGCCAGCTACAATTCGAGCATAGTCACCATGTTCAGCAAGCAGATTCAACGCAGCTTGAAGTGTATGCGGCGTGTAATAATGCTCCCACATTACGGGCTAACCTTCCTCGCCATGAACCCGCGCGATAGGGGTGTGGGCCATCGCCTCCCCAGTCCCACCATAGCGTAACATAATTATTTCAGCTAGAATGCTCACTGCGATCTCCTCCGGAGTCTCGGCATTCAATTCAATTCCCATAGGGGATGTCACCCGGGATATCTTCTCTTCCGATACGCCTTTCTCCAATAACTTTTGGGCGGTGGTCTCCCAACGTCGTCGAGAGCCGATCACGCCGATGTAGGCAGCCGGCGTGTCTAATAAGGCCGGCAGGCCGTCAATGTCGACTGAAGCACCCCGCGTAGTGAGTACCAGATATGTCTCCTCGTTTATCTGCATCTTATCTGGTAATTCGCCAAGTTCACAAGAGAGGTAAACATCAGCCCCTGGTACGGCCTCCGGAGTGGCAAAATCCGGACGGTCGTCGGCTACGACAACGCGGAAGCCCAACCAACTTGCAATATGAGCGACCGCTTTACCAACGTGTCCTGCGCCGATTACAACCAATGTTGAGCGAGGCCGGATCGCTTCCACAAAAACCTCCATTTCACCGCCGCACACACCTACATCACCCTTCTCAGGATCTCTGAACGAATATTCCAGGATGCGCGGCTTACCATCCTTCAATACCTGAAGCGCCTCTTCGATAACCTGGTTCTCCAATTCACCACCACCGACTGTCCCTTCTACGCGGCCGTCGGGGTAGATCAACATTCTGCTCCCCTGGTGCCTCGGAACAGATCCTTGCGTTCGAATAACTGTTGCCATGGCCACCGAGCCGCCCTCGCGTTCTACGACCGCCAACCGCTCATAGATCCCCATTTACTCCTCCAGCAAAGCCAGGACAACGGGTAACAACTGCTTCTTGCGGGAAACTACACCACGAGCGTCTAACGTGCCGTCCAGCAATCGTTTGTAGGGTAATTCATCCAATACCAATGGTGCACCCTGCATTAGGATGCGACTGGATCCATCGACGATATCGGTAACCATTAATAGGGCAAAATCCAGGCCGCGCTGACCACATAGCCGGTTCAACGCTTCAGTGAGCGATTCAAGGTGATCAGAAAGTTTGATCAGGCTCATCACTTCCACCTGAGCGATACCAAAGCAGTTCTTCGCTGTATCGTAGACCTTCAAATCGCTACTGACGACCGAATCCGGATCACGGGCTGCAAGACCGACACCTGCTTGGAGTAGGTGGTTGCAAAAAGATGCGACATCCTCTCCCTCCAACGGCCCTCCGTCAACAAAAGCCCCGCGTCCTAGCCGTTCAGCCGCTTGATGGTCGCGCTCAGTTGTCGTGGGCGAGGTGAGTCCAAGTGTGTCGGAAAGCAAACCGGCAAGCAGCAAACATGATAGCGACGGTGGGGCGCTGAGACCAGAATCTTCAATCCGTTCCGACACTAACGTGCTAGTACTACCAACCGGGTCAACCCAGAAATGGATCGGCAGCCGGGTTGGAGGGTTGCCAAGCCGATGATGATCAAGCACTTCTAGCAGTTCAGCTTCGTCAAGCGAACCGATCGATTGCCCAACCTCGTTGTGATCCACCAAGATCAACTTCAGCCGTGGCGGATTAAGTAGATCGGGTTGACGGCAAACGCCCAAGTAGCGACCTTCCTCATCCACTACCCAGAAGTCATTCCGCTCCTCCCGTAATATCCTTGGCAGAGCATCTCGGATGCGCAAACTAGCCTGAAACTTTGGCACATCAACATCAGCCGCCTCCCGACTGGGAACATCGAAGATTTCCGACAGACGCATCTGTTGCCGCCTGGGATGGGTGCCCACCAATTGGCTCAGCGTACGAAAGAGACTGAGCCCAGTGATCAGTCCATAAGGCTTTCCATCCGCTTCTACAACCGGGGCCACGGTTCCGGTCTGGTTGGCAATGACCCATGCTTCGCGTAATGTTTGATCTGGAGTCACACTGTCTAATCTCTGGACAACAACCTCAAACCGGGGTGAGGCGTCAGCCAGCAGTTCTGGTGGTTGCATACTTACGCGATCCAACACCCAGGCTGTTTGTGCGTTGATCGGTCCTACCCGAGCTGGTATAAAATCATCGCCATCTCGATTATTCAAAAACCAAGCATAACCCATCGCCGAGGCGATAGCATCAACATCTGGGTTAACGTGGCCAACTACAAATATCTTGTTCATCGACTTCGAAGTATATCAATTCTACCCCTCAACGCCCTCCACACCCTCTCCGGGGTGATAGGTGCCTCAACCACGTTTGCACCGCAGGCATCCAGGACCGCGTTTCCTACCGCGGGCGCCACACCATCCATAGGTATCTCGGCTAACGCTTTAACCCCGAATGGATGTGAAGGTTCAACCGTTTCAATGAAGATAGTCTGCATCTTGGGCATCTCATGCGCGGCGAAGATATGGTAATCACGAAAATCAACTTCTCGCGGTCGACCGGCGTCATCGTAACCCATCTCCTCACAAACAGCGTAGCCCAGTGCTTGGGTCATCCCACCTTCGATTTGGCCGGAGGCGGTTAATGGGTTGACGATAACACCCGCGTCGACCGCCATTACCAATTTTTGTACACGCACTTGCCCAGTTTCAATATCGACGGTTACCTCAGCAAACTGGGCGGCAAAAGGTGGCGGTGCTACCGGTGACATAAAGGACGCCATCCCCATGATCTGTTCCTGATCCTCATGGTGGAGCGCGTTCAACGCGACCTCAGCTATGGTCACTGACCGCCCATCTGGTGCCCAAGCGCAGCGATCGGCGAGTTGGATATCCTCCGGGTTGATAGGTTCGATCCCTTCCTCACTGAGCATACGCGCGGCACGGATACGGATCCGCTCTGCCACCTGCTTGGCTGCATAAAAGACTGCGGCGCCGGAGATGTAGGTTGTGCTCGAGGCGTATGCTCCTTTGTCGAAGGGGGTGAAGTCAGTGTCCGACGAGTAAATGACGATATCCTCCAAGGGCACCCCCAAAACCTCCGCCGCTTGTTGCGCCAGGACGGTATCCGAGCCCGTGCCCAGATCGGTGGCGCCGACGAGCAGGTTGAAGGACCCATCATCATTAATCTTGATACTCGCACCACCCATGTCGAGATAGGGGATGGCGGTGCCGTGCATCACCATTGCAACCCCGATCCCTCGCCGCAAGTGTGACGTCCCAGGTACTTGATGCCAATCGGGATTACCAAACTTTTCCGTCCATCCAATGGCCGCTGCCCCTTGTCGCACACAATCCTCCAGCCCGCAGGTATTTATCGTCTCTGGGCGTGGCTCACGCCCTTCCGACCAGGCGGCGCTGAAAGGATGGATTTCTCCCACCCGCAGCGCATTCTGCAACCGGAAAGCGAGTGGGTCTAAACTCAACTCGCGAGTTATCACCTCCATATGACGTTCAACCGCCCAGAAACCCTGTGGCACGCCATATCCCCGGTAAGCGCCGCTGGGTGGAGTGTTGGTGTAAACAATATCAGCGTAGAAGCGGATGTTAGGCGTCTCACGGTAAGGACCATCGCCCACATAAAGCGCCATCGCCTTGTGCCCCGTGTTTCCGGTTACCGTCAGGGCATGGCAGCCATAAGCTCCGGTATCGCTGAGCGCATACATCTCGTTAGCGGTGATCGTGCCATCGCGCTTGACCCCAGTCCTTATGCGAATGCGCATCGGATGGCGAGAACGGGCGGCGAAGAATTCCTCCGCTCGGGTATACTCGAAGCGCACCGGTCGACCAGTGGCGATGGTAAGGTGGGCGGCTACATCCTCGATCATCACTTCCTGTTTACCGCCGAACCCTCCACCAATACGCGGTTTGATAACCCGGATGCGCTTCGGCGCCAAGCCGATAACCGGCGCCAACTGTCGCCGGACATGGAAGGGGACTTGGGTGCTGGTTCTGATCACCAGCCGGTCGTCTTCATCCCAGTAGGTAACTACAACATGTGGCTCAATGTGAGCCATTTGCACCTTGGGAACCTGGTATGTTCCCTCGATTATCACATCCGCCTCAGCGAAGCCCACTTCGACATCGCCAATGTCTATGCGGATCTGGGCTGCTAAGTTCCTCTTCGGGTCGGACTCAGCGAAATCCACATACTCAGGTTCATCGTGGATCTGCGGCGCGCCCCCGATCATCGCCTCTTCGAGGTCAAGGATCGCCGGCAAAGGTTCATAATCCACTTCAATCAAATCAACCGCCTGCTCAGCGATACTCTCCGTCTCAGCGGCGACAAAGGCTACTCGATCTCCTACGAAACGTACTTTGTAGTCCAAGGAAAACGAATCCAAAGGTCCCGGAATTGGATCAGATTGACCCGCGGTTGAATAGACTACCCTGGGTATATCCTCCCAGGTGAGGACCGCGGCAACCCCGGGCAGCGCACGGGCTTTGGAACAGTCAATATTCTTAATACGAGCATGAGCGAGTGGGCTGTGGAGCACCTTGGCCACCAGCATGCCACGCATCTCGATATCAGCCGTGAAAGCTGGCTTGCCCTGAACTAATTTGATGGCATCTACCTTCACTTCCGGGTGACCGACTACACGCCTAGGCTCAGTTTGAGACGCGACCATAATATCCGGCATTACGCTTGTTCGGGTGAGCAACTCCGGGCTGCCAGGCGTCAAACCCCCTTCCCTGGGCTTCTCATCTCTTGCGTGGAACAGGCCTGATGGGGCGGGGATCGGGCTCTCAATCGGCTCAACAACCTCACCTCGCATTACCGCAGCCGCCCGAAGCACAGCCTGTACCGGCTTTAAGTAACCTGTACATCGGCAGAGCACACCAGAAAATGCCTGGCGTACTTGTTCTTCAGAAGGATCTGGTTCTCGGGCGAGTAGGGCACGGGCAACCAAGATCATCGCTGGTGTGCAATATCCACATTGTATCGCGCCAGTCTCCACAAAGGCTTGCTGGATCGGATCAAGGCCAGCGCTCCGTCGCCAACCCTGGTCGGGGTGTTCTCCAAGCGCTTCTATCGTCGTCACCTTCCGCCCATCTACCTGGGGAGCCAACATCACGCATGAGTTCACCGGTACGCCGTCGAGCAAGACTGTACATGCGCCGCACTCACCGGTTTCGCAACCATGTTTTACACCAAACAAACCCAATTGATCTCGTAAAACAGAGAGCAAGGTGGTATCTGGCGATACCTCGATCTCAATTTGTACCTCGTTGAGGATGAAATGAATTTGCATTAGCTTAGCAACTCCATCAATAAGCGTCGCACCAGCACACCAGTTGCATGTGAACGGTACTCCGAACTCGCCCAGGCATCTCCTGCCTCGATAT
>Ga0114930_10003927_pt1 | contig 12757 bp, 16 predicted proteins | sample AnhtaG_FD_87300 | JGI IMG/M metagenome (GOLD analysis project Ga0114930, IMG submission 87300) | Deep subsurface microbial communities from Anholt, Denmark to uncover new lineages of life (NeLLi) - Anholt_01485 metaG | ecosystem: Environmental > Aquatic > Marine > Oceanic > Sediment | place... | reverse complement strand
GTTAAAGAAATGAAAACTGAATCTAAACCTAAATCTAAAAACCCGAAATCTAAATCTAAACCTAAATCTAAAAATCCAGTAGTGAAACCTAAAAAATTAACAAAGAATGAAGAGCTCGTAAAGGCATTTCTAGATAATGGTAAGTCAACAACACGATTCAGTGATAAAACGATAATCGGGTATGGGGATGTTTTACGTAGTTTTTTTGAATCATATAAAACAAAACCAATCGCAGAAATAAAAGTAGTTGATATTGAAAAGTGGCTGAATACTGATAAACCAGATCGAAGTCTCGCATCACATCAGTTATTTTTGAGTGTTCTGGGATCATTCCTAAAATATTGTAGGAATCGAGATTATATCCCAAGGGATGTAAACCCGATATCAGTATTGCAGGACGAATGTCCAACGGTTCATAAAAAAAAATATGAGACTTTGACAATCGACGAGGTTAAAAAAGTTCTCCGTATGACGATTAACCCCCGGGATAAGGCTATTATTTTACTCTTAGCGGTTACGGGTGCACGTGTTAGTGAATGTAAGAATATTTTATTAAAAGATGTAAATTTTGTTGAAGGTTATTTCTGGTTGAGACAGAGGAAAGGTTCTAAAAATGGAAGTAAAGATACGCAAATCCCCATGAGTAAAGAACTATTTACCGTGTTAAAATCGTACCTCACGATACGACCCGATGGTGATAATCAGTATTTATTCGTCGGCTACTATTCAAATGTTCTGACAGTTAGCAGAATCCAACAAATTATCAAAAAAGCAGGGATAAGAGCAAACCTAAAATCTCAACTGCACCCGCATAGATTCAGATATTTCTTCACAAGTGAACTCGCTATGGGAGGATGTCCCACATCAGTTATTAAGAAATTAAGAGCGGATTCTGACAGAGACATGGTGGACCATTATACAATCCTGGATTATCCTACCATTAGGAGAGAATACCTGAATCATGTTCCCCAATTATTAGTTTAAGTCACCGATATGGATTTCGCTATTGCTTTGTTCGGGCTCTTAAATTAATTTTGTAAAAAAAAATTGCTATTAAATAATAATTCCTTAACAAGAAATAACATCTGCTTAAAAGTGCCAGAATCAAAGTATTTACAAATATACACAGTCACTTTTTCAAAAAAATTACTATTAGCAATAAAAATAAAATCATCCAAATAAATTTTACTGATTACACTTTCCACACAAAACAAACATCAGTAAGTCGTACGTGGTACAAATATCGGATGATGAATTTTCATCATTATCATAAAATATTCGCGAAGCGACAAATATATATATCATAATGATTAATAGTGTTAATGGGGAATTTAGAAACTAATATTCGAATTGGGAGTTCTCCACTCTCCAACAAATGTTCAAAATAATTCGTGAGCGGGTTTGGGAGTGGGGGGTTTGTATATAAAATAGTTAAACCCGCTCAATTAGTATAATTATTATAGATTATATATAAACTTTTCCGTGATAATTAAATAAATATATAATTTTTAAAATATAAGCTCTCATAAAATCATTTTAATAATTTTTCGAGTATTCAGGTTTAACCCCGGATTTCGCTATTGCTTTGTCCGTGGGCATCGGGAGGATGCACAGGTTTCAATTGTTATTTGAACTATTTTAAACTTCAGACGTAAGTCTGTTGTCGTGATTAGTCAGATACAATAAGTAAATTGGTTATTCATTTTTTAAATCTTCAAGCAATTTATTAATCTCTTTTATAGTCCAACGTAATATAATTACAATAATTATACTCCCAAATATAATTAACAAATTTTCGCCTAACGAAATTTTGCTTGTACATATATGAAAAATTAATAAAAATAAAACAGTAACAGCTCCACCCACCAGCAATTTGAATAAACCAATCCTTTCTATTATTACATCTTTTTTCGACATGAATAAATTATTAATAAGTGGAGATATTTAAAATATTTCATTTGATCTTTCTACCTACCAACAAAGTATAAATCCCAAATGGAAATTTCAAGTAAAATTTTTAATTTTATTCATCCTTCTAAATAAAGCGTTTCATGGACTTCAACGACCCCGGATTTCGCTAACGGGTCACAATAAAGCTGTTGCGAAGGGTGGTAAAGACCAGATTTCCAATTTAAGACCTATTTGTAGACCTTGTAATAGTGGTATGGACACTATGTCCATTGAAACATATAAAAAGAAACATTTCGGTGCAACATCGACAAACTCAAGTAAAATAAAAACTGAAAAAAAAATACAATAGCTACAAAAACAAAAACGTCGGAATCTAAAAAAGAATTATTGAATCAACTTCCATTAACAAAACTTAAAAAAATCATAAAAAAGTTAGACCTTGATTATGAAGAATTATATTATGGGGACGAAAAAAAGGATTATATCAACTTTCTTTCAAGTTCTCGTAAAGTAACAGTCAGAAAAATTAATGATATATTAGGATTATAATTTCAAATCTCATAAATTAAGAAAGTTAAATAATGGAAAGTTTCTGGATTCATCTGGGATTACAATTGTTTTTGAGAACGTAATTTATGTGAAAAGGATATAGTGAATAAAATGAATAGTAAAATTAAATATGTTGTTGTTTTGTGTGTGATCGTATTAATCACACTAGAATTTATTGTATTTCCATCATTATCAGCACAAATAAAAAGTGGGAGGTTTATTTATCCCCAGTTGATTGAAACAGAGAAAGATAAAATTTTTAATTCTATTAAAGTGAATGAAAATGTTTTGGCTGGTACGTGGATGGACGAGTCTGGAACACAATATTTATTTAAACGTGATGGGACGGGCACGGTTTCGGGGTATAATATTTGGGTTGAAACAACCACTACATTACCATTCACATATGACTATGATGAAAAAACTGTCACGATAACACGTATAAGTTTAATAAATGGTGATCTAATCGTTTCTAAAATAGGATATGAAGTAGACGGTAATGTATTGAAAATGATAGATGGAGAATCTGAAAAGTATTTTATAAGAGCATGACGAGGTGATGCATAGGATGTTATTGGAAATAACTATCCCCGTAATAATATTACGAGGTCTTAATGTACTTAAGAATAGTGATTTGTTGCTTTGAATCCTGTTTAATGGTAATTTATCAGAGAGCTTGTAAATCATAAAATTATTTTATTGCTAGCCAGATCAAGCAGGCCATGAAACCTATACCGAAGCCGACAGCAGCGAAAAGCATATCTTTTAAGATTAATTGCCGATCCATACATACACCTATAATATAGAGATGTACCCAGAAACAAATACTCGATTAGAGGTCGGAGTATTGCATGTTGGGTACATCAAAGCGTCCCAAATGGTCAAGGTGGGTACCTGGAGAATCAGGGCACTTAGTAAAATCAAATTATTAGAGATAAGTTTTTCGATATTGTTATTTTCAAGATGAAAGTCACAGACCCTAGACGCCTATACGCTCTGTCGGGGGCATCTAATAAGTGCATGATTTACTATCTGAAAAAAAGTAATTTATAATCTTATAAATCATCGAGATAAATATTTATAGTTATAAAATATAATATTAGATAAGGTGCCAACATGAATAAAAATCGATATATTATTCCAACATTATCTTTCATCGGCATTCAAATTGTATTCTTATTATTATATTGTTTTAAGTATACCATTGATGAACAAGCTTATTTTTATACTTTAAGCACAATTTCGCAAACGTTAGCTGCATTAATTGGAATTATTGGAATATTTTTAATATTTAGACTTCAAATATTAAAATCTAATAAATTTGAATATACAAGTCAATTAAGGAAATTAATTTCTGAAAAAAAACTCACAAAATTACATCCTTTTATAGACCTAGATGCATCTTATAGCGATAATGAACTTCTAAAGACTGCAAATAATATTTTCGAGAATAGACTTTCTGAAGCAACTCAATCACCAGAACTCGACGAGTTTTATTCAATTGTTGTTAATATTAGGGAAAATAAATCAAAATATGAAAATTATAAAAAATCAATATCAGTTTCAATGTTTATAGCCACTCTTGCAATAATTATGTCAATTATAGTTTTACCTTTTGGTAGTATAAAATTACCTGATAAAAATATATTTCTTCTAGGATCGCCCCTATATATGGTTGGAACAGTAGTATCAATAACTGTAGCAGCGTTATTTGCCCTTATGCAATCTTTTTATGAATTATTAATGTCAGAGTTCGATTAATTATTTATAATCTAACTAATGATTATTTTTAGAGCACTCACTTGATGCACAGAATAGCCATCTCGAAGTCATTATACCCCGTACTTGAAGGATACGGGGCTTGTTAACGTTCCCTCGATATCAATTTTTGTCTCTAAAATGTTTTGCTTTTAATATTCTATAAATTTATTTTAATAGTTTTGTGTCCAGCATACTAAATCGTAGCACTAGACACAAGCCGGTATCATTTCCTAACTTACAACTGATCGAAGTGGTCTAAATCCTGGAGGACTTTGTTTAGATCATCACGGACCTCACGCAATTCCGCTTTAGTATATCCGCTATCAACTTTTGGCATATGTACATAATCTTTCGTTATACATTTGTAGTCGTTACAACTTTTCTTAACATATTTACCAGATTTATCTGTACAACAGGCAGGCCGTGTGTAAGATTTCATTATCTTATTAATGTTAACGTCAGATAGATCTCCATTCTCACCAATCTTATTGAGCATGTCCATTATCTCATTACACTTTGTCAGCTTTTCTGCAACACCTGGATATTTTCCAATATTTGGAACCTGTTGGATCTTTTGTAATAGGTCGTTAATGTCTTGAACTGCTTCATTGAACCGTTCCAATTTTTCGTCATTGTTATGATTCGGGTCATGCCTGTTCTCATCAGTTTCGTTCTGAGTTTTTCTTATATCCCCGTAGTGCTTCGGTTCTGTTTTAATTTCGATAATTTTAGAAAGGATACTGGCTTCTCTCCAACTCATGTCTTTTAGTGGAACGTCTGCCAACCTATTAAGATTATCTTTATTAATAGTGGCTTCCATCTGTTGTTCGTGTCTCTCTATTTGTTTTTCCTTATTAGCTTCTGCCTTCCTGATTTGGCGCTGTAATTGTGTCTCAGGAATGTTTTTATTATTGTATTGATATTGTAATTCTTCTACCATTTTTATTACCTCATTATTATATTTATTTAACTAACCCATTGGGGGCTGCTGCCACTCATAAGTGTCTGTGAATTCTGTAACTTTGGAATCTTTTGAAGATTGAAAGATGCATAGTTAAGTGCAGTAACGCACGTAAGACATGTACCACTAGCTCCATACACGCTGTAATCCATAGTACTTTGTTTGAAACATTTGGAACTTGTGAAATACAGGCAGTCGGTATCAATTTGTGCCATAATCATCTACCTCGTAAAAAATCTTTACCTTTTAATGTCATTCCAGTATTGTTTTTATTTTTCTCAAACTCTTTTTTAATATTTTTTGCTAGTGTAAGAATCTCATTACTCTCATTGCTCTTCGTAATATTTCCCCTACTGAATTGAGATTCCAACAATTCCAATAATCTTAAAATGTACTGTTCAATTCTGGAAATCGAAGGGTCTCCGCTTATCATCCTAAAACCCGGACTAAAATCTGTATCCATTATTTATTTCCCCTTTTAATTCTATCTTTATTTTTTAATGTTTTCTTAATATTTTTTTGTAAAGTATTCATCCGTCTTATCTCCATTTTAGTATGTCTTTCTTTAACCAGTAAATCACGAAGTTCATCAAGAAATTTATCAACCTTTTTGATATTTTTATCCGAACTTATTAACGTGAAATCACTATCATCAGTATCATTAATCATTTTTACTATCCATTTAAAAGCTAATCTAAGACGATTTAAGACCCTCTTTATCCTTCCTTACTAAGTCCTGGTATGTTACATACTTAGGCTCATAGTAGTCACCAATTTTATTATAAATCCCCATATGACATAAGAACCCCATAAGGTCTTTACAAATATCCTCATTAATGCCTGATCGTGAACTCAAGTATTCAATAGTGTACCCACCATCACCACCTAATACCATACTGACAGAAATTAGATTATTAAGACCTTCTCTTATGGCTGAATTTGTCCACCGGTCAATTAAATATACCTTCTTCATTTTTTTCTCCTTACATTTTTTACACTTTTTCTTTTTCTTTAATATGTTAAACATTTTTTTACAATTCCAGTATGATAGTCTTAATCCCCGTAATTCGCAATTCTTTCACGTTATAAACTAATTGTTGAAGTGGGAAATCTTTCCTTGCCGAATTACAATCGACAGTGTATTTCAACTTTTCAAGTTTTTTAATATGTTGATTAAATTCTTTAGTTATTATTATTTTCATGTTTTTATTACTCCATTATTATTTTATTTTTTTCATTTATATAGTGTATAAGAACGTTGATGTTCAAAAACGATTAAGAAAAATCATAATATCAAAAGTTCCTACTGAGAACGATTTTGCCTAATTTGTATTAGGTTAAATCGTATGCCGTATTAATCAACTATTGCAGCTGCAAGTAATCCATTAATAGAAACCATTCCATTATCATCTAATGGTTGAGTCATACAATGACGTATTATAGCCAGAATTGACCTTTTTGATTGTGCTTCATTATCTTCCATACTTGTGAATCCGTTAATAGCTGCAGGTTCATAAGCATCAAGAATATGTACACGTTCTAACCATTCTTCAAGACAAGATAGACGACCCTCGAACTCACCCCTAAAATCTTTCATGGTTTCATCGCTCTCAGGATGTGTATCTATATATGTCTGTAACTTTAAAATCTCAGTAACATTATCGGCACGCATATTTTTAATGTTTTTTTCTGTCATCGAGTTAGCGAGTAGTTGTTTGATATTCTCAATACTTGAAGGAACCATATGTCCTGAGTGATTAGTTATATTAGCATTAGATAATTCCGGGAATGCTCTGATTATATCAATTGGTCTATTTTCATCAGTTATCATTTTTTCGATAAGTTCACGGTTTAGATGTTTACATATCTTACATCGAGATTCAATTGCCACTTTATACCTCACTCCTTTTTTATATTTACTTTTATTTATTAATTAATTAGTTGTCTCGTCAACGAGCCGATAGTGATTTTTATATTTTTTATATTTTAATTTATTTTTCATTTGATTGAATGACTTTGGAATATTTTTGTATTATTCCTAATATGTATTCATCTTTTGAAAAAACCCTATTTTACCTTATTTTTCAATTTAAACCTATTTAAGATACTCCAAATTACAACTTTTCAGCAAATGCAAAGTTTGGTTTCACCATTTTTATAAGAACGTCTACATTATCACCAATTACGGTATCAGGTACGAAAATTACAAATCCATTAAATTTTCCCACTCCGTCAAGCGACGATCCTACAGATTCAATATATAAATCCTGTAATACTTCATTTTCTTCAACTGGCGGTTTTCTACTTTCACTCATAAACTTATTTAACATTTTATTTACTTCCGTAATTTATTTATTACTTATTATCGTTATCGGGTTCCTGTTTAGTTCTGTTTAGTGGTAGTTTAGTGGTAGTTTAGTGACCGTTTTCGTTATCGGGTTCCTGTTTAGTCTGTTTAGTGATTTATTCTTAGAGGGGGGGATAATAATAATAATAATATACAGTATACATATACAATATATCACTAAACAACTAAACTAAACGTTTTTTCAGTCTCCCGCTATTGTTTCCTGTTTAGTAATCAATCACTAAACTAAAATTTTATTCAGTCTACCGCTATTGTTTCCTGTTTAGTGGTCAATTACTAAACAGTCTCCCGGTATTGTTTTAATCTAAATAACTTACCATTTTTCTTAACTACTTTTGTTTCTACCATTCCCCACTTTCTTAAATCTTTCATACCTTTATAAATATAGTCTGTTAATGTAGATTTAGCTTTAGAACCTTTATATTTCTCACAATACGTTTCAATTATTACCTTTTGTTCTATACCATTAGGACATCCAGTTAAACTTTCTATAATCCACCCGTGTAAGTCATCTTTCCAACCTAATGGTTTATCTGAAGTAATATTCATTTGTTGAGATAACCATCTTACTTGACCCTGCCAGATTGATTTAAAGTCCTCTATTGCCGGTTTAATATGTTTCTCAGATATTTTGATATCAGTATTATCTATTTGGTCAATAATTGCTCTAATCATAGACATTCTATATAAAAAATATTTTAAATCAAACATACTATTTGTCAGATATACTTTTACCGGGGTGGAAATATTATCAGTTTTTAATGAACTTAAGAAATCATTAATGAGATATTCATCACTCATAGTGAAATTCAATCCTGTTCTATTTTCCAGGACTTTGTTAAGTATTATCCATTTATTCCAGTCATCTTGATTCAATGAACTTTTTGAATTAAAAGTAGTTTCATTGAATGCCTGGTCTCTTTCAACTTCCGGAATAGTAGGAACTACTAAAATAAACCTTCTAAAATCACCCTTATTTATAAGCTCTTCATTAACGTTAGTTAATGGTTGTGAAAAAATGCTGATGTTACAATTTGGGAAATATCGTAATTGTTCTTCATACGGGACATTTACTTGCTTCTTTCCAAGTTCATTAGACCCTATTGGGTCAAGTGATTCTCTAATATATTTGAGTGATTCCTGATATTCTGGTCTGTTTGAAGTTAAAAGAATTTTACCCTCATCTATTAAGACATAATCAGATTCAAGAATTCCATATACTGGAGTATATTCTATTCCATCTTTACCGTGATCAGTTATTATTATCTTACCTATGAACTGTTCAGGGTGATAACTGGACGGTTCTGAGTATTGTTTATCTAATGATTTTGTAGTATTCTTAATAAAATTTGAATAGTCTTTCTTACCGTGACCCGATTTTAAAAATATCATAATCGGAATACGTAAATCTTTTTTCTTGCCATTAACTGAAAAATAATTGTTTTTTAATGAGTTACTTAAGATATTATAGAAAACAAATTTTGTTAATGGTCTATAAGATTGACCCTTTAAACCGATACATTGAGAATATTTCTTTACTATGTCATCGAAGTTTATATGTTCGGTATGGAGATGGTCTTTTCCTTTATACCAGTCTTTCCAATCTTTAGTAATTAAATCTTTGTCGTAAAATGTGCCTTCTTCAATTGCGTTTAATATCGCTCTATCTCTATTAAGGATATCCCCGATATCAATAGGAACTTCTCGTTCTTCAGAAATCACGGTTACTCACCGCTATTATTTTCTGATTTTATTTGTTTCCTATAATGTGAATCAATCTTTTCCTGTAGAGCATCCTCTACAAAAGTATCGAAATCTCCAAGAAATAAGTTTTCAGCTTTTAACCTTAAGTATAGGTCTCTACTGATCTTTGCATGTATTTGCCTAGTTGTAGGCACTTGAGTATATTTGTCTAACATTTTATTACCTCTGATCGTCTGTTCATCACCTCATTCACATTCAGTTCAATTTCATTCATCAATCATTCATTTTTTAATTAGGAGGTTTCGGGTTATAATCTATTATTTTTAATGTACCAGTTGTAAAAATACATTAAGGAGGTGATTATAACCCGTCACAATGATTTATTTAGTTGCAGTTACAATTTTAAGAATTTTCTCTACTGATATTTTCATCTCAGCGACTTCTTTTTCAACTTCTTGAACTTTTATTGTTTCTTCACTTATTTGTCCAAGACCTCGCTTGATTAATGATTCAGCAACATCACTTTTATTTCTATTGCTACTCTTAGATAGTGTTTCAATTTTTTTAGCAATATCTTCATCTAATGTAAATGTTCGTGTTATTCGCATTATTAAACCTTTATTTTTATTTTTAAAATATTATAAGACACTATAAATTATATAAGTACATCTATATATACTTTTCGGTCAAAAATCATGTCGCAAGATAATGAAGTTTGTTTTTCCGATAGGTAACGACTTGATGTGTTTTACGATTTTAGTAAAATAAGTAATATTAATTCAAACGAATTATTACCAATGGTAATATTATTTTGACAATATTGAGAAATCTACTGATATTTTACACTTTTTCGGATTTTTTTGAACTGGATATTGATAATATTCGCCACCAGGGCGCAGATAAAGGTTAGATTGTTTTTTGCTCCGGTGTAAATTTAATTATTTAACTCACATAGTCGTTGGATAAATCACTAAAAGATTTCAAACCACATTTTAACTAAAAGTAGTACCAATACTGAATAAAAATATGTTTAAAGTGAGTAACGTTACTTTTGTTATATAATAAGATCTAGGCAAATTCAGGGCAGTTATACATGCATGCTGTAGCGGTGCGGGCGCGCCAACAGTAAGAAAATCATGGACTTTACGAATTGCACCTGTCAAATGAGCAGGAGCCAGTGCATAACCCACACGCCATCCTGTAACACTGTATGTCTTACTGAAACCCCCAATGGTAATTGTACGCTGGGCCATATCACCCATTGAAGCCAGGCTGATGTGCTTTGCATTATCGTATATGATATGCTCATATATCTCATCTGTAAGCACGGTCACATTATTATCGGTAGCAAGATCTGCTATGACTGATAGTTCATTTCTGGAAAAGACCTTACCTGAAGGATTATTAGGAGTGTTCAATACCAGTGCTTTTGTCTTTTGATTGAAAGCCGCTGCAAGCACATCAGGATCAAAAGTAAAATCATCCCCATCCAGAGGTACAAACCGAGGTCTTGCCCCTGATACGGCAGCATCAGGCCCATAATTTTCATAGAAAGGCTCGAATATGATCACCTCGTCACCAGGATCAATAATTGCCAGCATGGACGCCATCATTGCTTCGGTGGTGCCGCAGGTTATGGTAACTTCTTTTTCCGGATCAACTTCTATCCTGTTGAATTCGGCAGCCTTGCGGGATATCCCCTCACGCAGTTCTTTCACACCCCAGGTGATGGCATACTGATTATGATCATCCATAATAGCAGTTTGTGCTGCTATTTTCAACTCTTCAGGTGCCGGAAAATCTGGAAAACCCTGGGCAAGATTAACAGCATCGTGGCGTATGGCCAGCCGGGTCATATCCCTGATAACAGATTCAGAAAAATATTCACATCGTCTTGAGGGCATCTATTCACCAGCACAGACCCACATATTCTATATCATCACAGTGGATAACATTCCTGCCATCAATTACCAGGGGTCGGTGCATTGCCTTGAATTCACTGCATAATGTCCTGAACTCATCCCATTCTGTCATTACCAGGCACCCATCTACCGATTCAAGAGCCTGTTTGGCAGAATCGCAGTATTTGATACCTGGATATATTATTTTCATGTTATCTATTGCCATGGGATCGTATGCAGAGATTATGGCACCTTTGTTCAGTAATGTTTTGATTACAGGGATTGATCTGGATTCCCTGATATCATCAGTATCATTCTTGAAGGCAAGACCCAACACAGCAATTTTTTTACTGTCCAGTTTTCCCAATCTGGATTCCAGAAGCTCGATCATCTTCAATGGCTGCACATCATTGACCTGGACAACAGATTCAAGTAACTCTGGCTGGTATCCCAGTTCTTTAGCCTTCCCGATTAGCGCTTTAACATCCTTGGGAAAGCACGAACCCCCGAATCCGGCCCCTGAATTCAGGAAATACGGTGAGATCCTGAAATCCTTTCCAACTGCTTCCATAACCTGGTACGTATCGATACCCAGCTGTTTGCAAATGTTGCCTACCTCATTGGAAAAGGATATCTTGGTTGCTAAAAATGAATTATTGACATATTTTATCATTTCTGCTGTCTTAGGATCGGTATGTGTTATCTCACATTCAATACCTGCATATAACGAAGAAACAACCCTGTCAGAGCGCTCATCAATGGCACCCACCACGATCTTATCAGGATGCATGAAATCATAGACTGCCTTTCCCTCTCGCAGGAACTCAGGGTTCATGGCAATACCGAAATCGACTCCAGCTTTCTTGCCAGATGTTTCCTGAACGTGTATCATTACCACCTTTTCAGTAGTTTCCGGCACCACAGTGCTTTTTACGACCACTACATGATAATCGTTCTTTTTCCCTATAGCCTGGCCCAGGCTCCTGCTGGCTGCTTTGACAATGGAAAGATCGATATTGCCATCAGCATCTGACGGCGTCCCTACACAGATAAATGACACATCAGTATTATTCACAGCATCATCATAATTGCTTGTAGCCCTGATTCTTGTACCAGCATGTTTCTTAAGCAGGTCTTCAAGCCCCTCTTCATATATCGGAGGTTCACCCCTGTTTATCATATCAACCTTTTCAGGATCGATATCAATACAAATAACATAATGACCTAATTCAGCAAAACATGCTGCACTCACAGTACCAACATAACCAGACCCAATCACTGATATATTCAAACCATTGTCTCCTATTTTCCTTTCATCCCGTCCACGTATGGAGCCCGAAGGGCTTCATACGTGTGCTAGCCCGCTACTGGCTAGAGTAGGTCTGCTACTGGCTAGAGTAGGCTTGCTACTCGTTAGAGTAGGCTTGCTACTCGTTAGAGTAGATGAATGCCCCTGGCAAGATATTACTATTGGCTTCGATCGCACTTTCCGCAGGTCTTTCATCAAACATAGTATTTTTCACATTCTTTCCCCATCAGACTCAAAATATCCCACAATTCATCAGTCATATTTGCGACCCTTTTCTCGACATTCCTATCAAG
>Ga0114930_10003926_pt1 | contig 12760 bp, 12 predicted proteins | sample AnhtaG_FD_87300 | JGI IMG/M metagenome (GOLD analysis project Ga0114930, IMG submission 87300) | Deep subsurface microbial communities from Anholt, Denmark to uncover new lineages of life (NeLLi) - Anholt_01485 metaG | ecosystem: Environmental > Aquatic > Marine > Oceanic > Sediment | place... | reverse complement strand
GCCTCAATGGCACTGGTACTGTTCGGTGTCATCGCCGGGGCCCGCCGCATGTGACGGGCACCGGCCGGCCGCTACACGAGGATCGCCTCCAATTCTGCGAGGATCTGGTCGTCGGTGAAGCCCAATCCGGCAATGGCCCCGGCCGGACACGCCGCGACGCACGTGCCGCAACCCTTGCACAGCGTTTCGTTCACAGTGCTGACCTGCTTTTCCTCATCAAACGTGATCGCCTGATACGGACACAAGCTGTTGCACATGCGGCAACCGGAGCAATTATCCTCATTGATCTCAGCGCGGATCGGATCGATCAGAACCTCACCTTTGCTGATCGTTGCGAGGATTCGAGCGGCGGCGGCCTGGGCCTGGGCAACGCTGTCGGGAATATCCTTGGGCCCCTGGCAAGCACCCGCGAGATAGATACCGTCACTGTACGTTCCGACGGGGTCCAGCTTGGGATGCCGTTCGAGGAAAAAGCCGTCAGGTGATCGGCTAAGGCCCAGCGTGTTGGCCAACTTGCCGCAATCTTCCTGGGGCTCGATTGCGTTGCAGAGGATCAACATATCCACCGGAATCTCGCGGAACTTACCCACCAAGGTATCCTCGCACCGGACAATCAGGCATCCTTCGTCGCCAAAGGCGTACTGGTATCGCGCCGGAACCACTTCACCCACCTTGCCGCGGATGATATTCGCGCCCTCGTCAAGCACGCGGCTGTAGAACTCCTCGTAGCCCTTGCCGAAGGCTCGCATGTCGATATAGAATTGATAGACCTGCGCGTCAGTCCGGTCCATGACCAAGTGGGCAAACTTCAAGGCGTACATGCAGCAGACCCGGGAACAGTAACGGTGGTGGTTTTCGTCGCGCGAACCCACGCAGTGCACGATGCCGATCGCTCGGGGCTCCTCGCCGTTCTTCATCAATACTTTGCCCGCCGTCGGCCCGGTCGAGCACAGCATCTGTTCAAAGTCCAAGGCAGTTACGACGTTGTCCAGACGTCCATATCCGTACTGGGCCATCACCCGAGGATCAAAGGTCTGATATCCGGTGGAGACCAGGATCTGACCCACTTCGATCTCCTTGATCTCCTCCCCGTCGTCGAAGTTGATCGCCTGCGGTTCGCAGACGCTTTCGCAGACCCCACATCCCCCGGTCTGCATGTGGATGCAGGCTTTGGGGTCGATGAGCGGGACTTTCGGGACTGCCTGCGGAAACGGAAGGTAGATGGCCGTCCTGTTGCTCGACGAGTATTCGGGCACACGACCCTCTTCTTGGGAGATATCCCGTACGCTTATATAGCCCGTGGGGCAAACATGGGCGCAGGCCCCGCATCCAATGCACGCTTCCAAGGATGTGAGGAAGGGGCGTCGGACCTCCTTGCCCTGGTCGTTTTGACCGACTTCCGCCATGCGGATGGCCTTGGCACCAACGAGCCCGTTACAGATTTCCACGCATATACCACACCCGTTGCACTGGCCAGTTCGTGTTCTCTCCTTTTTGTCTGCGCTCCTCTTCTGGAAAGCCTTGACGACCCTCAGGTAGCGTTGCATTGGCGACGGGCCGGGTTTCCCGGGGCGCTCGAACTTCTTCATGTCGCCAGCGAATTCGACGTCGTCTGTGAAATTCCTAGCAGGTTCGACTGGCGGGATTCCTGTGACCGCGTCGGGATGCAAGAGGGACTCCTCGGGGCGAAATGCCCGGCGAGGGATTTGGCGACCGTTGCCGTTGCCGTCGGTACGTCTCGGAAAGACCTCAGCCATGACCTTGCTGCCGTTGAGGATCTGGCGGCGCGAGGGAAGACGCGTTGCCGGACAGTGGCTTGTGCATTGGCCACAGCCAGTGCACCCGCCAGGATCGACGTAACGCGGCTTCTTTCGGATCCTGACCTTGTAATTCCCGATATAGCCCGAGACCTCCTCGATCTCGTGCCAAGTCAGCAGGTTGATGTTTCGGCGGTGGCTGATCGAGACCATCTTCGGCGTCAGAATGCAGGCGGCGCAATCGAGCGTCGGGAAGGTCTTGTCGAACAACGCCATCTTGCCACCGATGGTGGGTTCGCGCTCCACGAGATAGACCGGATGGCCTGTCTCGGCGAGTTCGAGCGAGGCCTGTATTCCGGCGATTCCCGCCCCGATGACCAACGTGGCCGGGTTGATCTTGGCAACCATCGGCGTGAGGGGCTCCTGGTATTCGACGCGGCGGATGGCAGCATTTATCAGTGCGCGGGCCTTCTCGGTGGCCAGCGACCGGTCGTCGTGGACCCAGGCGCACTGCTCGCGTATGTTGGACATCTGGAACAGATACTTGTTTAACCCGGCCTCCTCGCACGCGGTGCGGAACGTAATCTCGTGCATCAAGGGTGAGCAGGCGGCGACGACGACGCGGTTGAGGTCCTTTTCCTTGATATCGTCTTGAATCAGCTCCTGGCCGGTATTCGAGCACATGAACTTGTAGTCCTGTGCGACAGCCACACCGGGACGCTGCTCGGCGAAGTCGCGGCACGACGCCACGTCGACCGTCTGGGAAATGTTCACGCCGCAGTGACAGATGTATACACCTATTCGGGCTTCGTCAGACATTGCTTGCCGCCTCCGTTGTAGGCGCCGGCTCCGCCACCCCCCTGTTTCCCCCCTTGCCAAGGGGGGACAAAGGGGGGTGCCGGGTCGTCGGTTTCGCCATCCGGGGAAATTCAAACTTCAGCGGAATCATGTTGTGGTGCAATCCCACCTCTCGTTCACTGCAACCCAGAGCCATGCCCACAAGTTGCGTGAAATACACCGCCGGGATGGGCGGTTTGGCCGTCCCCTCGCCATTGCCGCCCTCTTGCAATACTTCCAGGTTCGCCTGGCACAGCGGGCACGTAGTGGCGATGCAATCGGCCCCCTCCACACGAGCCCATTCAACCAGCCTACCGGTCAATTCTCGGGCAACACTTTCGAACGTCGCCACCAACATCCCCCCGCAACAGCGGACCTTCGGCGAAAACGGCACCGGCGTCGCGCCCAGGCCCGCCAACAGATTCTCCAACGCCATCGGGACTTCCTGGTCCTCCTCCTCCAGGGCCCGCTCAGGCCGGACGATCTGGCAGCCGTAGTAGCAGGCCACGCGGAGGCCCTTGAGACTGCGAACCTGGCGCGACGCCAACTGGGCGATCCCGAAATCGTTGACCAACACCTCAAGAGGGTGCCGCACCGGCAGATCGAACTTGCAGGTCATCCCCGCTTCCCTCAGCGATTCTTCAACATGCCGGCGAAGCTCCGGGAGCTTTCTCATGTACGTGCGGGTCTTGTTCAACACACACCAGCAGGCACTGCAAGGAGTCACGATGTCCCGGCCCGCCCTTTCCGCCAGTGCCAGATTTCTCGCCGACACCGTGAAGGCAACGGTCTCCTTCACCGACATGTAGGCCGTAGCCCCGCAACAGTTCCAGTCGTCGAGTTCGATGAGACCGGCGTCCAGCGCCTTGAACGTTGCCTGCATCGACTTGTCGTATGCCACTCCTGTGGCGTGAAGACTACATCCGGGATAGTAGGAGTATTCCATGTTCCACCTTCTGTGGCTGCCTCGTTCCGTGCAACAGAGCCAAACCCGACTGGGCAAGGGCTCGCATGCCCCGTGCGACCTCGTCGTTAGCCAATCGCCTGATAGCCCACGGCGCGGGTGAGCGGCTGGACCTCTTCGACGAGTCGTGGTTCATCAAGCTGCTCGGCCCGGGCGATCATCTTCCGCAAACCCTCGATCCCCCTGATCTTGGAGGCGGTTAGCTTGATTCTGCCCTTGCGAAAGAGTCTTAGCGCCAAGGGCACCTGTTTGATCATCCGCATGACACCAGTTTTGAGGAAATACTTGCGGAGCAGTTCCGCCTCGTGGTTGCGACCGTACTTCTTGATCTGCCCCACAAACGTCTCGGACATCACGTAGACGGGGAACTTCTGCGGGAAAAGCCGCTGGTCGAACCCGACGCGCTTCAGCGCGTAAAGCAGATCCGTGATCTTGATGCCGGCTGGACACCGCGTAGTGCACTGGTAGCACGAAGCGCACACCCAGATCGTTCGGCTACGAAGGATCATATCGATAGCGCCAGCCCGGAAATAGGCCACCACCTCCCGTGGCGTAAGGTCCATTGCGTAGCTCACCGGACACGATCCGGTGCAAGTGCCGCACTGAATGCACCGCCGCAGCCGCTCACCCCCGGGAATCCGGTCGATCTCGGCCAGAAACGCCTCTTGCATCTCGCGCTCAGTCTTGCCGAAGATGCCAGGTTCCGGCGGTAGCGACTTCAAGCCAGTTGGCCAAGGCATGGATCACCTCGTTGCAAAAGTCAAAGTGTCAAGGCACTGCGCACGCGAGGCCGCAAGGGCCTGCGGCGCAATGCCCGGACATTTTCTTGTTTCGGCGTCTTGACGTTTTAGCGAAGCCGTCACCAGGCACACCACCTCGTCTAGCCCTTCCCACACAGCCGGCGTCAGCCGCGTCGTGAAATCCAGGAACGACTCCCCCTCCACGGCGTAAATCTCGACTTGGTCAGGCATCGGCCATCCGACCGCCCGACCCAGGGCCATCGCCGTCGGATAGTTTACATCATGAAAGGAGTTGAGCCGGACCGAACCGGCGAAATCGTCTTCAGACAGGCGTACGACGGTACCAGGTGGATACCGCCGACTATACAAGCTGTCTATCAGGATCGCCCGTCGACGCCCGCGGAGCACACTCAATAAATGGAAGCCCGCCCAGGGCAATTCGACGACCTCCACATCAGATCGCCCCGCCAGCAGGCCGTGTAACCGCCGGGCGGCCAGAATGCCGACCGCGTCGTCGCCGGCGATCTCGTTCCCCAGCCCAACAATGACGATTTCAGTTCCACGGCGATCGGATTGCTCAGGTGCATGGAATGCCTCTGGGGCATTCATCGTCCTTTGGAGACTGGCGGGAAGCCGATCAGAACCTCGTGAAGTGAACTCCGCCGCTACCGCCATATTGATCTCCGTTGCGAGCGCCTTATACTTCGCCGAGCCGCTGACCCGCCCCTAAATAAATGCCCAAAGGCTCCTATCGTTTGCGGAGACGGGACACCTGTCGCCGGCCCGGTTCAGAATCTTATATACGCATATCCCTGCAGTTCGAGGTCAACTATTCGTGGAAAGGCACTCGGTACGATCATTACTCCAGGCAGTACGTCCTCCTTTTTCCATCCGTGTTCCTTCATGGTTTGACCGCATAGCTCAATGCTAACTCCCAGTTCGCCGAGTTCCCGGATGATCGCCTTGTTGGGATTCGTTCCATCTCGTTTCTTGAATGCAGCGTACGCTTCATCCTCGAGCATCCAGTACCCGGCGCTGCCGTGAACAACGGCGCTAATGTGTAACTCCTCGAAGGGTGTTCCTATGGACCTGTATGCTTCAACAAGCCCTCGGACAGACACCAGCCCCATCCCAACGTTATCCTTCCATTCGTCGCTGTCGATTCGGCACACAATAGCGATATTGTTACGCACCGTGAGCGGACTCGCAGTAGTCGGGCGTTGCATCCAATCCCAAGACTCAAAGATGTTCGCGCCCTCCGACGAGGTCAGGAAGTCTATGAATTGCTTTGCCACCGGTTTAGCCTTGCCCCGTTCTGTCAGGGCAACGCTGCACTGGCGATAGATCACGTAGTCCTCACTCACCCGCACCAGGCGCGCGCGATCACGAAGCGGCTTGTGCCAGATGTTCCATGTGACCCACGCATCAATGTCCTGTCTCTCGTCCCACATCCTCATCGCTTTGGTGCTATTGGGCGCGAAGACTATGATGTTTCTCCGGAACGCCCGGATAGTGCGGATATCGCCTTGTTTTCCGGCCATGTCCTCCCATAGCCCCGTCTGTCCGGAGCCGGTCACGACCATAACCCTTACACCGGTCCGTAAGAGGTCCGGAAAATCGCGAATCTGCTTGGGATTCCCCGGACGGACAAGCACAGCCGACGGACGCACATAGAGCGGGGTAATGGAGGCCTCATCAACCTGAAGCTCCTTAGCGCGAACGAAATTGGCCATCATAAACCCGGCGCTACTGAAGACCACATCCGCGCTGCCTGCGGCCCTATCAAGCCACTCATCAGGAGGGCCCGACACCACGTCCACTTGCACATTGTTTTCGCCCCCGAAGACAGTTGCTGCGTGATGAAACGCAGGGGCCGGTCCCTCGGATCCATACACGTGCAGGACCTCCTGCGCGGAGATACTAGTAGTTCCGATTGCTCCGGTACTTAATACGATGGTGAGGAGCCGGATACGTAAAAGAGTCAGACGTTCATACATGACTGGTCCTCCCGTGTATGCACACTCCTTCAGTCTCGCCAACGGCTATCACCAGGCCTCCGTCTGGCAAACACTTCCGAGATCCGTTCGGGTTCCTGCACGTACTCCGAGAGAATCCCGTGCAATCTACGTGCCGTAGTCGCCCATGTCATCCGGCCTCGGGACGTCGTCATGTCCCTCCACGCACAGCTCAGATACCATGAAGCGCCAGACTTGCAGTCCCCGGTCCACAAGGTTATCGTAATCCGCACTTACGTCGCGGCGCCGGTAGGTCAGCCCGGTGCTGCTTGCTTCGTCGAGTCTAGACTCGATTTCCTGGTCGCCCCGATGAGCACGACAATGGCATCAGTCGAGGTAGCCTAGGGCCCGAAGCCGCTCGTGAAGGCTCTGCATTTCCTTCCCGGAACAACCTGACGACTCCTTCGGACGCTTTCCGCTGGCCACGACGTCGCGAAGCGCGTAGACCGCGAACTCCGTAACACTCCTGAACCCGGTACTCTCGATGAGTTCCGACAGATTCTCGTAGAGTTCCGCCGGTATCTTCAACGAGACCTTCCTTCTGTTATGTGGCCTATTGGGTGACAAATTCACCTCCTAAAACACTCCAAATGGAACCTAGTGCGACTTATGTCTGTGTGCAATGATCAATTCACGCCAATTCGATGGCCGCACAAGGATGTGACTAGGCTATCGTGCTGAGCTTCAAGCCGAGCGAACATGGGCGGAGATTTGGGTGCTCCTTTGGTCCTTTTCGCAGCTCGGCATAATCGGCAACGTGGGCTCGTGCATTTCGGTAACGCGGAAGGTCTCCCGTCAACGGCCCGGCTGGTGGCGTCATGAACACCTCCGCGTGCAGATGATGCCATCAGATGCGATAGGAGACAGGCAAATGATCTGGGCTAACCCAGTGAATATCACGGTTCTATCTCTGGCAAGTCCAGATAATCCCCTATTATACGAGGTTAACGCAACAAACCGCGGTCGAACTCAGCTTGGCATGCTGACTGCTCACACTGCCCTTTCGGAACGTCAACTGAAGCAGGAGTCAGGACAATGTGTACAAAAGCCAGGGTGCTCTTTGCCTTCGCAACCGCCGGGCTGGTCCTCGGTTCTCAGGCCAGCGCTGAAGAGAAGCTTATTCTATTGAACGTATCGTATGACCCGACGCGAGAACTGTATCAGGAGTTCAACGCGGCGTTCGCTCAACACTGGAAGGCGAAGACCGGGAAAACGGTCATGATCCGGCAATCGCACGGCGGTGCGGGCAAGCAAGCACGAGCGGTCATTGATGGGCTGAAGGCGGATGTTGTGACTCTGGCTTTGGCATACGACATCAACGAGATCAGCCGACGCACGGGCTTGATCGCCAAGGACTGGCAAAGACGTTTGCCTAACAATAGCTGTCCATATACGTCCACCCAGGTCTTCCTGGTCCGCAAGGGCAACCCGAAGGCCATAAGGGATTGGAACGATCTGATTAAGCCCGGTGTGTCGGTGATCACCCCCAATCCGAAGACGTCTGGTGGAGCAAGGTGGATTTATCTGGCGGCCTGGGGATATGCCCTCAAGCATAACCAAGGTGACGAAGCCAAGGCCAGGGAATTTGTGGCTCACCTCTACAAAAACGTACCGGTTCTTGACTCAGGCGCACGAGGCTCGACTACGACCTTCGTTCAGCGCGGCATCGGAGACGTGCTCATCACCTGGGAAAACGAAGCATTTCTCGCAATGGAGAAGCTTGGCAGGGGCAATGTAGAGATGGTGGTGCCTTCGCTCAGCATTCTCTGTGAGCCCCCTGTAACGGTGGTGGACAAGGTGGTGGATAAGCACGGAACACGGGAGGTGGCTACGGCTTACCTTCAATACCTCTATACGAAGGAAGGCCAAGAGCTCGCTGCCAAGTATCACTATCGCCCTAGCGTGAAGGCGGTTGCTGATAAGTACACCGGCAAGTTTCCCAAGATCGATCTACTGACGATTGACGAGGTCTTCGGCGGTTGGGACCACGCTCAGAAGACACATTTTGCCGATGGGGGGACATTCGACCAGATCTACCGACCCGGTCAGTGAGCTTCAGGTTCCGGGGGGTACGGTGAGGAAAGCACAGGGCGGCCCTTGATGAAGATCTGTTTCAAACAGCGCAGTATTCTACCCGGTTTCGGCCTGGCGCTGGGCTTTACACTTGTGTACTTGAGCCTGATCGCCCTGATCCCGCTGTTGGGCCTCTTTCTAAGAACGGCTGAACTGACCTGGGGGCAGTTTTGGGCGACCGTGACCGACATGCGGGTGCTGGCGGCCTATCGGCTCAGCCTCGGAGCCTCACTGATTGCAGCCACGATCAACCTGCTGTTTGGTGCGACCGTAGCATGGGTTCTGGTGCGTTACCGCTTTCCGGGACGGCGACTCGTGGATGCCCTCATCGACCTGCCCTTTGCTTTGCCGACGGCAGTGGCCGGCATTTCGCTAACCGCCATCTACGCCGAGACTGGCTGGATCGGCCGTTACCTTGAGCCGCTTCACATCAAGGTGGCGTTTGCCCCGCTGGGCGTCGTGGTTGCGCTCACGTTCATCGGGCTGCCCTTTGTAGTGCGAACGTTGCAGCCCGTGTTAGAGGACCTCGACCCGGAGGTCGAGGAGGCTGCCGCTAGTCTCGGAGCACGGCGTGGACAGACCGTTCGGCGCGTGATTCTGCCGGAATTATGGCCGGTACTGATGACCGGTTTTGCACTAGCCTTTGCCCGGGCCCTGGGAGAATACGGGTCCATCGTTTTCATTTCCGGAAACATGCCCATGCGGACGGAAATCGTTCCGCTTCTGATAGTGATGAAACTTGAGCAGTTCGACTATACAGGCGCTACGGCCATCGCGGTCGTGATGCTCTCGATGTCGTTTGTACTGTTGCTCGCAATCAACCTGCTGCAGTGGTGGAGCGGGCAGCGGCATTGTGTCATGCAGCCTTGAGGCTCCCGCCGTGCAGATACGCGGTTCTTGGAACCATAGATGCGCCATTGCCCGGAAGACTGCGGCAACCACGGAGTCGTTTGCCGTACGATTCTTGCTTATCGGGATCGCCATGGTCTTTATCGGGTTGTTTCTGCTTGCCCCGTTGGCAGCCGTGCTTGCCCAGGCTTTCGGAGACGGTGTCGGCGTGTACTGGAGCTCTTTGCGCGACTCCGACACGTTGGCCGCCATACGCTTGACGCTGCTGACTGCTGCGATTGCCGTGCCCGCAAATCTCGTGTTTGGCATAGCCGCCTCCTGGGCAATCGCCAAGTTCGAGTTCCTCGGCAAAAGCCTCCTGACCACCCTCATCGATCTTCCCTTCGCCGTGTCCCCGGTGATTTCCGGAATGATTTACGTGCTATTCTTCGGCCTTCACGGATACTTGGGACCGTGGCTGTCCGCCCACAACATCGAAATCATCTTTGCCGTGCCCGGCATTGTGCTGGCCACGGTGTTCGTCACGTTCCCGTTTGTCGCCCGGGAACTGATACCACTCATGCAAGCTCAAGGTACGGAAGAAGAGGAGGCGGCGCTGTCGCTTGGAGCCGGTGGGTGGCAAACGTTTCTTCGAGTGACCCTGCCCAACATCAAGTGGGGGGTGCTCTACGGTGTGATCTTGTGCAATGCGAGAGCGATGGGTGAGTTCGGCGCCGTCTCGGTGATCTCGGGCCACATTCGCGGGCTGACCAACACCATGCCCTTGCACGTCGAGATTCTTTACAACGAATACAATTTCGTCGGCGCGTTCGCCGTGGCGTCGTTGCTGACCTTGGTCGCCTTGATTACGCTCGTTTTGAAGAGCTTCGCCGAGTGGAAGTTCAAACAGGAGTTGCGCGTAAGCTAACAGGGGGAGGGGCTGTCTGTATGAGCATTGAAGTTCAGCATATCAGTAAACACTTTGGGACTTTCGCCGCTTTGAAGGATGTCAGCCTCAACGTTGCGACCGGTGAGTTGGTTGCCTTGCTGGGACCCTCCGGGTCGGGAAAGACCACGCTTCTTCGGATTATCAGTGGACTTGAGGCGTCCGACCAAGGAAGTGGTCAGATTCTTTTGCATGATGAGGATGTGACCAGCCAGCACGTGGGTACCCGGCGTGTGGGTTTCGTATTCCAGCACTATGCACTGTTCCGTCACATGACGGTCTTCAAGAACATCGCCTTTGGGCTTCAGGTACGCCCTCGGAAGCTGCGGCCTGCCAGACACCAGATCCGTAAGAAGGTGCACGAGTTGCTCGAGCTCGTGCAACTGGACTGGTTGGCGGACCGCTACCCGGCGCAACTTTCGGGGGGCCAGCGCCAGCGTATTGCATTGGCCCGCGCGTTGGCCATTGAGCCGAAGGTGTTATTGTTGGACGAACCGTTCGGTGCCCTGGACGCCAAAACACGCCAGGAACTGCGAAGGTGGCTTCGCCGCCTGCATAGTGAGCTACACGTAACCAGTGTTCTGGTAACTCATGACCAGGAAGAGGCGCTGGAAGTTGCCGACCGGGTGGTGATCACAAATGCCGGGCGAATCGAGCAAATCGGTACGCCGGAGGAGGTTTTCCATCATCCAGCCAATGAGTTTGTCATGAACTTCGTGGGCCATGTGAACGTTTTCCACGGGCGGGTGGAGGGCGACAGGGCGTTCCTTGGTCCGCTGGAAGTCGAATATTCCGGTCAACGCCACGCGACCACGAAGTCGGCTCGGGGGCTGATACGGCCCTATGACATTGACATTGAAACGCAGGCCAACGGAAAGCCGGGGTTCAAAGCTACAGTCCGTCACATCAATGCCGCCGGCCCGCAAGTCAAGATTGACCTGACGACTGACTCCGGGGAGCCGGTCCACGTGGAGCTTCCTCATGAACGCTTCCAGGCCTTGGGGTTAGTTGTGGGCAAGATGGTGTTCGTCAGTCCGCGCGAGATCAATGTGTTCGTGGATGACGAGCGGAGATAGTGATACACTTTTCCAGGCAACATAAGGAGCGGTCGAATGGCTGAGATGCGGGTCACTCACTACCGCCGACGGGGCACCGGTTTTCAACAGGTGGTCTTGGTCGGTGCGGTTCTGTTCATCACCAGTCCTGGATCACTGGCGCAAACAAGCCAGCCTGCCCAACCCCAGCCGGTGCCGGCAGGGGACCAAGCCGCACCGCCGCTAGAGAAGAAGGAGGATCAATCAAAGAAGTCGGCGCCGTATAAGTCCAAAGCCTGGGGAGCTCGGCTGGAGACCGAGCCGCCGGGTTATGTCAAAACCCTGGATCAGTTCGGGATTGCCGGCCTCGAAGATCTGGACTGGCTGGAGTTCGGGCTGGAGCACCGCACGCGATTCGAGTACCGCTCCGACTATCGGCGCCCAAACCTTAAGGATGATGAGCAGTTTTTGCTCCGATCGCGGGTTTACTTAGGCATTCGTAACATTCTGGATCCACTGCGGTTGACCATCGAGTTCCAGGACTCCCGGCAGTTTTACAGCGACTTCCCAGAGCGGAACCAGGATGTGGACGAAGCCGACTTTCTTCAGGCCTTTGGCGAACTGTATTTCAAAGACGCCCTCGGTGAAGGTCACCCCGTTCAGTTCCGGGCGGGACGCATGACACTTGAGTACATCGATCGCCGGCTGGTGGGGCGTAACCGCTGGCGCAACACGACCAACAGCTTTGACGGATTTCGACTCAGGCTCGGCCAGCCAAGCACCGACTGGCAATTCGACATCTTCGCGGTTCAGCCGGTGGAGCGCCGCATGACCTCTCCTGACCACCCCGACGAGGAGCGGTGGTTCTACGGGTTGGTAGGCGCGTGGCGACCCTGGTCTCAATACATCACCCTGGAGCCCTACTACTTCGTTCTCGACGAGGACCGGAAGGATCCTGACCGCGGCGACCGCGAAATCCACACGCTGGGTCTGCATGCCTTCGGCCCCATCGGCGACACGGGCTTCGATTACGACTTCGACACGGCGTTTCAGTTCGGAGATGATGGCCGACGTAGGCAGCGTGCGTTCGCCGTCTACGGAGAAGCAGGTTACACGTTCGTCCACGCCTGGAAGCCGCGCGTCAGCGCCTCGGTTGCCTACGCGAGTGGTGATCGCGATCCTGACGACGGGCTCAGCGAACGGTTTGACCGGCTGTTCCAGACGGGACATTCCTATTCCACGTCGGACCTCTTCTCCGGGCAAAACATCATCAGTCCGAAGATCCGGTTGACACTTCGTCCCACCTCGAAGTTGCGCCTGGACACGTCCTACGGGGCATACTGGCTGGCCAGTGATAGCGACGCTTGGGTTATCCCGGGTCGGCGCGATCCGAACGGCGACAGTGGTGACTTTGTCGGGCAGGAAGTCGAATTGCGGGCCCGGTACAGAATCGATCCGCGTATGGAACTGGAGGTAGGTTACTCGCACTTTTTCCCGGGTCCATTCGTCGAGAACACCGGCCCGGCCGACGATGCCGATCTCTTCTACGTTCAGACCACGCTTCAT
>Ga0114930_10003925_pt1 | contig 12760 bp, 12 predicted proteins | sample AnhtaG_FD_87300 | JGI IMG/M metagenome (GOLD analysis project Ga0114930, IMG submission 87300) | Deep subsurface microbial communities from Anholt, Denmark to uncover new lineages of life (NeLLi) - Anholt_01485 metaG | ecosystem: Environmental > Aquatic > Marine > Oceanic > Sediment | place... | reverse complement strand
TGGTTTGAAGGATTTATATCCATAAAGGCTATGACCAGTTCCTCATCCAATACCTTGATAGCAGGTATCTCTCCATCAATAATCTTACAAAAAATACAGTCCATTTTGTTCTCTATCTTTGAAACTAAAAACTTGATGCTGGAGCGCTTATCTACAATTCACACAGATATAAAGCTTATCCAGCGGCACACCTGTCTTCTTGCCTATATATTCTAACTGATCCTGTGGAGCAAAATACTTCCCGCATACTTTGCATGCCGCCATCTTGAATACCTTATCCCAGATAATCCGCTTGTCCTCAACTGCCTCCATTTTCACATATCCTGTCGGACAGACATATGCACAAGAACCGCAACCTATACAGAGTTTTGGATCAAACTCAATTCTAGGTTCATCTATATCACGGCCAAGTCCCCTGTCCCGAAATGTAAGCGCGCCAGTATCAACTATTTCTCGACATGCCCTCACACACAATCCGCAAAGTATACAATCATGACCCTCTGCCTTTGCATCCTCCGATACCTCGACTCCCAGTTTCCATGCCATATCCCGAACCACTGCCGTTGTGGGGTACTTATAATAAAGCAATTGTGCAGATAGTCTCCTGCTTTCCCGCACTTTATCTGAATCTGTTCTTATTTCCATCCCCTGATCAACAGCGGTATTGCATGAAGTCGTCATTTTCCACTTACCGTTTGTTTTTACCTCTACTGCACAGAGCCGACAGGCGCCAAAGGGGCTGAGTTCCTTATGGTGGCAAAGAGTAGGTATTTCTATCTTCAACTCCTCGGCATTTTCCAGTATGGTCGAACCTTCTTTTGCCTTTATCTTACGCCCGTCTATAATTATGTTTACCATTAAAATCTCCTTATTAATTCCGGATTCTCCCTTCAGCCAGCCTGCTCCCAGACCATTAGCCTGTAACACCTCAGGCAGCGCTGGGCCTCTCTCATGGCTTCGGAGACGTCATATCCGCTTTCAACTTCCGCAAAACCTTCACTCCGTTTATCTACATCTAATAAATCAACCTTTTCAGCCGCTTTTTCTGCAATAAACCCCTGTTCCCTCTGTTCCCTTGTGTTAACACCCTCAAAGGAAATTTCCCTTTTTAGACCTTCTCCCCGAAGATAATAATCTATACTTCGGGCTACCTTATTTCCCATATCCATTGCCTCAATAAGGATAGCCGGACCAGTTACACAGTCTCCACCTGCAAATACACCTTCAATGTTTGTCTTAAAGCTTACCGGATCAGCTTTAATCGTCCCCCAGTCAGTAACTTCAACTTTGTCTTTGCCAATCATTGCAGGCAAATCAGGCCTCTGACCAATAGCGGGTATAACCATGACTGTATCCATGGTAAATTCAGATCCCTTAACAGGGATCGGCCTTCTCCTTCCGCTTTCGTCATGCACACCCAATCTCATTTTTATACATTCTACTCCTGTTACCTTTCCATCTTTTTCCAGTATCTTTACAGGAGTCATAAGATAGTTAAATTTCACACCTTCTTTTTCCGCTTCCTCTATCTCTTCGTCACTTGCAGGCATCTCAGCCCTTGATCTTCTATAGATGATCTCAACATTGTCAAAGCCAATTCTGACACAACTACGTGCACAGTCTAAAGCGGTATTACCTCCACCTACCACGACTACCTTCTTTTGAGGCTGAATCTTCTTCCCAAGGTTCATATCCCTTAGAAACTCTACACCATCAACAAAACCTTCGTATCCTTTATCTTCCCCCTCGGCACCAATCGTAGTCCCTATATGGGCACCAACGGCAAGAAATACGGCTTTATAACCTTTCTTCTGCAACTCTTTCAGGTTGAGCTTTTCAACCTTAGTGTTCAGCTTTATCTCCACACCCATTCGTTTGATAAGGTCTATTTCATGATTAAGGATGTCCTTGGGAAGACGATAATCAGGAATTCCAACTGTCGCCATTCCGCCTGCACGAGGTAAGGTTTCAAAGATGGTAACCTTATATTCCATCAAGCGGAGATTATAAGCTGCAGCCAGTCCTGCCGGGCCAGATCCGATAATGGCAACCTTTTCCTCCTTTTCCTCCACAGTACCCGTTAGGGGACTGCCACCCTCCTGCAAATCATAATCCGCCACCGCCCTCTTCAGCAACCTGATAGAAAGGGGTCCATCTATATCTTGGCGGACACAGGCATCTTCACAGGGATGGGGGCAGACACGACCCACTACACCGGGAAGTATACATTTTTCGCGAATCAAATTGAGCGACTCTTCAAACCTGGAGTTTCTGATCAGCTCAATGTAGCCCGGGATATCCAGACTTGCTGGACAGGCCTCCATACAGGGAGCGGTAACAGCATATGAATATTCCTTTGTTTCCAGCTTCCTTTCACCTTTGATCAGGGCCAGAAAATCAGACCTATAATATTTAATGGAATCCAGTACCGGAAACAAAACCGACCGGCCAAAATTACATTTACTATTTACGGATACTCCCCTGGTGATCTGCTGAACCTCGAAAAGATCTTTTTTGTTTCCATCACCTTCTGCCATCTTCCCAAAGATATCCAGAAGCCTGTCTATCCCTATCCTGCAAACCGAGCATTCACCACAGGAGAGTTTCCTTGCCTCCTTCAGATAATTCATGGTCAGAGATATAATGTCTGCATCTGGGTCCATCACCACAAGACCGTTCCAGCCCATCGCTGCCGATACATTATCAACACCTAACTGGGCAGGAAATTTAATGTCCGCTGACTTTGCGACCTTACCTTTCCTATTGTCAACGATCTTACCATTCCAACTGCTAAATGAAGCTGTATCCATTCTTATGTCACCCTATCATATATTTTTTGTTTTCATGGCCTGTCTTCAACTCAACTCTTCCCAGGACTGTATATAATTTACCTTATTCATCAACTTTTTATGCTCCAGGTTCACCCTCGCCTGCATCTCTTCTATCTTGTCCGGTGTGAGATGCCTGAATCGACCCTGTAATTTCAGATAATCCTCCACGGGTCGGAGCGGCTCCGGCATATCAACAGTTATCCTGTATTTACCATTTTCCACCTCATAAAGGGGAAAAATACCTGTTTCCAACGCCAGCCGACCCACCTTGATTGTAAGACTCGAATCCATCCTCCATCCGGTGGGACATACCGAAAGGCAGTGGATGTAAGAAGGACCTTTCAGCTTTCTCGCCTTTTCCACCTTTCTTATAAGATCCAGGGGATAGCTCGGATTCGCCGTGGCCACATAAGCCACATTATGTGCTACCATAATCTCAGGAATATTCTTCTTCCATGTCCGCTGCCCGAAACTCACTTCACCGGGCGGCGATGTAGTTGACCACGCCCCGAAAGGGGTTTGACTGGAACGCTGGATCCCAGTGTTCATATATGCTTCATTATCATAACAGACATGAATCATATCATGCCCTCTCTCCATTGCCCCGGACAGAGCCTGAAGACCGATATCTGCCGTACCTCCATCCCCTGCCATACTTACTGATTTGACATCTCGATCCTGTATCCTCCCTTTACGGCGCAGCGCCTTCAACCCTGCTTCAACACCTGCTGCAACCGCTGCAGCATTTTCAAACGCTACGTGTATCCAGGGTACTTCCCAGGCGGTCGTAGGAAACCGGCTTGTTGTAATCTCCAGACACCCTGTTGCACATGAGATTATAGTATCTTTACCCAGACCCTTCATAACCAATCTCGCTGCCAAAGCCTCTCCACATCCCGCACACGCGGTGTGTCCTGCAGCTAAGTACTCTCCCTTATCAATCAATCTCGGTGCATACAGGTCAAAGTTTTTTACAATACTCATTATCCCATCACCCCATAAAATTCATATTCTTCTTTTTTAGCCTTAACCGCTTTTTCTCCCATCTTTACAAAATCTCCCACTGTAACGTCTACACCTCCGAGCCCCATCACGTAATTCACTACTATGGGCCTGCTATCTTCACCATAAAATACAGCTTTGACATCAGTAAAAACAGGACCTCCTCCTGTCCCTGGAGAAACTGCCCTATCCATCACCGCCAGAATCCTTGCACCTTTTACAGCCGCTTTCAGCTCATCAGATGGGAACGGTCTCCAGAGCCTTATCTTAACCACTCCGGCAGAAATACCTTTGTCTCTCAATTCATCAACACCCAGCTCGGCAGTCTCACTCATCGAACCCATGGTTACCAGTAGCACTTCAGCACCCTCGGCCCTGTATGTCTCTACAGGCCTATATCTACGCCCAAATCGCTTTCCCCACTCATCCCAGACTTTTACTATGGTCTTCTTCGAATTTAGAAGCGCCATATCTTTTGCCTTCATCATCTGGGGGAAAAAATCCGGCATCGCAAAAGCCCCCATAGTCAACGGCTTATCTGGATGCAAAGTCGCATAAGGCTTATAATCAGGAAGAAACTTATCCACCTCTTTCTGATCTGGGAATTCCATAGGTTCAACCATATGCGTTAAAATAAAACCATCTATGCCTATAATAACCGGTAACATCACATCTTTATCTTCTGCAATCCTGTATGCCTGTAAAGTCAGATCTATAACTTCCTGTCCATTCTCCGAGAAGATCACAATCCAGCCGCTATCCCTCTGGGGCATAATATCAGAATGGTCACTCAATATATTAAGAGGGGCATTCACCGGACGATTTGCCACCGACATTACAATAGGAAGCCTCATTGCTGAGGCTATGGGGAGCAACTCATGCATCAACATCAAACCCTGGGAACAGGTTGCCGTATAGGCCCTTGCACCTGTTGCTGAGGCGCCTATACAAACACTCATAGATGTATGCTCTGATTCAACCGTAACATATTCTGTATCGGTCTTCCCATCAGCAACTAAATCAGACAGGTGTTCTGCTATGTGAGACTGAGGAGTTATGGGATAGACCGCAGCTACATCTACATTACACATTCCCACTGCTTCCGCAGCAGCTAATGCCACTTCCATACCAATACGCTTACGCTTTGCCATACTTACCCCTCCTCTACCATTTCTATTGCACCTGGCCAGCATTCATGTGCACAAATCCCGCACCCTTTACAGTAATCCAGGTTTGCCATAAAATACCCATCTTCATCTTGGCTGACACACCCCTCAGGACAGTACACATAACAGATGCCACATTTGATACATTTTGAATTATCCCATATGGGGCGAAGTGACCTCCAGCCCCCTGTATGATACCCCTTTGTGCTACCAGGTGTAAGCACTACATTTCCTGGGAAAATCTCCCGCCAAGTTGCTTCTGCCATAATTAACCTCAAATCTTATTTAGATTGTTTGTAACTATTCGGCCACACCAGGTTCAATTTTCAATTGTCAATTTTCAATTATTTGTGTCCCTGGCCCAGACCTGGCTTTCGGAGACCTTAGAACTATATGAAGTCGTCGCGCCAGGGCGGGCTTGGTGCCTTTGTGGCTACCTGATCAGTTACGATTGTTTGCTTATTTTCACCTCTTTATAAGCCCTATTCATGGCATTAATATTCTTCTTTGCTATCTTCCCGAATCTCTTCTCCAGTGGAGTCTTCAATGAGGCTACCTTTACTATCGGCATAACCTTAATAAGAGCACCGAGCATTGTCGTATTCACAATCGGGACACCCAACTCATCCCAGGCTATCCTTGTAGCATCCACAGTTGCAACCTTACCCGAAAACCCGAGTTTTTTCTTCATTTCTTCGGCACTCATCGATGTATTGATAACTATAACCCCTTCTGGTTTCAGCCCCTCGGTAACGTCAACCACATCTACAAGACCTGCGTCAAGTACAACAACCGCATCCGGTTTATAAACATAATGTCTTATTTTTATCTGTTTATCGTCAATGCGCGTGAATGCAGCAACCGGAGAGCCTCTCCTTTCCGGACCGAACATCGGAAAGCCCTGCCCATACTTATCTTCCTCAATGGCAGCGAGCGTCAACATCTCTCCCGATGTTACTGCTCCCTGCCCACCTCTTCCATGCCACCGTATTTCAATCATCAGCCAAACCCCCGCACCCTGGATTATTATTAGATAGATACTAAGCTTTTATTAAATATAGTGATCAAACTTCTCTGTCAGGAATTTATTAAGATAATTTCGCAAAATCCCTGTCCTGAAGGGTGGATTTGTATCTTTTAAATGCTACAATACCTGCACGCCCCTTCCATGAAGCCTAACTTACAACATATTAACTCTTTTAAAAAATCTCCCTTATGCAAACCGCTGCTATCTATAACTCCCTGATTATTAAATTGTCAATTTTTTTATTTACATAAATGTCTTATGCTATTTCAATTTTTCATTAAGCTTGCTATATGCTATTAATGTCTTCTTTTTCACTCCTTTTCCAAATATGCTATAAGCTTTGTGCCCTTTCCTGCCCCAATCAATAGGATCCTTTTGAAACGATCCAGACTATAAGAGCTGTCTCTAACAAATAACTGGTTCCCTTTACGCCGGACATATTTTTGAACTGCTCTTTCAGGATCTACGGCCTCAAGTCCGGACCTGAATATATCTTCCAACGCCCTTTTCTGGTCTTTTATCATAGCATAACTCCATTAATCTCTTTAGTTTACTGCCCTTCTCAAGCAATGTACCCTGGCTGTCCGGTATTATCCAGAATACTATGCTACAACAGGCTTGATGTGCTTATTTTTTTCAGTCCTTGACCAACTCTCTCGATCCTAAAGTCTTCTGTCATATTCTCACCACCTTGCCCAACAAAGGATAATGACCAGTAAAGTTTAGTATTTTTGCATTTTACAAACTTATTAACAAAAATAGTCAGAAATTTTAAAATATGATCAAATCTACAATCTTTTTCCAAGATCAGGTACCTATGTTCATTCTTCCAATATGAGTGGCATTAAAGGCTATCGAGATACTTAAAAGGAAAAAAGTAAAATGGCAAGAAGTAAAAAAAGGATTTACAGAAAGACCAGAATCTCAATAAGGGGGAGGTTGAGAGAGTAGGATACGGATAAGCCATCCACAGCCATTGTAGACGATAGTCAGGCTGAAAATTCCTCACTCTGATTGACTCAGAGTTATATCTTTTTGATAGTGAAAAATTCCTTTCTTGGATTCCACCTTATAAAATATACTCATTTGACCTCAGAAGATGGTCTGAGGTAAGCACCCCAATAGCTCATCCCCACAAATACTGCCCCACCTATGATGTTGCCTATAGTTACAGGCACCATGTTCTTCCATAAGAAACTGATCCAGCTGAGGGATGCTGGATCAAAGGCCGCTGGAGCAGCAATTCCCGCCCAAATATGCAGAAATATGCCAGCGGGAATAAAATACATGTTGGCGACAACGTGCTCAAAGCCGATGGCAACGAATGCCATGATGGGAAAGTAGATGGCGAATATCTTACCCACAGTCTGTCGAGCTGCCAGAGCCATCCATACAGCCAGACATACCAGCCAGTTACAGCCAATGGCTCGGACAAGGGCTTCAACAAAACTAAGGTTGACTTTCATGTAGGCGATAGCAACTGCAGAGATACCCAACGCTCCGTTGCCAGTTTTCCACAGACCTGAGAAATACAATATCAGCGCCAAAATCAATGAGCCGATGAGATTAGCAAACCAGACAACAGCCCATCTTGCTGACATAGTTCTGAATGTGATTTTTTTAGTCATGGCACTTGATATCATCAGGTTGTTACCGGTAAACAACTCCGCCCCTGCTATTACAACGAGTATCAAACCGACGCTAAAGGCTGTACCGGCCATGAATTTCTTAAAGCCAATGCCCATTGTTTGAGCTATGTCAAAGCTCACGCATGTCGAAAGTAGACCTCCGAATCCAATGTATGCCCCAGCGAGAATACCCAAGACAAACACGCTTACCCATGGCGAGGTTGCCTTACCTACACCCACAGTTGATGCGACGGTCTCTGCTATTGTCTTTGGTGGCTTGTCCTCAAATGGGGGGGCGGGAAATTGTACAGATTGTATGATTTTCTCAAATCTCCCCATGGCCTTCTTCTCTTCTGTAACCTTCCTCTTCACTGCTTTTTTGACTGTATCTATGATCTCATCAGGGGTGAATGGTTTGGAGACATAGTCCATTGCTCCCCGTTTCATGGCCTCAGTTGCCCGGCCCACAGAGGGATAGCCGCTAATCATCACCACCGCTGAATCCGGTGAACGTCGGCCCAACTCCTCTACCACATCCATTCCATCAAAGCCCGGCATTTTCCAGTCACACAGGATAACGTCAAAGGATGAATCTGAGGCAAGTTTGAGACCTTCCTGAGGACTTGTGGTAATAACAACATCAAAACCCTCGGCCGTAAATATTTTGCGGCACGATTCCAACACTATCTCTTCGTCGTCGATGATAAGCATTCTCTCAGCCATTGTATTAACTCCTTACATTTACCAGATTTCTGCGCTAAGCCGCTGTTCGAGCCAAAGCTTCTGATTTGGCTTAAGCGGCCCCATGTGTTTCTCTATCCACTCAATGTCGCCGGTTAACAGGGCAAGCTTCTCAGGACCTGTCAAATCGTACTCTTCGAGAGCGTCTGCACCTTCATAGAGCAATTTAGCAATGAACTCACTATCAGATGCTGCCCTCTCGAGGATTGTAATCATCTCCTCCTTATGAATCAATGCCTGTTCCTCAGGTTCTTGGGTAGCAGCAATATCAAGTGCTGAGGCCACTATTTCCTGAAGTTGATCAGGGGTAAATGGCTTTTCCAAATAATCTGCTGCCCCTAATCTCATGGCCTGTACCGATGACCGGACTGAGGCGTAACCAGTGATCATAACCACAGGAAGAGATGGCTTGGTCCTCTTAATATCCCTTAAGACCCTCATACCTCCAATGTCCGGCATGCGGATGTCGGTAAGGACAATGTCGTATTGTCTCTCAATGGCCTTATTCAATCCCTCACGTCCGCTAAGTGAGACATCCACATCGTAATTCTCATCGGTCAGTATCTTGGTGACACTGTCTAAGACAACCTGTTCATCATCAATTACCAGGGCCTTCTTTTTTTCCACTGCTTTCCTCCTTTTTAATGACCTGGCGGATTGTTTCGAGAAGTTCGTCAGGTGTGAATGGTTTGGCAATAAAGGTAGCAGCCCCCATCTCAACAGCTTCCTCAATTGTCTCTGTTGTATCATAGCCGCTCATTACTATAATTGGTATATCAGGCCATCTTTCCTTAACCTCTCGCATAAGATACATGCCATCGTGCCCGGGCATCTTTACATCTATGAGCAAAAGAGCAAAATCTTCGTGTTCCATTGACTCCAGAGCCTTATCCGCACTGGGGACAAGGTAGGCGTCAAAGCCATCTGCTTCAAGCACCCGCTGGCAGCTATCAAGGACAATACCTTCGTCATCTACGACAAGTATTTTCATGGTATTAATCCTCCCCCTCTATCGGTAACCATATAAAAAATCGAGTACCTTTACCAACTTCGCTCTGAACCCTAATAGTTCCCCCGTGTCTCTGTACGACCCCATACGAAACTGACAGTCCAAGTCCGGTACCCTGGCCTACTTCTTTTGTGGTAAAAAAGGGATCGAACAATTTATCAAGATTCTCCGGTGGTATACCACAACCAGTATCAGCAATTGTAATCTCAACAGCCTTTTTACCGGAATCGCTTGCAGATAAGCTGATACCTGTATCTACATTGATATTGCCACCCGGTCCAGTAGCATCAAGGGCGTTTATAATTATATTTAAGAACACACTTTGGAACTGGTTGCGATCCAGGGTGAGTATGGGTAAGTTTTCCCCCGGATTGAATTTTATGCTTACGCCCTTTATCAGTGCCTGGTTTTCTACCGCTGAGATTATAGAACGGATAAGCCGGTTTATCTCCATTGGCTCTCGATCAAGTTTTGTCTGTCGGGAGAAATCAAGTAGACCCTTAACAATCTTCCTGACCCGTTCCGTGGACTCGGCTATTGTTTGAAGATCAGACCTAATCTCATCTTCTATATCTTTACGTCGCAGCAGCATGTGGGTATATGTTAATACACCGGTTAAAGGGTTATTGATCTCATGAGCGACTCCTGCTGCAAGCCTTCCAATGCTGGCCTGTTTTTCAGACTGCATGAGCTGATTTTCTGCTGCTGCCCTCCTGCGTCCCACTGATGCAACCATATCCTTAAAGGTATTCTGCAAAATACGCATTTTTTCGTCTTTTGATATAGGCCCAATCTCCGGTGTTAGGCTGCCCTCTGAAACTTGTTGGCTAGCCTTTATTAACCATTGCACCGGGTTCATGATCTTGTTTGCCAGGATGTATCCTAACCCTATTGCCAATGCCATACCAGCCACCGTTATAAGTACAAATACAAAAAGGGCCTTCCTACGGATGTCAGCATACTTTGCCTCCAATACCCCGACATAGAGCATCCCCACTCTTTCACCAAAGATGTCCTTGATTGGTTCATATGCCGTTATGTACCAGTCATTTACCACAAAGGCCCGGTCTGTCCATCTCTTACCCTTTGTGAGGACATGCTCCTTCACCTCTTTTGAGACCCGTGTTCCAATGGCTCGCTTTCTGTCCGGGGTGAGGACGTTTGTTGAGATGCGAAGGTCATTAAAAAAGATGGTGGCGGTTCCTATACTGCGGCCTTTATATATCTCATGCTGAAATACGGTATCCCGCACTGTGTCAACTATCTTTTGGCTTCGGTTCAGTAGAATCCCACCATAGAAAACACCAAGCAGGTTATCACCCTTGAAAACTGGAATGGCAGCCACAAGCGCCATGCCCGATGTTTCTTCCTTTTCGGCCCTTGGGGCTGCCCTCGCTGTTGGAAGCAACTGGATTCTGGCTCGATCGGCGAGTTCAGGATCCTCAGCAGAGAGAAACTCCTTGTTTAGAACAGCAGTCCCAGAGACCGGGACCCCGCGTTTGATCGCTAAGCTGGTTATAGGATTGGAAGGCTGAGGACTTCCATCAGGTATGGGATTCGGCCCAATTCGGCACAGGGTTTCGCCTTGCTTGGTGACTATACCTGCGAAATCCAACTCGGCGTGCTGGGCCACACGCCTGATCCGATTAACAAGTTCCGGGGCATCGTGCCTCTCAAGATCTGAGCGGAACCCTAACCCCAAGGTCTTGATGCTGAGGGAAATTTCCACCCTGTTGATACGGTTAATGTATATCTCACGGGCAGAATTCAGGTCCAGGCTAACGCGGTTTGTTGCCTCGCTGAGCACAGCCTTATAAAGGAGCTGGCCTCCAATGAACAGAGAAACAGCGCCAACCAGAAAGGAAACCCCTAAAAAACTTGCTATGAGCTTGGATCTGGTTGAGTAAAACATCTGATAACCCCTATTTAAGTGCCAAAAGTTACAAAGTAGGCAGTATGGAACATGAAGTAAGCACAAAAACCTCTTTGCTACTTACTGCATACCGCCTACTGCATACTGCTTATTGATTAAGTGCCTATCTCTTTTAAATACAGCACCGGTGGGGCAATTCGCAAAACAGATACCACATCTTACACATGTATCAGGGTTAATAATACATATGGTATCTGCTTTTTTCTTTTTCCGTTTCTTTTCCCCCTCCTTTGTTGGTTCTTTCTCTGATTGTTCGACCTCTATATCCTTTTGTGCGCGCTTCCTTTCAGTAATAGCATTTGTTGGGCAACTTCTTAAACAGAGTAAACAACCTGTACATTTAGCTTCATCTATATGATATTCAATAAGTGCCTTACAAACCTTGGCAGGGCACCTTTTGTCAACAATATGGGCTAAATATTCGTCTCTAAAGTATTTAATAGTGGTAAGAACAGGGTTTGGGGCAGTCTGGCCCAATCCACAAAGAGAGCCGTCTTTTACTAACTCCGCAAGTTCTTCAAGTAATCCCAGATCTTCCTCTTCACCCTGTCCATCAGCAATCCTTTCTAATATATTAAACATCCTTCTTAATCCTATACGACATGGTGAGCACTTCCCGCAGCTTTCTTCCTGGGTAAAGGAAATAAAGTATTTGGCTATATCCACCATACATACATCCTCATCAAGGATAATCATTCCTCCAGAGCCCATGATTGATCCAGCAGCCGCGAATGACTCATAAGTCACCTCTTTATCGAGGTAACTTTCCGGGAGACATCCTCCTGAGGGCCCCCCTGTCTGAACGGCCTTAAATTTCTTTCCGTTAGGTATTCCACCACCGATATCATATATTATTTCACGGAGCTTTATTCCCATCGGGACTTCAATAAGTCCTGAATTATTGATTTTTCCTGTAAGGCAAAAAACGGCTGTACCCCGGGACTTGTCAAGACCAACATCAGCAAACAACTTGGCCCCATTTTTGACTATAAGAGGAATAAAGGAATATGTCTTGACATTGTTGATATTTGTAGGCTGTCCCCAAAGGCCCTCTACGGCAGGATAAGGGGGGCGTGGACGCGGATTTCCGCGTGTCCCCATAATAGATGCCATTAATGCGGTTTCTTCCCCGCAGACAAATGCCCCCGCACCTTGATAGATCTTAAGATCGAAATCAAAATTGGAACCAAATATGTGAGATCCAAGGAACCCCTTTTCCCTTGCCTGTGCAATAGCAATCTCAAGCCTATGAATAGCCAGGGGATATTCCGCCCTAACATAGATAAATCCCTTTGAGGCTCCGATGGCAAATGCCGCAATAACCATACCTTCAATGATGCTATGAGGAGTTGATTCAAGAATAATCCGATCCATGAATGCGCCTGGATCACCTTCATCTGCATTACAGATTATGTATTTTTGA
>Ga0114930_10003924_pt1 | contig 12763 bp, 11 predicted proteins | sample AnhtaG_FD_87300 | JGI IMG/M metagenome (GOLD analysis project Ga0114930, IMG submission 87300) | Deep subsurface microbial communities from Anholt, Denmark to uncover new lineages of life (NeLLi) - Anholt_01485 metaG | ecosystem: Environmental > Aquatic > Marine > Oceanic > Sediment | place... | reverse complement strand
TGATTTAATTTTAATGAAAATTTTATTGGAAATAACAAATTATATTAGATTCTGTAACTTACCTAAAATTTAAATAATTCTAATCTTAAATCTTAATTTAATTAACTACAAGCTTAGATACAATTTTCTGGTAGTCATTATGAAAAGTTACGATGTTATTTTCATTCATCCTCCTAGAGTACTAAAACCAGATCAAGGTAAAAGAGCAAAATCTGTTCGAAGTATATTTATTTTTATTCCAATGGGGGTTTTTGCTATTGCTGATTACCTTGAGAGAGAAGGTTTTGGAGTAAAAATAATAAATTATCCTTTAGAACAATATTTAAACCCTAATTGGTCGTTAAGAGACTACCTTAGAACAATTGATTTCAAAATATGTGGAATCGATTTACATTGGATACATAATGCACAAGGAGCTATTGAGGTTTCTCGAATCGTAAAGGAAGTAAAACCAAATACCAAAGTAGTACTAGGAGGTTTTAGTGCATCATATTTCCATACTCAAATTTTAAAATATTATAGCTCAATTGATGGAATAATAAGAGGAGAGGGCGAGCTTCCTCTTTTAAAGTATGTTCAAAATATTAACCAAAACCAGTCTTTAGATTCTGTTCCCAATTTTTCTTATCGGAACTCATCTAACCATATAAAAACTAATTCTCTTTCCTACACAGCAAAAACATTAGATAATTTGAATTTTACAAACATATCCCTTCTTAAAAATGCAAAACAATATTTGGAATGTAGCAAAAAAATAATGGGAATCTCTTTCAATCTTTCAATAGGAAGGGGTTGTCCATTTAACTGTCCCTTCTGTGGAGGAGGTCAAAGAGCCTTACAACGCTTAACTGGTCGAAACGAAGTCATTCTTAGGAGCCCTGAAAAAGTAATTGAAGATATTACATATATTTTAGATAGATATAAAGTTCCAAGTTTTTTTTTTGGACACGGCACTTATCCGGCTAATCTCAAATATTGGAAAACATTATTTGGTTTGATTCAAAAAGAAAAAGTGGATATAGGCGGTGATCTAGAGATTTGGCGGTTACCGTTCCCTAAGGAAATGTGGAAAATATTTTATAAGACCTTTCCTCGTAAAGATTCATCAGTAAGTATTTCTCCTAGAACATTATCATCTAAAGTTCATCAAAAAATAGCTAAAATTTGTGATCCGACATTTAAATTTCCAGAAAATCAAATTAACGACCTAATAAAAAATGCAAATTTATTCCAAAGAACATTGAGAATTTGGTTAACGGTTGGTTTTCCCTTCCAGTCTAGGTTAGATGTTCAAAAAGATTTCAATTTCGCGGTTAAATGTATGTTAAAATATGGAAGTACCAAATTAAAACCAATTACTATTATGAATGAACCGTATCATATTTTCCCAGGTTCCCCTGCTTATGAATCTCCCGAAGCTTTTGATATAAATTTAAATTATAATTCATTTCCACAACTCCTAAATTTTTTTAAACAAACTAAAATGTCTTTTTTTTATAATACTATAAATTACGACACAAAAATTTTTTCTAAAACATCTATTCGTACATTGAATATGCTAATGTTTTTGAGTACAATACTCACATTAATAAACACAGGTTCGAAATCTTCTGAAATAAAAGAAAAAGTAGAAGAAAAAAGATGAGACTCATTAATCTTGTAAATGTTTCTATGAATTTGCATTAAAATTTTATTTGAAAATATCAGTTATTTTTTCTCTTGATTATCTTTGATTTCTCTAAGTCAATTCGTAATTTTTAAATATAACTTTAATTTATTATTAAAAATATATCAGCTGAAGTTTTGATTAATAGATAAAAAATCCAGTAAAATAAAAACCTAAAAGTTATGCTTTCTGCTCAAAGGATTAGCAAATTGGAAAGAACCTCAATCATCCTCGTTTTTCTTGCGTGTGTTCCAATTACTTTTATTTATATGTTTTTGAGAGATTTTTCATTATTAAATTCTTTTTTCAACGAATATATCACTTCTGGTACTTCACTTTTCCTCCCCTTTCTTCCTTATGCTAATATCGTCTTTCATTTCTCTACAGGTCATCTGATTGACATTATTATTATTTTTAATATCATTACTATCCTTGAAAGAAGTGCTTATCAATATTATGTGAAAGTGTGCATAGAAAAGAATTATTTAGAAATATATTCAGATCCATATTTTCTTGAGACTAAAGGAACTCAAGAAGAATCATCTCTAAATTCAAATTTAATAATAGACTTGAAAGATGATTCAAGCATTACAAACAATGAGAGCTCTGTTGAATTTAATTTTTGTGAGAAGACTAGAATCAATAATAGCCAATTTAGTAAAAATAGAGGATATTGCTGCAGTATAGATGAGTTACATAATTCTAGCAAGAAAAATAATCGACATAAAATTAATTTATTTATTTTTCAAAATTTTTCGACCAATACTTTAACTAATTATCACCTTCCTTCTAAAAATAATAGCTTCTTCTCTCATTCTAACGAAAACATCCAACAGGAGGAGGGAATTTAATAATGAAACATCAACTCTTTACTGATTTCTTTATAATTATACAATAATATAAAATTAAAATTTTTTCGAGTTAAAAAATAAAAAAAAGGTGAAAAAAATGGAATGGAAAAAAGAAATTGAAGATTTATACACAGAAATCACAGATCTAACGCCTGAGGGGTTTCGTCCTTCAGTAAAGCCAATGTTACGAGAAGCTGCTGAAAAAACAGCAGTGCTTAGGAATTCTGGTTATGTAAGTAGAGATGATTTGTTATCAGCTCTATTTGAAATCACACCCGAGGCGTTTCAACCAACCGTTGTAGCAGACTTGAAATCCATTGGAATCGATACTGACCGTTATATAAAATTATCAGCAATTAGGCAAGAATTCGCACGTACGTGGGATGAAGTCGGTGGTGCGTGGGCTCCTGGAGTCTATCATTTTACTATATATCTGACTGATCGATGTAATCAAAAGTGTATTCATTGTGCTGCTGAATTAATGGGTAACCGTCCAGAATTCTCAACAGAACAATGGATTCAGATAATCGAAAATGTTGAACAGACCTTGCGAAAACATGGTAGGCGAGGTTGTTATATTTGGTTTGGAGGAGAGCCTACTATTCGTAAAGATATTAAGGAATTAATCAAATATTGTGGTGATAAGGGGTATTATCAAGCAATTTCAACTAATGGTATGCTCTTTGACGAGGAACTAGCAAAATTATGCGCAGAAGCCAAGATGCATCATGTCTTTATTAGCTATGATAGTGTTTATCCTGAGAGGGCTGCGAAGATTAGGGGCGTTCCAAAAGCTTTTGAAGCAGCTGAGAAGGCTATAAAATTAGCAGTAAAATATGGTCATCTCGTCATTTGTACAGCTACGGTTCAAGAAGAAAATTTTGATGAATTAGAAGAGATTAAGAAAAAATTAGATTCATATGGTGCTATTCCCTATTTCAGAGCTGTTATCAAGCAACGAACTGCTGAGAAAAATTGGAACGATGTAGGGTTGTCTTACGAAAAATATCGTCAATTCTATGACTTTAAATTTAAACATGTTGTTGATGCAATTAGAAAGGGTGAAGGATCATTTCTAAATAAGGTGTATACGTATGATATGGTTCCTTTCATGGAATGCCCCCGCAATGACAAGGAGCGAACCTCGTTAGAATGGGGTGTAGGGTGTCAAGCATGCCGTTCTGTCTCAGGTATTGATGTTAATGGAGATTTTTTTCCATGTGATTATCCTTCTAAGTTAACATTGGGTAATGTATTTAAGCAGGATTTTGAAGAGATAATGGAATCTGAAATGTTTAAAGCAATAAGGGATCGAAAAGTTAAAGGTAAATGTTCAACGTGTCATCACCTTGATATGTGTGGTGGTGGTTGTAGAGTTCATGCAGAAAATGAAACTGGAGATTTCTTAGCGGCCCTTTCTTTCTGCTGGCATGAAGATGATCATACACATGAAAACTGTAAATAATCGTGAAAATTATGGAATGGGAAAAAGAAACAGAAGAATTATTTGGTAAAATTGTAGAACAAATGCCCGAGGGATTTCGCCCTTCAGTAACACCATTGATAATAAAAGCTGCTGAACAAAGATGTCTTGACAGAAATGGCGCCTATATCAATGATGCTGACGTGATTACAGGAATATTTGACATTATCCCTGAAGCATTTAAGCCTATAATGGTTGAAGATTTAAAATCATTGGATATAGATGTAGAACGCTACATTGAGCTCAAGGAAATTAAGGATAGACTAAAAGTTTCATGGGAAAAACTTGAAAGGGGTTTTCATCCCGGAAACATACATTTTGCTATGTATATTACTGATAAATGCAATCAAAAATGTATTCATTGCGCGGCAGATGATCAAATACCACGACCTGAATTATCAACAGAACAATGGTGCCGTATAATAGAGAATGTTGAGACTGGTTTGCGAAAACAAGGTAGGCATGCTTGTTTCGTATGGTTTGGTGGTGAACCTACTTTACGTAAAGATATCGGTGAAATCATGAAATTTTGCAAAGAGAAGGATTACATTCATGCTTTAATTACCAATGGTGTCAGTTTTACCGAGGATTTCGTCAAAATGTGCAAGGAGAATAATATTAGTCATATATTTGTAAGTTTTGATAGTGCAGATCCCAAGAAAAATGATAAGATCCGTGGGTTTTCCAATTCTTTAGATTATGCTAAGAAAGCAATAGATTTGTGTTTAAAATACGGAATTTTTGTGTGTTCTTCAATAACTGTTATGAAATATAATGTAAATGAGATAGAAGAACTCAAAGCATTATCGGAAAAATGGGGTTCTCAACCATATTTTAGATGTGTCGTTAAACAAAATAGAGCAGCTGAATTTTGGGGCGAAATTGGGCTCAATACGGAAGAATATAAGAAAATGTACGATTTTAAATACAAACACGCCATTGAAACGATAAGGCAGGGCAAGGCTGGTACATTACCTGCTTATGAAATATATGACATGGTACCATTTATGGAACAACCTAAAGACGATAAGGAAATGGCAGCAATTGAATGGGGTGTAGGCTGTTTGGCTTGTCGAACGATGATGGGTATTGGTATAGATGGAACAATATACCCAGCCGGATATCCTACAACATTAACACTAGGGAATGCATTAGTGGATAATTTTGAAGATGTATTAAATTCGCAGCTCTACAAGGATATTCGTGACAGGAAGAAGATTAAAGGAAAATGTGCTTCATGTCATCATTTAGAGTATTGTGGCGGTGGATGTCGTGTAACAGCAGAATATATCACTGGTGATTTTTTCGGATCTTTCCCATTTTGTTGGCATGAAAATGATCATGAGCACGACATCGACGATATTCAAATAAAACAAATAGAATTATTAGAGGGATAAAGTAAATCTAATTTTATTAAAATGAATAACAAAAGATATCATAGAGGGAAGTAAGTGCGCGTATTAATATTTTCAGGGAGTCGGGAGATTGTTCATGTGATGGTTCCACCTATCGGTGAAGCATACTTAGCTTCTTATCTCCTAAGTAAAGGACATGATGTAAAATTAATGGATTTGACTCTAAGTAATGACAGTAAGAGAGATATTGAGAAAATAATAAACAATTTTAACCCTCAAGTAATAGGTATATCGATTCGCAATGTTGATTCAACAACTTATCCCGGAAATCTCTTTTTTTATCTACCAGTTAAGAATATTATTCAATACATTAAAAAAATTGCTGATCCAGACACTCAAATAATTTTAGGTGGTCCTGGTTTTTCCATCTTTTCAGAGGAAATCCTTAAGGATTTAAATCATAATATTGGAGTGTTTGGTGAAGGAGAATACGCTTTTGCTGAAATCCTCAAGTATATTCAGAAGGGAGACGATCCAAGAAAAATTGAGAAGGGGATTTGTTTCTTAGATTCAAATGGCGTATATCATCAGAGACCGCCTTGGTATGTTGATAACCTTGATGATCTCCCATTTCCAACTAGAGAACTGTTGGAAAATGATGCATATCTTATAGATCCATTGAAGGTGAATGGTGCTACTTGGGGGAATATTCAAACTAAGAGAGGGTGTCCCATGAACTGCATTTATTGCAGTTATAGATACATTGAAGGCCCTTTACCACGTTATCGGTCTCCCGGAAGTGTCGCCAAAGAGCTTGAATTGATGGTTAATAACTATGGTATTAAAAATGTATTCATTGTTGACAGCCTTTTCAATTTGGATTACAACAATGTGAAAGAGATTTGTGAAGAAATTTTAAAACAACAAATTGATGTGAAATTGGGGGCTAACTATTCTCCAAATAAAAGTTTTATTGATCTCATGCCGCTCATGAGAGAGAGTGGGGTTGTACACTTAGCAACTGGTATTGAATCTTTATCAGAAGTGATGTTGAGTAATATGAACAAGAAAAGAACCCCCGACGACGCTTTCTTGACGTCAAAAAAGTGTGTCGAGCTTGAAATAGAGCAATTGATACATATGATTGTTGGAGGTCCTGGAGAAACACTCGAAACAGTTAAAGCATCTTTTGATCAATTAGAAACTATAGAGAGTTTTAGAGGGGATTTGTGGCAAGGAGATGGAGATTTAATTGTTTTTATTGGGATGAGAATATACCCACATACGCCTCTGCAGCTCATTGCAGAACAAGAGGGTGTGATACAGAAAGGTGAAAATTTATTGAAACCAAAATTCTATATCTCTCCAAAAATTAAAGAAGTAGATCTTTTTCAAATTGTTAGAAAATACGGTGCAGCAAATCCAAGGTGGATGATGCCTGGACTGGGGTTCAATAACCCAGAAGGATTTGCTGAAATGAGTGATGTTCAATTTGCACTATATCAAAAATAAAAATCGCAATAATAAAATAAAAAAATATGGTATGAATTATGAAAGAAGAACAAATAGGATGTGGCGTGTCTCTACGTGAAGCAATGCCACTTGGAAAGGAAACCCCTTTAGAAGTTATAAAAAAAATAGGCGAAGATGGACTTTCTGGGGAGCTTGGTGATGTTTGTTTTTATGCAAGCTATAACTGCAACTTAAATTGCTATATGTGTCTTGTAAAACATATGAAAGGTCGCAAAATTCCATCCATGTCATTAGAGCAAATAAAAGAGGGATTTAAAGATGCTAAAGTTCTGTTCCACTTAGGGGGAGAACCTTTTGTAACGAGTGATATGATGGAAATGATTGAGTATTTCGATGCTCAAGGAATAAATCAGATAATGTCAACAAATGGTACAATGATAACTGAAGCAATAGCTAAACGTCTGGCAGCACTACAAAATTTTGTTAATATTCAAGTTTCTTTGAATGCACCTGATGAACTTGACGGAGAAATCAGGGGTGCACCAAAAGCCTTTGAAAAGTCTATAGAGAATATTAAAATTCTTGTAAATGCTGGTTTGTCGACTTGGATTCATTGTACGATAGTTAATGAAAATATAGATGTTTTGGCCGATATGGTTAAATTAGGAGCAGATCTGGGTGTTGGAGCTGTCAATTTTATCTTTGGACATATTGTAACTGAAGAAGAAATAAAAGCTTCTAAAGACCTCATGGAGGAATGGATTGGTGAGGAAGTAGAGATTAGTGGTTACATTGGAGAATTATCATACTCTGAAGAACAATTAATCAATAGTATAAATGCTGTAAAAGAAGAAGGGAAGAAAACTGGGATTCAAGTTATGTTTTTCTCAAAATTTTTTGGTGATCATCCTGAAGTTTATTGGCGAGGAACCTTACTTGAGCAAGAACAACCAATCTGTCAATTGACTTTAATGCCACCATTGACACCGAATGTAGGACCAGATGGTTCTGTATACAACTGCCCGTATATAGTAAAAAGCTTTGGTAATATAAATGAAATGTCTCTTAAAGAAATATGGGATTCCGAATCTATACGTAATTTCCGCAAAGGGATGATTAATAATAAATTATTACCAATATGCAGGCGTTGTCCTTGTAGCGATATTGTTGACGTTTCTACAATTGAAAAGCATAATCTATTGGACCTAAATAAGTGGACTGATTATATTGGAAGGTTAACTAAGGAATTCAATGATTTACCCGAGGTTAAACCACTTTTAGCAAATGTAGAACCTACAATTTTCCAATATAACCTCAATGATCATCCAGAACTGAACTTTTGGCACTCATTCGACAAAAATGGTATTCGAGGAGGGATGGGGGAAAATACAGAAGATAAAAATTATATCAAACTCATCCATAAAGCCGACTTTGAGGTGGTGAGAAAAGTTTTTTCAGGTGAACAAAATCCTGTCCAAGCAACCATGGCAGGACTTTATGTAGTTGATGGAGATATGGCTAAACTAATGGCCTGCACTCCATTCTTATCGCTACAAGTAGTAGCTCATGAAAAAGTAATATAAGAATGAATTAAATCAATAAATTTTTTAAAATAAATACAAACTGAATTAGAAAATTAAAAAAGAGGTTTAAAAGAAAATGGAATGGCAACAAGAAGTAAAAGAACTCTATGATAATCTGGTTTTAGGGATGCCAGAAATGGTTAGACCCGTAATAAAACCTGAACTCTTCCAAAAAGCGGAAAAGAAATGTGAAGAGCGACGAGGTAAGATGGTAGCTGAAGTAGATCTCATTGTGGCTTTATTTGAAATAACGCCAACTGCATTTCAACCAACTGTGATTGAAGATCTAAAAGCATTAGGAGTTGATTCTGATAGGTATCTATCTAAGATCAAGTCAGACTTTAAATGTACGAACGATTTAGAACAGATGGTTAAAGATTTCGCAAAACTCTGTGAGATCACTGAAGTTAACTTTAATGAGAATGCAACTCGGAATGTTTTCAATGGATATAAGGAATTTTTTTCAGGGGCTCCCATTTCAATTAGAACTACGACCAAACCAGTAGAGCGTAGAGATGTTGCGCTTAGGTATGTAGAATTCTTTATGCCACATAATCCAGACCCTTATACAAAAGCTATTAATGAGGGATTAATTGAAAAGGATGATCACCCGATTCATGAAATGATTAAAGAGGCTATGGATACTTTTCAAACGATGGGTTATGGGGTTGATGTAGACGCTAGTACGGGATTATCGAAAATTTGGCAGTTTATCGTCCCTGGTACAATTGAGCCCTTATTTTCAATGAAATCAGCTCCAGAAAGTATGAAAAAATATAGAGATTACTTTATTAAGCATGGTTTAACATCTTTCAGTGTGTTTGCTTTTGATTTTCTACATAAAACTACGAATATCTATTTCATGCTAAAACAGCCACCTAAGGCGACATATGATAATTGCGTAGCACTTGTAGAGGAATTAGGCTTTGAAGTAGCTTCTAAGGAGGCAATGGAAGGATGCGTGAAAGCGGTGCATCTCAACTATACTTTTAGCTGGGATTCAGAAAAAATTGAGCGATTCTGTTTTGGTATGGAAGGTAATGATCCTAAAGAAATTCCAGTTCATTTTCATCCTTTAATGAAAAAATTTGTGAACGAAACACCGCTCCAAAGCGATTCACATAAATTTGTCTGGGGGGTTGCATTCACTAACAATGGTCTCTATTACAAGATTGAAAACGATTACAACGGAACGATGGTAGATTTCATAGGTATGGGATGTAAGGCAGGACTTGAAACTTATAAATAATTTTTTTTTTCTAATAATAACGAATAAACAAAAGGAAAATACAAAATGAAGCTTATTATTGATGGAGAATACAATAAAAATTTAGTAAAATTAATAGGAAAGGTACATCACTTGATCTCTAAAATAAAAAATTAAATTAAATAAACGAGGGATAAAAATATTCAATTAACTGTTGCAACAAACTGGGATTTTAACCTTATAGAAGAAATGACCAAATATCCTGTAAGAGACTTCTATGGTGTTGGAAATTTTTCTATAGTGGGCCATGGACGGCCTTCATTTTTATTGAAAGAGGTAAATGAGGAAGAAATTGCTGAATACATTAACCAAGTGCATAAAAAAAAGATGAAATTCTCATATTTACTAAATGCGCCTTGTATGAGCAATATGGAATACGAACCTAACTTTCATAGAAAATTAATAGAACATCTTCAATGGATCAGCGATGTAGGATCAGATTATGTTATCGTAACTATTCCATTTTTAATTCAAATTATAAAAGAACAGTTCCCTAATTTGAAAATCCGTGTGTCTACGATATCACATGTTAATAGCGTCAATCGAGCTAAATTCTACGAATCACTAGGAGCTGACGAAATAACCCCCAGTATAATGATTAACCGAGATTTCAAAACATTGGAAAAAATGCAAAAAGCTGTGAAATGCAAAATTGTTCCTCTTTTAACTGATGGATGTTTATATCAATGTCCTTTTAGATATTACCATTACAATCTTTTAGGGCATTCTTCTCAGGGAGATCACCAACTTGGCGGTAATTATATAGATTCTTGCATTCTAAATTGCAGCGTTATTAAATTTTCAGATAAGACGGAAGTAATCAAAGCTAGGTGGATCCGTCCCGAAGATCTATCACATTATGAAGAAATTGGAATAGACACGTTTAAAATTGCTGGACGTCGAATGTCAACTGAGTGGATAACACGAGCCGTTAAAGCATTTTCTTCGCGTAAATATGAAGGTAATCTTGTTGATATCATTCAAGGTTTTACAATGTCAATAGGAATTGAAAATGATCCTCATGGAAAATTTCAACAAACTGTCGATAAAGAATATAAATCGAAATTAATAATAGATAATACAAAACTGGATGGATTTATCGAATTTTTCAAGAAACAAGACTGTATTTCGATGTGCGATGAGTGTAATTACTGCGAAAAATGGGCCGAAAAAGCCGTTTTCTTTGATAAAGAACAAGCACCTAAATATGTTGAGTCAATACAAGATTATCTTGACGATTTAGTAACAAGTCGTGAATTTGGGGTTGACACTGCTAAATCTAAAGAAAAAAAAGAGGATGGATTTAAGTGGGATATTGAAACAGCACAAATATATGATAAATTAATAAAATTATCACCCCCTCAATTTCAATCCATTGCCAAAGTGGTAATAGCATCTCTTGCCGAAGAAAAAGCGAAAAAAAGAGAATCATCGATAGTTGAGAATGAGGATATGACTAAAGCGTTCATTGAAGGAACACCAGAACCTTTTCAACCAGATATGAGAGAAGGACTTAAAAAATATGGACTCATGAAAGAAGAAATAGATAATTAAAGTAAAGAAAGTATGAGTAATAGTTAGAAAAATATATGATTTTTTTAAAAAAGATATTAATTTAAAAAAACAAAAGAAGGTGAAAAATAAAATGGAAACAAAAGAAGAATGGGAGGCGTATTTAACTCGCTTTATGGACGCCTATAATGAGTTGCCTGATTTAGCGCCAATGTTAGAGCCAATTGCCCCTTTGGTTTTCCAATATCTTATAACAGATAAACCAGAAATGAGCTATTGGCAATTTATAGAAAAAGACAAGATGCGCTGGGGAATGGGTGAATACTCTGGACCAGAGGCACCAAAACTCTTTCACAAAACGGATTTTGATACAATCAAGAAAGTTAATTCTGGGGAATCAGATCCGATACAAGCAACAATGGCGGGAACATATGTTGTTGAAGGAGATGTTACAAAACTCATGGCATGTGCTCCATTACTACCACTAAATGCTAAAGCTCATGAAAAAGCAGTGCAATAATAAAAAAATATCTTCTTCTGATAGAGAAAAAGAGACTAATTTAAATTTTTTTTTCCATATTTTCTAAGCATAAAATACTTACAATACTTTACAGTTATTGGACCCCCATTTCTTAATATATTATGACATATTCAATTCTAGTGCAAATGCTTTAAATTTGACAGCAATATAATAATATTAAATAGTAATAAGATTATTAGTAAACGAAATTCTAAGGTGAGATTATGTTTTGTCCAAATTGTGGTGAAAACTTAGAATCCCCTAATCAGAAGTTTTGTTCGAGCTGTGGAAGTGAGATACAATCCACTCTTCCTTTAAAATCCCCCGTAGTTCTTGAAACGCCTCAACCAACAATTGAAGAACATAAATTCCCCACACCAACTAGTGCAGTTTCCGTATATGATGCAAAACCAATTAAAACAGGAGAAATAGGTCCCCTGTCAAAAATATGCTTTAGCTTCGCTCTCGTAGCGATTGCATTTTTTATTGCAGGTATAATTTTTGGTGGTACTATTCTACTCAGGATTTTGCTGCCTGTGTATATATATTACTATCTTCCAGGTGGTCCTGGAATATGGATTATAGCTTTTGTACTTCATATTGTAGGGTTCGTATTCGGAATAATATCGAGAGTAAGTAGCAGTAAAGCAGGAAAACGCGAACCTGATAATGCCCTTGAGAAGGTTGGAAGCGTATTTAGTGTTTTTGGAATTATACTGAATCTTATACCTCTTGTGATAATCCCGATTATGATTGCATTAGCTAATAGGCCACATTATGATCCATTTGTTTAAGGTTTACTTTGGAAAAGTTTGATCTAACAAAAAACGGTTTAAAGGATTCAGTTAATTAATGATAATAATTATTAATTTAATGAAAATTGAAAAGTGAGATTATGTTTTGTCCAAATTGTGGAGAAAAGTTAGAAAACCAAAATCAAAAATTTTGTCCAAACTGTGGAAGTGAACTTTCTAACACTCCTCAAGCTCCTCAAGCTGAAGAAAATCAAGTACCATTACCAGTTAAATCAGCTCCCGTTTACGAGTCAAAAAC
>Ga0114930_10003923_pt1 | contig 12765 bp, 12 predicted proteins | sample AnhtaG_FD_87300 | JGI IMG/M metagenome (GOLD analysis project Ga0114930, IMG submission 87300) | Deep subsurface microbial communities from Anholt, Denmark to uncover new lineages of life (NeLLi) - Anholt_01485 metaG | ecosystem: Environmental > Aquatic > Marine > Oceanic > Sediment | place... | reverse complement strand
GGCCGGCCGACGTGGTTGAGGCGCCGGCCGACGTGGTCGAGGCGCCGGCCGACGTGGTCGAGGCGCCGGCCGACGTGGTCGAGGCGCCGGCCGACGTGGTCGAGGCGCCGGCCGACGTGGTCGAGGCGCCGGCCGACGTGGTTGAGGCGCCGGCCGAAGACGAAGACGAAGACGAAGATGAGGTGAAGTAGGTGGCCAGACCGATCGAAGCCTTTCGGAACGCGCTGAAGATACCCGAACTCAAGCGGCGCATCTTTTTCACGCTGGTCATGCTGGCCGTTTACCGGCTTGGCGCCCACGTGCCCACGCCGGGGGTGAACGGGCGTGCCCTGGCCGACATGATCGGCCAGGCCGGCGGCCTGCTGGGCTTCTACGACATGTTCAGCGGCGGCGCGTTTCGCAATGCCACGGTCTTCGCGCTTGGCATCATGCCCTACATCAGCGCCGCCATTATCATGTCCCTGCTGGTGGCCGTCGTGCCGGCGCTCGAGAAGCTCCAGAAGGAGGGTCATGAAGGGCAGAAGAAGATCACCGCGTACACGCGCTACGGCACCATCGGCCTCTGCGTCGTCCAGTCCATCGGCATCGGCCTGTACCTGCAGCGACTCGGCGCCGATATCGTGGCCAACCCCGGCGTCCCGTTCCTCTTGATGTGTATGATCTCGTTTACGACGGGCACCGCCTTCATCATGTGGCTCGGGGAACAGATCAGTGAGTTCGGCGTCGGCAACGGCATCTCTTTGATCATCTTTGTGAGCATCATCTCGCGCATGCCCAACGCCTTCTTCAACGTGATCCGCATGATCCGGGACAACCAACTGAACATCTTCCAGGCCGGCATCCTGATGATCCTCATGGTCGTGGTTATCGCCGGCGCCATCGTCGTGACCACCGGCCAGCGCCGCATTCCCGTGCAGTACCCCCGCCAGGTCAAGGGCCGCAAAGTCTACGGCGGACAGCGCAACTACCTCCCGTTGCGCGTCAACCAGGCCGGCGTGATCCCCATCATCTTCGCCAGCTCGATCATGATGCTGCCGGGACTCATGCAGAGCGCCGTCTCGATACCCGCAATCAACGACTTCTTCAGCAACTGGTTTGCCTACAACGGTTTTCTCTACAGCATGTGCACGGCCCTGCTGATTATCTTCTTCTCGTATTTCTACACGGCCATCACCTTCAACCCGGTCGAGATCGCGGACAACATGAAGAAATACGGCGGCGTCATCACGGGCGTGCGGCCCGGCCGGGCCACGGCCGACTATCTCAACCACGTGATGGTACGCATCACGTTGGTAGGTTCGCTGTTCCTGGCCTTGGTCGCACTGCTGCCCACTATCGTGTCCAGGGCGCTTCAGGTCTACAACGCCACCGTCGTCACCTTCTTCGGCGGTACGACCCTGCTGATCCTGGTAGGCGTCGCGCTGGACACCATACGCCAGATCGAGCAGCATCTGATCATGCGCCATTACGACGGTTTTTCGCCCAAAGGCCGACGCGTTCGGTCGAGACGAGGGTAACGCACCATGGGACTTCGGATTGTCATGTTGGGCGCGCCGGGCGCCGGCAAAGGCACGCAGGCCAAACGGATCGCCGAGGCGCACGGGCTGCCTCATGTCTCCACGGGCGACATCTTCCGCGCCAACCTGAAGGAAGGCACGCCCTTGGGCCTGAAGGCCAAGGGGTACATGGACGCCGGCAAACTGGTGCCCGACGACCTGACCTGCGAGATCGTGGCCGACCGCATCGCGCAGCCCGACTGCGCCGATGGCTACATCCTCGACGGGTTCCCGCGGTCGCTGCCGCAGGCGGAGACGTTCCAGCGGCTGCTGGACGCGCGAGGCGAGAAGGTGGACGTGGCGGTCGACATCGAGGTCACGGACGACGAGATCGTCGATCGCCTCACGGCGCGGCGGTCCTGTCCCAACTGCGGCGCCATCTACAACCTCAAGTTCGGCCCGCCCAAGCGCGACGGCTACTGCGACGCCTGCGAGGACACGGCCCTGGTCCAGCGTGGCGACGACCGCGAGGAGACCATTCGCCAGCGCCTCGAGGTGTACCATGAGACCACCGAGCCGATCGTCGCGTACTACGAGGGGCAGGGCATCTTGAAGCGCGTAAGCGGGTCCGGGGCCACCCCGGACACCGTGTTTGCAAGAATTGAAGACATCCTCAGCGGCGCGGGCCGGGTAGCGTCGTGATCGCCCTTCGCACAGAAAGGGAGATAGCGATCCTGCGGCAGGCCAACCAAATCGTGGCCGAGGTCCTCGTGGCCATGGCCGACAAGGTGGCCCCGGGCGTCACGACGGGCGATTTGGACGCCCTGGCCGAGTGCATGATCCGCGAAATGGGCGCGGCGCCCTCGTTCCTGGGATACCGCGGCTACCCGAAGGCCACGTGTATCTCGGTCGACGAGGAGATCGTGCACGGCATACCCGGACCCAAGCAGCTCAAAGAGGGCCAGTTGGTGAGCATCGACGTGGGCGTCGTGTTCAAGGGATATCAGGGCGACGCCGCCCTGACGGTCCCCTGCGGCGATATAGACCGCGAGCGCCAACGGCTCATGGAAACGACCGACCGCGCCCTGGCCGCCGCCATCGGCGCCGCTAGGGCCGGCCGCTACTTGCAGGAGGTCTCGCGGGCGATTCAGACGACCAGCGAGAACGAAGGCTTCGCCGTGGTCCGCGCCTTCGTCGGCCACGGCATCGGCACCGATATGCACGAGGACCCCCAGATACCCAACTACGATACGGGCGAACGCGGCCCCCGGCTCAAGAGCGGCATGGTGCTGGCCATCGAACCCATGGTCAACGCCGGCACCCATGAGGTGCGTGTGTTGAGCGACGCCTGGACCGCCGTCACCGCCGACGGCAGGCCCAGCGCCCATTTCGAGCACAGCATCGTCGTGCGCGACAAGGAGCCCGGCGTCCTGTCCGCCACGCCCAAACGGGTGTGGGGACAGGTCGCTCACGCCGCGCGGTAGCCCGGTGCACAAGGAAGCGACCATAGGAGCGCAGGCGGCCTGCCGCGCCAGACCGCCGGGAAGGAACACAGCGTGAAGGTGCGCAGTTCAGTCAAGAGGATTTGTGAGAAGTGCAAGATCATCAAACGTCACGGTCGGGTGCGCGTGATTTGCGAGAACCCCAAGCACAAACAGCGCCAGGGTTGACCGGGGCTAACGGAGCAAGGAGACCAGTCGCATGGCACGTGTAGTGGGCGTCGACCTCCCGCGGGACAAACGCGTGGAAATAGGCCTCCAAACCGTCTACGGGATTGGCCTGACTAGCGCCAAAGAGGTCCTCTCGAAGGCGGGCGTCGACCCGGACCGCCGCGTCCGCGATCTCACCGACGAAGAAGTGAGCCGGCTGTCGCGCGTCATCGAAAACGACTACAAGGTGGAGGGCGACCTGCGCCGCGAGGTCACGGGAAACATCAAGCGCCTCATGGACATCAACTGCTACCGCGGGCTGCGCCACAAACGCGGTCTGCCCGTGCGGGGACAGCGCACGCACACCAATGCGCGCACGCGCAAAGGGCCCAGACGGACCGCCATCAAGAGAAAATAGGAGGAGCATCGAGTGGCCAAGGACAAGCGCAAAGGCAAGCCAGGAAAAAAACGGCGTACTGCACTGAACGTCACGACCGGGGTCGCCCACATCCTGGCGACCTTTAACAACACCATCGTCTCCATCACCGACATGCAGGGCAACGTGATCGCGTGGTGCAGCGCCGGTCAAGTCGGCTTTTCCGGTTCCCGCAAGAGCACGGGCTTCGCCGCGCAACTCGCGGCCGAACAGGCCTCGCGCAAGGTTATCGAGGCCGGCCTCAGAGAGGTGCGCGTGTACGTCAACGGCCCGGGCTCCGGGCGCGAGTCCGCCATTCGGGCCATTCAGGCGGCCGGGCTGGACGTGACGCTCATCAAAGACGTGACCAGGATCCCCCATAACGGATGCCGGGCCCGCAAACGGCGCCGGGTGTAGGGGCTATGTCGTCGGATGACGGTGCAGCCAGTGGCGCAAACCGTGGGGCTGTTCTCACAGGGTAGGCACAAGTCCCGAAAGGCTCAGACACATGATAGCTAAAGAGTTCGAGATCCCGAAGTGCATCAAGATCGAAGACGGCGCCACCGACCGGTTTGCGCGCTTCTCGGTGGAGCCCTTCGAGCGCGGCTATGGAACCACCATCGGAAACGCCCTGCGCCGCGTGCTGTTGGCCTCGCTCGAGGGATCGGCCGTCACGGCCATCCGTATCGAGGGCATCGAGCATGAGTTCTCGGCGATCCCCGGGGTCAAGGAAGACGTGACCGACGTGGTCCTCAATTTCAAGCGCTGCCAGTTGCGGCTCAACCAGGACGAGCCCCTCATCTTCTCCTTCAAGCACAAAGGGCCGGGCGAGATCACCGTTGCCGACATGTTCAAGGACAAGGATGTGGACGTCTTCAACCCCGACTCGGTCATCATGACCATGATGTCAAAGTCCGCCTCGATCGAGATGGAACTGAAGGTCGTCCGCGGCCGGGGCTATGTCACCGCCGAGCATTTCGAGTTGGAGCACGCACCCCTGGGCACGATCTACCTCGACGCCGGTTTCTCGCCCGTCATCAAGGTCAACTTCCTCGTGGAAGACGCGCGCGTCGGCCAGCAGATCGACTACGACCGCCTGCTCCTCGACGTGTGGACCAACGGCGCCGTCTCCCCCGAAACCGCCGTCCAGGAGGCCTCCCAGCTCCTCGTCGAGCATCTGCGCATCTTCGTCCGCCAGGACCAAGAGCAAGCGGCCGCCGCGGCCGCCGTAGCCGCCGAGGACCCGCAAGTCCTGGCGGCCCTGGCGCGCTCGGTGGACGAGCTCGAGCTCAGCGTGCGCGCCGCCCACTGTCTGAAGGCCGCCAACATCCGCACCATCGCGGACCTCGTCGTACGCACCGAGCAAGACATGCTCGCCTTCCCCAATTTCGGCAAGAAATCGCTGGACGAGATCAATGCCATTCTCGATTCGATGAATATCTCGCTGGGCATGACCGTTTCCCCCGCCGCGGCGGCGCTGCGCACCACCGACGACCCCGCGGACAGCAAGTAGCGACTGAGGGAACACCATCATGAGACATCGCAAAGCAGGCCGACGGCTGGGACGCACGACTTCCCACCGAAAGGCCACCATGAAGAACCTCACCGTGGCGCTGTTCACCCGCAACGCCATCGAGACTACCCTGGCCAAGTCCAAAGAGCTACGCATCTTCGCCGAGCCCCTCATCACCCTGGCCAAGCAAGACAGCGTGGCCAACCGGCGCCACGCCTTCGCCGCCTTGCGCGACGACGACGCGGTGCGCGAGCTGTTCACGCGCATTGGGCCCGCCTTTGCCGACCGGGCCGGCGGCTACACCCGGATTCTGCGCGTCGGGAACCGCGCGGGCGACGCCGCGCCCATGGCGCGCATCGAACTGGTCGGGCTCGGCGAGTACAAAGAGAAGTAACCGCGGTCGCCAACCCAGCAACGGAGCAGACGGTCCTCTGCTCCGTTGTTTCTCTTGGCGGCCGGGAACCGCGAGGCGAGCCCCATCGAGTCCGAGGCTACAACCGCGGGCGTGGCCGATGCTACTCTGAGGCAGGTCACGACGGCGTCTTGTCGACGGCCGAGGGAGGGATACCATGTGGTCTGAAAACGCGAAACCGAAAGTCGGCCTCGTTGTGACCTACGCCCCGCTTGAAGTGGGCTGGGAAGACGCGCCCCGACTGCTCGAGGCCGCGGCCGCGGCCTTGCGCCAACTCCCTTTCGAGCTACACGCCTTCGAGAAGCCCGTGTTCGACATCGCGTCGGCCCTCGAAGCCGGCGATGCCCTGGCCGCGGCCCGCGTTGACGCGGTGGTTTGGCTGGCCGCCACGTGGGCCTTTGACAGCATGGCCATCGAGTTCCTGCGCCGGTGCCGCGTGCCCCTCATCGCTTGGGGGACGCCGGGGATGGAGACCGGTTCGCTATGCGGGTCGCAGCAGTTGGTCGAGGTGCTCACCGAGCTGGATCTGCCGCGCGCCTTCGTCCACGGCGCCGTGCAGGATTCCGCCGCGCACCAGGCGGTCTTGGCCTTCGCCCGGGGCGCGGCCGCGGCCCAGCGCCTGGCGCGGGCGCGCTTCGGCATGCTCGGCCACCGGACCGTCGGCATGACCGAGGTCACCTTTCACGAGTACGATCTCTTCGAGCAGTTCGGGGCCATTGTCTACTACCAAGGCGTCGAACGCCTGATGGCCGCCATGGACAAGACGGACCCGGCCGAAGCCGACGCCCTGTGGCGGCGGGAGAAGGCCCGTTGCGGACCGTGCCGCGCCGATGACGCCAGCGGGCTCAGGGCCATGCAGTGCTATCTCGCCCTGCGCGGCTGGGTCGAGCGGGACCGGCTGGCGGGCGTCGCCGTCGGGTGCTACCCGGACCTGATGGGCGTCGTCTGTCTGGCGTGCGGCCTGCTCGCCGAAGAAGGCATCGTCACCGCGTGCGAAGGCGACATGAACTCGGCCGTGCTCACCGCCGCCATGCACCTCATGTCGGGGGGCCCCATCCACAACACCGATTTCCTGTTCGCCGACCCATCCGACGACACCTGCACCATGAGCCATTGCGGCAACTCGGCCATCTCGCTGGCCGCCTCGGCGGGCGACGTCGCCCTCGAACCCGTCCGCCTCATGGATCAGGGCGTGGTGGCCTCCTATACCGGCGCGCCAGGACGCGTCACGATGGCCAACCTCTGCGGACGCAAGGGCACCTACCGCCTGACCCACTACACCGGCGAGGCCGTGCCGACCGACATGACCTTCCCCGGCATCCCCGTCAAGGTGAAGCTCGAAGTCCCCGTGGAGCAGTTCCTGCGGGACACCGCGTCCTTCGGGACCGGCCACCACTGGATGGTGGCCTACGGCGACCTCTCCGAACCGTTGCAGACATTCGCCCGTCTCACGGGCCTTAGAACGCCGTAGCCCCGCGCGAGACCCCCTGCCCCCTTTTGATACGATAGGCCCGATGGGAAGGACCGACCCCCTGTAGCGAAAGGGTCCTCGTGTTCGCATTGCTCGCCAAAGCCGCCGCCCCCCTTCTCTCGAAGGGATCCCGCCGCATCCTCCTGATCCTGCTCCTCTTCTTCGTCTCCGGCGCGTGCGGGCTGCTGTACCAAGTGGTTTGGGCGCGCAAGCTCGTGCTCCTGTTCGGCACGACCGCCTACGCCGTCAGCACCGTGCTGTCCATTTTCTTCCTCGGGCTGGGCTTCGGCAGCTTGTACGGCGGCCGCCTGGCCGACCGGACGCCCCGGCCGCTGCTTCTGTACGGGGTGTTCGAGATGGTCATTGGGCTGTGGGCGCTGTTCTTCATCGTGGCCATTGGCCGGGGCGAGTCCGCCGTGGTCTGGGTGCTGCGTGCGGGCGCGTTCTCCCGCCACGCCGGCATCGCGCTACGCGCGCTGTTGGCCCTCGGTTTCCTCCTCGTCCCCGTGCTGCTCATGGGGGCCACGCTGCCGCTGCTGGCGAAGGCCGTCTCGACGGACCCGCGCGTCCGCGGCCTGCGCATCGGCGCCCTGTACAGTCTCAACACCTTTGGGGCCGTGGCCGGGTGCGCCTTGGCGGGATTCATGATCCTGCCGCGTCTCGGCTACACCCGCTCGACACTCGTCGGCGCTGCCGGGAATTGTGCCGTGGGCCTGCTCGCCATGGCCTACGCGCACCGAAGGGCCGTTCCCCAGCCCGCTTCGCCTCCGCTAACCGACCATGCCTCGGGGGAGCCGTTCGCCGTACGGTTCGCGAACGCGCTCGTCTTGGTCTGTTTCGGCGTCTCGGGCTTCTGCGCCCTGGCCCTCGAGGTCCTGTGGACCCGGCTGCTCACGCTCGTCTTCCTGGGCACCACCTACGCCTTCACCACCATGTTGACCACCCTGCTGTGCGGCCTCGCCGTGGGCAGCGCCTGCGCGGCCGCCCTCGTGGACCGGCGCCGCCATCCCGTCTCGCTGTTCGGTTGCATCGAGATGCTCATCGGCGCCGCCGCCCTCCTCATGCTGTCCCTGTTCGTGGGATTGCCCAAGCGACTCCTCGACATGCAGGTCCAGGCCGGCTTCGACTGGGAACGCATCGTCCAGGCCAAGTTCCTCCTGTCCTTCCTGGTCCTGTTCGCGCCTACGTTCCTGTTCGGCATGACCTTCCCCATCGTCGTCAAGGCCCTCACGGCCGGACACGCCAGACTGGGCCGCGACGTCGGCCGCCTTTACAGCGTCAACACCTTCGGCGGCGTGGCCGGCGCCTTGGCCGGCGGCTACGTGCTCATCCCGATGCTGGGCACGCACCAGAGCATCGAATTCCTGTCGTGGCTGTTGTTCGGCGCGGGCGCGGCGCTCGTGCTGGCATGTCCCACCCGCGGCCGGGCGCCCAAGCTGGCGGCGCTAGTCGCCGGGCTGGCCTTGATGGCGCTCGCCGAACGGCGTGCACCGGCGGACGTGGGTTTTGCGCTTAACGACGGCTACGTCCCGAAAAGCCACCGAGTGCTCGACTACCGCGAGGGCGTCGAAGGCACGGTCGTAATCGCCGAACCGCAGGACAACCCCACCGGCTCGAACCGCACGCTCTTCATCAACGCCGTGCAGGCCACCGTCTCCATCGAGAAGGGCGTCAAGATGAATCGCTTCCAGGGCGTCCTGCCGCTCCTGTTCAACCGCGACCCGCGGCGCGTCCTGTTCATGTGCTTCGGCTCGGGGATCACTGCCGGCACGCTCGGGCTCTACGACTTCGAGCGGATCGACGCCGTCGAGATCGCCCCGGACGTGCTCGATGTGGCGTCGTTCTTCGCGGCCGACAACTTCGACGTGCTCGAAAACCCCCGCATCCGGACCATCGTCGACGATGGCCGGAACTTTCTCCTGACCACCAAGGACCGCTACGACGTGATCACCTTCGAGCCCATGCCATTGGCCCTGGCGGGCGTGTCCACCTTCTACACGCGAGAATACTACGCGCTCTGCCTCGAACACCTCACGCCCGGCGGGCTGGTTTCCCAGTGGGTCCCCCTGCACAGCCTCGACCCCGGCATCGTCCGGTCCCTCGTCCACACCTTCACGCGGGTCTTCCCGGAATACTGCGTCTGGTTCGTTAACGCCGACCTGTTCTTGATCGGTTCCGACCAGCCGCTTCGCATTGACTGGCCGCGCCTGCGCGAACGCCTCACGCGCCCCCGGATCGAACGCGCCCTCCGCGAGACCGGGTTCGGCGACCTCGTCGAGGTCGTGTCCTGCTTCCTCATGGGCAAGGAGAACACCGACCGCTACGTCCAGGGCGGTGCGGTGATGGTAGACGACCGGCCGTGGGCCGAATTCGTCGCCCCCAAGCTCATGTATGAAACGCGCAAAGCGGTGCCCAAGGCCCTGGCAGAGCTCGCGCCATTGTGCGAAAGCCCCAGCGCGCTGGTCGACACCGGCGGACTGAGCGACGCGGAGGCGCGCACGCTGCTCGAACGGATCGACCGGCGCCATCAGGCCAAGCTCAAAGATCTCGAGGGGCTCGAGGTCTACTACAGCGGCACCTTCGGCGCCGAGCCGGAGGCCCATTTCAAAGAGGCCCTCGCCATCGACCAGGACGATTACAACGCCAGATACTACCTCAGAGAGATCACGACCGCCCGCGTGCAACGCTTCCTGGACTGGGAAGAGGAGGAGAAGGCCCTGGCCTGCCTCGAGGACGCCCTGAAGTACGTCCCCGACGAGCCCGAGCTCCATCGCCTGGCGGCCGATGTGCTCTACGAACGCGAGGAGATCGAGCAGGCCAGGCGCCACTACGACCGGTACGCGGCCCTGGGAGGGACCGACCCGAGGGCCCTGGACCGTCGGCGCGAACTCGCACACCGACGCCCCGCGCCGTGACGCGCCCGCCCGCACACCGCTTCAGAAGAGCTCTTCTTCGTCGACCGCCTCGGGGGCGTCGGCAGTGTCCACCGGCGGCGCGACCGTCGGCACCGGCGGTTCGGTGGGGAACTTGAACTCGAGTTGCTGGCGGCGAACGAAGCCGTACCGTTTGAGTAACCGCAGGGTCTGCAGCGTGTGCGACGGGGCGTACGAGACGCCAGCGCTGATCTTGCCAAGGATCTCGTGGAGGACCGTCGGGAACTCGATGATGTGGCTGATGCCGCCGTCTTCGAGCAACGCCACCGCGCGCCGCCGGGCTTCGCCCGACATCGGCAACTCGGAGACGACCAGAATGGTGCACAGGTCCGGGCTGCCGAGCGCATCCCGGGCCCGCGCCAGGGACTCCTCGCTCGCCACCTCGAACAGCACGGGATTGGACTGGATCACGGAGGCGTAGAAACGGTCGGCGTGCCAGGCGCGCACCTCGACCAGCGCGTGCGTCACGCCTGCGACGTCGCCCACCTGCAGCACGAATTCCGAGGGCCGCGGGCCGGCCGGCGCGCCGTTCTCGACGAAGAGCTGCAGCCCGTGGTCGGGCGCGCGCGGGCGCACGGTGTCGTGCTGCCAATACGTCATCACCCGGAAGCCGTTCAGTTCGAAGAACTCCCGGACCAACTGTACGTTAACGTCGCTCATGGCCGATTCTCATCCAACGCATGGCCCGAACCCGCGCGTCCCTCGAGCGCCCGCCGGGCCCTGTGGCGCCCCTAGTCGGCGCCTCCCTGCTCGCCGCTGGCCAGGTCGCTCAGGGCCTTGCCCAGCTTGTGCTTCGGGTGCGCGGCCAGGACCTGTCTCCCGATCACGGTCGCGGCCTCGACGTCGCCCAGCCTCTGGTGGCACAGGCCGCGTTTCACCAGGATATCCAGCCGGGTGAAGCTCTCGCCGAAGGCCGAATAGTGGCGTTTCCCTTCGACCCGGTCCTGCGCGGCGCGGTAGTGTTCCAAGGCCGAGCCGAACCGGGCCTGCGCAAAGCAGACCTCGCCGCGCAGGTAGTGGCCCTCGGGGGCGTCCGGGGTCATCTCGACGGATTTCTCGATGAGGGCCTGGGCTTCCTTCAGGCTCTCCCCGGAGAGCACGGCGTTGCCGGCCAGTTTGGCGGCGCGGCCCAGCAAGAACAGCACGGCAAAGCTGGCCCCGCCGTGCGCACGGGCGCCCTGCGCCAGCGTCACGGCGCCGTCCCAGTTCCCTTCCTGAAAGCAGACCTGCGCCATGCCGAGGTGCGCGCGCGCGTTGTGCGGGTCGATGGCCAGCACGTGCGAAAACTGCTTGCGGGCGCGGTCGGCCAGCCCCTGGGCCAGCAGCGCGTGGCCCAGGTCGAGCCGGGCCGCGATGAGATCCGGCCTCTGCACGACGACTTGGCCGAGGATCTCGACCGCCCGCTGTGCCTGCCCCATGCGGACATAGCACTTGCCCAGTTGATGGTGGGCCGCAAGCATCGAGCGATCCAACTGAATGGCCCGCACAAGGAACCGGGCCGCGGCGTCCACGTCGCCCTTCATGAAGGCCGTGAGGCCCTCGTCATAGTAGCTCTCCGCGTTTTCGCCGCCAAACGCCATGCCCGCGTTCCCCGCCTCTCAGTTGCGCAACGTCTCGAGCGCCCGGCGCGCCTGGGCCTCCGCGACGTCGGTTCGTTGCACGACGTGCCCCAGCCGGTCCGGCACGATGAACTTCATCGTGCCGGCGCGCACTTTCTTGTCGTGTCTCATCATGGCGAACGTCTCCGCCACCGGGAGCCCCGGCCACGCCACCGGCAGCCCATAGGCCGCCAGACACGCGCGCTGGCGCTCGACGAACGCCGCGTCCACCAGGCCCAGTTCAGCGGCCAACGCGGCCGCGGCGTGCATGCCCAGCGCCACGGCCTCGCCGTGGAGGAAACGCCGGTACTTGGTGACTGCCTCGATACCGTGACCGAAAGTGTGCCCGTAGTTCAAGTTCGCCCGGACCCCCTGCTCGCGTTCGTCTGCCGCCACCACGGCCGATTTGATCTCACAAGACCGCACCACGGGCCGTTCGAGCGCCTCGAGGTCGCCCGCCAAGATCGCGGCCGCGTGCTCCTCCATGTAGGCGAAGAGGTCGGCATCGGCGATCACGCCGTGCTTGACGGCTTCGGCCAGTCCGGCGCGGAGCTCGCGTTCGGGAAGGGTCTCGAGCAGCGTCATGTCGATGACGACGGCGGACGGTTGGTGGAACGCGCCGATGGTGTTCTTGCCGAGCGGGTGGTTGACGCCCGTCTTGCCGCCCACGCTCGAGTCCACCTGGGCCACGATGGTCGTCGGGATCTGGGCGAAGCGGACGCCCCGCATGAAGGCGGCCGCCGCGAACCCCGCCACGTCGCCCACCACGCCGCCCCCGAGGGCGACCACCACACTTGACCGGTCCAGCCCGGCCTCGAGGAATTGGCCACAGAGCCCTTCGATCTGCGACAGACGCTTGTGCTCCTCCCCGGCAGGCAGCACGCACAGCACCGCCTTGCGGCCCAGTGCCTCCAGCAGGCGGTCCGCGTACAGCGGCCCCACGTTCGAGTCCGTCACCACGGCCGTCGAGCCCCCGAGCCCCGCCTCGGCAAGGAGCGCGCCCGCCTCATCGAGGAGCCCGCTCCCCACGTGGATGTGGTAGGACCGATCGCCGAGGTCGACCGTGAGCGTCTTCATCCGTTCGCTTCCGTTTCTCAGTGCTTGAGCTTGACGGTCCGGCCGGTGAGCGCCGACTTCTCGGCCGCAAGGATGACCTCGAGCGATCGCTTGCCTTCCTCGCCCGGGCAGTATGGCGCCTCGAGCCCCAGACACGCGCGCACGAAGGCCCCGCTCGCGTCCAGGCCCCACGCCTCGTCGTCTTCGTTGGTCGGGGGCTCC
>Ga0114930_10003921_pt1 | contig 12769 bp, 5 predicted proteins | sample AnhtaG_FD_87300 | JGI IMG/M metagenome (GOLD analysis project Ga0114930, IMG submission 87300) | Deep subsurface microbial communities from Anholt, Denmark to uncover new lineages of life (NeLLi) - Anholt_01485 metaG | ecosystem: Environmental > Aquatic > Marine > Oceanic > Sediment | place... | reverse complement strand
CGAGCCCCTACAATACTCATGAGTTTCCGACGTATTGTGCACCACTATCTAAGGGTTTCCGAGCACCTTTAGGGCGCAACCTATTTCGACAGGGGACATCCTCGCGAGTTCACCAACACTGGCGGTAAAATTGAACGAAATGACGTAGTGTTTAATCTGCTATGGTTCGACTCCAGCTCAGCCCGTCACTTTGGACATTAAGTAGAATACCAGTCACGATGGTCCAAATCGTATCTGAGCCTGTGGCTTTGGCTATGCCGCAGCGATATACTCGCTCTGTGAGCTTTAGCGGCAGTCTGAAGTTACTGACATTCCTTTCGGTATACTTAGGTTCGGTATCGTGATCGCGCTATCCGATCATACCCTCTTCTTGACAAACAGCAAAGCTAGGTGTATGTTACTCGCACAAGAATTAGGATTCGTGGTGGATGAAATCGTACATATATGCAAGCCAACTGATATCTGAAAAAGGACAGGCTTGTTATGGTAAATATTCAGAATCAGTTACACGCGCTTAGGCAGAATTTGCTGGATGTGACAGCGCGCAACCGTCTTGTCAATTTCCTATCAACGAGGGCGAGAACGATAAGGATCGTAGATGAAATCCCGACGGAACTCTACGATATCCTGGTCCTCAAGGAAAAGGCAATGGCATTCCTGCCGAAGCGAGAACCGCCAACATATGGCGGCGCACTAGAGGATAGTGAGCAAGGCCAATTTGAGAGCTTCGATGACGACTCCCCAGATCTGACGCGAGAGGAGACTTCGATACTCTGGGAACTACCAGCCCCTGGTGCTGAGGTCGCTGCTCGTCACGTGGACCGGTTTCTCCAGACATCTTTGGAGAGCGAGCTCCTGCAGAAACGTCTCTTCTACATTTGCCAAGAGTCACGCTCGATCTTTGAAGAGTTGGGGTATTCAACCCTTTACTTAGCTATGGGCTTCCTAGAATGGACGGAGAGTCCCGACTCTGCGCAAATTAGGAAGGCGCCGCTCATTCTTGTCCCTGTGGAGTTGGAACGTACCAAGGTTGGCGCGTCTTTTAAGCTACGCTGGACTGGTGAGGATATTACTACGAATATCTCGTTACAGGCAATGCTCTCTGAACAGGGAATCTCGCTACCTGACTTTGAGATGCCAGAGGCCAAAGCAGGCATAGATCGGTATTTTCAGTCCGTGGCGAAGGCTGTTCCAACCATACCTAAGTGGTGGGTAGTGACAGATGTCTATCTGGGCTTCTTTAGTTTCACGAAGTTCATTATGTACAGGGATCTTGATCCGAACGCTTGGCCTGAGAGCATGTCTCCAGGAGACCACCCACTAATACGGGCTATCCTAGACCCTGCTGATATTGCAGGACCCGACCAAGGGTTTATAGAAGACGAAGTGGACGAGAAGCTGGTCTTCCGCGACCTTTACCACGTAATGGATGCTGACCCATCACAGATTGCGGTGATTGAGGATGTCAAGGCAGGTCGTAGCCTCGTGGTGGAGGGGCCACCAGGTACGGGTAAGTCTCAAACCATCGCAAACATCATTGCTGAGCTTCTTGCAGCCGGGAAGAGTGTGCTCTTTGTCAGTGAAAAGATGGCGGCTCTCGAAGTAGTAAAAAGCCGTCTTGATCAGGTAGGATTGGGGGATTTCTGCCTTGAGCTGCACAGCCGAAAGTCAAACAAGAAAGAGGTGCTCAAAGAACTGGAACGTACGATATCCAGCCGAACACCACAGTCGACCTCCTCAGAGGAGGAATTTGACCAATTAGAGACCCTCAAATCAGATCTGAATGGTTACGCCAAAGCATTGAAGGAGCCCTTTGGAAAGCTTCAGCGCTCCCCTTTTGCCCTGTTCTGTATGAAGGAAGGTGCACGCCACCATTTTGCAGAGGTCGGACGCGATATGCCAAACGTCGAGTTCTCAGATCCAGAGAGCTGTGACCAGGAAAAACTTGAGGATGCAAGACGGAAGCTTCGCGAACTGGAAGACGTGCTAGTCATGGTGCACCCTATCGCCGAGCATCCTTGGTTTGGGTGCGAGCCTGGAGTGGTATTGCCATCTGATGAAGATGCGATCCTGAAACTGGTTGAGAAGTGTGTGGAGGCCACTAGCGACCTCGAAACTAGGATTGACTCTCTAGTAGATGTCTGTGGTGCTCGGCGTCCTGCCACTTTGGAAGACTTGTCGCAAGCTATTTCGGCTGCCAGAGTAGTGGGCGTATCAAAGCCCGTAGCTCGACATATCTTGATGAGTCCGGAATGGAACAAACCAAGCAAGCAGGCTGATGTGCTTATTGATAAAGTAGCATCTTTCCGAGACATGCTTTCCACCACGCTCGCCCATTTCAAACATGAGGCTCTGGACGAGGACATTGTTTCTATACTTGAAGACTATAAGAATCTTTCGGCAGAGTTCTTCAAGCTGTTCAACAGCAGATACCGTTTCGTAAAGCGCCAGATTTCTACCCTTTACAAAGACCGTCCTCCCAAATCCGCTGAGATGATCGTTGCTGATCTCAAGAGATTAGTGAACTGCAAAACGCTTCGTGATGAGGTTCGAGGCGATGAGCAGGCTGGTCATGCACTCTTCGGCTCCAATTGGAAGGCTGATCAAAGTGATCCAAGAATGCTGCGCTCCTTTGCGGAATGGATTGTTTCTTTCCGGCGGCAACTGTTAGCTGAAGCACTGACCGAGCGCGCAGTGGATATTGTGAGCACTGGAGTATCCCAGACAGAAGTGGAAAAAGTGCTGGGGGAGATAGAAGAGGCTACAAAGCAGTTTGCCGAGCAACTAGCAGCACTGTTCAGGCGCGTCGGAGCCACCTGCGAAGTGATTTTTGGCACAAAAGAAGATGGTGTGCCATTCTCGAAGCTTGTTTCCCATTTGGCATTGTGGAAAGCTGAACTCCCCAGACTTCAGGAGTGGTCGCAATACGTCGCTCGTCGCAATTCGTGTCTCAACACTGTGGCTCGCCCCATCGTTAGGACGATAGAGGAAGGAGCACTCTCTCCGGATGACGTCATCGCTTGCTTTGAAGGAAACTTCGCCGACAGTCTCCTCAGACTTGTTTTTGCCGAGCGGCCTGCGCTTTCGAATTTCGTTGGCACACTTCACGAGCGCAAAATTGGTCGCTTTGCACACTTGGATAGTCTACTAATCGCCAGGAATCCCCAAAGGCTTGTTCAGCTGCTTTTTCAGAATCGGCCTCGTATTGCTGGAGGAGCATCCCCTGGATCAGAAGTCGGCATTCTCCTCCGCGAGTTTGGTCGCAGGCGGCGACATATGCCGATTCGAAAGCTATTGTCTGCTGCGGGTGGATTGATTCAGAAGTTCAAACCATGCTTCATGATGAGCCCCCTCTCCATAGCTCAATTTCTCGACCCATACACCGTTCGCTTTGACGTAATCGTATTCGATGAGGCTAGCCAAGTTAGACCTGAGGATGCACTGGGTGCGCTCTTACGCGGCAACCAGCTTGTCGTCATGGGTGATACGCGCCAGCTTCCCCCTACTATATTCTTTGACCATATAGTAGAAGGCATTGAAGCAGATGACCAGGATTTGCCAGCGCCTGTAGCCGAGGTAGAGAGCATTCTGCATCAGTGCAAGTGTTGTTTCCCAACAAAGCTACTGCGTTGGCATTACCGCAGTCGACATGAGTCGCTGATTGCTGTCTCCAATCAGGAGTTCTACGATAATCAGCTTCTCCTTTATCCGTCTGCCATTGACAAGTCCGAGCAGTTGGGTTTGAAGTTTGTGTATTTGCCAGACACCACCTACGATCGCGGTCGCAGTGCCCAAAATCGTAAGGAAGCGAGAACGGTCGCAGAGGCCGCGTTGGAACACTATCGAAGATTCCCAACAAAGAGCCTTGGCATAGGCGCGTTCAATATTAAGCAACAACAGGCGATCTTGGAGGAGATAGAGTTGCAGCTCCGGTTGCACGCAGAGATGGAAGATTTTTTCAAGAGCGACCGGAAAGAGCACTTTTTCGTGAAGAATTTGGAGACTATACAGGGCGATGAGCGAGACGTCATTTTTCTGAGTATAGGATTCGGATTTGATATATCACATCGGTTAACTCTAAATTTTGGGCCTCTTAACCACGAAGGTGGGGAACGACGTTTGAATGTCCTCACAACTCGTGCACGGGAAAAGTGCGTCGTCTTTTCGAATTTCCGCGCTGGCGATCTCTCCCTTGACGCAAATGCGCCATTTGGCCTCAGGGCCCTGAAGGCGTTTCTGGATTATGCTGAGACTGGGAATCTAAGCACAAAAAGACCAGGGGGAGAGGAGGCGGAATCTCCTTTTGAAGAGTCGGTACGCGATTGCCTCCGAAGCCGGGGCTACGAGGTCCGTACGCAGGTTGGTTGTGCAGGCTTTAGAGTTGATCTAGCCGTTGTTGATCCGGAGTCTCCCGGACGTTACCTTTTGGGCATTGAATGCGATGGTTTCAAATATCACACGTCCCCTGTGGCAAGGGATCGAGATAGGCTGCGCCAACAAATACTTGAAAACCTAGGCTGGCATATCCACCGCGTCTGGTCTACAGACTGGTATCGCAACCGTAATGAAACTGAGCAAAGGCTGCTGCACGTCATTGAGCAGGCGAGGTACGAGAAGCCTACGCAGGTCGCTCATTCGCCGGACATAATGATAACGGAGGCGAGCCACCACACTCGTAATAACCCAGTAGAAAACGCTGTTTTCATGGAGATGCCCCAGAACAGTACTTACGAAGATATGATTCCGGATTATGAAGTCTGCACCTCACTTAAGACACCCCTGTTTGGTGAGTTGCACTTATGTTCAACTCCACGGCTTGCCGAAATGATTACTCGCGTTGTGGATGTGGAAGGTCCCGTTCATTTTGACGAGGTTGTACGGCGAATCCGGACCCTCTGGGGCCTGCAGCGAGCTGGTCAGCGAATCAAAGATGCTATTAAACGTGCGACTTCGGTAGCCAAGGCAAGAGGGCAGATTCGCATGCACGGTGCATTTCTCTGGCCAGCAGAAGACCGTGACATCTCCGTGCGCCGTCGTAGGAAGGATCCCCCCGCGAACATTGACCTTATATGTGATGAGGAAATCGCCGAATCTGTCAGGATTGTCCTCAGACATCAGTTTGCGACCGTGATCAGTGATCTCATAGTTCGTTCCTCTCGGCTCTTGGGTTTCCAGGCGACGCAGGACCAGGCTGCTAGGCGAATCAATAGAGTTATTCGCGGACTCATTGATAAAGGGGATTTGCACCAAACGGCAAATGGCATGATACATCTCCTAGAATCGGGGGATATTGGACGGAGCCCTCAGTCTAGAGGTGGGATGGGACTAGCAGATACCACGGCCATAGAAGAAGGGGAAAAGCCAATATCGCAAACACCACCGCTACCGGATAGCTCCGTTCAACAACTACAGATGCAAGAACCTAAACTGAAGAAGATCACACCGAGGGTAGCCGAATCTGAAATCTACAATTACCCTCCAAATTTCTTTTTCAAACTAGCTCACTGGGCAAAAGAAGAGAAAAAACTGAAGTCTTGGGAGAGGCGTTTAATATATAATATCGGCAAGTACTGCTATCGGGGCTGGCAAATATCAGAAAAGATGGAGCGCCAGGCTCTCCGCATTATTCAAAAGGCAAAAGAAGCAGGTTTCTCCAAGGTAGTTCTAGACTAGTTACCCAACGAGAAGGTAGATATTTCCCACAAAGAGGAGAGTAACAGGCCACCTCCCGACTTCCTCTTCAAGGCAAGAAAACTAAGAAGTCAAGGGCGTAGCCTGGAAGAAATTGGCAAAGCGTTCGGGATTTCAGCGAAGGAAGTATATATTATCATTCATGTTATGAGAAATAAGCCAAAGGCAACAAGAGATTGACACTACACTTGCTTCAATGTTCAAGGATACAGCACCGAATTCGCCATAAGTCCATTCGGTTGCGCATGAAACTGCCAAATCTGTCCGCACCCACTGTGTGTCGGCAGCAACAGTGGCCCACTCAGTAGCTAATACTTTAGCTCGTTGCCGCCGTCGTGTTGAGAACTCCGAGTTTATTAAGCATTCCGTCACAATATGCAATCCCTAACGAAGAGGCTGGATCTTCCAGAAGGATACCCAGCCTCTTTGATGATCCTGATACCTAGTGATACCGGCTTCCACTCTTCCCCACTCTAAACATCCTGATGCCGCATATCGGGCACACGCCCTGAGTTGCTGGCCTTCCATTCTTCATCGTTATACTCTTAGCATCCTTCATCTCCCTTTTGGTGTGGCACTTCATACAATATGCTTGCATTATTCCACCTCCTGTTTTTGTACGGAGCCCATTACATTCACCACTAGAATGTCAACAATCTCCCTAAATTGCACGAAATAGCGCTTTGTGGAAGGGGCCGAATCATCTTCCATGGAGCACGAATGGAGTGTTGAACAAAACTGACTACTGTTGGGCCTTCAGGGCGACCCTGCGTTAGGTTAAACGAAGCCCCGATCCGGTGCGTCCGTTTCCCCCAGAACTCTTGTAAGGGAGGCAACCCGTGGCGGTGTGAGCTAGTCTTATCAAGTGATTGCGCTCTGGCACTCTACTGAAGGACAAACCAGTCTGCTTTCCCTCTTGGCTGCGAACCCCGTAAAGTGTAGAATAGGCATTGTGTAGAGAAGTTGGACTCCCACAACAGGGTGCTTCTGCCCTAAAGGCTCACTTGAGAAGTATGGGATTCCACAGGGGTATGAATTGACCAGTATTCCGCAAAGCCAGCTTGATAGGATTCAGCCTCTTGACCGCGTGCGGTTTGAGAGAATAAAGGATAGCGAGTTCAGACCGGGGTATGACCTTATTGGTCTGAAGTATCTGCGCGATAAAGCAGGAAACGAGCGGAACTTGCGGGAGCTATACAGGGGCCGTGCCCCTTACGAGTTGCTGCAGAATGCGGACGACGCTGGCGCTAGGAAGGCGGTATTCATTGTATCCCTTGAGGGATTAGCTTTTGCTCACGACGGACATTGGTTCACTGTTGACAACTTTCGAAGCCTTGCCGATGGATGGAGTGACAAGGATCCGAATCAATGCATAGGCCACAAGGGACTTGGCTTTCGTTCCGTGCTCGATATAACCCCTGCCCCTTACCTTTTAGAAGCAGAACCTGGAGACTTCTTCGGCGTCAAGTTCACTTGGGCACTAAATAATGGCCATATACAAGAAACACTGCATCGCCAGCCTGAACTAGGAGTTCACTACGAAACTTGGACGAGACAAGGCCAATTGTGTTGCCCTGTCATGGCAATTCCTGGATTGGCGAGGAAGCAAACACTGGGAGCAGGTACCAACATCTTGGACGCCCTGGTTCGCGGTGACTATGGGAGTGACTTCACGACGATGTTTTGGTTTCCTGCCAAGGACCCTGATATTAGCCCAGCAGTGCTCTCCGAACTGAGCCCAGTACCCATTGTGGCCGATGAACAAGGCAGAGAGTGCCTACTTAGTTTCATGGCAGCTGAAGTGAGCGTCCTGCTTCCGTTCCTAGCTTCTGTGCAAGAGGTCAGGGTTCACGAGGAGCATCGTTGCATCGCCTTGGCGCAAATCCCTCCGCCGGTTGCGGGGCAGAAACTTGGCGAAATTACAGTGTTGACCGAGCTGAGAGGACAGCGTGAGACTCGCTCTTTCTTCCGCATGAATTTCGTGAACGATATTCCACCTAGTATACGAAATCTGCCTGATACTCCAAAGGCTGTCAAGAGGATGGACCGGGCCCGGCTTTCACTTCTGGCTCGTCTTGAAAACGGTGAACCTGTCCATAATGCTAGTTCTGCTTTCCACGTGTATTTCCCTACGGAAGAGCTGACAGGCCTAGGCTTTGTTGTTCATGGTGACTTCTATGTAAAGCCTGATCGAACGCGCATCATGAAAGCCGGGTATAACGACTGGCTTCTTGGCTGTGCAGCAAAGGCCGCTGCGAATGAATTCTTAACGGGTTTGCTGCGGCAATATCGTGCTAGCTCAGTATTTGAAGCTTTATCACCCGCGGAATCCCTTCTCTCGGATTCGAGTGCATTACTTAGGCAGCTATTCGCAAAGGCTCTTCAAGAGCGCCAAGAGCCTTTTGTCCCGACTAATGTGGGGCTCCTCAGGAGGGACGAGGTGCTGCTGCCACCAGCGATAGATGGTGACGGATTCTGGGAGACGCATTTCGTACAAGAACTCTGTGAATTGGTCAAGGAGAAGAAAGCCTTTCTGGCCCCTGCCGAGGATGGAAGAAGACAACGCGCTTTCCTGAGTTTGGCCGATGTGGATGTACTTGAGCCAGAGGCCCTGATAGACTTCGTTGAGACAGCTTCAACGAGGGACAAAGACGCCAACTGGTGGTATGAGTGCTATAGATATATGGTGAGTGAAGAGACTCTTTCTCGGCGTGACCATTCTTCTTTCGCAGGGCGCAAGCTGATTCCAGTGGGCGAAGCCGGTGTCGTTGCAGTTCCGACAGTTGACAGTGACGCGGTGGTCAGTCTGCCACCGACTGGGGGTGTGACCAGCTACAGTCTGCCCCGATGCTTTGCTGAGATTTTTGTTGTTGTAGATAATGCTGTGGCACAACTGCTTCAATCTGGCGAGGACACCGTTCGGAGTTGGGTTTTAGATCGGTTCCACATTTCCAGATTCGAGGCGACTGAATTGCTACCACGGGCTATGCGCAGAATAGCCCCGCAGATTTTTGCTGGCGAATTTAAAATCACACGTTCAGAGCTTCTAGCTGCGTGGAGATTCATCAAGGCAGTCACAGACGCTTCTCGCATGATAAAATCGGCAGAGTTTTGGGAGGGCATAGGTCGTTTCCCGCTTCCACTGGGACAACTAGCCCCCGCCAAGGTACTGGATTGCAAAAGGCTAGTCCCGGCCTTCTTAGCCTACTGGCCGGATAGCTGGATCAAAGATGATAACTGCCTTTGGCAGGTCGAAGGCCTAAGGCGGGTAGACGAAAGCTTCCTCCACGATCTACTATCAGAAAGCAAACTGTCACGCGACCAGTGGCATGGGTTTTTCTCACAGATAGGAGTAGCAGGAGCTCCAAAGCTCCTGACATACTCACGAATCATTCCAGGCGATGAACTGCTGTTTGAAAACGATGGGCCCAGGAGGTTTGAGACCGAAGGATTCCGGGGCCTACGCCAGAGTGACATGAACAGCGTCGTTGTCAAGAGCCTTCAAAGCGAACAGCTCTGGAGCGACACGGTGGCAAGTGGCGCTCCTTGCGGCCATGGGCTTCCCCGAGTCGTACAAACCATAACGGTTTTTGAGGGTCTTCAACGGTGTGCTGAAAAGGCACTCCAGGAGTTTACAGTCGATGACCCTCACTGGAGACGGAGACTTTGGGCTCTCACAAAGAAGTTGCCACTTTCCTCTATACAGGCGATTGACGCTGACAGCGCCTTCTGTCGAGGAGGCAGGGGAGGGGGACACCCGATTTTTGCGGGGCGATACATTGAGAGGCAATTGCATTTTTACCCCTGGCTTCCAACTTCCCTTGGGCCTACTAGTAGCTCCGAATGCTTCTTGCGCTTTGCATCAAGGCGTCTTATTTCCTCCGGGATCACGGGGGAAGAACTCGGTGACAGGCTGCTTCCTTATGTTGTCGTTGACAACATTGACGATTTGGCAAGGCTACAGGGCTTTGGTGTCGAGACACTGGATGATGTTGAGTCCGCTTCCATTGCGGCGTTGGTTCGCTCGTTGTTCGTTCTCGGAGAACGCCTTGCATCAGAGTGGGGTCAACAGGAAATACTCAAGTCACCAGGGCGTTGGCGCCTAGTTAGAGGCGCAATCCAGGAAATCTATCGGAGGCTAAATCAGCACGAAGCAGAGCTTGATTTCCCTGACGGTATCAAATATGCCATTCGCTCACTAGAGGGGGTCAAATTCTCCCCAGTGCCGATATACTACGCCGACCCAGGATCAGCTATTGAGCAAGCATTCATAGGGATGGTTCCTCTGTTTGATGCAGACCGCCCATATGCTCGGCTTTTCGAGCAGATACCCATCACACGTCTGCTAAGTAGTGGCGAAGGGAAGACAGTGGAAGAGAGCCTCGTGACAGAAGCCGAGTCAAAACCCGTTGCATGCCTTCGAGATGAGATAGTAAACAAGTTATCGCCCTTTTTGCTCGCACCCATCGTCGCAAGATCGGAAAGGCAGAAGGACATCGAGACCGTCGTTCGGAGGCTCAAAGAGCGCTTTGAGGTCAAAGCGTCTGACTGCTTAACCGTGTCCTTCTCAGTTATCGGAATGCCCGCTGTACGACGAAGCGTGGATTTCCCGAAATTCTACCTCCAGCGTCGAATTGTGCCTCGAGAAGGAGCTGTGGAGGAGGCCCATTATGTTTTGTATGTTGCGGGGCGTGCAAAGGACTCGGTTGCCCTTTTGGATGCAGATGCCCTCGGTCAGGTACTCGCCCCCATCTTTTTTGTCGATAGGCTCAGCGACGATCTCGCTGGTCTTTTCCCACGGATAGCCTACAAATACCAACAGGTAAACGGAGACTCTGACGAGATGCGGGACTTTCTGCATTACCAACTAGGCATCTCCCGTGAAGCCCAAGACTCTGCAATGGCGACTATCTTAGGAGATGCCACAAAGGTAGGCCCAGTCCCAGCGGCACCTCCACTTCCTGTCAAGATCATCAGCCCGCAGGCGGAACCAACGGAGCGGGAGGACATCGTGCAGCAAACCATCGGCAAACACCAGCAAACTCTTAGCCAACAGTTAACAAAACTCCTGCAGCCATTCGTGTCGACTGGCTCCGCTGGCGTACACACTCCCTCCAGTAGCACGGTTTTCACTGGCTACCCGAGTCAAGGCGGGCCAATTGGTGGGATTACCCCGGAACAGCAAAACAGGGGAAGACGAGGGGAAGAGGAAATTAAGCGACGGCTCCAGTTGCCAGGAGGATGGGCTGGATTCAGCTTTGTCGCAGATAAACGAAATGAAGACTGTGGCTATGACTTTCTCTGTGTGATGGGAGAGCGCCAGGTAGGGTTGGAGGTCAAGACGTTTACTATCGATGGACGTGTAGTAGTGACTGTCCCTGAGTTGCGTGCAGCTGCAGTGAGCCGAGGTGACTATTACCTCGTTGGGGTCCTAGACGACGGCAAACCTGAAAATGAATGGCTTACCTTCATAATCTCCGACCCAATCCAGCTTCTTCTAAGTAGAGGCGAGTTTGATATTGAAGCAACACTCCGTGCTCCAGCCTCCGACATATTTGAGATAGAATGGCAATAGCCAGAGGGTATGTGGACCAGGGTATCGAGACTCTACTGGGTGACTTAGCAGACTTCGCTAAGAGTTAGACCCTACAGCGTCAAATAGCAGTCGGCAACAGTAGCTCTTATTTGTTACTGCGATGCGACAATCAGTTGTTTTGTTACCTCATTGAACAGTCTAGCGCATTGTTCAATCCTCTTGGCCTCGACTCTAGGTAGGCTGACAAGAGTTCGCCGCCGTTCTTTGTTTGTAATTCCCCCTGGGTAGCGAGTATAATGGCTGTCGCTACTGCAGCAGCACAACTAGTGACGAGGCGAATCATAATGAAGTTGCCGAGAGTCGGTGTAAATTTCTATAAGGTCGTGTTAGGGGTCAGCTTTTCATTGCTTTGGGCCCGGATAATGTATTTGCTGTGGCCCCAGCCGTCCTACATAACTTTCATATGGTTCTATCTTGCAATAGGAAGCATAATCTTGAAGTGGGTATTATTCGAGATCATCGACCGAATCCATCTGAAGATAAGGCTTAGGGCTGTGAAAAGGGAACTCGACGAATCTAATATGCGAGTCCGCGAAGCTACTAAGGGTGAGCATAGGGAAGATGACGAGCGTTGACTTTGAAAAGAAGTTGAAACAGCTTGAACAAAATGTTTTGTCTTTGGGCAACATGGTGGAGAGGGCTATTGACCATTCAGTCCAAGGCCTGAGGAAAAGGGACCTCGCCCTTGCTAGACAGATTATTGAGTACGACCAAGAGCTAGATCACAAGCGCTTTGCGATCGAGGAAGACTGTATGCGACTTATTACCACTGCTCATCCCGAGGGTAGCGACCTCCGCACGATAATCGCTGTGCTCGGCATTATCACGGAGTTGGAGCGCATGGGGGACTACGCTGAGGGCATCGCCAATATCACCTTGATGATAGGTGACCAGCCGCCCTTGAAACCGCTTGTAGACATTCCTCGAATGGCACAGAAGGGGATAGAGATGCTTCGAGGGAGCCTGGAATCTTTCTTGGACAGAGACGTGGAGAAGGCAAAACGCATCTGTCGCGAGGATGACGAGGTGGATGCTCTGTATGACCAGGTCTTTCGGGAGCTTCTTTTGTTTATGATTGAAGACCCGAAAACCATTACCCGGGCTACTTGGCTCATATGGGTTGCACACAATCTGGAGCGCTTTGCGGATAGGGTAACCAACATTTGTGAGCGGGTCGTCTTCAGTGTAACCGGCAAAATGGTGGACATAGGTGAATCAAAGTATTGACGTAGCCCAATTCTGCAGTTCGCCGAAAATGATGTCATGAAAGCGCCGTCCCCTTGGGGCATAATGTGGCGCTTTCCGCCAGACAACGTCACCACCCTTCAACAATCGGGCGGATTGTTGCATAGGAGCCAGGGCAGGGGGGCACCACATTCTCGACCACATTGTTTCTTGCCTACGCCGATTATCGAAGCCAGGGCTCAGTCACCTTCCAGGTTACCTTACGGCAGATGGCAGGCTCCGCATAACAACCCGGGT
>Ga0114930_10003919_pt1 | contig 12772 bp, 9 predicted proteins | sample AnhtaG_FD_87300 | JGI IMG/M metagenome (GOLD analysis project Ga0114930, IMG submission 87300) | Deep subsurface microbial communities from Anholt, Denmark to uncover new lineages of life (NeLLi) - Anholt_01485 metaG | ecosystem: Environmental > Aquatic > Marine > Oceanic > Sediment | place... | reverse complement strand
TCTTGTCGAGCGGCACGAGCAACCTACCGTTGCCTGTGGCCTGTTCTACGACGTGGGCGGAGCCAACGACCCCCAGGGCAAGAGCGGGATTGCCCATATGTTCGAGCACATGATGTTCAAGGGCTCGAGGGTCATCGGGACCAGTGACTACGAGGCGGAGCGCTCGTACCTCGAGGCTCAGGACAAGCTTCGGGCGAAGATGAACGCCGAGATGAACAAGATGCGCCTGATGAAGCGCCGCGGCGTGATCGACGACGTGCTCGATCCCAAGCAGCGGACTCCAGACTATACCGCAATGAAGAAACAGTATGATGAACTCGTCGAAGCCGAGCGGACCTACATCAAGAACAACGAGTTCTTCAACCTCTACACGACCAACGGCGGGGCCCGGCTTAACGCCGGTACGATGGAAGACGCGACGATGTATTTCGTCCAGCTTCCGGCCAACAAGCTGGAGTTGTTCTTCTGGATGGAGTCCGACCGAATGATCAACGGGATTATGCGCGAGTTTTACGTCGAACGGGACAACGTTCGTGAAGAGCGCCGTCTGGGGGTGGAGAGCACGCCTACCGGCAAGTACAACGAGGCCTTTGACGCCCTGTTCTGGCAGTCGCATCCGTACGGTGTCCCGGTGATCGGCTGGGCGTCGGAAGTGGAGTCCATCACGCGGGATGACGTACGCGACTTTTACAAGATCTACTACGCGCCCAATAATGCTCGCATGGTGCTGGTAGGGGACTTCGACTCCGACAAGGCGGTCGAAATGGCCAAGCGGTACTTCGGTCGACTCCCCCGGGGTGTCAAAGGGCCGCCACCGGTCATCACCGAGGAGCCCAAGCCCGTCGCGGAGCGACGGCTTCATGCCGAGGCCGAGACCAACCCTCGAGTCAGGATGCGCTACCACACCGCTGCCATCGGCCACACCGACGAAGCGGCTCTTGCTGTGCTGGCTCAGCTACTTTCGGGCAAGACCGGACGCCTCTATAAACGCCTGGTGACCAAAGAGGACGCGGCCATCGGTGAGCCGCGGGCGCGCAATCAGGGTCGGAAATATGCCGGCTATTTCGAGGTCAACGTAACCGTCAAGGAAGACCGAACGCCGGAAGAGGTCGAACAGTTCGTTCTCGAAGAAATCGACAAGCTCCGCGATGGCGAGATCACCGACCATGAGCTTCAGAAGGTCAAGAATCAGGTGCTGGCCGCTTCCGTACGCCGGCTTAAGAGCAACCTGGGGCTCATGTTTCAGCTCGGCCTCTATGACACGTGGTACGACTGGAGCTACATTAACGAAGCACCTGAACGGATGCTGAAAGTGACCGCGGACGACGTTCGTCAGGTGGTCAAGGACTACTTCGATCCCAAAACGCGAACCGTCGCGATCTATCGCACCAAGGTAGGGGCCCCGAGTGAGGGCGAAGACCCCGAGCTGGCGGCGATACTGGAGAAGCTGTCGCCGCAACAACGCGATCGAACCAAGGCGATGATCACGCGGATCAGGGAATCCACCGATCTCGACCGACTCAAACCCATGTTGCAGATAATGGAGCAGGGAGCGTCGTCGGATCAGATCCCCGAAGAGCAAAAGATGATGTTCGAGTATGTGCTGAAGGTGCTCAGCGCGCGTGCGGCCGAGCTTGAAGCCGCTGACAAGGAGTCGGATTAACATGTGTAAGAGAATCAATCTATGGATTGGAATCGGATTGGTGGTATGTGCGACGGCCGCGCTGCAGGCGGAGGGACCGCTCCCGGGCCATCCAAAGGATCTTCAGTATGCCCCGCTGGATTTCAAGCTGCCGCCGGCGTCACAGTTTAGGGAGGTGCTCTCCAACGGCATGATGGTATACGTCGCCGAGGACCGCATGCTTCCGACGTTCGACATGACGGTGACGATTCGCACCGGCTCCGCGGTTGAGCCGCCGGATAAGGTCGGCCTGGCGTCGCTGGCCGGTGAGCAGATGCGTGACGGCGGGACGAAAAACCTTACCCCGGAAGAGCTGGACGAACGGGTCGAATTCCTCGCCGCCTCGCTGTACAGCCGCATCGGTGAGACGCGCGGGGAGGCTGGGCTCTTTTGTCTGGCCAAGGACATCGATGAGGGGCTCGGGTTACTCATCGAAGTGCTTCGCTATCCGCGGTTCGACGGGGAGCGTTTGCGCATGGCCAACGACCGGATGTTGCAGAACATCAAGCGGCGCAACGATTCGACCAGGTCGATTTCCCGGATCGAGTGGGGCTTTCTGATGGACGGGGAGAGCCATTTCGGCAACCGGTACCCGTCCTCGAATACGATCAAAGCGGTCACACGGGAAGATCTGTTTGCCTTCCACCGCAAATACATCCATCCCGGAAACATGATCCTGGCCGTTGCCGGCGACTTCGACCGAGGGGCAATGCTCAAGAAGCTCGAGAAGGCCTTTATCGACTGGCCCACCGGCGAGACTGGTCCGCAGAGCTTTCCTGCGCCGGACTACAGTCCCAAACCCGGCGTCTACATGATCCACAAGGAGGATGTAAATCAGGGAAGGGTGACAGTCGGGCATAAGGCGATCATGCGCGGCAGCCCGGATGAGTTCGCCTTGCAAGTGACGAACGGTATCCTCGGTGCCTCGGGTTTTCGCTCCCGTTTGGTGGCCAAGGTTCGGTCGGATGAAGGGTTGGCCTACAACACAGGCAGCCGTTTCAACCAGGGTGTCTACTACCCCGGCAATTTCCAGTGCTGGTTCCAGAGCAAGAGTAACTCGTGTGCGTATGCCACGAATCTGGTGCTCAACGAGATCAAGCGGTTGCGAGATGAGAAGGTAACCCAGACCGACCTCGATGACGCTATCGCCTATTACGTGGAGAGCTTCCCGCAGCGGTTTCCTAGCAGACTGTCTCTTTTGGAGGCCTATGTGGACGACGAATACACCGGCCGCGATCCGAATTACTGGCAGAGCTATGTCGACAACCTCAAGCGTGTGACCGTTGATGATGTGAAACGGGTGGCGAAGAAGTACCTTCATCCAGAGGGGCTTGTGATTCTGGCCGTGGGTGACGCCGAGGCGATGAAGGCCGGCGGACATGACAAGGCCCCTGAATTGCGTTTCGACGCTTTCGGGCAGATGAAGCAGTTGCCGCTCCGCGACCCCGATACGCTGAGAAGGTAGCCCCGGGTCGGATGCCGATGTCCGCCCACTTGAGTCCTTTGGCATTCACAGGGGCGGCTGAGAAGCCGCCCCTGTATGTGCGCCTGTCACGGGTAGCATACCTGCCATGACTCGATGCCGACCAACGGCACCGATGCGTTTGGGAGTTGCGATTACGCGTCCAGGCCTGGTGAGGTATGGTGTCATTGCATTGTGCTCGGTGGCCGTGGTGCCACCGGTCACAGCGGCTGACAAGCCCAAGGTGACTATCACCGGCGGCGCCGACGCCTCCGGGCAACATTACGCTTGGACTGTGACCAACGGACACACCTCCCCGATCGTCTACGTTGAGTTTCCACACTATCACGCCGATCTATTCTTCGCCCCGGAGAACTGGTCCAGTGAGACAACCGCCCTGGTGAACGTGGGCTACAAGGATGAACCTGGTGTGTGTATCGCAAGAGTCGAGTCGCCGGCCACAGGTATACACCTGGGCGGAGCCCTCGACTTTGGCATGCGGATCGCCCCTCTACCCACAAAACGCGGAAAAGGGACTGTGTTGGTTCGATTCGCGGACGGAACCGAGTCCGGTGTCGCCGGAGTGGAGTTACCCCTACCCAGAGGTGTGTGGGACAAGTACGCTTCGCTGATCGGACTCGGCGCGATATTCCTGCTGTGGATCATATTTCGAGCAAGGCGCTGGGCGAAGACCCGCCGCACAGCGTAAACCACAACATGCGTAGTGCATCCAAACGTACCTTATTAGGCGTGCTCCTGATAGGCGTTTTCGTCCTACGCCTTGCGTTTTGCGCCGGGACAACGGGGCTGGGACGGTCTTTGGGGAAGGATTATCGCGAGTACATTGTTACGGGGCAGCGTCTGCTCGAACAGGGCACTTTGACGAGTCCGTTCATCACCTCAGATTCAACCACGACCCCCTCTGCGCTTCTGCCGCCCCTCTACGCGGGGCTGGTGGCAGCCGTTTACAGGCTTCTAGGAACCGAAACCTTCCTGGCTACGCTTGCACTGCAGGTACTGAATGCCATCGCCACGTCAATGACCGTCCTATTCGTCTTCTTGATCGCCCGACGCGTTGGCGGGGTCCGCGCAGCCTGGATAGCCGCTCTTCTCGCAGCGATCAACCCGATGCTCATTGGGTTTACTACATATATTTGGGACACCAATGTATTCTGTTTTGGGGTTGTCTTCGGTGTATGGTTGGCGATCCACCTTTCGGACAAGCCGATCGGTTGGCCTGGTTGGCTGGGATTTGGATTATATCTTGGGGCATTAGCTCTACTGAATCCGGCCCTGACCATAGCCTATCCGTTGCTCGTGCTCTGGCCGCTGAGCAAAACGCATGGGTGGAGGTTTAGAGCGATGCTCGGCCCAATCGGCATGACCCTATGCGGCTGGCTGGTCGCCGTCATGCCTTGGACGGTCCGGAACTACGTTCATTTTGGCGAGCTGATGTACATCCGCAGCGGCCTCATGCATGAGTTGTGGCTGGGCGTGTGCCCCGAGGCCGATACAAATCCGGCCGCTATCTTCCGACGTCAGTCCCCGCTTCAGGACGGTGAGGCGCAGCACAGAATCGCCTCGATTGGCGAGCAGGCGTACATCAAGGAATGCAGCCGGCACGCCAGGGCGGCGATCTCGGCCAACCCGTGGCGGTTCGTACGGCTGGTAGCGCTGCGTACCACGGACTATTGGGCGGGTACGCTGTTCAGTCATAGGCGTCCTGGTGGCACCGGGTGGCCACAATCGCCGACGCGTCTCGCAGTCATGCTCTTCTTACAAATCGAAGGATTCGCCATCGTGGTGTGTCTTTTGGCGCGACGGAAGATCAGCCCTGACCTGCGATGGTTGTTGGCGATCGTGCTTTTGTTCTCACTCGTTTATTGCGTAACGCACGTGCAGTTGCGTTTTCGTGCGCCCATCGAGCCGATTATGGCGGTTCTTGCCGCAATTTCTGTCACGGATATGGTCGGTGCGGTGCGTTCCCGCCGGGTTTTGTCGGCAGACACAAGTGCAGTAGATAACGATTACAGCACCTAACGCCCCCTCAACCAGCGCCGGGGCGTAATCGCCGTGGGAGCGCACTTACGCCAGCTCGGTCCTTACTTGACACTCGAAGATTTCAGTGTACCGTTTATATCGCGGAACGGTATGGATACGGAAGTAATCAAAACCGACCCCCAGGTCGGCGGGGCCGATGCGGTCCGCCGCGCGGTGGAAGTCCTCACAGGCAGCGGACTAGTCGCCTTTCCGACGGAGACGGTGTATGGAGTGGCCGCGCGGGTTGACGATCCCGCAGCGCTGAAGCGCCTCCGAAACGTAAAGTCGCGCACGGCGGACCAAGCTTTTACCGTGCACGTCGGTTCACCTGGTGAGGCGGTACGCTTCGCCCCGGGGCTTGAAGGACTGGCCTCTCGATTCGTTCGCAAGGCTTGGCCGGGTCCCTTGACGCTCGTTGTCTCCGTAGAGGATCCGGCAGCGGCGGCGGTTATGTCCGATCTTGATGGTTCAGCTGCTGCGGCGATGTACCATGACGGCACGATTGGGCTCAGGTGCCCGGACGACCCCTTCGCTGGGGCGTTGCTCCGAGCCGTGGAGGTCCCGGTCGTCGCGGCGAGTGCGAACCGGGCAGGCCGCCCGGCGCCCTGCAGCGGCGACGACGTGCTAAGGGAACTCGATGGTCAGATTGACCTGTTGGTAGACACCGGCCGCACAAAGTACGCGAAACCCTCGACGATTGTGCGGGTGACCGGTTCGTCGTACAAACTGGTTCGTGAGGGGGTGTACGATGCCGACCTGGTCAAGCGATTGTCGGTGCTACGCCTGCTGCTGGTGTGCACCGGCAACACCTGCCGCAGTCCGATGGCGGGTGCACTGGCCAGAGACATGCTGGCTCAGCGTCTTTGCTGCGACATTTCGGAGCTGCCGGAACGAGGGGTAGAAGTGCGTTCGGCCGGAACGGCTGGCGGCTGGGGCGGGGCCTCGCCCAACGCGATGACAGTGATGGAACGGCGGGGACTCGACCTGTCGGGGCATGAGTCGGCCGCGCTGACGCCCGAAATGATCCAACAGGCGGATCACGTCTTCGCCATGACGCGGTCGCATCGCGACACGATTATCAATATGGTTCCGTCGGCCGAAGAGCGCGTTGCCCTATTGGTCGACGGGCAGGACATTCGTGATCCCATTGGCGGATCTGTGGATGACTATGAGAAGTGCGCACGGATGGCCGAAAAAGGGCTTCAGGCCCGACTACAGGAGGTGATCGTATGAAGGTAGCTCTGTCCAGCGACCATCGGGGATTTCATGCCAAGGAGCAAATCAAAGCTTACCTGACCAACGCGGGGCATCATGTAGTCGACTTCGGATGCGACGCCCCTGTGAGTTGTGATTACCCCGACCATGCGCTCAGCGGGGCCAAATCGGTTGGCTCCGGGAAGACGGATCGCGGGATCTTTTTTTGCGGCACGGGTATCGGGATGTCCATGGCAGCCAACAAGGTGGCGGGGATACGTGCCGCCCTGTGTCATGATGAATTGACGGCTGAGATGTCACGTCGACATAACGACGCCAATGTCCTCTGCCTGCCTGCCGACCTTCTCGGCGATGAGCTGATCCGCCGTGTGGTGGACGTCTGGCTGCGTACCGAGTTTGAAGGCGGGCGCCACGAGCGCCGACTCAAGATAATCACCGACTTCGAGAGAAACGGTCAGTGGACCGACAAGTAGAGCCGGTCCCTGGGTTTGTAGAGATCCGCATCGGCTGAGGATCTCAATAGGCGAGGGCGAGCACCCCAGCGCCTGTGCCAACGCCGGCGTGCAGGTCTTACTTGGCAACGATGGTGTCGCAGCAACGGTAATCCCGTCGAGCCGTGAAGGATGACGGACACAGCCGGTTACTACGTCGACGGCCTTTCAGCAGAGCGGCTGAGGAAGTGCTACGAAGTAGCGCCACCGCGGGTGCGAGGGTATCTCGAGGCTGAACTCAGCCACGTTGTGGATCACATCCGTTCGTCTGATTGTGTGCTGGAGCTAGGGTGCGGCTACGGGCGGATTCTGGACAAGCTGGCCGCCAAGGCGAGAACGGTTGTGGGGATTGACACCTCGCCGTTGAGTCTAGAGCTTGGTGGAAGCCTGTTGACCCGATCTCCCAACTGTCATCTGGCGGCCATGAACGCCGCCACCCTGGGCTTCGCCGACGCAGTATTCGACGTGGTTGTCTGCATCCAAAACGGCATATCGGCTTTCAAGGTCGACCCGCAAACGCTTATTAGGGAAAGTGTGCGGGTGACCAAGCCGGGCGGGACGGTACTGTTCTCGACCTACGCGAACAAGTTTTGGAACGCCCGGCTGGAGTGGTTCAGTCTGCAAGCCGAGCATCGGTTGATCGGGGAGATCGACTGGCAGCAGACTCGCGACGGGGTCATCGTGTGCAAAGACGGATTCAAAGCCACCACGATCGGACCAGACGGATTTCGGGCGCTGTGCTCCTCGTTGGGGCTCGAACCTAAAATCGAGGAAGTCAACGGTTCGAGTGTCTTTTGCGAAATCCGCGTCAGCTCATAGCCATCCCGTGATTTAAGCTCCTCAGGAAACGAAGGATGAGTGGCCCACGTTTCCAACCGTGCAAGCGCGATTCTGCCTTGTCGGTGGTGTACCCGCACCCTGAACGGGAAGGCACGTTTTCGTCGCAGGGTAAATCGCGCAGCTCGACACCTGCTATCGGATTGGCTTCCTGCGTGTGTAAACGATCTCCAGAATCCTGAACTCCTTCCCGTCTGCTCCAGGCTCGTGCAGCTCGAGAATATGCTTGTCGTCGTCCACGAACCGAGTGATACCCCGGCTGGGCCTCTTAGTACCGGTCCACGGGTCGCCATGTTGCCCGACAAACGTGATCAGTTCGCATGAATCTGCACACGTGCCGAAATTGGTCGTGATCGCCGTGTTCATCGTGTCCACCCACACGGAGGTATACTTCTTCTCAAAGCTGTCATAGCCGTAGATGGCCAGACCTTGGAATGGCATTGCCAGGCTACCGCCGTCGAACTCTTCGAGCAGAAACCGATTACCGAGAATCCACTTGCGCTGGCACGTGCCTTCGGATTCAACAACCGGGGCTTCAGAGTTCATCCGGTATTTGATCGCCAGGTTCCAGTTACCGGCCATTCTCCCAAGGACCTTGTGGTGCTCACCGGGCATGGCGTATCGAACCCAAGTGTCCACCAGGGAGTCGGTATCCGGAGCGGCGTCGGGCTTACCGGCTTTTTCAGGCTCGGGCTTCGCTGGGGACTGGTCATTCTGGGAAACGACCTTATTGGCATCTAAGGCAGCTACACCGACGAGCGACAGGACATACAACAACGTCCGCGGTTTCATAGTTCTCGATCCTTTCGCGTTTGAGCCGGGCTCACCCCGCGTGGAAGCATAACCGCGTAACAGGCTGTGCCCTAATGGGAAGACGGGGCGTGTTTCGCACGCCGGCCCCTTCCACCGTATCCTTCATGGAGCGGGAGTGGCCCCACTCGCGCGGTCCCGCGCTCCTGCGCGCGGTTCTTGCACCCGAGTTCCTTGCGAGGCTAAGCCGGTGGGTACGGCAATTGCTCGGCATATTACAGTAGTACATCCGTGTCCGGATACGGGCGTGGCAATCCTGTTTATGAGCACGCCGGTCAAGTTGGCACGGACTGGCCTTGCACGCTACTGTACGCATTGTAGCTTACCCGAAACACTAGCACCGTGTTTCACAGGTAATACGACTATACGCTGTGCCGAGTCCCGATGTACATCGGGATTCTCGGCACCTGCCAGAGGACCGAGAAGGGATTCTCAGTCCAGCGATATTGGCCTGGCACGCTACTGTATGCCTTGTAGCTAACTCGGAACAGAAGGTCGCGGCCCACACATGGGCGACGTGAGGCGCGTTGCGGAGATTGACCCGGCTTTCAAGTGCGGGGTTCGCAAATGGATGGGAAAGGGCGCCCGAGCGGCTTGACTATAGGTGGATTCACACGGATTGCGGCTCTGAGCGGCCGGAAAGGATAACCGATGGAGGTCACACTCGACGGGAACTCGCTATCGATCGAACAGATTCACTCAGTGGCTCGCCGCGGGGCCAGGGTGGCGGTGTCCCCGGAAGCCCGGGCGAAAGCCCAGCGTTCGCGAGACGTCGTCGAGCGATGCGTGGCGGAGGGGACCGCCGTCTATGGCGTGACCACCGGCATCGGGGAGTTCGCTCGTATCCGCATCTCGCCTGAGCAAAGCGCCGAATTGCAGCGGCGGATCATTTACAGCCACTCAGCGGGCACGGGTGATCCGCAGCCCGAAGGTGTGGTTCGGGCGGCAATGCTATGCCGGGCCAACACTCTTGCAAAGGGTTACTCCGGTGTGCGTCTTTGTTTGTTGGACACCGTGATCGACATGATCAACAAGGGTGTGGTCCCGTACATCTATGAAAAGGGCTCGCTCGGGACCAGTGGTGACCTCTCGCCGCTTTCGCAATTCGCCGAGGTGGCCATCGGCGAGGGGCGGGCCTATTACCGGGGCGAGCTGATGCCGGGCGGGGAGGCGATGAAGCGGGCCGGCATCAAGCCCACCGATCTGACCTATAAGGAGGGCCTCGGCCTGATCAACGGTTCGCAGATGATGACCGGTGGGGCGGCACTGTTGATCTTTGACGCCGAGCGCATCCTCAAGAACGCCATGATTGCCAGCGCTATGACACTGGATGCCCTTCGTGCCGTCGCCCGGGCGTTCAACCCGCTGGTTCATCGCGTTCGGCCTTTCCCAGGGCAGAATGCGGTAGCCGGCAATCTGCTACGCCTGATCGCCAACAGCGAGGTGATGGCCCATAGAACGGGGCGCGTTCAGGATGGCTATAGCATTCGTTGCACGCCGCAGATCATGGGTGCATCGCTCGATACTCTGGAACACGTCCGCAAGATCATCAATATCGAGGTCAATGCTGCTGCGGATAATCCTCTGTTCTTTGGCGAGGAGGACGAATACTTCGCCGCGGGCAACTTCCACGGGCAGGGGATCGGGATGGTTGTCGACTTCCTGTGCATCGCCATGTCGGAGGTGGCCAACCTATCCGAGCGGCACACCAACCGGTTGCTAAACCCGGTGCTCTCCGGCTTGCCCGACTTTCTTGTGGAAGGCAAAGGGCTCAACTCCGGTCTGATGGTTGCACAATACACGGCGGCGGCGCTGGTCTCGGAGAATAAGGTGCTGTCTCATCCCGCCTCGGTTGACTCGATCAGCGTATCGGCCGATCAGGAGGATCATGTAAGCATGGGGCCGATCGCGGTACGCAAGTGCACCGAGATCCTCAAGAACGTCCGGACGGTGTTGGCGATCGAGATGATGTCGGCCGCGCAAGCGTTCGAGTTCCATGAGGGTCGTCGGCCCGGCAAGGGGACGGCCATAGCCTATGACGTGATCCGCTCGAAGGTGCCCAAGCTGGTGGACGACCGGGTGCTCTACCCGGACATCGAGGCCATCCGCCAACTGGTCGAGGATTGCAGCATTTTAGATGCGGTGGAGAAGGAGATCGGGCCGCTCAATCTCGCCCGCGACGTGGAACTACCCCGGCCGAACGTCCCGGCGTAGGGGCGGCAGTAGGGCGGAGTCTGGCGCAGCCAGGCCGTGGGCGCGCTTGCCGTCGACAAGTTTCACCAAACCTGGGTGCCATGTTATTGTCGTGGACGTGCCGGTGATTACGCAGGCGATTTGGACCTTCAAGGTGAAAGCAATCGCAGTTGTCGGTGCCGGGACGATGGGGGCGGGCGTTGCGCAACTGGCGGCTACGCATGGCTGCATCGTCTACCTGAATGATATCGATGGCGACGCGATTCAGCGCGGGATCGACGGGATCGCCGCTCGCCTGGAGCGCTCGGTCGACAAGGGTAGGCTGAAGCGCCGCGATCGGGATGCCATCCTGGCCCGCATCAAGCCAGCGGACACGATTTGCGACCTTAGCGAAGTCGAGCTGACGATCGAGGCGGTCGTCGAGGATCTGGCGGCTAAACAAGAGGTGTTTGCCACACTCGCAGAGGCCCTCCCGGCGTCGGCGGTCCTGGCCACTAACACCTCGTCCTTATCCATCACCCGGGTTGCGGAAGCAGTCAAGAACCCATCTCGCGTGGTAGGCATGCATTTTTTCAATCCGGCGCCGGTCATGCCGCTTGTAGAAGTCATCGCCGGGCGTGCCAGTGACGAAGCATCCGTCGATTTCGCGTGCAAAGCGGCGGAAGGTTGGGGTAAGGTCCCCGTGCGGGTAAAGGACACGCCGGGGTTCATTGTGAACCGTGTGGCCCGCGGTTTCTACCTGGAGGCGCTTCGACTCCGCAGCGAGGGTGTGGCCGGTGTTGATGAGATCGACGCGGTGATGCGCACGCACGGCAGATTCAAGATGGGTCCGTTCGAGCTGATGGACCTGATCGGTCTCGACGTGAACCTGGCGGCCAGCACGTCGATCTGGGAGCGGATGGGTAAGCCTGCCCGGTTCAGGGTGCACGAGCTGCAACAGCGACTAGTGGATCAGGGACATCTGGGCCGCAAGTCGGGTCGAGGTTTTTACCTGTATGACGGCGAGACACCCATGCCGGCCGTGGCGGTTGATCGGCGCAGCTACGAGCTTTCGCTGCTGCTTTCCGATGCTATGCTGGCGTTTTCGGAAAAGGGCGGGGCTGCACGGACATCCAGCAACGAGCGGTACGTTTTCTGCCGAATTCTCGGTGCGATCATCAACGAAGCCGGTTTGCTCCTTTCGGAGGACGTAGCCAGTCGCAAAGATATCGACATCGCCATGGTCAAGGGCGCCAACTACCCAAAGGGTCCGCTGGCCTGGGCGGACGACATCGGCCATCGCACCGTGCGCGGCCTGCTCAAAGGCTTGAACAGCGCCGTGTCCGACGGGCGTTATGAGCCGTCCCCGCTGTTTGCCGACGCAATTTGACTCCCCCGAGCCGCGGGCTTCAGCCCGCGCGGACATACGGCGGTACAAGGTGGCGGGTGGAGCAAGGTGACACTCCTCGCATGGGGTCTGGGAGTGTCGAACGGTTACTGATCCCAGTAAGATAAGTCGCTGAATACTCAGCGGTCCGAGACGTGGAGAGGCGACAATGCCGCAGAATGAAACGGCGCCGGAGCATCCTGACGGCGACACGACCAGCATCTTGCGCAGAACCGTTCAGTCCGTTGTGGCTGGGATGTCGGGGCTCGCGTCATCAGACCGAAAGGAGGTCATCCTCTCGGTCGGACGTGTGTTCCAAGCTATGGTCGCGGGTAAGTTCTTGTCCCAGCTGGAGAGAGAGTGGGAGGACCTCCGCAGGAAGGGGCGGATCAAGGACGACTATGATAGCACGTCGCAGAGCAGGGCTTGTCTAAGCGAGTTGCTTCGCTATTTGGACTCGGAGGTTCCCGACGAAAAGCGCCTTGATCTACTGAAGAAAATCTTTCTCGTTGCGGCGACAGAAGAGGTCTCTGATCGAGAAAGCCATCTCCCACAACAGTTCATGCAGATCTGCCGCAACCTCTCTACCGGGGAGACCCTCGTCCTGGTGACCACGTACGCGGTTGCGGACCAGAAGGACTACAAGTCTGGTGAACATTACTCAGCCCAGACGTGGT
>Ga0114930_10003918_pt1 | contig 12773 bp, 1 predicted proteins | sample AnhtaG_FD_87300 | JGI IMG/M metagenome (GOLD analysis project Ga0114930, IMG submission 87300) | Deep subsurface microbial communities from Anholt, Denmark to uncover new lineages of life (NeLLi) - Anholt_01485 metaG | ecosystem: Environmental > Aquatic > Marine > Oceanic > Sediment | place... | reverse complement strand
TTAACCTGTCGTTATGCATTCTTGGCTGCGCCGCGCTGACCAGGATTCGCGGTCGGCGTTGGCCAGGCGTATGATGGTGCGGTCGGGCCCGACGTGGTCACATGCGTCTTGTGGTAAAGCAACCAGGACGGTCGTATGGGGGAGGGACACGACCCCACTCGTGCGTGATGGTCCCGGTCGATTCAAAGCTCTCGGACTGGCAGGAGCCGGTACGTCTGAGTGTGCCCGGCGGGATAATTGGAGTATCAATGAGCTGTAGCTGCTCTTGAAGGAAGGCTACAGGTGTCCGCAGGAATCGAAGTTATCGGGTTGAATCCGCCGGGTTTCCCTAGCGTCTCGGTCGCAGTGGCGGCTTGCCGCGCCGGTTACAGTGGCGCTGTGGCCTTGGAGTATTGCACCATCGCAGAGGCTGGGAGGGTGCTTAATGCACTGCGTACCGCCAAGGTGCACTTTTCCGTATCGACCACCGGACTGACCCCCGACCTTCGATCCCTGTTGAAGTCAGCCGCTGGATACGGCCTGAGCCGTGTCATTCTATGTGATCCCAATTCGCCCGGCCTGGAACAGGAAATCCAGTCGCTGCACGATCTTGGCCTAAAGGTCCTGGTAGAAGCGACGTGTATAGAGCATGCGGAACTGGCCCAGCGTGTTGGTGCCGACGGAGTAGTAGCCAAGGGGAATGAGAGTGGCGGGCGCATTGGGGAAGAGACCACATTTATCCTGCTTCAACGCGTGATTTCCAGAGTCACACTCCCCGTTTGGGCGCGGGGCGGGATCGGTTTGCGTACCGCAGCCGGTGCCAAGGCCGCCGGGGGTGCAGGGGTGGTGTTGGATTGGCAACTCGCTCTGTGCCCCGAGTCTGAGCTCCCCGAGGAAGTAAAGGCCCGGGTAGGGCGAATGGACGGGAGTGAGACGGCTGTTCTCGGTCAGAATTGCCCAATGCGATACCGGGCCTACTGCCGACCCGGCGAGTCGGCGTTCACGGAGTTAAAAAAGCTCGAGGAGTCGCAAGGTCTTGATGCTCAAACCAGTGCAGAGGCGCTGGCACGATGGCAAAGGGCGGTGGAGACGCAAGTATCTTGCTCTTCGCCAGCATCGGGCGTGCCAGACCGACTTCTACTAATCGGCCAGGATGCGGCGTTCGCAGCTCCACTTGCTGAGGCGTACCGTGACGTCAAGGGCATCTGCGATGCCATCCAACACGAGAGCGAACGTGGATGCCGCGTTGCGGCGCAACATCGTGCGCTGGGACCGGGCGGCAGCCTGGCACAGTCCCACGGGACGCGCTATCCGATCGTGCAGGGCCCGATGACGCGAGTGAGCGATACGGCTGATTTCGCCTCGGCGGTGGCGGAGGCGGGCGCGCTACCGTTTTTGGCCCTGGGGCTTTTGCGGGGCCCGCAAGTCGCCGGACTTCTGGAGGAGACCGAACGCAAGCTCGGATCCACGCCGTGGGGAATCGGCGTCCTCGGCTTTTTGCCAAGGGAGTTGCGTGAAGAGCAACTGCGAGAAGCGCGGAAGTGCCCGCCGCCTTTTGCCATTATTGCCGGCGGCCGCCCGGACCAGGCCCAGTCGCTGGAGGGCGACGGCATTCGGACTTACTTGCACGTACCCTCACCCGGGTTGCTGCGCATCTTTCTAAGAGCCGGGTCGCGCCGGTTGATCTTCGAGGGTCGTGAGTGCGGGGGTCATGTTGGTCCGCTGACCAGCTTTGTGCTCTGGGAGTTGATGATCCGTGTTATGCTGGATCATCTGGCGGCGACGAAAGACCGGGGTGACGATTACCACGTCCTGTTTGCCGGCGGGATTCATGATGCCTTGTCGGCTTCGATGGTTGCCGCTTTGGCGGCGCCGCTGACCGAACGAGGAGTACGGGTCGGTGTCCTCCTGGGAACGTCCTATCTCTTCACGAAAGAGGCAGTGGCCACCGGAGCGATCGTCGAAGGCTTCCAGCAAGAGGCCATCGCGTGCGATCGGACCGTTCTGTTGGAGTCGGGGGTCGGCCATGCCACTCGATGCGCCGAGACACCCTTTGGAAAACAGTTCACCCAACAGAAAGACCGCCTTCTGCGCGAGGGTCGAACGGGTGAAGAGATTCGCGAAGCCCTGGAATTGCTGAACCTTGGCCGACTGCGGATCGCCTCGAAGGGTCTTATGCGCGGTCAAGCTCGACCCGGGATGGCACTTAGGACCGGTCACGTCTGCGTCGATGCGGACACCCAGCGCCGTGAAGGTCTGTACATGATCGGTCAGGTTGCCGCCCTGCGCAGCGGTGTCTGCACCATGGAAGAGCTGCACCAAGATGTCAGCCACCAGGGAGCGGAACGTTTGAACGCCTTCGTGCCCGAGCCACAAGTCGTTCAAGCTGCGGATCAATCCAAGGCGATTCGGCCGACAGGTCAATGCGACATTGCGATCATCGGGATGTCGTGCTTGTTCCCCAAGGCGGGAAATCTCAACCGCTATTGGGAGAACATTCTTAGTAAAGTAAATGCGATTAGTGAGGTTCCCCGTGACCGCTGGGATTGTGACCTGTACTACGACAGCGATCGCTGGGCCCGCGACAAAGTGTATTCTCGGTGGGGCGGGTTCCTGGAGGAGACGCCCTTCGACCCCGTTCGGTATGGTATGCCGCCGAACTCTCTGTCCTCGGTGGAGCCGCTGCACCTTCTGGTTCTGGAAGTCGTACGTCACGCCCTGGATGACGCCGGCTACAGCGAGCGCCCTTTCGATCGTGAGCATACATCCGTGATCCTCGGAGCCGGTGGAGGTGTTGCCGACCTCGGGCTCGGTTATGGATTCCGATCGTTGCTTCCGCACTACATTCGCATCGCCGGCGGTACGGCGGATGAGGCGGCGGAGCTGATCGACAGGCTTGATGGTATTTTGCCTGAGTGGACGGAGGATTCATTCCCCGGATTGCTACTCAATGTGGCTGCCGGGAGAGTGGCCAATCGATTCGATCTGGGTGGTATGAACTGCACCGTCGATGCGGCATGCGCATCCTCCCTGGCAGCCGTTCAACTGGCGTTTAACGAGTTGGAGTCGCGATCGGCCAGCATGGTGATCGTCGGCGGTGCCGATACCATGCAAAACCCGTTTTCCTACCTCTGCTTTAGCAAGACTCAAGCACTGTCTCCGACCGGTCAATGCAAGACATTCGATGAGTCGACTGACGGAATTGTCATTGGTGAGGGTGTCGCAATCGCTGTGCTAAAGCGGGCTGAGGACGCTTTGCGTGACGGCGATCGCGTTTATGCAGTCATCAAAGGGGTGGGCTCATCGAGCGACGGGAAGGACAAGGGTCTGGCCGCGCCGCGCCCCGCCGGGCAAATCCGGGCCCTGAAGCGCGCCTACGCCAGGGCGGGGGTAGGAGCGGACACTGTGGGGCTCATCGAGGCCCACGGCACCGGCACCGTGGTGGGCGATCAGACAGAGGTCGAGTCCCTGACACGAATGTTCGGCGCCGCCGGGGCGAAAAAGCAAAGCTGTGCACTTGGCTCCGTAAAAAGCGTGATCGGACACACCAAGGCCGCGGCGGGTATGGCGGGATTGCTCAAGGCAGCTCTCGCCCTTTACCACAAGGTGTTGCCACCGACCGTCGGGGTCACGAAACCCAACCCGAAAGCCGACTTCCCTCAGAGTCCGTTCTATGTGAACACGGAGACCCGGCCATGGATCGCCAGGCTGGACGACGCGCCGCGACGCGCCGGTGTCAGCGCGTTCGGCTTCGGGGGAACGAACTTTCATACCGTGCTCGAAGAGTACGAACCGGGAAGACGGTCTCCCCCCAAGCATGCACGCGTGGAAGGAAGCGAACGTGTCCACCCCGGCCGCATTGACGGGGGCATTCAACTTACGACCAGTCCACCTGCGCTGCGAGAGTGGCCTGCGGAACTCTTTATATGGCGGGCCGAGTCGGCGGAGGAGATCGTCGGCTCCCTCGATCGGATCAGCGCCGCGATCGAGCAAGGAGCCAAGCCGCTGCTTCGTGATCTGGCAGCAGCGGTCTGTCGAACGGCGGATAAGGAGTTGGAAACTGGGCGGGGAACAGGTTGTCACTGTCTGGCAATCGTGGCTGATTCCCTTGACGACCTTGTGTCGAAGCTGGCAACCGCGAAGCTTGCGCTAAACAGGGCGGGTAAAGCCGACGCTTCCGGCTGCTACGACTTCCGTGACCCGCGCGGCATCTACTATTCTGCGAACCCGCTAGCCCCTGAAGGCAAGATCGCCTTCGCCTTTCCAGGTCAGGGCTCGCAGAGTGTGGACATGCTTCGCGATCTGGCCGTCGCATATCCCGGCGTCCGAGAGGTCTTCGAGGAAGCGGACTGCTGCCTGATCAATGTGCTGGACAGACCACTGAGTAGTCTCGTCTTTCCACAGCCCAGGTTTACGGATGACGAGCGAAGAGCCGACGAAGCGGCGTTGACGCAAACGAACGTGGCACAGCCCGCGATGGGCGCGGCCGATGTGGCCATGTACGGCGTTCTGACGGGCCTGGATATTCGACCGGACCTGACCTGCGGGCACAGCTACGGTGAATACGTGGCTCTCTGGGCAGCGGGTGTGGTTAGCTTTGGTGATCTGATCCCATTGTCTGAGGCTCGCGGGCGGTTCATTATGGACGCCGCCCGAGAGGCGCCCGGAACGATGGCCGCGGTTAGTGCGGACGAATCGACCGTGGCACGCATAGTTGACGCTGTCGACGGTGTGGTGATCGCCAATATTAACGCTCCCGCGCAAACGGTAATTTCCGGAACCGAGGCGGGTGTCGAGGAAGCGCTGAAGAGGCTGTCTGACCAGGGCGTATCGGGTCGGCGCATCCGAGTGTCATGTGCATTTCACTCCAGCCTTGTCAACAGTGTTCTGGAGCCGTTGCGGAAGTTTGTGGGCAGTGTCTCTCTGTCGGCGCCGCAGATACCGGTTTTCTCGAACACAATTGCATCCCCGTATCCGAGCGATCCAGCGGCGATCCGGGCCAGACTCGTGGAGCATCTCGTCAAGCCGGTGCGCTTCGCGGATGAAGTGCGGGCCATGTATGACGCCGGGGCGAGGGTCTTCGTGGAGGTCGGGCCGGGGAGTACGCTGAGCGGTCTGATCGAGCGTACGCTCGAGGGTCGTTCGTTTATCGCGGTGGCGACGGACCAACCAGGCCGCAACGGCCTGCTCCAACTGGTCCACGCCTTGGCGCAGCTTGCCGCCGCGGGTGTCGTGTTCGACAGTGTTCCCCTCTTCGCTCAGCGAACAGAGAAAACGTTGGACCTCAATCGGCTCGTCGAACAGACCAAGCCCGCTCCGTTGCCGCCAACGACGTGGATGATCAACGGTGCCCGGGCGGTTCCACTCGGCGGTCGGCTGGAGCCGACTGTTCGCAAGCGGACAACGCCCGTAATATCGCCTTCTGCACCGACCTTGCCTGCACCGGCGCCACCGGTATCGGACTTGACCCCGCTTGCAGCCCGTGCTCAGCCGCACGCTTTAACCGAACTGGACGGCCACGATCCGGTCTTAAGTGCCCATCACCGTCTCATGGCCAAGTTCCTCGATACACAGAAAAGCGTCATGTGTGCCTACTTGAAGGGCGCCGGGTCGACAACAACCGGGGCTGAGCAGGTACAGCCTGATGCGACTACCGCAGCAAGAAGTCCGTGGGCCGCCAGGGAAGCGACGCCCCTTCCCACATCGGAACCTCGGCCAGCAGTTGAGTCCCCAGGGCCGTCGTCAGCGGACGAATCCTCTCCACCGCGTTTCACGCGCCAGGAACTCGTCGCCCGTCTTGTCAATATCGTCAGCGACCGAACCGGTTATCCGCCTGAGATGCTGGATATCGAGCTCGATCTGGAGGCTGATCTGGGAATCGACTCAATCAAACGGCTTGAGATTATCGGTGCGCTTCAGAGCGACTCCATCCTTCCGGATCAGTTCGTGGATGCCGAAATCGAGGCGCTGGCCAAACTGAAGACGTTGGGCGCAATCGTTGACTGGATTCGGGATCACGCTGTCGAGGCGCAACCGATCCCACCGAGCGGCGAGCTTCAGCCTGTGCGCCGTGACCATCATGGTCCCGCACCGACTAAAAGCGTGCCGCGCATGCTACTGGAGACCGTCGAGTGTGAAACGCTGGAGAGTGATCGTCGGGCTTCGCACGACGGGGTTGTGGTGATTACCGACGACGAGCGTGGTGTCGCGTCATCATTGGCTGAGGAACTGACCGGGCGCGGTCTGACCGCTGTTATCATTGCCGTGACACACAATGGGGAGAGCGATGGCCGGCACCCGCGCGTAAACCTGACCGACCCCCGCGCCGCTCGCGAATTCGTGGAACGAATCCGGAGTGAATGCGGATCGGTGTCCGCTCTGATCCACCTGCTACCGCTGGGGGACCACGGATTCACGCCGGCGGATCATCCATTACGGTGGGACAAGGCCTTGAACATCGAGCTGAACAGCCTGTTTAACCTTGTCCGGCATCTGGAATCCGATCTGCGGCAAGACGGCTCGGGCTGCGTCATCGCGGCGACCCGAATGGGAGGCACATTCGCCAGCGCCGCAAGCGCCCTTTCCACGGACTTCCGGCCCGTGCACGGCGGTGTTTGCGGGTTTGTCAAAGCGCTCGCCTGCGAATGGACCGATGTCACGTGTAAGGCACTAGATTTTGAGCTGGATGCCCCGCCCGGAACGATCGTGTCGGCACTGTTGGACGAGTTGGACGCACGCGATGGAATCGTCGAGGTCGGGTATCAGTCGGGCCGCCGGGTCGCGTTACGTCCTGTGGCCTCGCCTGTCAGACCGGTCGAAGTAGATGGATCTGTACACGGCTCCGACGCTTCGCGTAGTGAGGAGACTTCAAACACCGATTTCAAGGGCGTCTCGCTATGTGCCGACTCCGTCGTGCTTATCACGGGAGGGGCCCGAGGCATAACCGCGGAGGTGGCCAAGGAGCTGGCTGAGCGGTTCAAATGTATGTTGGTGCTTATGGGCCGCTCGCCGTTGCCGCCGGAGCACGAGTCGCCTCAAACGGCGCATCTGTCCGGTGCCAGGGAACTCAAGGGGGCTCTTCTAAGGGAAATTGAGGCGTCCGGTGAGAAGCCCACACCGGCACGCGTTGAGACCCTCTACAAGCACGTTTGCCGGGAGCGGGAAATTCGCGCTAATCTCGCAGCTATGCGAAGGGCTGGTGCGAACGTCGAATACCACGCCGTCGACGTCACCGACGGCGACGCCTTCGGGGCGCTGATTGATGAGCTTTACGACCGCCTTGGCCGACTCGACGGCGTAATCCACGGCGCGGGTGTGATCGAAGACAAGCTGATCAGGGACAAGACGCCCGAATCGTTCCAACGTGTGGTAAGCCCGAAGGTGGTCGGTGCAGAGGTGCTGGCCTCCAAGCTGCGCAGCGATTCGCTCGGGTTCCTCTTCTTCTTCTCTTCTACCACCGCCCGGTACGGCAATCGAGGTCAGTGCGACTACGCCGCGGCGAATGAGGTGCTCAACAAACTTGCGGTCTGGCTCAACGGGCGTTGGCCGGGGCGAGTGGCTTCGTTGAACTGGGGCCCGTGGGAGTCCGGTGGCGGCATGGTGTCACCCGAACTCGCGAAACAGCTCGAGAAGGCGGGAATTAGTCTGATCTCACCATCGGCCGGACGGCGGGCTTTTGTCGATGAGCTGCTCTACGGACGTAAGGAGGAAGCGGAAGTGATTCTAAGCGGTCCACTCGGCGCCGCCGACTACCCAGCCGCTCAGCGCGAGGAATCACTGGACCGCACCGCTAAACCCGGTCAGGCGACCCCGGATTTCGGATTTCGGATTGCGGATCGGAGATTGGCGGATGGGCAAGATGGAAGTCTTCGCTCCGCCGGTATGCCTTTGTTAAGCGGGCGGGCGAGCACCACACGCCATCCAGACGGCTCGTTTGTCTGTGATCGTGAGCTCGATCCCTCGCACGACCTTTATCTTACGGACCATCAACTTGACGGTAAGCCCGTCATGCCGATGGCGATAGCACTGGAGCTTCTATCCGAGGTGGTCGTTTCCGGTTGGCCGGACCTGCATCTTACCGCTTTTCGTGAGCTGCGCGTCTTGTGCGGAATATGGCTGGAAGATGGGCCATCGGCGCTTCGCGTCGTGGCGGCTACGCCGTCCGAGGTTGAGGGCGGTGTCGACGTGAACCTTCGGGTGGAGAGCCGGGGCGATCGCCCACAGGTGCATTACACCGTTGTGGCTCAGCTCCGAACCGCCACACCGGATGTAGTCGCTCCACCGCCGTGGGAACTCCTTGACGGCCGTCCAATGTCCATGTCGATAGAGGAGGTCTACGAAAGGTTATTGTTCCACGGTCCGCTTTTTGCCGGAATCGCCGAGATTGAGGCGATCGGTAGGGGCGGCGTGATTGGACGCGTCTTACCGTCGTCGCCGCAACGATTGTTGGCGGAAGCGTCCGACGCCGCCTGGCTGATCGATCCGGTAGTGGTAGACAGCGCCTTGCAGATGGGGGTGGTCTGGGTGCGGACTCACCTGGACATGACGCCGCTGCCCTCACGTTTCAGTCGCTATCACTACGTGGAGCAGCTCGGCCCGGGAGAAGTGCCATGTCAAGTCAGGATACGCAAGTACACGGGCGGATCTTCGGTGCATGCCGACCTGGTCTTTTTCAACGCTGAGGGGAAGGTCATCGGGTGGATGGAGGACCTGGAAGTAACGTGTAGCAAGGCGCTGAACCGCCTGGCGGAGGCTGGCACGGGCTCAGCGGGGAGACCCGCGTGAACAGGCCCGTCGATAGCAACAGCCATCCACGCAGGCCGATCGTCCGTGGTGACGTAGCTGTGATCGGAATGGCGTGCACCTTTCCCGGCGCCCGCAACCTGGCCGAGTTCTGGCACAACATCGTCAGCGGAGTGGACGCCATCACCGATGTTCCACGCGAACGTTGGGACCCGGAAGTCTTTTATGATCCGGACCCCAACGCGGAAGACCGGGTGTACTGCAAGCGGGGTGGTTACCTGGGCGGGTCATTTGCATTCAATCCCCTGCGCTGCGGGACCATGCCGCGGGCGGTGGAAGGCGCTGAACCTGACCAGTTCCTCGTGCTTCGAGCGGTCTATGAGGCCATGCAGGATGCCGGGTATCTCGAACGTGAACTCAGTGGTGCCCGGTCGGCGTTTATTCTGGGTCGGGGAAGTTACCTGGGGGCCGGTCTTACAGGCCTGCTCCAGCGCGGCACGATTACTCACCAGACGCTGGAGATACTGAAAACCCTGCACCCGGAGTATACGGAAGCCCAGCTTGATGAAATCAAAAAGGCCATTCGCTCGAAACTCCCCGGTTTCGGCGCGGAGACCGCACCGGGACTGATCCCCAACATCACTACCGGACGGGTGGCGAACCGTCTCGATCTTAAGGGACCGACGTACACCGTTGACGCCGCTTGCGCATCCGCTTTGATCGCGACTGATCTTGCGGTTCGTGACTTGCTGACCGGCCAATACGATCTGGTGCTCGTAGGTGGGGTCCACATCTTCTTCGACGTGCCGTTCCTGCAGGTGTTCACAGCGATGAGGGCGCTCTCGCAAAGCGGAATTGCCCGCCCGTTCGATAAAGACTGCGACGGTATTCTGCCGGGCGAGGGGATCGGAATCATCGTGCTCAAACGCCTTGAGGATGCCGTAGCCCACGGAGACCGAATCTACGCAGTAATCAAGGGTGTCGGCACGAGCAGTGACGGGAAGGCCACCAGTGTAACGGCCCCGCGAGTCGAAGGTGAAGAGCTGGCCCTGCGTCGTGCCTACGAAATGAGCGACATTCCACCCCAGACGGTTGGCCTTATCGAGGCCCACGGAACCGGCACACCAATCGGTGATTCGACGGAGGTGGAAGCCTTGCACCGGGTGTTCGGTCCAGGCGATGGAGGGCCGCCGGTCTGCGCGTTGGGCTCGGTAAAGTCGATGATAGGCCACACGATGCCTGCCGCAGGCGCGGCGGGTTTGATCAAGACCGTGCTGGCCCTGTACCACCGCGTACTGCCGCCTACGCTGAACTGCCAACAGCCGGTCGACGCATTGACCGAAGACGACAGCCGCTTCTACGTGAACACTGAAACCAGGCCGTGGATTCACGGCCGGACCGACACACCGCGCAGGGCAGGCGTCAGTGCCTTCGGCTTTGGCGGCGTCAACGCCCACGTCGTCTTGGAAGAGTACATTGACGTCGGCGGCCCAGGGGCACCAACTGTTCACACAGTTCCATCGACATTCCGGACCGCGGCGCCGACACCGGCGCCTGAAGAACCGATTGCCCAGGCGATCAGCAAACACACCCCGGCACCTGCCCAGCCGGGTGAGCCATCGACGCTCATTCGTGACTGGCCCACCGAGGTATGTATAGTCGAGGGTGGCAGCCGCGAGGCACTGCTGGAATCGATCGGGCGTATTCGCAATTACGCCGTCGCGGCCGATGGTGTTGCCATTCGTGATCTTGCCTACACCCTTAATACCTCGCTGAGCGGAGCGGATTACCGGGTTGCGGTCGTGGCCTCGTCGCTTCCCGACCTGGCGGAGAAACTCGGGCGGGCCGCCGACCGTTTAAGCGATCCGCAGTGCAATCAGATCAAGGATGCCAGGGGGATTTACTACTTGACGGAATCACCGGCCCGTGGTGGAAAACTGGCATTCCTCTTTCCCGGCGAGGGGTCCCAGTATGTCAACATGATGGCGGAGCTTTGTGTGCATTTCCCCGAGGTTCGGGCCTGTTTTGAGGCCGCCGACCGCGCGGTCACAAGCTCGGATCGCTACCCTCCCAGCGCCGACATCTTCCCGTCACCCTTCTTCTCCGACGAAGAAGAGCAAGCCGCTGAACGTCGACTATGGAAGATCGAGCGTGCCGTTGAAGCGGTTCTTACTGCAGACGGGGCGATGTTTACGTTGCTGCGGCGCCTGGGTGTCAAGCCGGACGTGATCGCCGGACATAGCGGCGGCGAATGGATCGCGATAGCCGCCGCCGGCGTAGTCGATATTGACGAGTTCGTCGCCAGCATGGACCGGCTTGACGGGATGTATCGCAAACTCGCCGAGGACGTCAGTATCCCACGGATGACCATGCTCGCAGTCGGTGCAGGCCGTGAAGAGGTGGCCCGGCTCGCCGCCCAAATCGATCGGGCCGTCCATATTGCCAACGACAACTGTCCGCATCAGGTAGTGGTTGTCGTGGAGCCAAAGGACGCCGAAACGGTCATCAAGCACCTCCGGTCGCGTGGGGTCTTCGTAGAACAACTCCCCTACGATCGCGGCTACCACACGCGGGCGTTCACCTATATCTGTGAACCGCTTCGTGGGTACTTTGAATCTCTCGGTATTCGCGGGCCCGAGACAACGCTTTACTCATGCACGACCGCAAAACCTTACCCGACGGACCCGGCCAAGGTGATCGACCTTGTCGCCAACACGTTTGCCCGCCCGCAACTGTTCCGGGAGACCGTCGAGGCGATGTATGCAGCGGGTGCGCGCGTGTTCCTGGAGGTCGGCCCGCGCGGGAACCTGACCGCGTTCACAGACGACATCCTGCGCGGCCGCCCCCGTGTCGCTATAGCCACCGACCAGCCTCGACGGTCCGGCATAGTCGCGTTGAACCACATGGTAGGAATGCTCGCGGCGCTCCATGTACCGTTGGAGTTTACGCACTTGTATAGCCGGCGCTCGCCGCGGAGGCTGACGTTTGACCCGGAGGCTGATCGGCCGGTCGATGACGATGCCACCCCGGGGACCATGCAGGTCTCGCTGTGTTATCCGAAGCTGGAACTGGTCGAGCGACCAGAGTCCTGCTCTGCCGGTTCATCCGCATCGTCAGTATCCACGGTCGAGCACGCTCAGCCCGTAGTACCAGACACCGTCGAAGCACTGGATCTGCTCGAATCCGGAGTTGCTGATTACACCCCCCCCCACGCTGACCCACAGGCACTGCCGACAGAGGTGCGTACCGCCAAGGACGGTTCCCCACCCGCTTCCGTCACCGCGGCGATGCAAGAACACCTCCGGATGATGGAGAGGTTCCTGGAGACGCAGGAGGAGGTGATGCGGGCCTATTTGGAAGCCCGGCCACCTGCTGAGGCGAGCGCTGCACTGCACGAATCTCCGCCAAGTGAGGTTGCCTCGATCACCTCCACACCCACTGTTGCTGCCGAGGAGAAGGCCGAACCGGCGGCTCAGAGTCTGGAAGACACGCTGGTCGCCATCGTCAGTGAGAAAACCGGGTATCCCCCGGATATGCTGAACCTCGATTTGGATATGGAGGCCGAGCTGGGTATCGATTCGATCAAGCGCATCGAGATTCTTGGTGCCCTGCAGGAAACCGGTGAGAATGCACTTCCTGCCTCGGAAATCGATTTGGAGCAGGTTACAAAACTCAAATCGCTGCGACAGGTGATTGAATTCCTCGAGAACCTCGAAGGTGTCTCCAGCCCGCCGGATGACATCCAGTCAACGCCGTTGCCCGACGCCGGCGCCCTGGCGTTTTCGGGCAAAGTCGTCAGCCATACGCCCGGCAGCGAGATCGTTGTGCTTCGTGAGGTCGAACCGGAGCAGGATCTGTACCTTAATGACCACTGTCTTGATCCACAGGTTACGGAATCGGACCAGCAACGGGACGTTCTTGCCGTCATACCTCTGACCGTAAGCCTCGAGATGATGGCTGAGGTCGCCGCGCTGCTTGTGCCCGGACGTAAAATGATCGGTGCAAAGGGGGTCCAGGCCGGCAAGTGGATCGAGGTCGGTAAGGGTGGACCG
>Ga0114930_10003916_pt1 | contig 12779 bp, 11 predicted proteins | sample AnhtaG_FD_87300 | JGI IMG/M metagenome (GOLD analysis project Ga0114930, IMG submission 87300) | Deep subsurface microbial communities from Anholt, Denmark to uncover new lineages of life (NeLLi) - Anholt_01485 metaG | ecosystem: Environmental > Aquatic > Marine > Oceanic > Sediment | place... | reverse complement strand
TTCTCCAAAGCTATCGTCAGAAGTTTGGCTGTAAGAACGACATCCCTCGCTTTGAGTTTGACTTCTTCTCTATCTATATACACAATGAGGTTTTTTTCAGGATTATACTCCATCGAAGAAGATTCTATCCGAACATTTTCCTCCTCTTTTTTTCCTTTGGGTCGATAGGGCAGAACAGACTCGACGCAACTCAGAGCCCGGATGGCTCCTGTCTCAGCACCCAGAAACATCTCTTGGGCTTTAATTGTCTCCTTCATCTGCCAGATCTTGGTCCCTCCACTAAACATAAAACGTTTATGGTCCTCGGAATATCTCATATCCGTCGCTGTAATAAAAACAGGGTTTTCCTCGGAGAAAAAACCGATGGGCTTCTGAGACTTTTCCTTGGGATAAATGATAACCTTCGTATCCTCGTTAGCTTCCATATCGTTGCTATCGAGGAAGAGGCTGATCTTTTGCGCCGTGATCTCTGAATCTTTCGACCATATTCTGGCCTTTAAGGTATCCTTCCCTTCGACTAAAAGAAGCTTTTTATCCCCTTGGATTTGCACCCTCTGGCCTTCAATGTATCGAGGGGATCCTTTTTCCTTGTCTTCCTCAGAAATCTTTGCATCTCTGTTTACAACCAGTTTTTTTAGATCCCCTTTTTTAGTCATGTCAAAGGCGATTTCTTTCCCTTCAATCTGAGTGAAACATCCTGTTTCGGAAATAAACCGGAAGAAACAACCTCCGCTCGCCTCGAGGCTTCTTACCTGAGGCAAACCCACATAACCCTTCAGGAGTATTTCACCGGCCTCCATCTGGCATTTGTCACTATGCAGGGCAAAGGCAGCTTTATCAGAAGAAGGCTCAACTTTTTTAAACTCATCTACAAGGAAAATCTTCACCCTGTCCTTCAAGAACAGAGATTTAATCTGTTCGCGATTGGCAGAAAGCACAAGCTCCAGAAGGCCGGCAGTGGCACGGCTCTTCCCATGTGTGAGTTCGACTCCGCCTTCTGCTTTTCCACGGCCTTTTCCGACAAAGTACTCGAAGTACGCGGTGTCGATCTCAACAGGAACAGTCGTCTTCTGGCTAGGCAGGAGTTTCAGGTGTACCTCCCCGCGTAACTCGACCTTTTTCTGCCCGAGAAAATAATCACACATCTGAGCCGACCCAGAGATCGTCTCTGAAGAAAACCGGACCGTCTGATCGCTTTTAAAAACGCTTTTTTGGGTATCATATTCCAAAACAGAAGACTCCACGACAAGGTCCTTGAATTCAACCGTAGCCTGTCCCTGAAGCCAAAAATAGGACCACTCTGAGTCATGGATAACTTTTTCTCCCCGGATGATAACATCTTCTCCTTCGATTCTATTTGACAAAGAAATTCTGACATTTCCTTCCAGATGGTAAAGGTTGTCCTCTCCGATATAATGTTTATCGGCAGTAATATTGGTAACCTCTTTGTCTCCCTTTATCCCACGAATTTCCAGTTCTTCCTTCTTGTCGATCTTTTGTTTTTCTAATTCCGCGGTAATTTCAGGAACCTGGACTTGTCTCTTGGATCGGGTCAGAAAACTGATGGCGATGGCGATCAAGACAACAACAAGCACTCCTGCGCTTATAACCCTTAGGGTATGGTGGGATTGGAACTTTGTTTTTCCCATAAGATCTTATCCTGAACTATTCAGGTTATCTCTTGTCCTTTAATTATACCTTAAAACAGGAGTTGAAATGGGAAGTTTTCAACTTTTTTTCCCGGTCCTCTTCCAGTAATCCTGCATCGCCTGGGAGGATTTTATTACGCTTTTTTTATATCTTCTAGAGAGAGCGTCACCTTTTCTTCTCCTAAATACTCTGATGTCATCAGCGAATAGACCAAATCGACCCTATCCCCTGCCCAAAGCTTATCTGCCCAGCCGCCCTTTCTCCAACCGATTGATTCGAAGATCTTGCCATTTTTCTGGACAAGAAATTTGCTGTGTCTGCCCTGGATTTTTTTTGGCGGGGCGATTATCTCGGCCTTTTCAGTCAAAAAAACAGGTTTAGGGTTTCCCAATCCAAATGGGGAAAGCAAGGATAAGATGTCGAGGATGGCCCTATTGATATCCTCAAAATCAATCCTTGCATCTATTCGGATTTTTCTTTTCAGCTGCTCCTCTGTGATCCGCGAATGGACATAGGTGTTGATTTGATTCTTAAAATTTGCCATCTCTCGTTGAGCTAGCTCACAACCGACTGCCATGGTGTGTCCACCATAGTTGTGGAAAAGATCTTTGTTTTCATCCAAACAATCGATGAGAGAAAAGTCGCGTATGCTTCTCCCGGATCCAAAGGCCTTCCCATCTTCGTAAGCAAACAGGATGACCGGTCGATAAAATATGTCCTTGATCTTAGAAGCCACAATCCCGATGACTCCTCGGTGCCATTCTTCACAACCCAATATCAATAGTTTGTATCGATTATCTAGTGCTCTTTGCTCAACAAGGCTTTTTGCCTGGTTGAAAACTTTTTCTTCGACTCTTTGTCTTCGTGAATTCAACCTTTCTAATTCCCGCGTTATATCCTCCACCTCATGTGAGGAATCGGTAAAAAAGAGGCGCACAGCAAGATCCGTCATTCCCATACGCCCAGCAGCATTGATCCGCGGTCCGATCCTAAAACCCACATCTCCCACAGACACACTTCTCTGTTTGATGCCACAAGAATCCATTAATTTTTTCAATCCGATGTTTTTCACATCCTCCAAACCCTTGAGCCCAAACTTGACAAATATCCTGTTTTCGTTCTTGAGTTCGGCAATATCCGCTACTGTCCCGATGGATACCAATTTAAGGTAATGGGGAAGTTGAGAGGATTTGGGATCGCCGTTAAAAAGGGCCTGAATAAGTTTAAAAACCACGCCTACTCCCGCTAAATTTTTAAACGGGTACCCTGAATTCGGTATGGCTGGATTCAAGATGGCTACAGCCCTGGGAAGGGATGCCCCAGGCTGATGATGATCCGTAATGATCACATCAATGCCCTTTTCTCTGGCTTTTTCCACAAATGCCACGGCTTTCACCCCACAGTCCACACTTATCACCACACCCGCGTTTCTTTGCTCGGCCAGATCGATATACTTCTCTTTAAGACCATATCCTTCTTTCAGTCTTTCGGGAATAAAGAAATCAACCTTGCCTCCCAAAGACGCCAAGGCTTTGGAAAGCATCACTACGGATAGGATGCCATCCACATCATAATCGCCGAATATCAGAATATTCTCCTGATAATGTATGGCTTTCTGGATCCTCTGCACAGCTTCTCTCATTCCATTCATCAGGAAAGGATCGTGAAGGTCACTCATCGTTCCATACAGAAACTGGTGGACTTGTTCAGTTTGATCGATCCCTCTATTCACAAGGATTTGTGCGGCATCAAGGGGTATATCCATGGTTGCAGAAAGGTTTCTTGCTTTTTCAGAAACCGGATTTAAAATCCAAACCGTCTCGTTCATGATCTTTTTTCCTTTTGTCGCACGACTCAAGACCCCCACCCCACACTAGCATTAATGGGTGCGCGACACATGGTATGCAGCAGTGGTTATCCACCGCAAATGCCCTGTAACGAAGCATCCAACCCGCCCCACCCAACAATATTGGCTCGCCTGATAGCTAAAAAATTCCGATGAAAATATACGGATACTATCTTGAAAATATTCTTGTTGTCATTTGCAGCAATATCAGGATAATATTCTGATTTTGTTGGAATAATAAGAAGTATCGGCATTTTTTATGAATAATTCAGGTTAGATAAAGGTGAATGATTTTAATATTTAGCAAACCTGTTGTCAACCCATTCTTAGCACTCGCTGCAAGTTATGTTTCGAACACACAAACATTGTCTCTTTACAGTACCCGGTTCGCAAAAAAGCGCTGGGAGGCAATCAAGAGGGCTGATTGACTTTGAAAAGCCCTGAAAATATAATTAACCTGGATTATTCGCGAGCCGAGACCCTCCGCCCCACCCTAGTATTAAGGGAGGAGAGGCGTGACCCATGCAGCTGTGGTTGTCCACCGCAAATGGCTCACAACAAAGTAGATGCATTAAGATCTGTTCGCCGCGTTTCCCATAAGGGTAAAAAATGCCGATGAAAGTAAAAAGATTCTTCTTGAAAAGTTTTTTCAGCAATGTCAGGATAAGTTCCTGATATTGCTGAAGTAAAAAAAACATCGACGTTTTTTTTATGAATAGTTCAAGTGAAGAAACCGTGCTAAATGATCTTAAAACCAAACTAAGTCGAACCAGAGCCAACTTGAAAGGCAAACTGGATGAGGTGCTAAAATTCGGCAAAACTAGGAATGACGTGCTTGATGGACTAGCCGAGTCGCTTATTCTTTCTGATGTCGGAGTTCAAACGACCGAAAAAATAGTTGATGCCATCCGGAAAAAAAGCAAAAAAGCCGACTCCCTCCAGAACATACAAAACCTTCTAAAAAATGAAATAACAGGAATCTTCACAGATCTTCCATACACTTCACATCCCAACCAATCCCCAGGTGTTCTTATCATGGTCGGTGTCAATGGCGGAGGGAAAACGACATCCCTTGCCAAACTCGCCCATCGCTACCAATTGGAGGGAAAAAACATCCTAATGGTTGCAGCCGACACTTTCAGGGCTGCTGCGCAGGAGCAGCTTACCATTTGGGGGAAAAGATTGAATATCCCGGTTCTTAAGGGCCAGTACGGAGCAGATCCAGCCTCTGTTGTCTACGACGCTATTCAATCATTTAAGGCCAAGGGGTACGATTATCTTATGGTAGATACGGCAGGAAGAATTCACACCAATGTCAATCTTATGAATGAACTGGAAAAGATCAGGAGAGTGATTTCCAGGGAGATCGAAGGAGCCCCGCAAGAAATTCTTCTTGTGTTGGACGCGAGCATCGGTCAGAATGCACTAATCCAGGCCAAGCAATTTTTGAAATTTTCTGGACTGACCGGAATTTTTCTCACCAAACTGGACGGGACAGCCAAAGGAGGAAGCGTCATCAGCATTGTGGATGAGTTGAAGCTCCCGATTAAATTTGTCGGCGTCGGAGAAAGAGAAAAGGATATTTTGGATTTTTCGCCACAGGAATTTGTTAATGCCTTACTTTCATGAATAACAATAAAGATACTGTTTTTCTTGAAATGGCCTATGGTTTGGCCGAAAAAGCCAAAGGATGGTCAAGCCCAAATCCGTATGTCGGGGCGGTCATCGTTAAAAATGGCACGATCGTCGGGACAGGATTTCATGAAAAACCTGGCAATCCCCATGCCGAGGTTATCGCCCTACAAAAAGCAGGATCCCTGGCCCGAAACGCCACAGCCTACATCACCCTTGAACCTTGTGTCCACTGGGGAAGAACCCCTCCATGTGTGGACAGCCTGATCCAGGCAGGAATCAAACGTGTCGTCGTCTCCGCCCTGGATCCCAATCCTCTGGTCCACAAAAAAGGAATCCAAAAAATGCGGCAGGCTGGCATACAGGTTTCCGTCGGCCTTCTCGAAGAAAAAAATGCTCGTTTGAACGAAATTTACAACAAATATATACAACGAAAATTTCCGTTTGTGACCGCAAAAGTGGCTGCCAGTCTGGATGGGAAAGTGGCCACTAAAACCCACGATTCCAAGTGGATAACTTCTAGGCAAACACGGGAATATACCCACCTGCTTCGTGGAGAACACATGGCCATCATGGTGGGAATTAATACTCTCCTGAACGATGATCCCAGGTTGACCATCCGGCATCCCCTCTGGAAAAAAAAACAGCTCATACGTGTGATCATCGATTCCAGACTTCGTTTCCCCCTCGAAGCAAAGCTCCTCCGATCCAGGTCTAGGGGGAAAATTCTGGTTTTCACAGACCAATCGCAAACATCGAGAAAGGCACAAGAACTGAGGAAAAAAGGAGTGGAAATAGTATCCGTTCGGAGCAGCCGTTCGGGAAGGCTCGATTTGAACAAGATACTAGCTTGGCTGGGCCAGAATGAAATCTCCAGCGTAATGGTGGAGGGAGGAGCTCTTCTCCTCACAAACCTTCTCGAAAATCAATTGATAGATAAGATTTTTATTACGCTTTCCACGAAGCTTATAGGAGGAGAGAAAGCTCCCACTTTTTTTGAGGGAAAAGGCTTTTCAACTGTCGCTCAGGCCATGCGGCTAAGGAACACGAATTGTTTCACCATCGGGAAGGATATTATTTTGGAGGGATATCTTTAATGTTTACAGGAATCATCTCCCACTCGGGCATCTTCAAGGAATACAGGATAGGGAAACAAGAAATGGTGATCGAAACGCCAGAATTGGCAGCTCGACTGGAAATCGGGGACAGCCTGGCAGTCAATGGAGTCTGCCTAAGTTTAATCCGGAAGGAAAAAAACATGCTCTGCTTCGACCTTTCCAAGGAAACGTTGAGCCGGACGAGCTTAGGCTCTCTTCGTAGGGGTGAGCGGCTCAATCTGGAGCTCTCGCTCACGCTTTCCTCTCCTCTCAGTGGCCACCTCGTCACTGGACACATCGATTCAACCGGAAAAGTCATAACCGTGCAGAAAAAGGGGACGGGTATCAGGATGACCATTTCCTTCCCGGCTGACCTCGGCCCGTATTTCATCCCAAAAGGCTCAGTGGCAATCAATGGGGTTAGTCTGACAATAGCCAAACTCCAATCATCATCGTTCGATGCAGAAATTATTCCGATCACTTTGAAAAATTCGAATCTGAGTCTCCTAAAACCTGGGAATATGGTGAACATCGAATGTGACATATTAGGGAAATACGTGTATAATTGGCTATCCAAAAAAAAAGGAAAATCCAAATATCAGGTCCGATAAAATGGAAAAAACGAGAGGAAAAGTTCCGGTCGAGCAGGCTATAAACACGGTCAAAGAAGGAAGACTCATCATCATTATCGACGATGAAGATAGGGAGAATGAAGGTGACCTTATGGTGGCCGCGGAAAAAGTCACTCCCGATATCATCAATTTCATGGCAAAGTATGGGCGTGGCCTCATCTGCCTCCCATCGACGAAAAAAAGACTGAAGGAACTAGCCCTGCCTTTGATGGTCGCGGATAATACGGCCAGTTTCAAAACAGCTTTTACGATTTCCATCGATGCGAAGAGAGGTGTGACCACAGGCATTTCAGCCCATGACCGCTCCCATACGATTCATGTGGCTGTCGATCCGAACTCGGAACCTTCCGATCTCGCCAGGCCCGGACACATTTTTCCTCTCGAAGCCAAGGACGGAGGCGTGCTTAAGAGAGCAGGACAAACAGAAGCTTCTATCGACATCACTCGTCTGGCCGGATTGAAACCTGCGGCTGTCATCTGTGAGATCATGAATGAAGATGGAACCATGGCCCGGATGCCCCAACTGGAAAAGTATTCTCAGACATACGACATCCCGATTCTTACCATCGCAGACCTTATCAAATACAGGATGAAAACCGAATGTTTGGTTCAAAAAATCGAGGAAATACTTCTTCCCACAAAATACGGTGAATTCCGACTGATAATCTTTGAAGACACCATTCACCGGGAAAATCACATTGCACTGGTAAAGGGAGACATCAAGAAAGAAGTTTCCACGCTAGTCCGTGTCCACTCCCAGTGTCTCACAGGTGACATTTTCGGATCTAGCCGCTGTGATTGCGGAGACCAACTGCACAGAGCCATGGAGATGATCGAAAAGGACGGAAATGGAGTGATCTTGTACATCATCAACCAGGAAGGAAGAGGCATCGGCCTCGTCAACAAAATAAAGGCTTACGCCGTGCAGGATAAAGGCTTGGACACAGTGGAAGCCAACCAACAACTTGGATTCAAACCGGACCAAAGAGACTATGGAATCGGAGCACAAATCTTGGTTTTTTTAGGGGCGAACAAATTGCGTTTGATCACCAACAACCCCCGCAAATTTATCGGTCTCGCGGGTTATGGTCTCGAAATCGTCGAGCGCATCCCGATCGAAATTCCACCCGGCAAATCAAATATCAACTACCTGAAAACAAAAAAAGAAAAAATGGGCCATATCCTCGACTTGGTTTAAGGGATAAGTCCGGGTGCTGAAAATACCCCTAGAACACTTATAGAAGTTATGAAGAAGACAAAAGGTAGTAACATTAAGCACCAACTGGAACAAATGCTAGTATAAACTAAAACTCAAACTAAAAAAAAGGAGCAGACCTAAATCTGCTCCTTTTTTTTATCATCGAACAGTTTGACGGACTTGCCTCTCTTTTCATGTATGGGGGTTCGTAAGTCGTTGATACGAACGGTGGAGAAATTCCTGAATGAATTGCCTGGCATGCCCAACTAAATGGGTGTAGAACCTATTTAGCCACAAATTCACTGAAGCAAAAAGTTCAAGCTGTAAATGAAATAATCGGATTAGCATAGTCAAAAAGAAGGGGATTTGAGGGAGAGTTATTGGCTAACCAATACCAATCATAGACCATAAATTCTTAAAATTGTTATGGGTAAATGTATTAGTTCCAACTATCAATTTATTGGGATTACCATAAATATTAAATCCTATTGGCGTTAAATCTAAATTTAAGACCACTGCTTCCTCTTCTGACCTTTTTATTACTTGTATAATCACCTTATCATTTATAAGAACATACACCATTTTCTTTTCTTTCTTTAATTCATTATCCCAAGATACATCAACTGTGCCAACTGTGGCTCTCTCCTGAATCTTTTCATTTTTAACAACCATATCTATCCAAACTTTTTCATCCTTTTTAGCAGGGCCCCTTAACCAAATTAATGGGATATCTCCCTTACCAATAAGCAATGGGACTTTGTGTTTAATTACAAATGGCACCTGGACATTTTCCAGATAATTACCACATAAATATAACCTATCAAATGGAGTGTAATCTTCTGGCAACTTAGGTTTATCTTCTTTCATTTTTTCATATATCCTGAGGTTTTTGGTTGAGATTTAAAAAATTTGCCTATGTCTTTTAAAAGCTTTGTTCTTTCGTCTGGCCAACAGTGACTAATCCATTTTAGTATGAGTGCAATAACAAATGGAAGAATTGGTGCATATTTTTCCCATATTAGTATTGTAATATGTTGTTGTGAAAATAAATTATAAAGAAATTTTGCACCTAGAGGAAAAAAAAGTAGCAATACAGCAAAAATTAATAGATTATTTGACCAACGTAATGACCAATTTTCAGTTTTAATTAAAATCTGATACTCTTCACTGCTTAAATTGTAAGGGACTTTTCCAATAATTTCCACTTTATAAGTTTGGTCAATATTTTGTTCCTTTATCAGCTTAGGTACAGTTAATCCCATTTTGCTGCTCTCTTCAATTAAAGAAAGTAACAAAATGCATTTTTGTTGTCAACTTACTGATGGACTAGGAAAAACAGCTAGGGGAGATAGTGAAAAGTAGGAATTCAGCTTTACATTTTTATTTAAATGGAATAGCAGTTCATAAAACCAATCTAATTTTTGATTAAAATTAATATGGGCAAGGATTATGTGTTCAAACCACGATATCCCATGCCAACTTTCATCAGCGTAAGTGGCTTTCATATATCTCTAAAACATTATTATTTAGAAGAAATCAACAGCCCTCTTCATATTTTTAATAATTATATCAAACTTATTTTTAGTTACCTATGGAAAAATTCAATAATAGATATGCGGGCTGTTGTCAGCAAAAGGGGGGTTGGTGGGAATCAAAAGATAGGAACTCTCTCCAGCCCGCAAAAGAGAGCCATAGGTATTGTAGCATGTTTTTATTCAATTAAATTGATAATTTTATTGCTAATCTTGGAAGAGTTTTTAGTCTTAATTGACAACAAATCTCCCCTATGCTAAAAATTGAATGGCGATAAGGAATATTAAGATGGTGAAAAATAGAATTTAACCAAAAGGATATGGGAAGAGAATCATCTAAATTTAATCGTAATAAAAAGATACCTCATTTTTTTGGAAATCCAGTTTTTAAGGGAACCTACTTACAGGTTGATCCTTCTCAGATGGATCAAGAGGTGCCTGTATGTTTTTATACCCATCCAAATGGAGAAATTTGGGTCGGAAATGCAATAAAATGGCTTAGTTTGCTTGAGTCGGAATCCGCAGACCTAATCTTTGCAGACCCACCTTACAACATTAAAAAAGCAGAATGGGATACTTTTGAATCTCAACAAAAATACGTCGAATGGTCATTGCAGTGGATTGAACAGGCTTCTCGAATTTTGAAAACCACTGGTACGCTTTATGTTTGTGGATTTTCGGAGATTTTGGCTGATATCAAACTTCCAGCTTTGCGTTTCTTTCGGGGATGTAAATGGCTTATATGGCATTATAAAAATAAAGCTAATCTAGGTTCAGATTGGGGTCGCTCACACGAAAGTATCCTGCATTTTAGGAAAAACACAAAATTTACTTTCAATGTTGACGATGTCCGAATTCCCTATGGGAGCCATACTTTAAAATACCCAGATCACCCACAAGCTAAAACAAGCCAATATGGAAAGGGGAGAGAATACGAGAAAAGAATATGGCACCCTCATCCAAAAGGAGCTAAGTCAAAAGATATTTTTGAAATACCTACAACGTGTAATGGAATGCACGAAAAAACTCCACATCCTACACAAAAACCAGAGGAGCTTTTGAGAAAAATAATTCTGGCCTCTTCAAACGTGAGTGACTTAGTAATTGATCCATTTCTTGGTTCGGGTACTACTGCTGTTGTAGCAGAACAGCTTAAAAGAAAATGGAAAGGATGCGATCTTTCTTTAGAATACTGTCAGTGGGCTGCACAAAGAATAGAGTTGGTCGAAGATTGGCCAAAAGAGAAGTGGATTCAATATGATTTAGAAAATGATAAAAGAAGGAAATCCATTAGATGAAAGATATTACTCTAGGAGACTTACAGGTTAGTGTTCAAGATAAATCGGCATTCAATAACCTAGAAGACTATCTTACAATTTGTCATTCATTTCTAGCCTTTATCAAGAAAGCAAAGCCCACAAGAATAATCTCCCCTTCTCATATGAATTATGTTTTTTATCAATATGGAAAAGATTTTGGACACAAAATCACTCGTCCATTAAATACTGAACTTTTTTATGAATCATCCTATAATTTCAAAAAAACATTTGAGCGGTTCGCAGACATGCTTGAAGACCTTAAGCGATATAAAGAAGCTGCGGCTGAGAGAAAGATCAATGAGGAATTTATAGCTTCAAATAATATTAATAAAATTATCTATACTATTCAGCAATCTATTGGAAGCATTGGTGATTCATTCGACAATCCCAATCAGTGCAGGAAACGAGTTGGACAACTATTTGAAAATCTGGTGAAACTCATTATTCAAGAAGTTGGGCTTCATTGTGAATCAAGAACTGTTAAAATTCCGATACCTGGCCATATTGATTATGAAATGTCTTACGATCTGGATTTGGTAATATCAAAGGAAAAAGTTATTATTGCATCTGAAACAGAATACATCCTTCCTTCAGAAGTAGTTGGCTCGGTCAAAACAACTAGCAAAGACAGAATAGATAAGGTCTTCCTTGATAAATATCTGCTAACAAAATTTATCGGTAGAGAAGTTCCTGTATTTGCTATTTTTCTTCATGATGTTCAGCGTGCTCGAAGAGGTAATAGTATTTTTGGAATCAACTCAACTTTTAAAAGTAATCACTTTTTAGGCTATACAATAGCATTGAACAAGTTGGACGGAGTCTACTATATTGATCCCAGACCTGAAATGACAACTAATGCCAGATTAAGTAAGCATATACAAAACTTTCAACAATTTTTACTAAAAGATTTGTGGTCTCTGTCAAACAGATAGATAAAATTAAACTTGAGGCCCATGGAGGCCAGCCCACAGCCAGCCTCCCTATTCTGGTAGAAGGACAGTTCTTCACTGAATAAATGCCTCAACTATTATGACGTTTTAATCCATCAAATTTTCTCACCCCCTAGCCTCTTTTTTCACCAGCAAAAAGGCAATTTTGGAGAAAATAAGCCCCTCAGAGCCTAACTAAGCCTCAAACTAAACAAGGTGAATAGTCCAGCATATAGGCAAAATAGAGGCTCTTAAATCATTAATACAGGAGATAGAATCATCTCACCCCTCAAAGAGAGTCTTCTTGAGGTGACACTAAAAAAAATGTTAAAAACGATGAAATTAAAAAAAGTTTTTCTTGGGGTAGAGCCTAAATTTTTATCAAAAATGGCAAAAAAGGGACTTGACACCATGCAACTTTTTGCATGTAGAATCGCTCCTACTTCCTACAGGGGGGAATGGGACAAAATAGCAGAAAATGAGAAAGTTAACTACTTTAAAATAAGAGACTTATAAGATGATATACTGTTACTACAAAGAGACTAATGTTTAGGAATATAAAAATGAGAGAAAATGAAAGTGTTGCAATTAAAGGAGTTAAAAAAATGGCATAGTATACAGATGCCCCCCCTTCACTCCCTTAACAGGGGAGCAGGAGTTAGACCAACACTATAGTAGTGCAGAGGCTAAATGCCTCCAAAATAAAATCTATAAGGAGAATAAAATGAGAGAGAAGAGAATGGCAATGAAAGCTAAGAGGGATTTAATGGCAAAAGGTTTTTTCCTAAACTTAGCTGTGGGAAAGGATTTGGCTATAGGAGTGGATATGACCCCCATTTTTCGAACCAGTTTTGAGGCTAATTTTCGCTAACATCTCAGAGGGATAATTTGCCCTTTTCTTTTAAATATTTTATCGGCGACTTGTTTCCAAGCGTCGAATGTCT
>Ga0114930_10003915_pt1 | contig 12779 bp, 16 predicted proteins | sample AnhtaG_FD_87300 | JGI IMG/M metagenome (GOLD analysis project Ga0114930, IMG submission 87300) | Deep subsurface microbial communities from Anholt, Denmark to uncover new lineages of life (NeLLi) - Anholt_01485 metaG | ecosystem: Environmental > Aquatic > Marine > Oceanic > Sediment | place... | reverse complement strand
CCAGCACTTCGCGCTGTTCTCGAAGCTGATGCCCTGGGACCACGCGCCCGGCGCGCTGCTGGTCGAGGAGGCGGGAGGGTGCGTGACCAAGTGGGACGGCACGCCCTACCGGCCCACCGACGACCGCGGCGGCATCCTCGTGGGCGCCACCCGCGAGGCATGGCAACGCATCCGGGATTTCCTCGCCGCGGCGTGACGGCGGCTCAGGCCTGAGGTTCGCCGCGGTCGGGCGCGACGGGTTGCCAATGCTGGCCCGTGGCGACGACGCAGGCCTCGCCGCTGGGCGCGGTGACGATCAAGGTCCAGGTCCCTTGCGGCGACACCAGCACCTCCATCAGCGCGCCGAAATCGGCGAGCCCGTTCATGGCCGGCACCTCGCCGAAGGTCTTGCCGAGGTACCGGACCACGTCTTTGCGGGGCGCGCAGGGCATCTGGGCCAAAGCCGGCGCCGCGCCGGCGAGCAGGAGGGCGATCGTGACGAGGGCGGTCGGGAGCCGTCGGGTCATGACGATTCCCATCCTTTCGAAGGCGTCCGCCCGGGCCGTCTCCCGGGCCTTGGGCCGCCGCCCCTCCTTGGGCGGCGGCGCTCGCGGAACTGCGCCGCCTTCGCTCGATATATCGGTATGAATATAACGATTTTCAAGCCGGACCGGCCGCGGGGAGCGGCGGCCGGCCCGGGCCGGGCCGCATTGCCGGGCGCTCGGGGCGCCCTGTATGATCCGCCCGCGATTTGTTTGACCAATCCGCGAAAGCAAGAAGGGGACTGGAGAAATGGCTGGCAAGACGGTTGCGTTCCTGGGCCTGGGCGTCATGGGCTTTCCGATGGCCGGGCATCTGGCCAAGGCCGGGCACAGGGTGACGGTGTACAACCGCACGGCGGCGAAATCCGCCGAATGGACCAAGAAGCACGGCGGCGCGTCCGCCCCCACGCCGGCCAAGGCCGCGGCGGGCGCCGAGATCGTGTTCATGTGCGTGGGCAACGACGCCGACATCCGCTCCGTGACCAACGGCGCGGACGGCGCGCTCGCCGGCATGAAGAAGGGCGCGATCCTGGTCGACCACACCACCGCCTCGGCCGACATCGCGCGCGAGCTGGAAGGGGCGGCGAAGAAGGCGGGCCTGGGCTTCCTCGACGCGCCGGTCTCGGGCGGCCAGGCGGGCGCGGAGAACGGGCAACTCACCATCATGGTGGGCGGCGAGGCCGCAACCTACGCCCAGGCCGAGCCGGCGATGAAGGTCTACGCCAAGGCCTGCACCCACATGGGCCCGGCCGGCGCGGGGCAGCTCACCAAGATGGTGAACCAGATCTGCATCGCCGGGCTGGTGCAGGGGTTGAGCGAGGCGGTCAACTTCGCCATGAGGGCCGGGCTCGACACCGACAAGGTGCTGGCGACGATCTCCAAGGGCGCGGCGCAGTCCTGGCAGATGGAGAACCGCTGGAAGACCATGGTGCAGGGCAAGTTCGATTTCGGCTTCGCGGTGGACTGGATGCGCAAGGACCTGGGCATCTGTCTCGCCGAGGCCAAGCGCAACAAGGCGCGGCTGCCCGCGACCGCGCTGATCGACCAGTTCTACGCGCAGGTGCAGGCCCGCGGCGGCAGCCGCTGGGACACCTCGAGCCTGATCCAGTTGCTGATGAAGGATTGAGGCATGCCAAATGCTCTGGGGACACAAAGAAAATCCCCGGACGACCGGCAAGCCCGGGCGGTCGAGTTGACGGGACGTGCGGAGCCAGAACTTGCCCGGCTGCCGGCGGCATTCCAACAGAAAGTCATCGCGGCGTTGCAAAGGCTGGCGGTCATTTGCCGCGCTCCGCCCGCTTGGCGTCCTGCCACAGCGCTTCCATCTCCTCCAGGCTGGCGTCCTTGGGCGAGCGGCCTCTTTCCGCAAGGGCTTGCTCGATCGCGCGGAAGCGGCGCTCGAACTTAGCGTTGCAGGCGCGCAGCGCCGCTTCCGGGTCGGTCTTCAAGTGACGCGCGAGGTTGGCGAGCGCGAACAGCAGGTCGCCGATCTCGTCGGCCACGCGCGCCGGATCGGCCCTGGCCGTCCCGGTTTTCAACTCCGCGCGCAGCTCCGCGATTTCCTCCTCGATCTTGTCGAGCACCTGCGCCGCCTCGGGCCAGTCGAAGCCTACGCGCGCCGCGCGCCTCTGCAGCTTTTCGGCACGCACCAGGGCGGGCAGCGCGAGCGGCACGTCGGCAAGCGCCGAAGCCGGCTTGCCGCCCGCGGTGTCGGACTTGGCCGCGCGCTCGCGCGACTTGAACTCCTCCCACATCCGGGTTTGGGCCGCGGCTCCGTCGACTTCGGCATCCCCGAACACATGCGGGTGCCGCGCCACCATCTTGTCGGCGATGGCCTGGGCCACGTCGTCGAAGCGGAAGTCCCCGCGCTCCTCCGCCATGCGGGCGTGATAGACGACTTGCAGCAGCAGGTCGCCCAGCTCCTCGCGCAAGGCCGCCATGTCGCCGCGCGCGATCGCGTCGGCCACCTCGTAGGCCTCCTCGATGGTGTAGGGGGCGATGGTGGCGAAATCCTGCTCCAGGTCCCACGGGCAGCCGCCCTCGGGATCGCGCAGCTTCGCCATGATCGCGATCAGGCGGTCGATCGGTCGGTCGTTGGGCCGCGTGTCGGGGCGGCGCGGCGGTTCCGTCATTGCGTCAGGCTGTTGGCGCCGGCGCGCCCTCGCGCGCGGCGCGATCCGTCGGGCCCGACAGGCCGGCCTTGGCCGCGATCGGGGCGCAGGTCTTGGGGAATTTTGTCCATGCCGCCAATCTAGCGTGCCGTAACGGTTTGGCCAAATTGACCAAACCTGCGCGTGGGCGCCGGGCAAGGGCGGGCGGTGACGATCAACGTTCCCCGTGGTGGAAGCCGTTGATCTGCGTCAAGGAACCGTCCAAGCGTCGGCCGGATACTATTTGAATGAGGTTGAACCGCGCCCGCGGCCTGATGTTCGCAGCTTGGCTGCTTCTCGCAGCCGGGGCGCTGGCGTTGTCCATGGGCGCGGCCGCTGCCGGCGCCGATCTTGGCGGCGAGCCTGCCGGATATCAGTCGGCGGGCGCCGGCTTCGACAACGCAACGGCAGGCATCCCGGCGAAGGCGCCGTGCGGCCATGCCGGCGGCCATCAATCCCACGCGGGCTGCGTGTCCGCGTCCTGCGCGTTCGATATCGGCATTGCCGGCGCGGACGCGCCGCCGATGGAACTGCGCGGAACCGGTGTGCGTCCGCAGGAATCGCGAGCGCCGGGCGGCGTCGGCGCCGCGCCGCTGTTCCACCCACCCAGGCTGTCCATTCGCGTTTGAACGCCCGCGGCGGCGCGGGCGCTCGGCATCCGCCGTGGTGGCGGATGCGCACGAACGGCGATGGAGAGTCCGATGACCGACATTTCGACGGCCGAAAGGCCGAGCCAAACCGATCCGACGATCCCGGCAGCCGCGATCTTCGCGGAGGCGCTCGATCCCGCGACCTGGATGGGGCAGCAGACGAGACTGGCGGAGGCATGCGCCGCCGCCGGGCAGAAATATCTGGAGGGGCTCCGGGAAGTAGCCGGCCAGTGCGTCTTGCTGCAAAGCGCCCTGGCCCAGCAGTTCCTCCGGTCCACGCTCCGCCTGCCGGAGTCGTCCTGCGCCGGCCTGTCGCCCGACGAGGGATTCGGCGCCGCGGCCGCGGCCATGGAGTCGACGGTCGAATCCGTGCGCAACGTCATGGCGGCGGCGTGCAAATGCCAGACCGACACGCTCGGCGCGTTCCGCGAGCGGCTCGCCGCGGGCGGCGAAACGGCCGGACCGGCGCAGGGCCGGCGCCGCCGCACGCGATGAGGAGGGCGCGCGATGGAAACCCTTCTCTATTTCCTCCTGTTCGGCGGGTTGTTCCTGCTGATGATGCGGTTCGGCTGCGGCGCGCACACCATGGGGCACGGCCACAGCCACGGCGACTCGCGGGACGAACCGCCGGGCGCCGCGGCACGTCCGCGCTGGGTCCCGCCGGCGAAGGACACGGACCCGGTGTGCGGCATGACGGTCGCCACGGCCGGCGCCAAGTCCGCCGTGCACGACGGCACGGTCTACTACTTCTGCTCCGCGGACTGCCGCGATAAGTTCGAGGCTGCGCCGGCGTCCTACGCAAAGGCGCCGGGCGCCGCGCCGGAAAAGGAGCGCCGTCATGAACACCACCACTGAAGCGACACCGCGCCGCCGCGCCGGGGTTCCGCTGGCGGGAGGCCGCGCGCCGCTGATCCCGCTCGTGCCGTTCGGCATGGCGTTGGGCTTGTTCCTGGCGATCTCGTTCGTTCTGTGCGTGGCCTACTACCTCGTGGCGCCCGAGGCGGCGCTGAACCACGCCATCCTGCGCGCAATGCCCGGGCTGAAGGCGATGACCTGGCCCAGTTTCCTTCTGGGGCTGGTCGAGGCGTTCGGCTACGGCTGGTTCGTCGCCCTGGTGTTCGCGCCGATCTACAACTTCTTCGCGGCGCGGATGGCCTAGGAAAAGGAGGCTCGCATGACGATCGCTCCCTGGAAGACCGGCGCCGCGCTGGCGGTGACCGTCGCGGTGGCCTATCCGGTCTGCGCCGCGCTCTACCTGCTGTTTCCCGACCGCGGAGTCGAATTCTTGAACGCGCTGTTTCACGGGCTCGACTTCGGCAAGCTGGTCGCGGCGGCGCCGCTGCGCGTTTCGCAGTTCTACTTCCCGTTCGTGGTTCTGGCGGCATGGGCGTTCCTGGTAGGAACGCTGTTCGGCTGGGTGCGCAATCTGTTCGAAGGGCGGCGCTAGAAGCGCCGGAAGGGCATGAACGAACACACGATGCATCACGACCACGCGGCGCACGGGGCGCCGGCCGCGGCCGGCGACATGGCCAAGGACCCGATCTGCGGCATGGTCGTGGCGAAGGCCGCGGCGGTGGCGGCCGGCCTGATGAGCGAGCGGGGCGGGCGCCAGTATTACTTCTGCAGCCCGGCCTGCAAGCACACGTTCGAGGACCCGGAGCGCGAGCTGAAATCGATGCGCACGCGGGTCACGATCGCGCTGACCGGGGTGCTGGCGCTGGCGGTCCTGCGCGCCGGCGCGTTCATCGCGCTGGCCGCGGGCGCCACGATCATGACCTGGGCGCCGATCCCGGCCCTGCCGTGGTTCACCTGGGGCGTGTGGCTGTTCATCCTGGTCACGCCGGTCCAGTTCATCGGCGGCTGGGGCTTCTACAAGGGCAGCTGGGCCGCGATCCGCACGCGCCGGATCAACATGGACGTGCTGATCGCGCTCGGCACCACGGTCGCCTACCTCTACAGCGTCGCCGTGGTGTTCGTCCCCGACATCCTGCCGGTCAAGGTCGAGGAGCGCGAGGTCTATTTCGAGGTCTCGGCGGTGATCATCGCCTTCGTGCTCTTGGGCAAGTACATGGAGGAGATCATCAAGAAGCGCTCCTCGGCCGCGGTGCGCAAGCTGATGGACCTCCGGCCCGCCGTCGCGCATGTGGTGCGCGCCGGCCAGGAGAGCGACGTGCCGGCCGAGCAGGTGATGGCGGGCGAAACCGTGCTGGTGCGCCCGGGCGAGCGCATTCCCGCGGACGGCGAGGTGCTCGACGGCGCCTCGTCGGTGGACGAATCGATGCTGACCGGCGAATCCATGCCGGTGGCGAAGAAGCCGGGCGCCAGGACCATCGGCGGCACCTTGAACCGCCAGGGGCTGCTGCGCATCCGCGCCACGCGCGTGGGCAAGGACGCGGCGCTGGCCCAGATCATCAAGCTGGTCGAGGAGGCCCAGACCAGCACCGGGCCGGTGCAGCGCATCGCCGACCAGGCGACCGCGTACTTCGTGCCGGCGGTGGTCGTGGTGGCGTTCGCGGCGTTCCTGGGCTGGTGGCTCGCGGGCGATTTTCCGCAGGCGCTCCTGGCGTTCATCGCCGTGCTGATCATCTCGTGCCCGTGCGCGCTCGGCGTCGCCACACCCGCCGCGCTGATGGTGGGCGTCGGCAAGGGCGCCGAGGCCGGCATCCTGATCCGCGGCGCGGAGGTGCTGGAGCGCGCGCGCCAGCTCGATATCGCGGTGTTCGACAAGACCGGCACGCTGACGCGCGGCGAGCCCTCGGTGACCGACATCGTGAAGCTGGGCGGCCTGGCCGAGCCCGAGATCCTGCGCCTGGCCGCGGCGCTGGAGGCGGGCTCGGAGCATCCCCTGGGCGAGGCGATCGTGCGCGCGGGCCGGGAGCGCGGCGTCGCCGTGCCGGCGGTCGAGGGCTTCGAGGCGATCGCCGGCCACGGGGTGCGCGGCACGGCGGACGGCCGCGCGGTGCTGCTCGGCAACCGCCGGCTGCTCCGGCGCGAGAAGATCGAGCCCGGCCCCGCCGAGGCCGAGATGGCGCGCCTGGAGGAGCAGGGCAAGACCGCGATGCTGGTGGGCGTCGACGGCCGATTGGCGGGCGTGATCGCCGTCGCCGACACCCTCAAGCCCGAGGCGAAGGAGGCGGTCGCGGCCCTGAAGCGCGAAGGCGTCGAGGTGGTGATGCTGAGCGGCGACAACAAGCGCACCGCCGCCGCGATCGGCAAGGAGCTCGGCATCGACCGGGTCATCGCCGAGGTGCTGCCCGGCGACAAGGCGACCACGATCCGCGCCATGCAGGCCCAGGGCAAGACCGTCGCGATGGTCGGCGACGGCGTCAACGACGCGCCGGCGCTGGCGACCGCGGACATCGGCATCGCCATCGGCTCGGGCTCGGACGTGGCGAAGGAGACCGGCGGCATCATCCTGATCAAGGACGACGTGCGCGAGGTGGTGCTGGCGATCCGCCTGTCGCGCATGACGCTGAGCAAGATCAAGCAGAACCTGTTCTGGGCGTTCGTCTACAACGCCATCGGGATTCCGATCGCGGCGCTCGGCTACCTCAATCCGATCATCGCCGCCGCGGCGATGGCGCTGAGCTCGCTGTCGGTGATCGCCAATTCGGCGACGCTGAAGGCGATGAAGCTCGAGCTCAAGTGAGGCGAGGGGGATAGCGGAGACAGGACGATGGAACGGGCGACCAAGATCAACATCTGGTACGTGCTGCTGGCGCTGTTCGGCGTCATCTTCCTGCGCGACCTGTGGGTGGCGCAGAAGCACATCGAACCGATCTCCTACAGCGAGTTCCAGGCGCTGCTCGCCGACGGCAAGGTCGAGGAGGTAGTGATCGGGCAGGAGCGCATCACCGGCAGCTTCAGGGATATCAAGGATGGCGAGAAGAAGCGCCACTTCGTCACGGCGCGGGTCGAGCCCGAGCTGGCGGAAACGTTGGCGAAGTACAAAGTCAAGTTCAGCGCCCAGCCCGAGTCGGGCCTGCTCAACACGCTGATCGGCTGGCTGGTGCCGGCGGTCGGTTTCGTCCTTCTCTGGATGTTCCTGATCCGGCCAATGGCGGAGCGCCAGGGCGGGCTGATGTCGATCGGCAAGAGCCGCGCGAAAGTCTATCTCGAGAAGGACACCAAGGTGACGTTCGCCGACGTCGCCGGCGTGGACGAGGCGAAGGACGAGTTGAAGGAGGTCGTGGGCTTCCTCAAGGCGCCCGAGAAGTACGGGCGGCTGGGCGCGCGGATTCCCAAGGGCGTGCTTCTGGTGGGTCCGCCCGGCACCGGCAAGACGCTGCTGGCGCGCGCGGTCGCGGGCGAGGCGGGGGTGCCGTTCTTCTCGATCAGCGGATCCGAGTTCGTCGAGATGTTCGTCGGCGTCGGCGCGGCGCGCGTGCGCGACCTGTTCGAGCAGGCGCGCAAGCACGCGCCCTGCATCATCTTCATCGACGAGCTCGACGCGCTCGGCCGCGCGCGCGGCACCTTCAACCTGGGCGGCCACGACGAGAAGGAGCAGACGCTGAACCAGCTGCTGGCGGAGCTCGACGGTTTCGACCCGAGCGTCGGCATCGTGCTTCTGGCCGCGACCAACCGGCCCGAGATTCTCGACCCGGCGCTGCTCAGGGCCGGGCGCTTCGACCGCCAGGTGCTGGTCGACCGGCCCGACAAGAAGGGCCGCGTGGACATCCTCAACGTCCATCTCCGCAAGATCACGCTCGCGTCCGACCTCGATGCCGAGCAGATCGCCGCCCTGACTCCGGGCTTCACCGGCGCGGACCTGGCGAACCTGGTCAACGAAGCCGCGCTGCTGGCGACGCGCCGCGGCGCACAGTCGGTGGGCCAGGAGGACTTCACCCAGGCGATCGAGCGCATCGTCGCGGGCCTGGAGAAGAAGAGCCGCATCCTGATCCCGCACGAGCGCGAGGTGATCGCGCACCACGAGATGGGGCACGCCATCCTGGCCCTGGCGATCCCGGGCTCGGACCCGGTGCAGAAGGTCTCGATCATCCCGCGCGGGGTCTCGGCCCTCGGCTACACGATCCAGCGCCCGACCGAGGACCGTTACCTGATGAGCCGGAGCGAGCTCGCGAACAAGATCGCGGTGCTGCTGGGCGGGCGGGCGGCCGAAAGCATCGTGTTCGGCGAGCCGTCCACCGGCGCGGCGGACGATCTGCAGAAGGCGACGGAGATCGCGCGCAGCATCGTCGCGCGTTTCGGCATGACCGCCGAGATGGGCCAGATCGTGTACGAGGCGGAAACCAATCCGTTCCTGCCGGGCGCCGGCCAGGCGTCCTGGCAGCAGCGCCGCTACAGCGAGGAAACCGCGACCGAGATCGACAAGACGGTGCGGGCCATCGTCGAAAACGAATTCGCCCGCGCCGTGGGCCTGTTGCGGCGCAACCGGGCCATTCTCGATCGCGGCGCGAAGGAGCTCTTGGCGCGCGAGACGCTGGGCCACGACGACCTGGCGCGCCTTGCGAAAGAAATCGACCGCGCCGCCGCCGACGATCCCGAGCCGGGCGCGAACGAGGCGGAGCCCGCGTTGCTGCGGGCGGGCGCGTCGGCGAACCGACCCCGGCATGGAGGATAACCATGACGGACAATGTCGCCGCCACTTCGCGGGCGCATGGAACCGGGATCGGCCGCAGGCGCGCGAGCCGCGCGGTGGCGCTTCTCGCCCTGATCCTTTGGTCGTTGCCGGTGCTCGGCCGCGCCGGCCTCGCCGCGGACGCCGCGCTGGCGCAGACCGTCGGCGGCGTGACCGCCTATCTGGGGATCGTGCCGGCGGCGATCATCAGGGCCCACCCCGCCCTTCATGTCGATCCGGGCGCGCACGGCGGAGCGCCGGCAGGCAGGCACGACTATCACGTGCTGGTCGCCCTGTTCGACGCCAAGACCGGCGCGCGGATCGAGGACGCCAAGGTGACCGCGCAGGTATCCGAGGTCGGCCTGGCCGGAGCGCGCCGGACGCTGGAACCCATGAAGATCGCCGACACCGTGACCTACGGCAATTACTTCCAGGTGCCGAGCAAAGGGTCCTATCGCATCGGCGTGGAGGTCGAGCACCAACAAGCCGTGCATCGGTTCTCGTTCTCCTACGATCATTGAACGACCGGCACGCCCAAGGGAATGAGGGAATGAAAGGGTGATGAACGGCGACCGATACGTCTGGCTGGCGTGGGCGAGCGCGTTTCTGATCCCCTGGCTCGGCCTGTTCGCCGCCTTGCCCCGGCACCGCCGCACCATGGCCTGGGCGAGCTTCGGCACCATGCCGTTCGGCCTGACGGAGCCGCTGTTCGTCCCGGAGTACTGGAATCCGCCGAGCCTGTTCGACCTGGCGCACCGCACCGGGTTCGACATCGAGAGCCTGATCTTCAGCTTCGCCATCGGCGGCGTCGGCTCGGTGCTCTACAGCGCGATCACCGGCCGGGGCTTGGTGCCGGTGGGGCCGGGCGAACGGCGCCATCGCCACCACCGTTACCATCTCCTTGCGCTCTCGGCTCCCGCCCTGGCATTCCCGCCGCTGTACCTGGCGCCGTGGAACCCGATCTACCCGGCGATCGCCGCCATGGCGCTGGGCGGCGTCGCGACCGTGATTTGCCGCCCGGACCTGCTGTCGAAAACCTGGATCGGCGCGCTGCTGTTCCTCGGCTACTACGCGCTGTTCATGCTCGGGCTCGACTGGTCGGCGCCCGGCTACATCGCGCGGGTGTGGAACCTGAACGCGCTCTCCGGCGTCGTGATCCACGGCGTGCCGATCGAGGAACTGCTGTTCGCCCTGGCCTTCGGCATGTACTGGGCGGGAATCTACGAACATCTGACCTGGCGGCGCCCGGCGAATCGCCAAGGCGCGATGGCGGAGGCGCCATGTGGCTGACGACCATGCGCCGCTACCTGGCCGTGATCGCCGTGGGCGACCTGGCGTGGGAAAGCGTGCAGCTTCCCTTCTACGCAATCTGGACCACGGCGCGGCCGGCGGAGCTGTTCTACGCGGTCCTCCACTGCACGCTCGGCGACGTGCTGATCGCCGCCGGCGCGCTTGTGCTTGCGCTGGCGGCGGCGGGCGCCGGCTGGCCGGCATCGGCGCGGGCGTATCTCGCCGTCGCGGCTTTGGCCGTGGCGTTCGGCCTGGGCTACACCGTGTACAGCGAATGGTTGAACGTCGCCGTGCGGCAGAGCTGGGCCTATTCGCCGTGGATGCCGCGCGTGCCGCCGCTGGGAACCGGCCTTGCCCCGCTGCTGCAATGGATCGCCGTTCCGGCCCTCGCGTTCCGGCTTGCCGTGCCGCATCCGGGCACCACGCTTGCGCAAACGCAAGCTTCCACCTGGGGGAGACTGACTTGGATCAAGGCGCCGCAGGGGGCGCCGGAGACAATCGTTCACACCAAGAACAGGAGCGAATCATGAAACATCTCAACGCGCTTGCCGTGGCGCTCGGCCTTGCCCTCGCGGGCGGGCCGGCATTCGCGCAACAGGCGACGGACCCGCATCATCCCCCGGGCGCGCAGCCGCCGGCCGCCGCTCAACCGTCGCAGCCCGGTCCCGGCATGGGAATGATGGGCGGCGGCATGATGGGCGGGCAGGGAGCGATGGGCGGAATGCCCATGATGCAGGGCGGCATGATGGGCAACCAGGGCATGATGGGCGGGCAGGGAACGATGGGCGGAATGCCCATGATGCAGGGCGGCATGATGGGCAATCAGGGCATGATGGGCGGCCCAATGGGCGGCGGCATGATGGGCAACCAGGGCATGATGGGCATGATGCACGGCGGCGGGCAGGGCAGCATGGCCATGGGCCCCGGCAAGCATGTCGAGGGGCGGCTCGCCTTCCTGCGCGCCGAGATCAAGATCACCGACGCGCAAGGCCCGCAATGGAACGTCTTCGCCGACGCCGTGCGCACCGCCAACAAGTCGCTGGCCGGCGCGATGCCGATGAAAACGCGCCGGGCCAACCTGCCCAAGTCCACGTGGCTCGACCGCATGGACCAGGACGAGCAGGCCGCCGTCGCGCGCCTTGCCGCGGTCAAGTCGGTCCGCGCCGCGGCCGAACCGCTCTACGCCGCGCTCAGCGACGAGCAGAAGAAGACCGCCGACGACCTGATGGCCGGCCCGATGGGGCCGATGCACGGCATGATGGGCGGGCCAATGGGCGGCATGATGGGCCAGGCGCAGCGGATGTAGGAGCCCGCGGTGGGCGGGGTCCTGCGGCGCAATCGCGTCGCGATCGCCGCGGCCGTGTTCGGGGCGGCCGCGGCCTACCTGCTGTGGAGCGAGCACCGGCCGCACGCCGTGGTCGCGTTGCCCTTCCTGGTGCTGCTGGCGTGCCCGCTGGTGCATCTGTTCATGCACGGCGGTCACGGCAGCCACGGAAACCACGGCGACCGCGACGGGCATGAACCCCGCCGCGGCGAAGGCGGGGGCAAGCGGCAATGACCGAGCAGGCGCCTGCCTACGGCCTGTGGCTGCTGGCCGCGATCAACGCGGCGGTGTTCATCCTGTTCGCGTTCAGCTTCACCAAGCCCGCGACCACGCGCGACTGGCGCAGCTTCGGCGCGTACTCGGCGTTCGTCGTCGCGCTGTTCGCGGAGATGTACGGGTTCCCGCTGACCGTCTACCTGCTCTCGGGCTGGCTGCAGACGCGCTATCCGCAGCTCGACCTCTTGAGCCACGACGCCGGGCATCTGTGGTCCACGGTCTTCGGCTGGAAGGGCGACCCGCATTTCAGCCCGGCGCACGTCCTCAGCAACCTGCTGATCCTTGCCGGTTTCGTCCTGATCGCCTGGGCTTGGCCGGCGCTGCACGAAGCGCAGCGCGCCGGGCGGCTGGCGACCGCCGGCGCCTATGCCTGGGTGCGGCACCCGCAATACGCCGGCTTCATCGCGATCCTGACCGGGTTCCTGCTGCAATGGCCGACGCTGCTGACCTTGGCGATGTACCCGCCGCTGGTCGCGATGTACGTCGCGCTGGCGCGGCGCGAGGAGCGCGAGGCGCGGGCCCAATTCGGCGCGGCCTACGAACGCTATGCCGCGTCGGTTCCAGGCTGGTTTCCCGGCCCGCGCCGGCGCGCCGGGGCGTGAACGCTAGACCGTCCGGCGCGGAGTCCAGTTCGCCAGGCCGATCCCGCCGATCACCAGCGCCACGCCCAGGACCAGCGCGCCGGTGATCGCCTCGTCCACCAACACGGCGCCGAGCAGCATCGCGGAGACCGGGTTGAGCCCCACCGCCACGGCCACACGCGTGGGCGAGGCGCGTTCGAGGGCGAAATTCCACAGGAAGAACGTCAGCGCGCCGCCGATCACGCCGAGATAGGCGAGCGCCCACCACGCCTCGGCCTCGATCCGGCCGAAGGCGAGCCCGCCCGACGCGGCCGCCGCCGCGGCCATCACCGCCGCGCCCAAGAGCGATCCGCCCGATGTGAACAGCAGCGCGGGGACTCGCCGCAAGAAGCGCCCCGCGCCGACGTTG
>Ga0114930_10003914_pt1 | contig 12781 bp, 13 predicted proteins | sample AnhtaG_FD_87300 | JGI IMG/M metagenome (GOLD analysis project Ga0114930, IMG submission 87300) | Deep subsurface microbial communities from Anholt, Denmark to uncover new lineages of life (NeLLi) - Anholt_01485 metaG | ecosystem: Environmental > Aquatic > Marine > Oceanic > Sediment | place... | reverse complement strand
TATCCCCAGGCGGTTGTGTTGTCAAGCATCGCCGGGCACACGGGCATGATTTATTGTCGGGGCCCGACGAGCCGTCCGTGAGGCGCATATCACGGTGCGAATGAACGGGGACTCGATGTTCCGAGAAATGACCCGCTCCGGAAAGCCCCGAAATCGAGGTCAGTCGTCCGGTCCCAGAGTCGGTCATGATAAGGTTGGGGGCTGGGTCTGGGTCCGGTTCAGGCGGAAAGGACACCGATGCTGACGGCGCGTTGGGTCTGCGTGGCGGGGGATGGAGGGAGTCGCGCTGGGGTGTTCCGGGCCTCTGCCGCGAGCCGCAGTCCGAGGTCCGCCTTCAGAAGAAGCTCCGATAGGCAAAGTCATCCGGGATTGGGCTGGCTAACTACTCGCCCTCAGCCGCCTCTGGGTCTTGCTGGTCCTCGGACTCGCCGGCGAGCAGGTCCTCCGGCTCCGCCCCGGTGTGGTATACGGCTCTGAAGGCCAGCGGACCGATAACGGGAAGCTTGTACTCCTCGCCGTCGTATGATTGGATCATCATGTAAAGTGCGAAGATCAGCGCGAACAGCCCCGGGGCCCAGATAAGAAAGTACAGGATCGGGATCCACTTCACCGACAGCCAGAAGATGGTGAGTAACCCGAAGCCAAGGCTCGACTGCACGGCGTGAAACTTCACGAACGTGCTGCGTTTCTCGAGCAGGAGGATTACAAGGCCGAGGAATCCGAAATACGACGCGGCAGCAACTATATTCTCATCGAATCCGGTGCTGGACTTGCCGTAATCGTCCATGGCTCAGCGCCATCCTCCATGCAGCGATTGGCAGAGCTGTGGCATGTTGGTGCACGTCAGTTTACCAAATCGTCACATGTGTTTCAAGGGCGTAGTTCTGAGTGGTCGCATACGACTTCCGTGCCGACGGGTTCGGAGGGCTCGAGCCCACTGGCCACAGACACTGTTTCGGACTAAATCCGGGAGCTTTGGGGTAGAGAGAAACGTTGTCTTCACTTGTATGGTGCGGAATTGTGCCCGGCACAGACAGCGATGGGGGTTTTCTGCAAGTCCATAAGAGTCCATCTCCACCTTTGACGATGTGTCAAAGCCGAGAGGAAGCGAGTCGTAGTCTCGGTTTTCTGAGATCGGCAACTGCTGAGTAGCATGCGCCTACTCTGGGGGTCCACTGCACCCGGCCTGTGCATCGGTCTCCTCCGGCACGATGCGCATTCTGGCATCCTCGTCCAGCAGAGAGTAATACACTTTGTATCGCATGCCGTCACCGCGTATGGAATCACCGTGCAGTATTCCACTCGTGAGGCGCTTGCGCGCGTAATCGAAAATCATCTTGACCCCCGACTTATATTCCTTGAGATCGAAGGTCAATTTCTTCTCGGGGATGGCCTCGAGCCACACTCGCAGGGTACCTTTGGCCTTGTCCTTACGGAGGCGTATGGTGTCTATCCAGTGCTCAGGTGACAGACCGAGCTCCCAAGCCTTATCTCTCAGCAGATCGTGCTGGCGAAAGGCCTGGAACTCTGACTTCCACGCGCCGACGTCAATGGATTCGTCCGGCGTAGGCACATCGTCCTCACCGACATTCCCCTGCGCAACGACCGTCTCCTGTGCGTAGATCGGCGCCTTCAACCGGACCGCTAAGCCCAGGGCATCGCTTGGCCGCATATCGATCGTGAAATCGGTGTTTCCCTGCTTGAGGTCCACGTCGGCCCGGCACTGCCTGTGACCCGATAGACGGAGCACCACCCGCTTTGCCTCTATGCCGAGCGCGCTCAGGATCTGAAGGGCGCTCTCGAAGGCACGTCCTTTGGGGCTCTCGGCGCGCCTGCGCGGGTAGTGGCCCACGACCACAGCATTCAGGTCGTCCTGCCTCATCCACACCGTGATGAAGGACTTCTCGGGCTCGCGCTCGCCCACAGCCATCATGAACCCGCGAACGTCACCCTCGTTGCCACTCGTGATGAATTGCCCGTCCAGTACGGGGCAGAGCGTAACTCTCTCCAGCACTTCCTGAGTAAAGCTTTCCGGCAGTTTGTTCATTGCGTAACCCTCCTCGATCTCTGCCGTCAGCGTCTCCTTGAGTTGCTGACGGGCACGGTATAGATGCTGCGTCACGGCATTCGCGGATATACCCAAGGCTTCACCTATCTCCCGGCATGACAGGGACGACAAATAGTGTAGCGTCACTACCAGCCGGCTTTTCTCCGGCAAAGAATCCACGGCCTGCCGGACCTCCGCCTGTCGTTCTCGCCGTCTCGACCTCTCGGCTGCTAAGGACGCATATGAAGGCAGTAGCTCCGCCTCCTCCAGCGGCACGGTCTGCCGGCGCCTGCGCAGCCACATCTTGCACTCATTGGCGGTTACGGTCTTCAACCAGGCGGCAAACCGCTCCGGTTGCTCCAGCTGGTCGAGACATCGGAATGCTTTGACGAAGGCCTCCTGTGCGATGTCCTGGGCATCCGCGAAGTTGCCGACCTGGTGGTAGGCCAGGCCGTAGATCAACCGCTGATACCGTCGCACCAGTTCCCCGAAGGCGCCCCTGTCTCCGGTCCGGGTCAGTTGCACCAGTTCGGCATCTGTCGCTTGCATTAAGGTTGACTCCATTCGAGGATCGCGAGTAGTGGTCGGCGACCGAGACCCAATCGGCTATCCGATGGAGCTTCTACGAAGCACCTGCATCATCCGATGCTCGCTCTGATCTCCATGATACCATCGATTGTGACACGCGCACCTTGGTCCGTCCCCCTAATATACGATGCAGGCCACGTCGGAATTCTTATGCGAACGTTGTGCGTTTTCTCTGGGTAAGTTGGTTCGGTGTCCGCCCTGGAGCGTCTGTGCGAATCTCGGGCGTGTCCCAGACACACTTCGGCTGCTCTACCTGCGCCGGAACACGGGATCATCCCGCCCGAAATCCCGAGCGCGACCAGTCCCTTCCTGGTCAGACGGTGTTCGTCCGAGGAAAACGTGTCTGCACAGTGGATCGGTACCGGACGATGGTCAATGGCTGGACCGTACGTCGCTCACATGAGTCCTCGCTCTTTGAGGCTGATCCAGCGGCCGTCGCCGATGACTACATGATCGAGGACCTCAATCCCGACGTACTCCCCCGCCTGAACCAGGCGCTTGGCCACGTCAATGTCCTCCTTGGATGGGGTGGGGTCGCCCGAGGGGTGGTTGTGCGCCACTATGACCGACGCGCTGTTGCAGGAAATCGCTTCGCGGAACACCTCCCTCGGCGTGACGACGCTGGCGTTCAAGCTGCCGACCGTGATGGTGCGGATTTTCAGTACCTCGTTCTTGTTGTTGAGGAAGATCCCCTTGAAGTGCTCCTGAGGTTGGTCGCGGAGTTCGGGCATCAGTAGGTCAACCGCGTCCTGAGGACACCGGATAGAGGGGCGGGACGGGCCGACGCTCGCCGCGAGGCGCTTTCCTAACTCAACCATCGCTTTGACCTGGGTGCCTTTCGCCGTACCAAGGCCCTTGATCGTACTCAGGTCCTCGACGCTGGCAGCGGCAATGCCTTTCAGCCCGCCGAATTTGCTCAGCATATGCTCCGCGAGACCGATCGCGGAGTACTCGGCCGTCCCGACGCGCAGGATGATCGCCAGCAACTCGGCGTTCGACAGCGCCTCCGGGCCGTATTTGACCAGGCGTTCGCGCGGCCGCTCGTCGGTGGGAAGGTCTTTGATGGTGAGGGTATATCGCTCGCTTGCCATTCCGGAAACCTCTCAACTCAGCGGTAAGTGCGAAGAAATATTAGCAGATGTAAAGGCGCAGGTCAAGCGGCCTTCCCGGAGCTCAAGCAATGAGTCCGAGAGGCGATCAACCAAAGAGCCGTCGTACATAGTCGTAGAGGGTTTTCGCGTCGGTCAAGATTCGCCCGGCGTCGTTGGCGCGCCTGTTTTGCGGCAACTGTGGGTCACGGCGGGGGAGTTCCACATGCAAAGCGCCTTCTCGGTCCATCTTGAACGACCCGCCTATCTTGGCCAGTAACTCTCGAAGCTCTTCGGTCGCGCGGGCATCCCATTTTTGCAGTTGAGTCTCCGCCCTGTTAAGGACCGCCTTGTGCTGAGGCAACGCGCGTGAGTAACCGGTCGCACGTACTATTGCGGCACAGAGGCATTCGATAGCATGAAGTGCATGAAATGCTGTCCCCTCGAGGAATCCATGTTGGGCAAGCAGCTCGGCCATTTCGATATTGCGGCAGGCGTTTTGGAAGTGCTTCTTGGCTTCAGGACTCTGCAAGGGTCTCTTCACCGAGAATCGGGATACCTCGCTCCTTCTTCGGCCAGCTCCGAGCAAAAGGGGATAGCTGCGATTTCTTCCATTCCGCGAGGCTCACGCACCACAGGCTTGGGAACACCCCGTAGGTCTTGAAAATGGGATAGAGGACGTCCCCGCTCAGTTGCTTAGACAGTTCGTACGGGCTGTCCGGAAGTTCGTGCAGAACAACAAGGAGGTCTACCGAACCATCACCGACCTGTGCCGCAGCAAGCGGACCGGAAAGGATCACGCCAGCTAGATTACTTCCAAGGGTCCGGGGCAACCCTTTGAGCGCATCCTCCACAGCAGCATACATCCGTCGGAAGGCCTGCCGAGTGGCCTTCGACCGATGCTTGGATGCGAAAGCCTTGCTGATTTGGTCCAGTGAAGCAGACGGTTCCACCCGTTCTGTCCCCTTAGCGACCATCGAATGGACGTAAGTTCGGAGCAATGCTGTATCACTAGGATTATTGGCCGCGCCGCTCAGCCGCTTCATGGTAGCCTCTGGCGTGAGCCCTGCCCATTGCCGCGACCGCTCGTCGAACTCAAGCCATGGCTCTGTGTTCGTATCACACGAGGCGTATGGTAGGAACATGGCAGGAGCCATCTTGCCAGTATCGGAATTGTCTATTACCGCTTTGCTCATCTCACTCGCCTATCCTGCTTTGCGTTTCGTCGGCCGTTCGTGTCTTGATTTGGGTTGTGGTGCCTCTGGCTGACCGAACAGTTCGGTGAACTTGGCCAAGTTCTCCTCAACAGCCCTCAATATGTCAGGCACCAAGTGGTGGGGTACCAGGACCTTTGAGACGAGCTTGCATTTTTGTATACCCGTCTCCATATCAATGTCCGCGACCTGGCCGAACGCCAACACAAACTCATTCTGGTTGAAGCTGATCTGCATGAAGTTTGCGTAGCTCCCAGCTTCCTCAGGTAGCTCAGGATCCCACTCCGTCTTGGCGATGCTTACCTGGCGTACTTCCACTTCGGGTTTGCTCATGTTCCTCGTCCACCAACTTTCGGGCTGACTCAATACAGTGTCTCACGAACAACTGCTGGTTCGGGTACTCTCACCGCCCTTGTGAGTTTACCACTTATTACACGCATAGTCAACTAGTCACGCCAAACGACGCGTGGTACGCTGTCAAACGCCCTAGGTCCGCCCCTGCGCAAAGCGCGTCCGCCGAGCGCCGGACGGCTCCGCCGCGGCTACCCGGCGCGGCGGGCGACGAGTGCGACCCATTCCTCTTCCGAGAGGGTGTCGGTGATGTCGAAACCCGCGTTTCTCAGCGACTGCTCAACGTCCAGCGATTTGTTCTCCGTTATCCCGGAGGCGATCAGCACGCCGCCTGTCCTGAGCACCCGGGCCAGGGCGTCCGCGTTGGTCATGATCGTCTCGCTGATTATGTTGGCGGTGACTAGGTCTACTTGATCGGTAATGAAATCAAGTTTATCGGTCTGGTGTACCTCGATGAACTCCTCGAGATCGTTGCGCTGGACGTTTTGGCGGGCGACGCGGGCGGCCGTCTCGTCGGCATCAAAAGCTATGACCAGCGACGCTCCCAGCTTTGCGGCGGCCATCGCCAGTATACCCGAGCCGGTGCCGAAATCCACGACGTTCCAGCCGGGCCTTAAGTGCGCTTCCAGGGCCTCGAGGCAGAGCCGAGTGGTGGCATGCAGGCCCGTCCCGAATGCCATGCCGGGCTCGAGCTCAACAACGACGTCGTCTCGCGAGGGCTCGTACTCCTCCCAGGCGGGCTTGATCACAATCCGCCGTCCGACTTTGATGGTGTGATAAAACTGCTTCCATGCCTCCGCCCAGTCTTTCTCCTCGGCGTATTTGATGGTGATCTCGCCCGGACCTACATCCAAGCCGAATGTGGAGAGCTCCTTGATCCTCGTTTGAATGCGCAGCAGCCTCTGCTCGATCTGATCGTTCACGGGTAAGAAGCAGTTAACAACTACGGGGGCCTCGCCCTGAATGGCGACACCCCCGCATCCGTTCTCGATCATCAGATTTGACACTGCATCCTGCGCCTGCGATGTAGTCGCGACGGCTATATCTGCCCAACGCATACGCGCCCTCCGGCCTTGAGATCAGCAGCGGCAGATCGAGGCAGCACGGTTCTTACTTACCCAGCAGCTTCTCGAAGAAATTCGGGCCTTCGTCGGGGTTAATGTCAATGCCGCTCGCCTCTGCAAACTCCGCCAGCAGTTTTTTCTGCTCGTTCGTCAGGTTTGTGGGGATCTGCACGCGCACGATCACGTGCTGATCGCCCCGACCGCGTGCGTCAAGACGCGGTAGGCCCTTGCCCTGGAGCTTGAACGATGTCCCGGTCTGGGTGCCATGTGGGATATGAAAACTCTCGGTGCCGTCAAGCGTCGGCACTTCGATTGTGTCACCCAAGGATGCCTGGATAAAGCCGATCGGGACTTCGCAGAGGATGTCACTGCCTCGGCGCTCGAAGACCTTATGCGGTTTGAGAGTGACTACGACGAACAGGTCTCCCGGAGGCCCGCCTCTGACGCCTGCATCACCCTGGCCGCGAAGCCGTATTCGGGTTCCGCTCTCGATGCCGGCCGGGACTCGAACAGTGCGCTGGCGGGTCCGCCGCATGCGTCCCTCCCCGCCGCATGTGCGGCAGGGATTTCTAACGACAAAGCCTTCGCCCCGGCATACGCTGCATGTGGTCACAGTGGCGAACGATCCCAATATGGTGTACTGCCTGTGCCGCACCTCACCCGTGCCCTGACAGCGCGAGCACCGTTCTGCGGAGCTGCCGGCATGCGCGCCGGAGCCGTCGCAGGTCTCACAGCGCTCCAGCCGGGCCATGCGAACGGTCTTTTCGGCGCCTGTCGCCACCTCTTCCATTGTGACTTGGAGATCGTATCGCAGGTCCGCTCCGGGTTCACCCACTGTGGACCGACGTGATGCCGAGCGCGCCCCGCTGCCAAAGAACATGTCGAATATATCGCCGAACCCGCCCAGGTCTCCGAAGCCGTCGAACCCGGGGTCCGAGTATCGGCCGCTCAGGCCTTGGTGGCCAAAGCGGTCGTACATGCTCTTCTTCTGTGGATCGCTAAGTACTTCGTACGCCTCGTTGATCTCCTTGAAGGTGGCGTCCGCATCTTCATCTTTCCGGTTGACGTCCGGATGGTGTTTGCGGGCGAGGAGGCGGTATGCTTTCTTGATCTCCTCTGCGGAGGCGCCTCGGTTCACTCCTAGGACTTCATAGTAGTCACGCTTCACGGGCATTTTTGCGGTTCTTGATGCGAATCTTCAGGAGATTATTTCTCCGTTTTCTCCTTTTTCGATGTATTCCCAGTCTCTTTTGCCGACTCTGCGGAAGCAGTCTTCGGCACCTTGGTCTCTTCCCCCTCTGAACTACCCGTTTTCGACGTCTCCTTATCGGATTGCTCGGTTGGGATCTTCAGTAGTTCTGAAACTGCCGGAGGTTTGGCCTTCTCGACAGGGGCCTCTATCTCCCGGGTCTTTGCCGCCTCGAGTTCCTCAGGGGACGGCGTCCTGAGCTCGATTTTGCCGGCCGCGATCTCCTCCAGCGCGATTGTGATCGGATTGCTGGACTTGCTTTCAACCAGCTTGGGTGCACCCTCTCTGAGCTGCTTTGCTCGCTTTGCGACTGCGATGACTAACGAGTACTTGCTTTCCACTTTCCTCTCCAACTCGTCTGCCGACGGGTAAATCATCCACTACCACCTTTCGTGTGCAAAACATTTGATGGTACCACTGCACTCCGAGCTTCTTAGCTAAGCGGCGTCCGGATTGCTCTGCATCTCCAAAATGATTCTGACGCCGGCAAGGTTGGTCCTTTCTGCTTGAGTAACATACTGAGTATGCCTCGGTCTTTGGATGTTGTCATCCCGACAAAGCAGCCGGGCGTTGCAAGTCCGGCTGCGTACCGCATATTGCCCCGACGCTGGGTCCTGACCATCCAGCAGGCGGGTCCTCCGTGGGGCTTCATGTCGGACTGCTCACATGCATGGGGCCGTCTGTGTTGGCTCGCAACTGGCTGACTGTGCCGAGAGACCCAAAACCATGGCAATGTTACATTATACATAATCGCGCCGTCGGCTGTCAACGTTCGAGCCTACGCTGTGTGGAGGTTCTGAGATTCTGTCACCCCGTAACTGTTCTGAGAAAATGTCACCCCCGGGTTGGGAGTGTAGGCAGTTTACAGTGATAGGAGGCAGGGGATGGATAGGGCGGTGAAGGGTGTGAGGCCTCTCGGCCGGCGCACTTCTTGACTTTCACACGTTGGTTTTGTATACTCTTGCAGACGTGTGCTGTCAAACAGACCCGGCAGGTTGGCCCGGACCATGCCAACCCGGCGGATAGGGGATGTGGACATAAGGCCATGGAAGCCCAAGTTGATGTGGTGTCGGTCTGGAATCAAGTAGCAAACCAAGTCAAGGAAAAAATCATTCATCCAACCCTGTGGCGAACCTTGGAGGTGGCCGTTCCGGTCACAATCGATGGTGACCAGTTTGTGGTCGGATTCCCCCCGGGGACTTTCCACATGAGCGGCAACCTAACGACGTCCGAGCATAAGAACGCGATCGAGACGGCGTTCGCCCAGTTCACCGGGCGGCGTTTGAAGCTCAGGATAATCGAAGGGGACACGGCTCAGGACTGGGTGGACGTCAAGGCCAAGGAGGCTCACGCAGATGCGCTCCGCGAGGCGGCTTTCCGGAAGCGGGAGGATGTAGCCGCCGTAACTAAGTCTTGGGAAGGTCTCCTGGAGCTGGTCGGCCGCACATATGCCGGTATGCCGCTGCGCCAGCTTCCCCAGTCGAGGGCAAAGTACATCGAGGAGATGCTGGTCGCGATATCGGAGACCATGGACCTCTTGATGCCCGCTGATGCTCCGGCGGATGAGCTGGCTCAACGTTCACTTGCCAGAATTATCGACAAAGTGGGCGGTTTGGCCGAAACTCCTCCTGCCTTAATTGCCTTGGAACTTCAACGTCTCAGGAGAAGGTGACCCATCTCGGACCATGCAACGTGCAGGAGGCATGGACTATCGGCCGCACGCACGACACTGCCCTCGGATCGTTGAGCCTGCTTCAGGAAGACAGGCGAGAGCGATATAGACTATTCTGGAGTTTCTGCCGCCGACTGTGTAAAAGTCACGGCAGATGTTTCTCCCTATCATGCCTCAAAAAACGAGCATCCTGACAATCAACCGGTACACGGACAGGGTTTTGGACGGCAAAGCCATCGAGCGAGGAGAAGCGAGAGAGCTTTTCTCAACCGATGGCGACGACGTATATCACCTTTTCCTGTCGGCGTACGCAATCCGCAAGAAGTTTCGGGGCAAGAGGGTCGAGCTCTGCGCGATTGCCAATGCCCGCTCGGGCGCTTGCAGCGAAGACTGCGCTTTCTGCGCTCAGTCAAGCTGGCACAAGACTGAAATCCCCGCATATCCTTTACTTGCGGTACAGGAAGTTTACCGTCGGGCGAAGCGTGCCCAGGAAATCGGCGCAGGCTATTTTTGCATCGTCACGAGCGGCAGGTGCATAGAGGACTCCAAAGATTTTCAGAAGATCTGCCAGATGATTTCAAGGATCAGGTCGGACCTGGAAATCAGTGTTGATGCTTCGCTGGGAGAGCTCACCGTCGATCAGGCAAAAGCCCTCAAAAGCGCCGGGCTCCGGCGGTATAACCACAACCTGGAAGCCGCGCGGTCTCTCTTCCCGAAGATATGCACGACGCACACGTATACCGACAGGCTGAGGACCATTGAGAATGTTAAGGCTGCGGGGTTGGAGCTTTGCTGCGGGGGCATAATCGGGATGGGGGAATCTGTTGACCAGAGGCTGGAATTCCTCTTCGACCTGAAAGAGCTTGAGCCCCACTGTATCCCCGTCAACTTCTTGACTCCTGTTCCCGGCACGAGGCTTGAGAAGCAGAAGCCGTTAGTGCCTCTAGCACTCTTGAAGACGGTTGCCATCTGCCGATTCCTTTTTCCCAAGCAGGAAATCAAGATCTGCGGCGGCAGAGAGGCCAACCTTGGGAGCTTACAGCCGCTCCTATTCCTGGCCGGAGCGGATTCCATCATTATCGGCGACTACCTCACTACGAAAGGCAACCCTGCTCAGACCGATCTGCAGATGATCAGGGATTTAGGCCTGGTCTACAGCTAATTCCGTGTCAACCTTTCGCGAAGAATTAGACGCGCTTAGGGCTAAAGGATTAGAGCGCACCATGCAGGTGGTCGATTCCGCCTGCGACGCCTTTATCACCATCGAAGGGCGGAAGCTGCTGAACCTCTGCTCCAATAACTACCTGGGCTTGGCTGCTGACGAGCGCCTCAAGCGCGCCGCCGTTCGTGCCATTAGAACATTTGGCGTAGGCACCGGAGCCTCCAGGTTGGTTTCCGGCAACATCCGCTTACATCAGCAGCTTGAGGAGAAGCTCGCCAAGTTCAAGAAACAGGAGGCATGTCTTGTCTATCCCGCCGGATACTCTACCAATTTAGGAATTATCTCGGTCCTGGCCGGTAGGAGCGATATCGTCTTGTGCGACCGCCTGAACCATGCCTCTATCGTTGACGGGATTATTCTAAGCCGGGCAGAGCTCATGCGGTATGCGCATAAAGATTTGAGGGCGCTTGAACGCCTGCTGCGGAAGAGCCCGAAACACAAACGTAAACTCATAATCACCGACAGCGTTTTCAGCATGGATGGTGATATTGCCCCTGTCCCCGGCCTTCTCGAGTTAGCCAGGAAGCACGATTGCCTCTTGATACTGGATGACGCACATGCGACCGGCGTATTGGGCAAGAATGGTAGGGGGGCATTGGAGCATTTTGGCCTGAACGCTGATGAAAGAATAGTCCAGATGGGCACGCTCAGCAAGGCTGTGGGCTGTTTAGGCGGTTTTGTCTGCGGAAGCAAAGACTTGATAGATTATCTGGTTAACCGGTCGAGGCCGTTTATCTTCACGACGGGTCTGCCGGCAGCGATTTGTGCGAGCGCACTAACGGCAATCGGGATAATTGAAAAAGACGCCGGATTGAGAAGGCGGCTTTGGGAGAACGCAAACTTCCTGAGGGGCGGCCTGAAATCGTTGGGCTTCGAGACGTTAGAATCCGAGACGCCGATAGTGCCGGTTTTGACCAAAGAGCCGGCGCTGACCATGGAATTCAGCCGTCGGCTGTTCGAGACGGGCGTCTTCGTGCAGGGGATTCGGCCCCCAACCGTGCCGGAAGGTACGAGCCGTCTGCGGGTCACGGTGATGGCGACTCACACGAAGAAAGACCTGGAATTCGCCCTGGAAAAGTTTCAGATGATAGGGAAGACGCTCGGCGGCATCTAGCAGACGACCACGCAACTCTTGACAAAGAAGAGGGACTCCTCCCTCGATACGTTCCGATGAATCGGGAGTACTCAGGATAAGCGGATCCGTCTAGCCCGAGTAGATCCGTTCGCCTCGGGGAGCGGATCGTATCGAGGGGCATGGGAACAACTGCGGCTGGGAATCTCTGCGGCGGCGATTGGCGCCGAGCTGAACCTCATGAGGCCCCAGGAATGGAATTCCTGGGTACGAGGATGCTTGGCGAGCGTATATGCGTGAATATTGACTTCAAATGATCAAGACCCTTGTTTTCGTACATGGATGGGCGAGTTCGCCGGACGTCTGGCAAAAGCAGGAAGGATGCTTTTCTCCTTCGTACGAAGTAATACTGCCGGATATTGGGGCCGCCAGGGATATAGAGCAGGCGGCGAACGTAGTGGCCGATTCCGTAAAGGATGAGAAAGATTATGTGCTTATCGGCTGGTCTCTCGGCTGGCTTGCGATACTGGAGCTGCTCAAGAGTTTCGAAGTGAAGCCGAGTGGATTGGTGAGTGTGAACTCAACCGCGAAGTTCGTTGACGACGGGTACCTCGGCACAGGCCCGACAAAGACGCATCTGGCCAAAATGATGAGAGACTGCAAACGCGATCCCAAGAGAGTCCTGGAAGAGTTCTGCGCCTCGGCCTTCGCAGATGTCAGCAGGGAAGCCCTCGCAGGGCTTGATTTGTGCTTCTCGGGTGATGCGACGCGCGTCTCGGCATCATCCAGCTTCGACTACAGCAGTTTGCTTGACGGTCTGGAGATGCTCAAGATGTGCGATTATCGTGCGTATCTGCAGCGAATAGATATCCCCACACTGCTTATTGCGGGGGCCCTCGATCCGATCTGTCCGAAGGAGGCGGCCATCTACATGCAGCAGCACATCCGGGGCTCTCGGTTGCGAATAATGGACTGCCGCCACGCGCCTTTTCTGGCTAGGGCAGAGGAGTTCAATACCATCATTGACAGTTTTGTCAGGGGTTTGTGATGAGCGCTGATACAAAGATAGGAGAGCGTTTTTCCCGCGTGGCCGACAATTACGAACAGCATGCTGTGATTCAGGGGTCGCTTGCTGAGGAGCTGCTGGACAGAGTCAGCCGGGAAAAACTAACCCCACATATGGTTCTGGATATCGGCTGCGGCACGGGTAGACT
>Ga0114930_10003913_pt1 | contig 12783 bp, 22 predicted proteins | sample AnhtaG_FD_87300 | JGI IMG/M metagenome (GOLD analysis project Ga0114930, IMG submission 87300) | Deep subsurface microbial communities from Anholt, Denmark to uncover new lineages of life (NeLLi) - Anholt_01485 metaG | ecosystem: Environmental > Aquatic > Marine > Oceanic > Sediment | place... | reverse complement strand
TTCTCGGCTGACAGCGTACCAACAGCAAAAGTTCGTGCAGCATCTGCAAAATAACCGTTCAACTCAACGCCAATATCCACGCTTACTATTTGTCCCTCTTTCATAACTCTCCGGTTTGGTATACCGTGCACTACAACTTCATCAATTGAAATACAGCAGCTGCCGGGAAACCCTCTATATCCTTTAAAAGCGGGTCGAGCCCCTGATTTTACGATAAACTTTTCAACCGCTCTGTCAACATCAATTGTTTTGATGCCGGGCTCGACCATCTTCTCTACTATATGAAATGTATCAATCAGGACTTGTGCCGCCGACCGCATCAAATCAATTTCTTTTGGCGAGCGGCGATGAATCATTAATGTACACCTTCCAACAGCGCAATTATCGAATTATAAACCATTTCAGGTTCATTATGCCCGTCTACTGTTCTCAGAATCTTTTTACCGGAATAATAGGTAATCAAGGGCGCAGTTTCTTTATCGTATACTGTCAATCTGTTTCTAATTGTTTCTTCCTTATCATCGTTGCGCTGGAATATTTCTCCTCCACATACAGGACACCTCATGTCGGCAGGAGGCGGATTCGTTATTAAATTAAAATCTTTGCCGCATTTCCTGCAAATTCTCCGGCTCTTAAGTCTATTAACGATTTTTTCTCCGGGCACTTCGATACTAATAACACTATCCAACGGAGTATCTAATTCAGTTAACAGCTTATCCAGCGCTTCAGCCTGAGGCAGCGAACGGGGAAACCCGTCGAGAATAAATCCATTTTTGCAGTCATCCTTCTGCAGCCGTTCCCGAATCAAATTGATTATAACATCGTCGGGAACCAGTTCCCCTTTTTCCATGTATGATTTTGCCCGGCGTCCAAGAGGAGTTCCATCCCTCAAAGCAGCCCGAAGAATATCTCCGGTTGAAACCTGTGGTATTTTATATTTTTTTTCTATTTGTTTTCCCTGAGTTCCTTTGCCGACACCGGGTGCGCCGAGCAGTATAAGCCTCATTATCCGCGTCTCCCCCGGATTCGTCCCGCTTTCATAAAACCATCGTAATGCCGCATTAACAAATGAGATTCGATCTGTTGGAGCGTATCGAGCGCTACTCCAACAACAATCAACAGCCCCGTGCCTCCATATATCGTTGCAAAACCGTAGTCAACTTTAAATATATTGTTAATAAAGTATGGGAAAACCGCAATAGCCGCCAGGAATATTGAGCCGGGCAGCGTAATTTTCGTTAAGATGTTATCGATAAATTCCGCGGTTTTCTTGCCGGGTCGCACACCCGGAATAAATCCGCCGTGTTTTTTCATGTTATCCGCGACGTCAACCGGATTGAACGCAATCGCTGTATAAAAATAGGTGAAAAATATAATTAATAACCCTTCAACAATCCAGTAAACTTCATGCTGATACGTAAAATATTGGGCAATAGTTTTAATAAATGAACCTGGAGCAAAAAATGTTGCCATGGTCTGGGGTATAAAAATTATTGACTGTGCAAAAATAATGGGCATTACACCGGCTGTAGTAACGCGCATCGGTATATGTGTTGATTGCCCACCGTATACTTTCCTGCCGATAACCCGCTTCGCATATTGTACCGGAATTTTTCTTGTACCCTGGGTAATTAAAATCACACCGGCAATTGTCCAGAACATTATAAAAAGCAGACAGAGTTCAACCAGGTAGCGCTGGTGAACATTAATCAGTTGACTAAATTCCCGCATAAAACTATCCGGATACCGCGCTATAATTCCAATCATGATAATGAGCGATATACCATTACCGATACCGCGTTCACTGATTTGTTCACCAAGCCACATGATAAAAATTGTGCCGCAGGTCAGCGTTATAACAGTCATAATATTAAAAAATATTCCTGGAGCTTGCACAACACTCAAACCTGATGTGGTAGGAGGTAATCTCACCAAGAACATGCTCACACCCCACGCCTGCATAGCGGAAATAAGTACCGTGCCGTACCGGGTTAATTGGGTGATTTTCTTTCTGCCTTCTTCCCCCTCTTTTTGCAGTTTCTGAAAGTATGGGACAACAGCTCCTAAAAGCTGGATAATAATCGATGCGCTGATGTACGGCATTATTCCAAGAGCGAAAATGGTTGCCTTTTTAAAAGCGCCCCCCACAAACATATCATACAGACCAAACAGCGTACCTGAAGAGGCGTATTGATCAAACCAGGCTCCCAGCGCATCCGCACTAATACCGGGTGTAGGTATATGACCCCCAATCCTGTAAACCACCAGGATCGCTAAAGTGAATATAACCCTTCTCCGCAGTTCGGGAATCTTAAAAATACTTTGAATTTTCTGTATCATAACAGGTGGACCGTTCCCCCTGCCCGGGAAATTTTATCCATTGCCGATTTACTTGCAGCATGCGCTGATATTTCTAAAGGAAAATCGATGTCGCCTTTTCCAAGGATTTTAACCGGGAGATTTGCTTTTTTGATTAATCCTGCCTCAACCAAATCAGGTATATCAACCTTCTTTTTTGATTTTACACGCTTCAATGATTCAACATTAATAATTTGAAACGTTTTTTTAAAGATGTTTACAAACCCGAATTTAGGAATGCGGCGCTGCAGCGGCATCTGCCCGCCTTCAAACCAGGCGGGGATTTTTGCGCCGGAGCGGGATTTTTGCCCTTTATGACCTTTGCCTGCAGTACCTCCTTTACCGGATCCGGGACCCCTTCCGATACGTTTCCGTTTTTTGCGCGAACCTTGCGCAGGCGATAATGTATTTAATCTCATAGCAGCGTTAATTCTCTTGGCGTAGCCACCACTACGTGGCAAGAATTTTTACAAGATGTGATACCTTTCGTACCATACCCCTGATCTGGGGTGTGTCTTTTTTTTCAACAACCTGACCCATCCGGTGTATTCCAAGCGCTTCAATGGTCAATTTTTGTTTTTTGCCGTATCCGATTGCGCTTTTTATTTGCTGTATTTTAATCGTCCGGTCGCCTGATTTCTTTTTAGGTGCCATAACGTTTGTAATTTTTTATTGATAAATATTGCCTATCGGAATTCCTTTTTTCCGGGCAACAGAATGTGTGTCCAACATGCTTTTTAACCCTGCTACCGTTGCCTTGATAACATTATGCGGGTTAGATGAACCGAGGGATTTTGTTAAAATATTCTGGACACCCGCCATTTCCATAATTGCTCTAACGGGACCCCCTGCAATGATTCCGGTACCGGGAGCAGCAGGCTTCATGAACACGCGTCCTGAACCGTATTTACCGATAATTTCATGGGTAACCGTTCCATTAATTATCGGAATCCTAAAAAGGGACTTCCGGGCATTTTCAATCCCTTTTGTAATAGCATCTGTTACTTCATTCGCCTTGCCAAGCCCAACACCGATTATTCCTTCGCTATTTCCGACAACAACAATAGCATTAAAACTGAACCTTCGTCCACCTTTAACAACTTTAGCCACACGGTTAATGTGTACGACCTTTTCTTTAAGTTCTATTTCACCGGGATTTTTGATTTCCAAGTTCGTTCCTCTTTTTAACTCAACATAATTTATTAGAATTCAAGCCCGCCTTCACGGGCGCCTTCAGCCACCATCTTAACCCTGCCTTGATATTTGCAGCCATTACGGTCAAATACAACTTTTTTTACATTACGTTTAAGAGCTAATTTTGCCACATCAAGACCAATCTGCTTACTTACTTCCAATTTTCCTCTTGTCGATTCTTTTACAGCCTTGTATGCACCGGCAACACTCGATACCATGCAGAGTGTACGATTATTCACATCATCAACAAGCTGTGCTGTAATATTACGATTTCCCCTGCTTACAACAAGCCGGGGTCTTTCAGGAGTCCCGGAAATTTTTTTACGTATTCGGCGCTTATGCCGTTTCCGCAGCTGCTGTTTTACTTTCTCTCTATTTTTCATGATGAATTTTTTACCACAAAGAACACAAAGGACGCAGAGAATATTTAGTCATCCCTGAAAAAGTCGTTTATGACGGATTTTATGAATTATGGCGCTGTTAAAATCCCCCTCAATCCCCCTTTGGAAAAGGGGGAGTTTTATAATTCCCCACTTTTTTAAGTGAAGCATAATTCCCCCCTTTTATAAAGGGGGGCAGGGGGGATTTTCCTATAACCCTCAATATTCGATTACGTAATTCAAAAAGATTAATTACGCTTTACTCTCAATAATTACCAGCTCAATTATTTCTAAAAAGGGAATACAAATAAGCACTTTTCTTGCATTTCTACGCCGACAAAATCATCCCGCTTAGCAGGATATGCGCTTTATTATCAATATGTTAGCATATTTTTCAGGGACAACTATTTATATTTCTTTAAAAACAAATATTTAAGCACCTATTACCCGGAGGTTTTACCAACTTTCCGGCGCACTTCCTCACCTACATATCGAATACCCTTACCCTTATACGGTTCCGGCGGGCGGAATGCACGAATTTTTGCGGCAACCTCACCTACTAACTGTTTGCTATTGCCTTTTACAATCATTGATGTACGTGAAGGTAATTCAATAGTTATACTTTCCGGCGGTTTAAACAGAATAGGGTGTGAAAAACCCAGGTTAAGCACTAAATTTTTCCCTTTAAGTGCAGCAGTATAACCAACGCCCTGAATTTCCAACTCACGCCGAAAACCTTCAAAAACACCGGTAACCATATTATTGATTAACGTGCGAAATAATCCATGAAAAGAAATGTGCTTTTTTGTTTCACCAGTGCGTTCAACCAGTAATAGATTATCTTCCTGTTTAACCAATACTTCAGGCGGCAGTTCCTGTGACAATTCACCCTTAGGACCGGAGATTGTTACGATACTATTATCACATTTAAACGTGACGCCATCACGTATTTTAATCGGTTGTTTACCAACTCGTGACACAACACGCTCCTCGCCAATTCTTACCACACATAACAAAGCACTTCTCCGCCAACATGGCGACGGCGGGCTTCTTTATTTGTGATTACTCCTGCAGGTGTTGTCAGTATTGCAATGCCAAGATTGTTGAGCACTCTCGGTATATTGTTCGTCCCGACATATGTACGCAAACCGGGCTTCGAAATTCGTTTGATCCCGCTTATTACCGGAGCACCATGATCATATTTTAAGTAGATTCTTATTCTTCCCTGCAAATTATCATCAACGATAACATAATCATTAATGTAATGCTCATCCATTAATATTTTTGTAATGTTTTTCTTAATATTTGAAGCGGGTATATCTACATATTTTTTCTGAGCCTTTAAAGCATTACGAATGCGGGTTAAATAATCCGCTATTGGATCGGTAACAGGCATCTGACTGCTCCTTAATTCTCACAGTATTACCAACTGGCTTTAACGACACCGGGGACATCGCCCCGAAGAACCAGTTGCCTGAAGCAGATGCGGCATATACCGAATTTACGCATATATGCCCGTGGTCTGCCGCAGCGACTGCAGCGATTGTATTTCCGTACTCTGAATTTTGGTTCTCGTGCTGACTTTGCTATTAACGATTTCTTTGCCACGATTTTACCAATGTTATTAGATTAACCTTAGAGTATTACCATTACTCTACGCAAAAACAGCCGCTTCAGCACTCTCAACGAACGGCATGCCTAAGAGTTTGAGCAGAGTTTTGGCTTCTTCATCGTTTTTCGCATTAGTAACAATACTTATGTCCAACCCATGTATCGATTCGACCTTGTCATAATCGATTTCTGGAAATATTATTTGCTCTTTAATACCCACAGAATAGTTTCCGAAACCATCGAAGGATTTCTCCGATATGCCCCGAAAGTCCCGTATTCGCGGAATTGCTATGGTGATAAAGCGGTCCAGGAACTCATACATGCGGAGACGTCTCAGTGTAACCTTGCATCCGATGGGGTTACCCACCCGTAATTTAAAATTTGACACAGACCTTTTAGCAACGGTTACTATGGGCTTTTGTCCTGAAATGACGGCAAGGTCATCCACAGCCGCATCAAGCAGTTTATTATTTTGCAGTGCTTTCCCCATACCGGTATTAAGCGTAATTTTCGTAAGTTTCGGCACTTCAAAAACATTTTTGTACTTGAACAGCTTCATCATTTTCGGGACAATATCATTTTTATATTTCAAAAATAATCTTGGTATATATTTATCCGTCTTTACTTCTTTTTCAGGTTTTGCTTCTTTTTTCTTTTCAACCGGCTTTTTGGTCTCTTTTTTCGGTTTTTCAGCTTCAGCTTTCGTCTTTTTGGATTCTGCCTTTTTAATTTTCCTTTCTGCGGATACTTCGGCAGTCTCGGCTTTCTTTTTCTGCTTTGGTTTCTTTTTTTCAGCGCTCACCCGTTTTACCGCTGCTTTTTTTTCAGCCTTCTCCCTGCTTGCAGCTTTTGTAGCGGTCTTCTTTACAGGCGATTCGCTGCCGGCATCCGATTTTTGTTTTTTCTTTGTATCTTTTTCTTCCAACATCTAATTATTCTCTTATTAATCCCGATGCTTCGGGACATTATCCACTCACCGTTAACATTTCCAAACAGCTGCGGCAAACACGCACACTTTTACCATTTTCCAGAATTCGTTGTTTTACCCGGGTTGCATTACTGCACTTCGGACAGATAACCATCACATTAGAAACATGAATTGTCCCCTCTTTTTCGATTATTCCCCCATGTGGGTTTTGCTGAGAGGGTCTGGTATGCCGCTTAATTAATTTTACACCTTCAACAAGTATGCGCTGTGTTTTAGGATAAGTTTTTAAAACTTTTCCCTGTCTTCCACTTTCGTTTCCGGAAATTACCAGAACATTATCATTTTTTATGACATTCATAAATCAATCCCTGCACTCTATTATTTAAGCTGGTTTATTCATAAATCACAAAGAAAAAACCAAAGAGCTAATCGTAATATATTGATTCCACTTAGCGGGATTAAAATGTTGTTTTGATTTTCATAATAAGGAACTTAATTTCACCCTTATTGTCATTCCCACGAAAGTGGGAATCCAGTTGAATTTTCTATGGATTCCCGTTTTCATGGCGTAAGCCACCGCTTTTGTGGCGGGAATGACATTGTTTTCAGTTTATATTTTTTAGTTTCTCATTATTCACAAATTGAATTTATAAATCATTCAGATTAAATAACTTCAGGCGCTAACGATACAATTTTCATATACTTTTTTTCCCGGAGTTCTCTGGCGACCGGTCCAAAAATACGCGTTCCAATAGGTTCTTTATTTTCGTTAAGGAGAACTGCTGCATTATCATCAAACCGTATGTAAGAGCCGTCTTTGCGCCGTATTTCTTTTTTTGTGCGGACAATAACAGCAAGCGACATTGTTCCTTTTTTAATCGTTCCGCCCGGAATGGCTTTTTTAACGGTAACTTTAATTATATCACCTACCCGTCCGTATTTTTTTCTGGTTCCGCCAAAAAGGCGAATGCAGAGCACCTGTTTTGCGCCGGTATTATCAGCAACAGTAAGCCGTGTTTCTTCTCGAATCATTGTACACCCTACTTCGCCTTTTTCAATATCCTCACCACACGCCACCGCTTCGTCTTACTTAGTGGGCGCGTTTCCATTATTTTCACAATATCGCCAATTCCGCATGCATTATCTTCATCATGAGCATGCAGCTTTGTGGTCTTTTTTATATATTTTCCGTATACAGGGTGCTTGAATTTACGCTCCACCGCTACACCAACCGTTTTATCCATTTTGTCAGTATAAATATATCCTGTTCGTACTTTACGTTGATTCCGCTTGATCATAGTAAGCGCCTTCTATATTCTTACTCTTTTACTTCTGCGATTTTTTGCTGAGCACGTTCTTTAGGTTTACGGATACCCAATTCATATTCCCGTAAGACCGATTTAAGCCGGGCAATATCTTTGCGCAGATAGCGGAGCTTGACCGGATTATCCAACTGATGGGTAGCTTTTTGAAATCTCAGGTTCGCATATGCTTCCTGTGTGTCTTCCAGCACCCTCTTGATTTCGTCAACGGTCATATTGTTAATATCAAGCATTTTCATAATCAGTCCGCTTTCTACATAACGAATTTCGATTTAATCGGCAATTTATGTGAAGCTAAACGGATTGCTTCTCTGGCTACATCCAGTGCTACTCCTTCTAATTCAAACAAGATTCTCCCCGGTTTTACCACGGCAACCCAGTATTCAGGCGAGCCCTTGCCTTTACCCATACGCGTTTCAGCAGGCTTAGCAGTTATGGGTTTATGCGGGAAAATGCGAATCCATACTTTTCCGCCGCGCTTGATATGACGGGTAATTGCAATACGTGCAGCCTCTATCTGGCGGCTGGTAAGCCAGCCGGCTTCAAGAGCCTTAAGCCCATACTGCCCAAAACTAATTTCAGAGCCTCTTTGAGCTTTACCTTTACTGGTTCCTCGCTGATGTTTACGATATTTAATCCGTTTTGGGGCTAACATCTTCCTGTTCCTCCGCCAACATTATGCACATTAACCGGAAGGGGCAATTACTTCACCCGTGCAAATCCAGACTTTGACTCCGATACACCCGTAGGTTGTAAAACTTGTTACCTGTGCATAGTCGATATCGGCACGTAATGTATGCAGAGGAATTCGACCCTCCTTATATTCTTCGCTGCGTGCCATTTCAGCGCCACCAAGCCTGCCGGCACACCGGATACGGATACCCTCAGCCCCCATACGCATTGTAGATATGATGGCTTTTTTCATTGCACGCCTGAAGGAAATTTTTGCCTCGAGCTGCCGTGAAATATTGTCTGCCACAAGGTACGCATCGAGTTCAGGGCGCTTTATTTCCTCAATATTTAGTTGAATGTCTTTTGCCGTTACTTTTTTAAGTTCTTCTTTTAATTTATCTACCTCTGCCCCTTTACGACCGATAACGATTCCCGGACGGGCAGTTTTAATGTTCAGAGTAACCTTTTTGGGGGTTCGTTCAATCTCGATTTTGGAAACACCCGCCCGCTGCAGCCGGTTTCGGATATAGTCGCGGAGCATGAGGTCTTCCTGTAATTTTTCCGCAAATGACCGTTCATCAAACCAATTAGAGTTCCAGGACTTGATTATTCCTAATCTTAATCCGATTGGATTCGTTTTCTGCCCCAAGCTTTTCTCCTGTTATATGCTACTTTTTTCTTCGTCTCCGACATACAGGGTTATATGGCTGAATCGTTTGCGAATACGTGAAGCCCTGCCCATAGGTCCCGGCTGGTAGCGCTTTGCCATTGGACCACCATCGATATATACCCTTGTTATCACAAGGTTGTCGGCATCAACATTGCGGGGACCTTCTTTATGCATTAAATTCGCTATTGCAGACTGAAGGGTTTTTTCAATCATCCGGGCAGCCTTTTTAGGCATAAAATAGAGCAAATCTAACGCATCATTTACATTTCTGCCACGAACCAGCTCAACCACCCGCCGCAATTTACGCGGCGATGACCTGACATACTTTGCCCGTGCACATCCTTCCATAATTACTACTCGGGTCATAAAATTGTTTGCATTTTAAGTTCTCTGTTGGTGTTATCACCAACAGAGTTCTTCACCTTCGACTTCTCCAAAATGTAAATTATTTAATGCTCTTCATAATATCTGTTATTTCTTAAAGTCAATGGTTTGATTATTTTAAAGCTGTTGAACGGTCCAGGACCCGACCGCCGTGCCCTCTATAGGTTCTGGTGGGCGCAAATTCTCCCAGCTTATGTCCCACCATATTTTCCGTAATATATACCGGAACAAATTTTTTGCCATTATGTACTGCTATTGTTGCACCGACAAACTCAGGTGGTATCGTGGAATTGCGTGCCCACGTTTTAATGACTTGTTTTTTACTTTGTCTTTGTAAATCGGTCACCTTCTTCAAGAGCTTTTGATCGATATAGGGACCTTTTTTAAGCGACCTCGCCATTTAAACGCTCCGGTTATTAACTGCGACGTTTTATAATTAATTTATTCTGTGCAGCCTGTTTTGTACGGGTTTTATACCCTTTTGTCGGCTTTCCCCAGGGTGTACATGGATGTCGTCCGCCTGACGATTTTCCTTCGCCGCCGCCCATGGGATGGTCATGCGGGTTCATCGCAACGCCGCGTACATGCGGTCTGTGCCCAAGCCAGCGGTTTCTGCCCGCTTTTCCGAGGCTGATATTTTCATGGTCCAGATTGCTGAGCTGACCTATTGTTGCATAACAGTCCAGGAGAAATTTTCGCATCTCACCTGACGGCATTTTTAATATTGCATATTTCCCTTCTTTGGCTATCAACTGAACGGCAGACCCGGCGCTTCGGGCAATCTGTCCTCCCTTTTGCGGGCGAAATTCAACATTATGCACAAATGTGCCGAGTGGAATCCTTTTAAGGGGAAGCGCATTGCCTACTTTAATTTCACTATCCGGACCAGAATAAATAATGTCATTAACATTCAAACCTGCAGGGCTCAAAATATACCGTTTCTCACCGTCAGCATAGTGCAAAAGAGCTATGAATGCGGTACGGTTCGGGTCATATTCAATCGAATGCACGCGACCGGGAACGCCGGTCTTGTTACGTTTAAAATCTATGATTCTATACAGACGTTTATGTCCGCCACCGCGGGCTCGTGCGGTTATTCTTCCGTTATTATTTCTCCCCCCGGACTTTGGGAGCATCCGGGTTAATGATTTTTCAGGTTTATCTTTAGTAAATCTGCGAACAATATCGGTTTTAAAGCGCTGACCCGGGGTGGTCGGATTGTATTGTTTTAACGCCATCGGTATTACGCTCCCTCAAACAGAGTAATTTTGTGTCCTTTTTTTAATGTAACAACCGCCTTCTTCCAGCTGCTTCTTCTTCCGGTAAACCTGCCCAGGGTTTTCATTTTTCCCATTACATTCATCGTTCGGATAGATGTAATATCTACATCGAATTTCTGTTCAATAGCGCGCTTAATCTCAACTTTATTTGCACGACGATCGACAATAAACCCGTACTGGTTCTGCTGTTCAGACAGATTGGTCATTTTTTCTGTAAGCAGAGGTCGGATGATAACATCAAACGTTTCCACGGTTAAAATACCTCGTTCATGTGTTCCACCGCACTCTTTTGAATAACCAACCGCGCCTGCCGGACAACGTCAAAGGTACAGAGCTGATAGGCAGGTCTAAGCAAAAGGTTTTTAATATTACTGCACGAATTCCATAGATACGGAGAATGCTCTTTGATAACCAATAAGGTTCTGTCGTCATTTGTAACATTTAAAGCCTTCAAGAAGTCCGTGACAAATCGTGTTGCGGGCTTATCCATATCAAAATCATCAATAAGAATAATGGCATTATTTCGAGCCTTATCCGAAAGAACTGCACGACGCGCAATTTTTTTTTCTTTCTTGTTAATTCCGAACCGGTATTCATGCGGTTTGGGTCCAAAGGATTTCCCGCCACCCCGCCAGATGTTGGATTTAGCGGTCCCTGCCCGTGCACGACCGGTGCCTTTCTGTCTATAGGGTTTTCGACCGCTTCCGCTCACCAGAGCCCTATTCCGTGCCATGTGCGTACCCTGACGCTGTGCAGCGAGATGTGATACTACAACACGGTAAACAAGATGATCTTTCGGCGCTGTGCCAAACACTTCATCGTTTAACGTAATGGCACCGCCACTTTGAGTACCATCTAATTTATAAACAGGAAGCTCCATTCTGTTTTACCGTTTACTCACCTCAACAATTGTATTTCTGCAGCCGGGCACCGATCCTTTTACCAGTAATAAATTCCTTTTTTTATCAATATCGATTACTTCAAGGTTTCTAATAGCGGTACGTCTATTCCCCATGTGTCCCGGCATGCGTATGCCTTTCATGACACGCGATGGTGATGAGGATGCTCCTATGGAACCGGGCGCCCTAAGCCGGTCTGACTGTCCATGTGTTTTTGGACCACCTCTAAAATTATACCGTTTTACTACTCCGGCAAAACCTCTTCCTTTTGAAGTAGCAGTTACACTTACACGGTCTCCAACAGAAAATCGGTCTACAATCAAAGCTTCACCTAATGTAAACTTCTCCGGTTCATCGGTTCTGAATTCCACTAATTTTGCAAACAGACCTGCATTAGCCTTTTTCAGGTGTCCTATTTGTGGCTTATTAAGCCTGTGTTCTTTCGTTTCCCGGTATCCTATCTGGACAGCGCTGTACCCATCTTTACCTTTTGTTTTTATCTGGGTTAGATAGCACGGTCCTATTTCCAAAACTGTAACCGGAATATGATTACGCTTGTCATCGAACACGGCAGTCATGTGTATTTTTTTCCCGAGCAGTTTTACCATGTTACACCTTAATCTCGATATCTACACCTGCAGGTAATTCCAATTTCATTAAAGCGTCGATTGTTTTTGTTGACGAATGATTTATATCTATCAATCGTTTATGAATTCTGGTTTCAAACTGCTCCCTTGACTTTTTATCCACAAATGGTGAGCGCAACACCGTGTAGACCGTTCTTTTTGTCGGTAAAGGGATTGGTCCAGAAATCACTGCCCCGGTTGATTTTGCGGTTTTTACTATTTTATCAGCCGACTTATCTATGAGGTTATGATCATACGCTTTAAGCTTAATCCGTATTTTCTGACGTTCTGCCAAGGTCTAACTTCCATTTTTAATTATTCCACGATTTCAGTAACGACGCCTGCACCGACGGTTCTGCCACCTTCTCGAATGGCGAACCGGACTTCCTTCTCCATTGCTATCGGTATTATCAACTCCACCGACAACTTAACATCGTCTCCCGGCATCACCATCTCCAC
>Ga0114930_10003912_pt1 | contig 12787 bp, 13 predicted proteins | sample AnhtaG_FD_87300 | JGI IMG/M metagenome (GOLD analysis project Ga0114930, IMG submission 87300) | Deep subsurface microbial communities from Anholt, Denmark to uncover new lineages of life (NeLLi) - Anholt_01485 metaG | ecosystem: Environmental > Aquatic > Marine > Oceanic > Sediment | place... | reverse complement strand
TAAATTGATAGTTGAATACAAGGGTACCGATTATTCCGGTTTTCAAAAACAACCCTCTCAGCCTACTATTCAAGGGGTGTTGGAAGAGACTTTTTCCCGGATTCTACAAGAGGAAATCGCTGTTATTGGTGCGGGGCGCACAGACTCCGGTGTTCATGCCAAGGGACAAGTTGTTAACTTCTACCTCCAATCTGATATGGAGTGCGGCCGCTTACGGTGGTCGGCAAATTCGCTTCTTCCCCCGGATATAGTAATTGCGGAAGCCACTGAAGTAAGTGAATCTTTCCATGCCCGGCGGAATGCGAGGTCCAGAGAATATAAGTATCTGATACTAAACCGGGATCATAGTAGCCCTTTTTGGAATGAGCTTGCTTACTTCTACCGTAGGCCGCTGGATATTCACCTGATGCAAGAGGCGTCAAAATTTCTGGAAGGTGAGCATGATTTCTCCTCGTTCTGCGCTGCCGAAAGCAAACCCCAAAAATGTATCCGCAAAATTGAGACAATAACTATAAACAAAAAAGATGACCTGGTCCATCTTGATGTTAGGGCCAATGCTTTTTTACACAACATGGTAAGGATTATTGTGGGAACACTTTTACTGGTTGGGGCGGGGGAAATGGAGCCTGATCAAATACCCCTTATTCTTACAGAGAAAGATAGAAAAAGCGCCGGCCCCACTGTCCCTGCTTGTGGATTATTCCTCATGAGGGTCAATTACTAATAAGCGTAATAATCCCAGGTAAAACTTGACATACCTATGAAATTATTTTAGTATTTTAAAGTCGCCTAAAAGCTGGTGAGAAGCAAAAAGTAGAGAGTCGATAAGGAACCAGCGACAAAAACAAGAGTTGCTTGTCGAGTGTTGCTAGCATATATTTGTATTTAATTTGCGGGAGAAAGACATGAAAACATACACAGCAAAACCGGGGGATATAACGAGAGAATGGCTGCTGGTTGATGCTACTGATGTACCGTTGGGAAGGTTGGCAACCAGAATAGCTAATCTCTTAAGAGGCAAACACAAACCAGCATTTACACCGCATATTGATACAGGAGATTTTGTGGTTGTGGTTAATGCAGATAAAATAAGGCTTACCGGGAACAAGCGTGAGGAGAAGCAATATTATCGCCACTCCGGTTATATTGGCAGTCTAAAGGTGGTAAAATACAGTCGATTAATGGCGGAAAAACCACAATTTGTAGTGCGCAAGGCAGTATGGGGTATGTTGCCGCATAATCGATTGGGACGAGCTCAACTGAAGAAACTGAAAGTCTACCGGGGTAGCGAGCACAAGCACGCAGCCCAAAAACCGAGAGCAGTAAAGATCGAGGAGGTAAAATAGTTGCCTAAGAAGAGTGTTGTCTACACGGCTACGGGACGCAGGAAAGATGCGGTTGCTCGTGTTAGGCTTATTCCGGGCAAAGGCAAGTTTGATCTGGACGGAAAGAATTTAGAGGATTATTTCGGACGGACGACTTTGCGTACTATGGTCAAACGTCCTTTGGAGCTTACAGGAACACTGGATAAGTTTGATATCATTGCCAGGTTGCATGGAGGCGGTATATCCGGTCAAGCTGGAGCTTTAAGACATGGTATTGCCAGAGCTTTAGTGCAAGCAGATGAGGGCTTCCATGGCTTGCTGAAAAAGGCCGGGCTGTTAACTCGAGATCCCAGAATGAAAGAACGGCGCAAATATGGTTTGAAAAAAGCGCGCAAGGCCCCTCAGTTCTCCAAGCGTTAGAATTGCTATTTGGTTTTTTGGAGCAGAACTGTTTCTGCTCCTTTCTTTTTTTGTGAGGCTGTCTTTCTTGTACCCATTGCTGACCGTAGATTTATCCAAAATAGAACATAATACCAGAGTTCTAGTCGAGCGTTGTTGGAGTAGAGGAATTGAGATAATAGGTGTCACCAAAGGCTGCTTGGGGGCACTTCCGGTTGCGGAAGCGATGCGCAAAGGTGGAATTAGCGGAGTCGGCGACTCTCGGCTGGCGAGCTTGCGAAAGCTGGCCGAGGCAAAATTCTCACCCTTGGTGATGTTAAGGCAGCCGATGAAAGAAGAAGTAGATGACGTTGTCAGGCTAGTTGATGTGAGTCTTATCTCCGAACTTGATATAGCATTTTCCCTATCTCAACAAGCGTCTTTGGTAGAGAAAGAGCATTCAGTTGTTGTAATGATTGAATCAGGGGGTCTGAGGGAGGGAATCTTACCCCATGAGATATTGGATTTTGTCCGAAAGGTGCAAAGCCTTCCCTTTATTAAGTTTCTGGGAATAGGGACCAATGTTGCTTGTTTGGAAGGGACTTTTCCCTCAACTAAGAGTATTGAGCTTTTAGTGGACTTATCGTCGCTCATTGAGAGTGAGTTCGGTTTTAAGGTACCGGTTATTTCCGGAGGGAACTCCAGTGTCTTAAAATTGCTGGAGGATAAAGAAATAGCGGCAGGGATAAATCAAATTCGAGTGGGCGAGGGAATTTTATTGGGGCAAGAGACTATTAATTTCGATCCGATCGAAGGTCTTTGTCGGGATGCGTTTTTGCTCTCGGCTGAAGTAATTGAGGTGCGGACAAAAGTGCCAAATTACCAAGCAGGTGCGGAGTGTCAGCGGGCAGTATTGGCCTTAGGCCGGCAAGATATTGGAGAGGGAATGATAAAGCCGCTTGCTCATGGACCTGAGATTTCCATGAGAAGCAGTGACCACTTAGTGATCAATATAGATAATTGCTCTGAACAAATAAGGACAGGCGATACTTTAAGCTTTATCCCCGATTATTTCGCCCTCTTAGCCGCAATGACATCACCCTTTGTTAACAAGAAATTTATGGGGGAGCACGGTAGGTAAATCTATTCCCTTTGTCGAAATAATGCTTTAAACTCGGATATTGCAATATCCGAGTTAAATCTGAGGTGAGATTATTTGACCAGACTATTCGGCACAGATGGAGTTCGTGGTGTAGCTAATGAGGATTTAACCCCAGAGCTGGCTTTCAAACTTGGTCAAGCTGGAGCAAAACTTCTTGCTTCCAAGGATAAGAAAGGATCAATAGTTGTTGGCAAGGATACCCGGATTTCCGGGGACCTTCTGGAGACCGCTTTAATTTCCGGAATCTGTTCAGCCGGAGCAAACGCGTTAAAGGTCGGGATACTGCCAACTCCGGCAATTGCCTATCTGACCAGGGATTTAGATGCTGATGGTGGAGTAGTTATTTCAGCTTCGCATAATCCTGCTGAATATAACGGCATTAAGTTCTTTGATGCAAAAGGATTTAAGCTCTCTGATTCCCTGGAAGATAAGATTGAGGAGCTTACCAAAGAGAAGAAACAGAATCGGCCCCGTGGCGGCAACATCGGGACGATGATTGAAATCGACGATGCTATAGAGAGATACCTCGATCACGCGGTAGGCACAATTCCGGACGACCTTTCCGGTTTTTCTATTGCTCTGGACTGTGCCAATGGTTCAGCCTATAAAGTTGCTCCCCTGATCCTCCGTGAGTTTGGGGCTTCAGTTTTAGAGCTTGGCGTGGACCCGGATGGCTTGAACATCAACGCTGACTGCGGATCGACCTATCCTCAGTATGTCCAGGAAATCGCCAAAACGCATCGTGTTGATCTTGGTCTTGCTTTTGATGGAGATGCTGATAGAGTCATTGCCGTTGATGAACACGGTGAAGAGGTGGACGGCGATTTCATAATGGCAATTTGTGCAGTCCATTTAAAGAGTCTAGGTTGCCTATCCAAAAATGCACTGGTGACGACGGTGATGACTAATATGGGCTTTGATTTGGCTATGGAAAAAAACGGGATCGAGGTGGTAAAGACTAAAGTCGGAGACCGCTACGTATTGGAAGAGATGATGGCAAGGAATATAGCAGTGGGTGGGGAGCAATCGGGTCACATAATTTTTCTGGATCACACTACTACTGGAGATGGTATAATAACTGCACTCCAGCTTATGAGTGTAGTTCGAGATACGGGAAGGCCGCTTTCCGAGCTAAAAACAGTGATGGAGAGACTTCCTCAGGTCTTGCTTAATGTTTCTGTTCCGCACATCAAGCGACTAAAACATGCTGAGAGAATATGGTCTACTGTTAATTCAGTCCAAACGAAATTGGAAGGACGGGGCCGGATTTTGGTACGTCCTTCGGGAACCGAGCCTCTGGTAAGAGTGATGGTCGAAAGTGATTCACAAGAGGAAGCTAATGATATGGCTAAGGAAGTAGCCGGGGTTATTCAGAAGGAACTGCAATAAAAGAAATGAATTCTACCTTGATCCAAAGAAGTATGTGGGAGAATTTTCTGAAGTTTATCGAGGAAAAAGCAGGAGATTAGTAAAACAAGGAGATGTGAATGTGTGGCATCGTCGGTTATATAGGGGGGAAGAGCTCAACACCGGTTTTAATAAACGGACTGAGGCGGCTGGAATACCGGGGGTATGATTCAGCCGGTCTCACTGTCTTGAATAAGAATAGCTTGCTCACGGTGCGGCGGGAAGGGCATTTGGATGAATTGGAGCGTGCTCTCGATGGCAATAGTATAAATACCGGCACTCTGGGCATTGGTCATACCAGATGGGCCACCCATGGAGCTCCGTCAGAGAGCAATGCTCATCCGCACCTGGATTGCTCCGGAAAGATTGCTGTGGTGCACAATGGTATCATCGAAAACTTTCTCAGCCTCAAGAAGGACTTACAGGCAAAGGGCCATATATTCAAATCCGATACCGACACTGAAGTCGTTGTCCATCTTATAGAGGAACTCTATTCGGGAGACCTTGTACAAGCGGTCAGAGATGCAATTCCCAAGATCGAAGGCTCCTTTGCCCTGGTGATTATCTCCAGTCATCATCCCGATCTCATCGTTGCGGCTCGCAAAGAAAGCCCCTTGATTCTGGGAGTGGGGGACGGTGAGTATTTTTTAGCTTCCGACATACCGGCTGTCTTGAAATACACAAAAAAGGTCCTGATTTTAGAAGATAATGAAGTGGTGGAGGTCGACAGGAAGGGCTATAAGGTAACAACTTTTGACAATCAGCCTGTTAAGCGAGATATTTTTCAGGTCAGTTGGGATGAGGAAGCAGCGGAAAAGTCAGGTTACGAAGATTTTATGCTCAAGGAAATCTTTGAGCAGCCGGTAGCCATTCGGGAAACTATCAGAGGCCGGATTTCGGATGATTACCGGATCTGTCTTGATGAGATTGAGTTAACCGAAAATGAGATAAAAAGCTTTAAGAAAGTCTTTGTAGTGGCCTGCGGAACTTCGTACCACGCAGGTATTGCCGGCAAATACGCGATTGAGCAGTGGGCAAAGATGCCGGTGGAGATTGAGATAGGATCTGAATTCAGATACAGAGATCCCATTATAGATTCTTCAACTCTGGTTATTGTTATAACTCAGTCAGGAGAAACTGCTGATACTCTTGCCGGGCTGCGATCAGCAAAAGAGAGAGACGGCAAGATTATCGCTATCACCAATGTGGTAGGCAGTAGTGTTACTCGTGAGGCTCACGGAATCCTTTATACCCATGCCGGGCCGGAAATTGGAGTGGCTGCTACCAAAACCTTAGTTTCGCAGATGACGGCCTTGTTCCTTCTTGCTTTGTTTCTTGCTACCACCCGTGGTTCTATTGATGAGGAAGCGGCTAAATCAATTATGGATGAGATTAACAGGCTTCCGGATAAAGTTGCCGGGATTTTGGACAACGTTGAGCTTATCAGAGAATGGTCTAGAAAGTTTTGCAACTGTTCTGATTTTCTCTTCTTGGGGCGTGGAGTCGGACTTGGTGTGGCACTTGAGGGAGCGCTGAAGCTCAAAGAGATATCTTACATTCATGCCGAAGGATGTCCGGCGGGTGAGATGAAACACGGGTCCATCGCTCTACTTGATGAAACAGTACCGGTTGTTGCTATTGCCACTAGGAGTCATGTATATGACAAGATGTTGAGTAATATGCAAGAAGTGAAAGCTCGTTCCGCACCGGTTATTGCTGTTGCTACCGAGGACGACAAAAAAATTCAAAGCTATGCTGACTATATCTATTATGTACCGGATACCGACGAGCTCTTATCGCCCATCTTGGCGGTGGTCCCCCTGCAGTTGCTGGCTTATTACATGGCAAAGCTGCGAGGGTGCAATGTTGATCAACCGAGAAATCTTGCTAAGAGTGTGACTGTGGAATAGGAAAAAATGCAAAACTTAAAGTGCAAAACGCAAAAGAACAGTGCAAAACTAAAAATATTTTGAATTTTGAGTTGTTATTTTGCATTTTACGCTTTGCATTTTGAGCTCTTGTTCCTGATTCCCATAAACCTAAGAAGTTATAAGCTACAAGCTGACTTTTGCGCTTTGAAATTTGAATTCTGCAATTACTACGTACAGGGAAGTAGGAAGATGATCAAAGGGATTGGCGTTGACCTAGTTGAAGTCGAGCGAATGAAAAGAGCACTTGGTCGATTCGAAAAACTCAATGCCAGATTATTTACTGCCAAGGAACGCGAATATTGTTCTCAGAAAATAGGAGCCTATAAGCACTATGCTGTCAGATTTGCAGCTAAAGAAGCTGTTCTGAAAGCCATGGGAATTGGGCTGCGGGGCGTGAAATGGACTGATATCGAAATTGACCATGATGAACTGGGGAAACCTCTTGTTTTTCTAAAGGGAAAAGCTGCCCAGAAAGCTGCTGAATCGGAGATCTGCCGGATATTGGTGAGCCTTTCTTTCAGTCGCGATAATGCCGTGGCCTCAGCAATTGCCTTGAGTGAGGTAGATTCCAAATCGAGAGGTGGAGCATGAGAATTGCCAGTGTCAATGAGATGCTCGAGATTGAGGAAGAAGCAACCAAACAGCTGGCGATTTCTACTCGCGATTTGATGGAAAACGCCGGCAAAGCAATTGCAGATGAAGCTGCCGGGATGGTATCCGCCGGAGAACATATAGTAATAGTTTGTGGCAAAGGCAACAATGGCGGAGATGGCTTCGTTGCCGCTCGCTATTTAAATGAGATGGGTTACGTACCCACTGTCTTTGCTCTTGCTCCCGCTGAACAACTTTCTGAAGATGCAAGGGATGCGCTTTCTTCTCTACATGCTGCGTCAGTTAAGAGCATTATCTTGGATGAATATAATCTGGACAATCTAGCCGCGGGACTTAGAAAAGCTGCACTGATCATTGATTCAGTCTTTGGATTTAGTCTGAAGGGTGCCGTAAGAGGAATTGCCGGCGATGTTATTAAAATAATAAACGTGGTGTCCTGTCCCACGCTTTCCGTTGATATACCGTCTGGGCTGGAGAGTGATACAGGGCGTATCCATGGTGTTTGTGTTTGGGCCACCAAAACAGTAACGTTTACCTGTCCTAAAAATGGGCTGGTTACTTATCCGGGTGCCGATACGGTTGGTGACCTGGTAGTTGCTGACATTGGTGTTCCGCGCGAGATTGTTGAACGAATAAGTCGGGTTGAGGCAATCAGTGCTTCGGAAGCATCTGAATTATTGCCTGAGAGGAAACCCGATGCTCACAAGAGAGAAGTAGGGCAAGTTCTGGTAATCGCCGGCTCCCAGGGAATGACGGGAGCGGCTGCTCTGGCAAGTGAGTCCGCGCTTAGAAGCGGTGCGGGCCTGGTTATGTTAGGAATACCTTCCAGCCTGAATACTATCTTGGAGCAAAAACTGACTGAGGTAATGACCGTTCCTCTTCCGGAGACTTCAGAGCGTACCTTGGATGCGCAAGCTTACGAAAAGATAACTGAACTCTCTTCCTCTTTTGATGTAATAGCAATAGGACCCGGGATTTCCCGTAATCAAAGCAGCGTTTCTTTAGTCAGAAAGCTGGTTGCCAGCCTTGCTTGTCCGCTGATTATAGATGCTGATGGATTAAATGCTTTAATCAGTAAAGTAAAACTACTCAAAGAACGTTCCGGTACTACTATAATCACTCCTCATCTCGGTGAGTTCAGTCGTCTTGTCGAGGTGCCGGTTGCGGAAATACAGCAGGACAGGATGGGATTTGCCCGAAAAGCTGCTGAGGAATGGGGGGTTGTAATAGTCCTTAAAGGAGCCCGCTCGCTGGTGGTATCACCTGAGAAAGCAGCGATTATTCTAGCGGGCAATCCGGGAATGGCAAGTGCGGGCACGGGAGATGTGCTTACCGGATTTATAACTAGTTATTTGGCTCAGGGGCTAGATCCCTATGAAGCCGCAGTCTTGGGAGCTTATCTTCATGGGCTGTCCGGTGACTTGGCTGCCAATGAACTTACCGAGTGGTGTCTTGTGGCCAGCGATTTGATACGCTATTTACCTAAAGCAATAAAAAAAGTCCAAAATGTCGACAAGCGATGTTCGACTAGCGGCTAGCGATTTTATTTTTATTGCTGGTTCCTTGTTCCTAGTGCCTGGAATGCGACCTATTATTTACTATGTACAAGCAACTAGGCACAAGGCACTGGCTTTTATCGATAATCGCTGATTGAAAGTCGAAAATCGAAACGCGTTGCTTTTCGCTGATCGAATAGGAGGAAGTCCGTCGCATCTCGCAAATTGCAAATCGAGTGAAATGAACAGCCATATGCTATAAGTTGACATAAGGAGGATATGTGGTGGAACTCAAGGCAAGAGACATAATGACTACGGATGTTGTGACTGTTTCCGGAGACGCATCGGTAAAAGAAATAGCCAAGTTGTTTTCGGATCAAAAAATTGGCGGTGCTCCAGTGGTTGACGCTAATGGTAAAATAATCGGCATGGTAACAGACGGCGACTTGATTATGCAGGACGTAAAGATCCACTTTCCTCACTATATAAGCCTCTTGGACGGCTTCATCGTACTGGGAAGCACCCGGAAATTCGAGGAACAACTGCGGAAAGCTGTTGGGGCAAAAGTCAGAGATGTGATGACTCAAGAAGTGATATCAGTTGAAGAAGATACCTCTATCGAAGATGTGGCCACACTTATGATTGAGAGAAGTGTCAGCCGTCTTCCGGTGATAAAAGAAGAAAAACTGGTTGGACTGGTGAGCAGGGGGGACATTGTAAGGGCGCTAAGCAAAAGCTAATGACTACATTAATTGCAAACGGTAGATTTCAAAAATCAGGTTGCAGCTTCTCAGCTTGTAAGAGGGAATCCTTCGACTGCGCTCAGGATAAATCAGGAATTATAAATCAGGAATTAGGAAAAAAACAAAAAACCATAATTCATAATTCCTGATTCTCAATTCCTGATTCGATGTAGTTTACATTCTATAGGGAGTTTGCATAGTGGAGTATAAGCGGCCAACAAGGGCTGAAATAAACCTCGGTGCCATTGACAACAACTTTGAAAGCATCAAGAAACTAATTTCTCCCGAGACCCTCTTTATGGCTGTGGTCAAGGCCGATGGTTATGGCCATGGTGCTGTGCGGGTGTCCGAAGAGGCGTTGGAGTGTGGTGCCGACCGCCTCGGTGTTGCTCTGCCTGAAGAAGGGATCGTACTGCGAAAAGCCGGAATTAAAGCTCCTATTCAAATCCTGGGTGAAATTCACCCCCTAGCCTCGTTAATGGTTATTGAGAATGATCTTATTCCAACTTTATGTTCCGCTGTTGTGGCTGATGTACTGGGCCGTGAAGCCGGCCGTTTAGGCCAGAGGATCAAGGTCCACCTCAAAGTGGACACCGGCATGAATCGTCTGGGATTGCCCGTCAATGACGTTCCGGACTTCCTGCGATATTTAAAACAGTATCCGTCGCTGGAAGTCGAAGGAATTTTTACTCATTTTGCCTGCGCGGATGATCCGGATAGCGACTACACACAGAAGCAGTTATCCAGCTTGCGGAAACTCCTGTCCAAATTGGAAAGCGGCGGTTTCCGTTTTTCCCTAAAACATGCCGCCAACAGTGCTGCTACTATCTTTTTCCCTGAGACTCATCTTGATATGGTTAGAATAGGAATAGCCCTTTATGGTTTGCACCCATCCGAGGCGACCAAGAACAAGATTGATCTGGAGCCGGTTCTTTCGCTGATCTCAGTAGTTTCCCAGCTCAAGTCAGTTTTTGCCGGTGAAGGTGCAAGTTATGGATTGACTTATAAAGCCGCCAAGGATACAAAGTTAGCTCTTTTACCTCTGGGATATGGGGATGGTTACACTAGATTGCTTTCCAACAAGGCGGAAGTTGTGATAGCTAACCAGCGGTTTCCTGTTGTTGGTAACGTTTGCATGGACCAATCTCTGGTCGAAGTAGGTGAAGCAAATAACATTGAGGTCGGGGATGAAGTGGTTCTTATCGGGAAGCAAGGTGGAGAGGAAATATCGGCCGATGAACTTGCCGGGATTCTGGGGACTATCAACTACGAAATTACCTGTATGATTAATAAAAGAGTTCCTCGGAGATATCAAAAAAACACAAAAAAAGAAGGGAGTCGTTGTTCGTGCAGTTAAAAAAAAGTACAAAGTCGAGCTCCTCCAGGTTTGTTTTGTTATTGGTCTTGCTGGCTACTATCTTGCTTTTATTAGGTGGCTGCAGGTCGAAAAGCAAACCGGAAAAGAGGATTAAGAAAGTTAAAGAAGGAAACTTGGAGCTATCGGTTGCGGTAAATAAAGGAGATTTTAAGGCAGGTAAAGAGATCCCAATTACCATATCCGTAAAGAATGTTAGTCAGGAAATCGAATTCTTACACTACCATACAGAACAAAGATTTGACGTGGAAGTTAAGGATTCAAAGGGCAAAGCTATTTGGAGATGGTCGCAAGGTAGCTTTTTTGGGCTTGTAAAAGTGCAGATAAAGATGGAACCGGATGAATCAGAGGAGTCTGATGTTATCTGGCCTCAAAAAGACTCAGCGGGAAACCAGGTTCCTCCCGGAAAATATACTCTTATTGCAAAATCAATGGCTGATGAGACTACCAAGACTTTATCTATCGATGTGAAAACAGTTAAGTAGTAGCCGGATTCGGGAAAAACCACCCTTATACAGACTGTAGTGCAGGAATTAGAACAGGAATTGACCATGCTTTTGTGCGCAGCATAAAATAGAGGAAAGATATTTGCTCTTTGGAAATCAGCAAAGGAAATCGAGATGGTATGAGGGCCAAAGTTAAGAGTTTGATTCGAGGATCCTTGAAGGAGTGAAAAATGAATCTTTGTCCAAAATGTCACGCGATTTTTGATGGAGAGAAATGGGGTTACGATCTGGATGTTTACCATGAGTGGAGAAAAAAAGGCGCAAGGTACACGTTATGCCCCGGCTGTGAAAGAATTGAAAGAAGGCGTGTTGACGGGATTGTTGATCTTCGAGGGGATTTTCTTAGAGAACATAGAGAAGAGGCCATGAATTTGATACATAACGTGGCTGAAAAGAAAAAAGGAAAAAATATTGCTGCGAGAATATTTAGAATCAGGGAAAGTAACCAAGGAATTCATGTCGAGACAACGGATCGTTCCTTGGCAGAGAGAATCGGGAAGGAGTTCGAAAAGGCTTTCTCCGGTTCTTTAGATATAAGTTGGTTGAAATCAGAGGATTTTGTAAGAGTTAGCTGGCAAAGAAAATAAGAAACTAAAAATGCTTTTAAAGATTTCCCCCTTTGAATTTTGTTATGTCATTTTGCAATAGAGGTTAACATGGAAATCTATGAAGCCATCTATGGTCGCAAAAGCATAAGATCATTCGATGAGACAAAGAACGTTTCTCGGGAGCTCATCATAAAGTTGCTGGAAGCAGCATGCCAAGCTCCTTCAGCGGGGAATCTTCAGCCCTGGATGTTTATGGTTGTAAGAGATGCTGAGACCAGGACTAAGCTGGCGGCCGCGGCTTATGGCCAAAGCTTTGTCGGGCAGGCACCCGTAGTCATCATAGTCTGCACTAACCTGGAGATTGCCTCAAATGGTTATAGGGTGCGGGGAACACAGCTTTACGCAATTCAGGATGCGGCGGCGGCGACCGAGAATCTTCTTCTTGCTGCTTATGCTGAAGGTTTAGGTTCTTGTTGGGTTGGAGCTTTTGATGAACGGTCAGTGGCCGAGATTCTCTCCCTTCCCTCTCATGTGAGACCACTAGCTATGGTGCCTTTGGGTTACCACCAGGGAGGTAGCCGCAAGCCCAGAAAAAGAGCTCTATCTGAAGTCGCCAAGTTTCTATAAAAAAGTTGGGTGATATCGAATATGAGATTCGTTGTCTATTACCGGTAAAGTTGATAGAATCGAAGTGATGGCAAATATAAAATCAATTTATGAGGTTGCAAAATGCCAATTTTTGAGTTTGAATGCGGTGCTTGCAAGAAAAGGTTCGAAGCTTTGGTTGGGCAGGGCCGCAAAGTAGGCGACATTAAGTGTCCCAAGTGCGGGGGAAGCGATCTAAATAAGCTTTTCTCTGCTTTTGGGTTCAAAGGCTCTTCTGAAGGCAATATGGTTTCTTCAACATCGACCTCTGCCTGTGGCTCTTGCAGTTCTTCCAGTTGCGGTAGCTGTAAAAGCTAAAAGAATAATTCATTGAAAAATGAAAAATGAAAAATGCAAAATACGTCGAATTAGAAATTACGAATTATGAAATATGGTTTTTCGGCTGATTCCTTATTCACCATTTGTGATCTCTTGCTACAAGCTAAGAAACTACAACCTAAGAAACTACAACCTAAGAAGCTAAGAAACTACAACCTAAGAAGCTAAGAAACTACAACCTAAGAAACTACAACCTAAGAAACTACAACCTGATTTTTATATTTACATTCTACAATTTGACTTAGGATTTCAAGGAGGGGTTTATGGCTGAAACACTTGAAGAGTTCTATGTTGAGATCAAAGACTGTCAAAAATGTATG
>Ga0114930_10003910_pt1 | contig 12788 bp, 14 predicted proteins | sample AnhtaG_FD_87300 | JGI IMG/M metagenome (GOLD analysis project Ga0114930, IMG submission 87300) | Deep subsurface microbial communities from Anholt, Denmark to uncover new lineages of life (NeLLi) - Anholt_01485 metaG | ecosystem: Environmental > Aquatic > Marine > Oceanic > Sediment | place... | reverse complement strand
GACGCGGTATCCCGAATCCAAGGAGATGCGCGGACTCATGAAGCGCATCGACCGCAAGCCCGACGCCAAGTATGGGTTCAAGCTCACCTATGAGGCCCTGACAGACCAACGTCCGCTGGACACGGTGCTCCCCAGGTGGCTTGAGCGTGAGGCCAAGTGGCGCAAGGCCAGAGCGAAAGCGAAGAGGAAGGCCGCCTGATGGACAAGATCGTTGACCTCGGCAACAGCATGTCTCTCTGCTGGGCCAGTCCCAACGAGCTGCGCGAGCAGGATGTCAACCCGCAGATCATGGAGCCGACCATGTTTCGGCAACTGGTGTCCAACGTCCAGCGGCGAGGGATGCTCGAGTCGGTGCCCTACTGCGCTATCCCAGAGGGCAACCACAGGCCGGAGATCGTGTCGGGCCACAAGCGGGTTCGGGCCGCGAGAGAGAGCGGGCTCGAACGCATCATCATCCTCCTGGATGAATCGGGCCTCTCCAGGTCGGCTGTGGCGGCCAAGGTCCTGGCCCACAACAATATCGTGGGCTTCAGCGACCTACAAGTCATGGCACAGCTGAGCCTCGAGATCGCCAACATCGATGACAAGGCGGAGGCCTTCCTTCCCGAAGAGCTCGAGGCCGAGATTGAGCGGCAGCTAGACCCCTTGCTGGCGCCCAAGCTGAACCTCCAGTGGAAGATCGTCACTCTGATGTTTCTGCCTGACCACCTCGACACGCTCCGTGAACTCATCGAGGCGATCCCCGGCCGCCAGGACCTGGTGGCTGTCGGCGAGGCCAACCTGTTCGACCAATTTGTCAAGGCTGTCGAGGGTTTCTCGCGATTTCACGATGTCCGCAGTGCGAACATGGCCATTGCGCTGATGGCGAAAGTGGCCCTCGACGTGGCCCAAACAGGCGAGGTGCAGGAGATGGAGGGGGATTGGGTCAGTCTGGCCGAGGTCATCGGTGGACTCCGGCTACCCAAAGCGGCTGGGGAGGTCATCAAGGAAGCCGTGAAGGCAGTAAAAAAAGACCAGGAACTCAAACACTCCTGGCAGGCGTTGGAACTCATAGCAGCCGACTATCTGGGGGGTAACTGATGAGCCTACCACAGCCACAAGCCTGGGACAGGAACATTGAGACACGGGAGACCCCCACCGCTTTCCGCGCGTTCATGGACTATTGCCGGATGGGGACAAAGCGTAGTCTGCGGGCCTTGGTGGAGCGATACACAGAGTCGGACCTGATACAGCAACAGGCTAGCAACCTGCAAGCAGAAAAGCCCCCTACGATCTACGTCAACACGCTGTTCGGTTGGTCTCTACGGCACCACTGGCAAAAGCGTGTTCGCTACTGGGACACACATCAAGAGCGCCTCCGAACTGAGCAACACAACGAAGTGATAGCTGACATGAACCGCCGGCATGCTCAGATCGGGATGATAGCCCAGCAAAAGGGCCTCGCCAAGCTGACGGGGCTCCTCGAAGCAGACCTATCCGTCAACGAGGGGACTCGACTGGTGGTTGAGGGTAGCAAGATGGAGCGTCTGGCAAGAGGGGAGCCCGTCACCATAGAGACTCACGAGCACAGGGGGCCTGATGGCGGGCCCGTTCCGATCAAATACGTCATCGTCCACCTCTCAAGTGAGGAAAAGCATGACGGGCAGGATGGCCATGACGGACACGATGGTCGCGATGGCGGCGATGGCAGCCAAGCGGCAACCGAAGCCTCAGCTCTGGACTCGTGATGGAGATACAATTGATCTTGGCTTGCACCCTGGGCAGACCAGAGCCTATGTCAGTACGTGCCGGCTCATCTTCATGTTGGCTGGCACGCAAGGAGGCAAGACCAGCTTTGGACCCTGGTGGTTGGACAAGGAAATCAGGGAGCAGGGAGCAGGCGACTATCTCGCCGTCACGTCCACATTCGACCTCTTCAAGCTCAAGATGCTTCCCGAGATGCGGTCTGTGTTCGAGTTCGTGTTGGGCAAGGGGCGCTACTGGGCAGGTGACAAACTCATCGAACTCAGAGATCCCAGCACTGGGAAGTTCTGGGCCAAGACGCAGAACGATCCGATGTGGGGGCGCATCATCCTTCGGTCTGCGGCCTCTCCAGGAGGGCTTGAGGCGGCAACGGCGAAGGCTGCTTGGTTGGATGAGGTTGGGCAGGACGACTTTCGCATAGAGGCTTGGGAAGCCGTACTGCGTAGACTGTCGCTCAGTCAAGGCCGAGTCTTGGGGACCACCACCCTTTACAATCTTGGCTGGCTCAAGACACAGATATTCGATCCCTGGAAGGCTGGCGCCCCTCACATAGACGTGATTCAGTTCGCCAGTATCCTCAATCCAGCCTTCCCTCGTGAGGAGTTCGAGCAAGCTAGGCTGAGGCTGCCCGCGTGGAAGTTCAGTATGTTCTATGAGGGCGACTATGCTCGACCGGCCAGCCTAATCTACAAAGCCTACCAGGAGAACATACACCTCGTCGATCCCTTCCCCATTCCTGATTACTGGCGTTGCTTTGTGGGCATCGACTATGGGCCCATAAACAACGCACTCATCTGGATTGCAGAGGATCCAGAGCCAGACCGCCGAGGCGAGTTGACCTACTACGCTTTCGACGAGTCCCTGCTGGGCAACAGGACGACCAGGCAACACGTCTACGCTGCTCTGCACCATGACCAGGCGAACCAGGTGGCAGGCTGGTACGGGGGCTCGCCCTCTGAGAAGCAAGAGCGATGGGATTGGCGAGAGGCAGGCATTCGGGTCCAGCGCCCACCGATAGCCGCAGTCGAGCCAGGCATTGATCGGGTGATTGCTCTATTCAAGCAGCAACGCCTGTTTGTGTTCCGCACCCTCACGGGCCTGCGCGACGAGCTCGGCACGTACAGCCGCGTGCTGGACGACAGCGGTGAGCCGACTGAGAAGATCAGGAACAAGAACGCCTTTCACCGGCTCGACGCTCTCAGATACGACGTTGTGGGAATGACACGAGTGAAAAGGAAGGCCAAGAGCTGGCAGGGGTGAGACATGGCGATGAAAACTGACCTCCAGAAGGCATACAACGCTCTGACAGCAAAGCAAACCGCTGTGGCCGGCCTCTGGGCCTATTATGATGGAGACCACCCGCTAGAGTATTCGACGGAGCGGCCGGCCAACGATCGTGACGTCACCCAGGTCTGCTTCAAACCGGATGGAAGTGAGCTTGTCGTGGAGTACTGCTGCGATGCCAGAGGCATCGCAAGTGATCTTCGGTGAGTACGGTATGGGCTCAGCACCCTCCAGAGCACGTCCCGCGGCTGCATAGGCTGAGACAGCTTTCTCGACGACATCCGGTTCAGTGGAGACACTCTTCACAGTAGCGAGGGCAATGCTGGCCTGAAGACCGTCGATGATCCAGTCGATCTTGGCGGGGCTGGCGATCTGATCGGAAGGCGCTTTCGCAAGTGCAGTCAAATGGCGCGCTATCTCCGAGAACTCGGCGACCGGCACATCACCATCCAGGGCGAGTGTAAGCGTATCGAGAAGCGTAGCTGATCCTCGCAAGTCCGACCAAACCTTCGGCACTTTGCTGCATTAATTGGACTCTCGATCCGTCTGGTGGTGCAAAGGCCGCCCTTGCGGCCCTCAAGTGTGCTTGAGTGCCCCCCAACGCACCCATTTGCGAAACCCTCGCCATGACTCAAAGAAAACCGGCGGCTGGCACGTCGTCATCGTGGAAAGCGGCGAGAATCGCTGAAGTAGCGCTGCCTGGAGACGGCATCCTCAGGCTTCGGGCCGTGATTCGCTCGGAACTCAGCGAGATCCATCATCGCATCTTGTGCCCGGGCACAACCCATTTGCCTGCAATAGTTGTCACAGCGGGTCGCGGGAGTCCAGCCTGCGAAGAGAGGCGGACTTCGGAAGCTGTGGCAAACTGTCTGTTGACAGACAACAGTATGAGCTGTAAACTTGATTATAGCTGATACACAACAGGGCTTTTCAGGGGGTGAGAAGATGACTGGGAGGGCTATCACGAGGGCACGAGGAGACGCGGCCCATGTACCTTCACGTGGCGTGGATTGGCAAGGGACCCTTGCGTTAGTGTCAACGTGGAAGGCGGCCCTGGCCCAGCGAGTGGCCGCGGGCGAGCTGGCAGCCACGACCCAGGAGACCTACTCGCGGGGGCTGGGTAGGTTCCTGGCGTGGATGGAATCGGATGGCACCGCATGGATGGCAGAGGAAGGCAAGAGCCTGGTGGATGACGACACGGTGAGGGAGTGGATCGGTGCCCTCAGGCAGCGATACAAACCTGCCTCGGTGAACGCCTGGCTTGCGGGCCTGCGGGCATTCTTTAGATGGGCTGTGGGCAAACACCTACTATCCTGTAACCCCACGACGGACATCAAGGGAGCCAGGCGGACGGGGACCAAGAAGAGGCACAGCCGTAAGGCGCTGACGGACACGGAGGTGTTGTTGGTGCTGGACCAGCCCGACCAGACCACGACGGCTGGCGCTCGTGACTATGCGATCCTCTGCTTGATGGCCTTTACGGCGGTGCGCTCGGTCGAGGTACATCGTGCAGATCGAGAGGACCTGACCACGGAGGCCAACCGCCTTGTGCTGTACGTCTTGGGCAAAGGGCAGGACGAGAAAGAGCCTGTTGTCATCGCTCATCCCAGGGCCGAAGAAGCCATGTACGCTTGGCTCGCGCAGCGGGGCAACAGGCCAGGAGCCCTATTCACCTCATTGTCGGATAGGAGCCGCGGCAAGCGGCTGTCTTTGCAGGCGATCCGAGCCCTAGTCAAGAGATACTACGCGGTGGCTGGTGTGGACGAGGACGGCAAGAGCACTCACTCCCTACGCCACGCGGCCATAAGTAGCGCGATCCGCCACGGGGCACCCATTCAGAAGGTGCAATCCATGGCCCGCCACGTAAGTATCGACACGACCATGATCTACTACCACGAGAACGACCGTATAGAGAACCCAGCCGAGCAATACGTGGACTATGGCAACGGGAAGTAGGAGGCTTGTATGTCCCCGGGGAAGGTGGTTGTGCTGGCGGTTCTGGTTGGCATAGGGTTCTGGATGGCCCTGGTGGCCGCGATCCTGGCCGACGACTGGCCGGGCTGGGTTCTGAACCTGGGCGCCGAGCTCATGGGCGCCGGGGCCACATACCTTATCTTGAACCAGCTCATAGGGAGCTGGCAAAGACGCAAGAGCTGATGGAGAGCGCGGGTGACGACTTGGGGCTAACAGAGCCAACTGACCAGGTGAGCTGGTGGCAACTGACAGAGCTCATGGAGCACGAGCCGGAAAAGGCAATCGCAGCATGGGAGCGAGTCAAATACCTGGCGACAGAAGAGTTGGCGAGCGGACATCGGGCTGCGACGGCAGCTCACGGGACTCTGGGGCGTCCGTGGGACCGGGCGAGGTTGCTCGCGATCCGAAAGGCCTTTCGAGAGGAATGGCAGCCGAGCGAAGGCATAGAGGCGGCTCTCATTGACGTATTGGCCCAGGCGCACTATGCCTATCTCCACTGGTTGGAACGGCTGATGAGCCGGGCCATGTTCGATGCACAGTATGAGGATGGGGACTTGAGAAGAAACGGCAAGTGGCGGCTTCCCCACGTGATGGCGGTGGATGCACAGAATCAGGCCGCAGCGATGGTGGAACGCTTCAACAGGCTTTTCATGCGGACGGGCCGGGGGCTGCGTGACTTGAGGCGGTACGCAACCAAGGTGACCATCCAGAGAGCGCAGCAGGTGAACATAGGGGAGCAGCAGGTGAACATTGCAGGCGACGTGAGACAGAGTGAAACAGGGCCCAAAGGGGGAACAGGTGCCCTCCGGAGAACACAAGGTGAGGAGGGTAGGGCGTGACCAAGAAGGCGTGGTGTGGCAAGCATCTGCGCCTCGGCCTCTCGGAAGCGCCTCACCTAATCCTGTGGGCCCTGGTCACCCATGATCCCGATCTGGATCGGGATCTGATCCTCATCACCAACGTGCCCATTGAAAACAAACGAGTCGCTCGAACCCTCTATGAACAATGGCAGTGTCGTCCCCAGGTCGAGCACACCTACCGTTTTGACCAAGAGGCCTGGATGTGGAAGACACGCCTGTACGCACCATGGAAAGGATGCGGCGTCTCTTCGTCCTCGGCCTCCTGGCGGCCCTCTTTGTCTACGATATCGCGCAGAATTGGCCGCGCCCAGCGTGCTTTGGCTGCGTCAGCTCAGAGGGAAACTCGGTCTTGCTCTAGACGCCGATGGGTCCTATATCCTTGTGGCTGGCATCAGCGCCGTCTTCGTCGCTGCGGCTGCCCTCGCTTTTGCCGCTCATCATCCATTCCCCACGAACGGCCTGACTTACGGGTAATCACCCGCTACTTACGCTTGACATTGGGTGTGGTTCATGCTATAGTGATGGTATGAGAAACCCGGTTAGCGACAATGGAACTGCTCGGGGGAGCGGCCGTTGGCTTCTGGCTACCGTGAGCAAGGCTCTCGACGTTCTTGAGTTGTTTAGTGACACAACACGCGACCTAAGCCTGACAGAAATCGCTGAGTTGGCCGAACTGCCCAAGAGCTCAACCTTTCGGTATCTGGCGACCCTAAAGTCCCGGGAATACTTGCAGCGAGACCCAGAGACAGAACGATATCAACTTGGGCCCAAACTCATGCAACTGGGTGCCATTGCCGCACGGCGAGTCGATGTTCAGCGGATAGCTCTCCCGCTGATGCGGGAACTGCGCGAGACTTCTGGCGAGACGGTGAATCTGGTCATTCCTGGGGGCAATGAGCTGGTCTATCTGGCGGTTTTGCCGAGCCCCCATCCAGTCAAGCTGGCTGCCGAGGTAGGCAGTCGGGACTACATGCACGCAACAGCTCTCGGCAAAGCCATGCTAGCGTCGATGTCAGACACGCGACTAGAAGAACTCAGGACTCGGCCACTTCCGCGACTTACGGAGCACACAAGGACCGACTGGCCTTCGCTTCTCCGCGAACTGGAGCTGGTTCGCCGGCGAGGCTTTGCCATGGACGATTGCGAGTCTGATAGCCAAGTCCGCTGTGTAGGTGCAGCCATTCTAAATCACCTCGGCAGACCTGTCGGTGCCATAAGCATTTCTGGACCCTCAAGCCGTTTCAGTCTGGCACAAGCATTGGAGCTTGGTCCCAAAGTACTCAACGCAGCCCAAAGGGTGTCCATGCGGCTTGGATACCGGGTGAAGCATCACGGACCCGTCTAGGGAGAATCCTTGCGAGAAAGAGGACGGCTGGGCAGGCTGTTGCGAAGGCAAGTTCCCAGGTAAGCCCAGAGAGCCGCATGCCAGTAATGACGCTTCAGGCGCGATGGAGGGAGTGCGACGATGGCGATACCCGAAGATTTGTCTACCACGGTCATCTACAAGGATCCCCACGCCTATTCATCGTGGCCTGACATCACCATACTTGAGGACGGAGATTGGATCATAGCTTTCTCACAGGCAATGCGCCGCCACAGGCGCACGCACAGAGATCCTACCTTTCATAACCTGATCGTGCGCTCCAAAGATCAAGGCAGGACGTGGGATCGTTTCCCTCAAGGGGTGCCGGGATATCGCTTCTCCGGGATCGATTGCATCGCTGTAACCGAGCTATCCAATGGAGATCTGCTCGCCCACACAGTTCGAGACCTCTTTGTAACCCTGGATACAGCGGAAAGGGCGGCGGAATACGCGAGCTTCAGGGAGCGCCGGAATACCTTCCCCCGTCCTGGCGAGTATCGCCACGTAGCTCCCTTTCCCTGGGTGTTCACTCGTGAGGGAACCTATGTTATCCGGTCAACGGACGCAGGTCACACCTGGGAGGACCCCATTCTGGTGGACCTTTCTCCCTTTCAGACCGGCTTTTCCCCGAGGCCCATCGTCGAGCTAAGCGATGGCGACCTGCTGCTCCCACAGTCCGAAGAGGCGCTTGACCCTCCTCAAGCCTTTCTGGTCAGGTCAACGGATGCGGGAAGGACATGGGGCAATGCCACACTGGTGGCCAAAAATGATCGCGTGGGCTTTTGGGAACCGGCCCTTCTGGTGCTCTCCAGCGGAAGGATTATCTCTATGCTCCGCGCCCACAAAGCGGGAGACTACCATCTGCATCAGAGTGTCTCGTTTGACGGAGGCTGGACCTGGACGAACGCTCGAAAGACCCCGATGCGAGGATATCCGGCCCATATGCTCCAGTTGACGGATGGCCGGATTCTTTGCGCGTACGGCTATCGATTTGAGCCTTACGGCATTCGCGCGTGCTTGAGCTCTGATGAAGGTGAGACCTGGGACATTGAAAACGAGCTCATCATCCGAGACGATTTGCCCAACGCTGACCTGGGGTATCCGACCTCGGCCCAACTGGAGGATGGTACCATCTTCACGACTTATTACGCACAAGACGAAGGTGTAACCTGCATCATGGGAAGCACCTACAAGGCGTGACCTCTCTTTGGCTATTCGACAACTATCAGCATCAGACAGGAGGTTCTCCAAGATGAGCAAGTTGAAGCGGCTGAATAGGGTCGTCATAACCAATGGGTACCAAACCAATGCCTACTGCCCTTGCTTGGCAAGGCTGCAGAACGGAGACCTTATCGTGACCTTCAGGACAGGAGGACGCGAGGGAGTCCTCAAGCTGGTGAGGTCAGAGGACAAGGGGTTGACTTGGGGCGATCCGGTCAGCATCGCGGAACAGCCGGGACGAGCTCTGGACATGGGGCTCGGGTTGGCTCAGCTTTCCACCGGGACGATCCTGCAAGCTTACGTGAACGGCAAGGGAGAGGCATATCTGGTCAAGTCCACAGACAATGGCTACACCTGGGCCGCCCCCATAAAGTTGGGTCCGGAGGGTCTGCCTCCTGGGGATTGGAGATACATAAACTTCACTTACGGGAACATTCGCGAATACGACGGGAAGGTTTTCCTGCCTATCCAGGGATACGTGAAGGGCCAGCATCTCCTGCGCGACGGCTTCTTGATATCCAGAGATGGAGGGGAGACGTGGGAGCAGTTCATGACTGTGGCTTACGGTCTAGGTGACGAGCCGGACATGATCAGACTCCCCAGCGGTCGTCTGCTGGTCGTATCAAGGGATTGGCAGAGCCTTCGTGGTCATGGGGAATCTCCCATTCTCTGGACATACTCTGATGATGAGGGGAAGACGTGGGCTGAGCCGACGTCTACTTTCTGTCATCTGGGTACCATGTACGGTCATTCTCCCTGCCTCTTTCTGACCGAGGGGGGGACCCTCATATGCGCATATCGCTATGTGGGCGAGCTGGGGCAGGGCCTCTGCGGGGTCAGTTTCAACTACGGCTCCGACAACGGGAGCACATGGAGCCTCGAGAACCACATCTGGGTGGGTCCGGGCAAGCCGGCTCGTGTCCTCTCGTGCGGCTACCCGAGCATCGTCTACGTGGACGACGAAAGAATCCTGTGCATCTATCAGATGTCCTGGGCTCAAAGGACCACCACCTGGCTCGGAGTGGGAGAGATCGAAGGCGTCTTCTTCGAAGAAGAGGAATAGGCGATGCTTTGGCAACTGCTTCGTCGAGAATGCAAGATCGCTCGGCCGAGCGCCGATAGCTGAGGTGACCCCTCGCCGAAAGTACTGAAAGGAGGTGCAAAGCAGAAGCGACAGAAGCGCATCGAAGATCCTAAGTATGGTTCACAAGAGTTCTTCCGCAAATAAGAGGAGGTATCATGGCAATGGGAAAGACGTCTAGGAGAGCATTCTTGAGAGGGTGGGTGGCGCTCACAGGTGCGCTGGCGCTTGCTTCCGTGGTGGGGGCATGTGCACCCAAGGCTGAGCCCACAGCACCTCCAACCACACCTGCCGAAAAGCCCGCGACGCCAAAGCCAGCAGTCGAGAAGGAGGTCATAGAGCTGGTCGAATGGAACGGTCTAGCGGGGCCCGATGGTGAGATCTGGATGAGTATCGTGGAGAGGTACAACCAGGGACCGGGGAAGGAGGCCGGCATCTATCTGAAATCGGAGATCTACGAGGCCAACGTGCTGTACACCAAGGCCATGGCCACCTACGGTGCAGGAGAGCCCATCGACATCCTCCTTGCCGGGGCCACCAACACCGCTGTCATGGTAGGAAAAGACATGTTGGCACCTCTCGATGACCTGATGTCCGGGGTCGGTGTGGGTTGGAACGACTTCTACCCCAGTACCATAGACACTTTCACCTTCGAGGGGAAGCGGTATTGTGTGCCCACGGAAGTGAGCAACTACACTATATTCTTCAACACCGATCACGCTGAGGAGGCCGGTCTGGATGTCAGTAGCTTTCCCAAGGACAAAGAGGGTTTCATCGAGTGGGCCAAGGCCGTCACCAAGATCAAGGATGACACCTTCGAAGTTACCGGGCTGGTAATCCCCGGCTCAGGGGGGCTGCCCTATAGGTGGTGGTTCCAGGGCCTTTACCAGAACGAGGGCTCCTTGCTGAGCGAGGACCTTAGGAAAGCGGCCTTCAACACCGATGCCGGCAAAGAGGCCTGCCAGTTCGTCCTTGACTGCTTCGATACCCACAAAGTATCCAATCGGGAGCTCTTGGACGCGCGCAAAGCCTTCAAGTCCCTGTACGGCTCCATCATTCAGGACGGTTCCTGGATGGGACCCGCTTTCGCCGAGCAGGAGGGATTGAACTTCGATTCCGCCATGCTCCCGGTGTATGGCCACAAGTTGTTTGGATATGCCATTACCATGGGAGAGGTAGTCATGAGACACGACCCCGAGGAGCCTGGACGGCTAGACGCCGTGGCTAACTGGCTCAAGTGGAGGTCCGAAGATCCCGCCTGGAATTTCGAGGTGCCCACCGTGCCCGTCAGGAAGCTCCATGGAGAGAACCCAAAGATCAGGGGGATGCCTTACATGGCGCCCTTTATCGATATGGTACCCTATGGCGTTGAAGCACCGCCTATCGCAGAGTATGGCGAACTCTCTGGACGCATAACGGAGATCCTGGACACGGTTTGGAGCAAAGACATATCCATCGACGAAGGGCTTGCCAAAGCCGAAGAACAGGTCGACGAGATCCTGGCCGGGTAACGGCGGGGCTCGGACCCACCCAGCACCCGGACAGGAAGTGGAGGACAGGCGTTGTGCAGCAGCCTTGCACAACGCCTGACTCCCTCGTTCCGGCCAGACCACGTGCAGAGCATAGGTGGTGCCAATGGATGTAACCAGGAGACCCAAGCAGGCGGGAGAGCAGCGCCTGGGCACAGGTATCAGCAGGTTGCGGGATCGACTGCGTCAAAAGGAGAAGACCGAGAAGATCGCCTATGTGTTCATGTTTCCTTATATGTTATTCTTTGTTGTTTTCGGCCTTGTGCCTGTCTTTGTCGGCTTATTCGTGTCAGTGACCGACTGGGGTGTGGTGGGCGATTTCAACGTGGTGGGCCTGCGCAACTATGCCAAGTGGCTCAGGGATGATCACTTGTGGAAGGTGTTCCTCAACACGCTCAAGTATACGGCGCTGAGCGTTCCCACCATTACGGTTGCGAGTCTGGCTTTGGCCGTGTACGTCAACAGAGGGATGGTGGGGTCTGCATTCTCCAGAACAACCTTCTTTGCGCCCTACGTGATCGCCGTTACAGTGACCGGCCTGCTCTGGAAATGGATCCTTGAGACGGACTTTGGCGTACTCAATTACTACCTCATGAAACTGGGCCTCCCCGCCATTCGCTGGCTAACGAGCGTCGATTGGGCTCTGGTAGCTTTGGTAATCACCAAGCTCTGGTGGGACTCTGGGTTCAGCATGGTCATATTCCTGGGGGGCCTCCAGAACATCGATGTGGACTTGTATGACGCCGCCCGCATCGACGGCGCAAACAGTTGGCAACTGGTCCGCTACGTCACCTTGCCCCTTCTGAGGCCAGTGATCAGCCTCGTGGTTACCTTGAGTTTGATCACCTGCATGCAAGGTTTCAGCACCATGTTCGTCATGACCCAAGGCGGGCCGGCTGGCTCTACCACCACGGTGGTCTACGAGATCTACCAGCAGAGCTTCGAACAGTTCAAAATGGGATATGGGGCCGCCTTGTCCTTCTTGCTGTTTGTTGCTATCCTCATCTTTACCTTGATCTTCTTCAAGTTGTTTCCGCAGACGGTGGACTAGCAGGGAGAGGAGCTATGATCGGAAGAAGAGCGCTGGTCGTGCGCATAAGGGGAAAGCGCATCAGCCTGGGCACCTTTGCTCTGTGGGTCATAGGCATGGCTCTTTCGATCCTGTGGGTCCTGCCGCTGGTGTGGATGGTCTCGACCTCCTTCAAACCCGAGGGGCAGGTGATGAAGTATCCCATCGAGTGGCTGCCTCGCGAGGTCACACTGGAGAACTATGCTCTCGTGTTCGAGCAGCCCATTTTGAGATGGGCTTGGACCAGCTCTGTGATTGCCACCGTGACCACAGTTCTGGTGGCCTTTGTCAGTGCGATGGCCGGATACGCTCTGGCCCGTATGAGGTTCTGGGGAAGGGACTTTATGTTCGGCACCATCCTGGCTACCCGCATGATCCCTGGGGCCGTTGCTCTCATTCCCCTGTATCTCTTCATCGCCAAGCTGAAGCTCCTCAACACCTACGCCGCTCTTATTATGCCGTCTGTAGGTGGTGCTCTGGGCGTCTACTTGTTCCGTCAATTCTTCCTCTCTTTGCCGCGAGAATTGGAGGACGCCGCGCTTATCGATGGCTGTAGTCGTTTCGGGCTGTTCTTTCGAGTAGCGCTGCCTCTGGCGAAGCCCGCGCTGGTGACCATAGCCATCATCACCTTCGTCGGCAGTTGGAACGCTTTCCTATGGCCGCT